>Ga0315274_10011531_pt1 | contig 12668 bp, 8 predicted proteins | sample YL17G02_20_MG_FD_203700 | JGI IMG/M metagenome (GOLD analysis project Ga0315274, IMG submission 203700) | Sediment microbial communities from Yellowstone Lake, YNP, Wyoming, USA - YL17G02_20 | ecosystem: Environmental > Aquatic > Freshwater > Lake > Sediment | place: USA: Wyoming | collected... | reverse complement strand
GGAGTCCGGTTCTTCCTTTCCCGGTTCCTCCCAGGGCTTGCCCAGCCCCAGGTCGGTGGCGATGACCCTGTAGCAATTGTATGACTCAGACGCCGAGGCGCTGGAACCAACCGACCAGTGACACCCGGTGGCGTATAAGTTCTTTATGGGTGTTCTGTGGTTAGCCAGCTCAGGAGTAGGTCTATTCTCGTTTATCTGATATAGAGTACGATCCAGTCCACCCATTTGCCCGGTGGGTGCAATATTTTTCATACGCAGGGTGTCGTAAGGGCTGTTGGTATCAACACCTATGATATTGTCCCAGGTCATATTAGGTGCATGCTTCTGCCAGATTGAAACCAGTTCCTCAGCATAGCGCTTCTTTATCTCCAGCCACTCCTTTTCGGTATGAGCAGTGACGGGAACAACTATTTGCTCACATTGGGCAGTATGTTTCCCAGGGGGTGCATATGATGGATCAACCAGACTGTGACACCAGACATTAATACAGTAATCATCCAGTGGGGGCCATTTTTTAAGCTTGACATAGTGGCACTCCCTGGCAATGTGTTCAGGGTCGGGATCCCGTGCCATCCCCAGCCACATACACTCGTTTATATCAGGATTAAAGGCGGCTGCCTTATATTGGGGGGCCTTGTGTAGAGCAAGCGTGTACCACATAAGACAGCCGAAAGTCCTCTCCAGAAGCTCAACACGTCTTGTTAGTATTGGATCAATATGTTCCCGGCCTATTAGGTCGAAACAGAGCTGCTCGGTGCTCAGCCCCGCGCTAACAACCAGTTTTCTGGCACTAACCTGACTGCCATCCATGAGCTTTATGCCTTTGGCTTCTCCGTTTTCAATAATGACCTTGTCCACCTCAGCATGCGTGAAGAACTTACACCCACTCTGCACCAATATTTGGTGAGCAGCATGGGCTATCTGGTGAGTACCCCCTCTGTTGAAGCCTATGGTGGGGAGCGTCCCAGCCATCCCCAACAGTTGCGGCCCAAACCCGGGATCGCTGACGTCAATTACCCCGGATACGACGAATCTCAACATACAGAACTGTAACTCCTGGCTCTCCCAATGCTCCCGCGCTGCACGTATCATGCTAGAGGTCATAAATATCGAATCGGGAATAAAGCCGGCTTCAAAGGCCTTGGGTAAGATGGCCACTTGCCTCTCCATCACTTCAGGAGAGGTCCTGAGTTCAGCGGGCAGGAAAATGTTGTCTATCTGAACTCGTTGCATCTCGTCACTCTGAAACAGCTCCCATAGCTTCAGCCATTTCTCAGCGTCCCGCTGGGAGAAGCGGGCTATTTCTTTGGCAGTACGCTCCTGCTTGGGGTCGTGCTTCAGGCTGTAAATGGCAAGACAGTTCTCTTTATCACTGAAGACGCCTCCATCGCTGCAAAGATACTGCTCCCATTGCGCTCCATAGTCCCAGAACTCGGGAAAATCGCGCCACACCGGCAGGTAATACCAGGGAAGGATGATTGTGGCATGAGTATTGCCGCGGAAACCGGGGGCGGCGCTCTCCTCGGTGGCAAGACAGCCCCCGATCTCATGCCTCCTCTCGAAAATGCCCACGCTCATGCCGCCGTACTTCACCAGGTACAGGGCAAGCAGCAGCGCTTTGTTTCCCCCTCCTACTATCACCGCATCAAAAGTGGTATCCGGCATCATAACCTCCTTATTAAGACTACCGCATGTTCTGCGATTCCAAGGGCTAGAGCTTGATTACGCTACGCATGACCTTACCTTTCTCTAGCGCCTCGAATGCGTCGTTTACCTCTTCCAGGCTGTAGGTCTTGGTAATCAACCTGTCGATGGGGAGTTTGCCATCCATAAACAGGTCGACGAACCTCGGAATATCAATGAAGGGTCTTATGCCCCCCTGCACGCTACCGGTGATGGTTTTCCCCAACAGGAACTCATATGGTGCGATGCTGAGCATGCTGCCTATGGGGGCTGACCCCATTATGACACACTTACCACCGCCGTGAATGGAACCCATCGCCGTCGCCATAACCTCCACATTCCCTACGCACTCTATGGCATAATCCGCTCCTCCTCCTGTAAGTTCCATGACCTTGGACTGAGGGTCTTCCCGGGAGGCATTGATCACATAGTCTGCCCCTAAATCTTTTGCCATCTCCAGCTTCTTATCTAAAGTATCGATGGCGATTATCTTGCCCGCCCCGGCGAGCTTAGCACCCATGACTGCGCTCAACCCAACGCCCCCACAGCCATAGATGGCGATGCTCTCGCCGGGCCTCACCCCGGCGGTGTTGATGGCAGCGCCGATCCCGGTGCTGACACCACAACCCAGAAGACAGACCACCTCCAGCGGGGCATCCTCCCGCACCTTCACCGCTTGACGCTCATGCACCACCGTATACTCAGCAAAGCTGGCAATACCCATGAAGTGGCTCAGTTCCTGGTCTCCTTTGCGGAGGCGCTTTGCTCCTCCGGGGAGGGAGCCCATCGCCAAGGTGTCCATGTTCCCAACGCACATGGTGGGTCTACCCTCGACGCAGTAGCGGCATTTCCCGCACGAGAAGGACACCATAAGCACCACGTGGTCGCCGGGCTGGAGCGTGGTAACGCTGGGGCCCACCCTCTCCACTACGCCCGCACCCTCGTGCCCCAGTACCATAGGCAGTGGTTGGGGGATGTCGCCCTTTATGCAGTGCAGGTCGCTGTGGCACACCCCCGAGGCCACAAGCCTCACCAGCACCTCCTGTCCCTGGGGCTCATCCAACTGGATATCCTCTACACTGAGCAACTTGTTGACCTCGTATAGTACCGCTGCTTTCAATGCTCATACCTCCTTTTCTTGCAATATCAAGTGGCTGGCCCCTCCAAGACGCCTTCCCCTTTGAGCCTCTCTATCTCATCCTCCGACATTCCCAGGAGCTTGCGGCAGATCTCGTCAGTGTGCTCTCCCAGCAGGGGAGCGCGGGTGCTCTTGAGGGGTGGCGTGTTGGACATCTTGAAGGGAATGGCCGGATAGAGCCTTTTGCCAGCTACGGGATGGTCTAACTCAACTATGGCGCCCAGATGCTTGAGCTGTGGGTCATCAAGGGTGTCGGTGGCACGCTGGACAATGCCAGCAGCTACCCCGGCGCGCTGCAGGGTCTCCATCACCGCGCGGGCGTCGCGCGTTGCAGTCCATTCCCCTACCAGCCTGTCCAGTTCTTCAACATTCTCAAGCCGTCGCTGGGTATCGGCGAATTTGGGGTCATGAGTCCAGAAAGGATTGTCAATGGCCTCGCATAACCCATGCCACTCCTCATCGTTGAACACAGTGATGGCACACCAACTATCCTCTCCCATGCAGGGGTAGCAGCCATGGGGCGCGGCATAAAGGCTTCGGTTCCCCAGCGGCGTCGGAATTCGCTTGTTTATGGTATACTTCAGATAGTGCTCACCGATGAGGCTAGCCGCCACCTCTGTCTGAGCCATGTCTACGAACTGCCCCTTGCCCGTCCTGCGCCTGTAATCGAGGGCGGCTAGCGCCGCCACCACCAGGTGCTTGCTGGCCACATGGTCAGGAAGGGGGGCATTGGAACCCACAGGATAGGGGTCATCGGGATGACACCAGAGGGAGAGCATGCCGGAGGCGGAGGAGAGCAGCGGACCATAGGCCTGGAAGTCGCTGTAAGGCCCTCCACCGCCAAAGCCCTGGCTGCTGAGGTAAATGATCTCCGGGTTGAGATGGCGTACGCTCTCGTAGTCCAGCCCGAAGTCTTTCATTACCCCGCCGCGGAAGTTCTCCGCCAGAATATCGCTCATCTTGATGAGACGCTTTACTATTTCTCTTCCCTTCTCCTTCTTGAGATTGACCCCGAAGCTCCGCTTGTTACGGTTTGACTCGTTGAACCCGGCTATGTTGTTGATATCCAGCCCAATGGTCCTCATGAAATCCAGGTTTTCTTTGGACTCTATCTTGATGACATCGGCGCCGAGCTCCCCCAATATCTTGCCGCAGTCGGGAACTACCGCTCCAGTACCGAAGCTGAGCACCTTGATCCCGTCCAGAGGAAAGCGCGGTGCCCTGTTCTCCCCAACTGAAGCCGTCTGGCTAATTCTTGGTGAGGTATGCTCTTGCCGAAGCACCTCCTTGTTGTGTTCTCCCAGAAGCGGGGCAGGTCGTCGGATGTCTGCCGGCGTCACGCTCCATTTGTAAGGCGGTCTAGGGTAGAGAGCCTTGCCTACAATGGGGTGGTTGATTTCGATGAAGAACTTTCTGGTTTTAGTCTGGGGATTGTCGACAAAGCCCTTTATATTCAGTATCGGGCCGATAGGCACCCCTTCACGATGGCCCGCCTCGAAAAGCTCAAGCATGGTGTACTTCATAGTGAACTCGAACATCAGCGCGTACAGGTCGTCGGCATTGCCTATGCGGTATAGGAACTCCCTCCATTCAGGCAAAAGGAGCACCTCTGGGCTTCCCAGTACCCGCACCAGGGCATCCCATTGTCTAGGGGTTAATGCCACAACCCGGATGAAGCCGTCTTTGCAGGGGTAGACAGGGTATACGGATGGCCCTAGCCGCGTCTCAATGGTTGGCGGCCCCCAGCCCGGGTTGAGGCTATAGGAGTAGGTGGGCACTGGCCAGGGGTAGAGCCCGATGCGGGAGGCCTCGTGCACCGAGGCATCGATATATTGCCCTCGTCCGCTAGCAGCGCGGTTGTAGAGTGCGGCGAGTATCGATATGGCCACCACCACGGAGGCCGCATCATAGGCAGGCGTCCCCGGCATCATGCAGGGGGTCTTCCCGGGGAAGCCGCTGGTGATCATGACGCCACTAAGAGCAAAGTCGACGAGGTTGGAGCCTTTGTAGTCCCTGTAAGGGCCGCTTTGCCCGAATTCAGTAATACTAGCCATGACTAGCCCTGGGTTTATCTCCTTGAGCACCGGGTAGCCGAGACCCAGTCCCACCATATATCCCGGCGGCGAGTTCTCCACCAGAACATCTGCCGTTTTCACCAAGCTCTGAAGAATGGCCCTACCCTCGCCCGTCTCCAGGTCAAGGGTTATTCCCCGCTTGTTGGCGTTGCGGTGGAGGAAATAGAGGCTCTTCTCAATATGCGGCGCATCGCCCGCAAAGGGGGGTATCCTACGACCAGGGTCTCCCTCAGGCTCTTCGACCTTTATAACATCCGCGCCCAGGTCGGCGAGCAACTTGGCACAATAAGCACCCCTGCTATCGGCGAGGTCCAGAACACGGTACCCAGTGAGGGCACCCTCCTGCTTTCTCTTCATGTGAAGGTGACTACCTCTATCGAAACACCTTCTTCAAGATGGCATTGTCAACGGCCTCTTTAGCCGGATGTTTTCCTGACTATCCAAGTCTCTCTTTCTCATTCCCCAGTCTAACATTGCAATTGGGCGGATTTTCAGGGGCGGCTCACGCTCACCCCAGATAGGTCTTGACGTAGCGCTCTATCTCCGGCATGGGCTTCCACCACTTTTTAACGCCGAGATCCTCTGCCACCTTATTGGCACCGAGGTAGCCCGCCCCCCCCAACACCAGCCCCCCTGGGTAGGTGGAGACGCCACAGACATAAAGGCCCTCAATGGGCGTCTTGGTGCTGGAGCACTCCTGGTTGGGACGGAAGGATCCCAACTGGATGGGGGTGTAGTCGCCCTGCTTTATCCCACCGCGGCGCATGTTGGGGAAGCGGGTCTCGATGCCCATTGGAGTCTCGTGGGTGGTGGCGATAACCTTATCCCGTTTGAAGTTCGGGGCCACCTTCTCCCATTTGGCAAGTATCGCTTCCTCCAGATTCTTACCCCGCTTCTCCCACCCCCCCTCTATCTCGTAGGGGGCATGCATCTGAAAGAAGGAGACATACCCGCCATGTGGGGAGTGGACAAGGTGGGGGTCGAGGAGGCTTTCGCAGGTGGCATGTCCACCGAAGCTGGCGTTATCGATTCTACCCGCTACCACGTTATCCCAGTGGGAGAGCACCTGGTCGGTGCCCTCAAACCCGAAGATGGTCATAAAGGCCTCGCTGGCCCAGGGGTCGTCGCAGGCATAGCGAGGGGCCTCCTCAGAGGCTACGTGAAGGGTGTAGAAGCTCCATTTGTCGTACTTCCACCGCTTTACCGAGTCCCTGAGCGTCGTCGGCAGGTGCTTCTCTCCCACCAGGTGTAGGAAGGTGGTGTGAGGGTCCAGGGTAGACATCACCACCTTGCTGCGCAGGGTGCGGCCCTCGGCGATCTCTACCCCGGCGACATGGCCGTTTTCCATCAGTATCTTGGTCACCTCAGCAGCGTCCACGATGGTACCCCCGGCACCGATGATCTCCCGGGCCAGGGCGCCGGCGAACTTGTGTGAGCCGCCGTAGCAGTAGCACTTATTTATCCCCCGGTCAAGAAGAAGGGGAACGAAGAGCCCTACCCCCGTCTCCCGGGGGTCCAGCCCCCACATACAACTCGCATAGAGCATGAAGGCCCGTACCCGGTCGTCCTCGAAGAGATCGGTGATGATCTGCAGAGGGCTCTCTTCGTTTATCTCCAGTAACTCGCGGCCGATCTCGGTGCGCTGCATGGCCACCACCAGATCTATGGGGGCCATGGTGGGCACATAAGTGGCCGGGGCCAGTATCTCGCTCACCATCTTGTGCCAGGTCCGCATCACTTTGCCGAAAGCGACAGCGTCATTTGTGGAGAACTTGCTGATGGAGTCCTTGGTGTCCTCTATCATGCGGGTAAGGAGCAGCGAACTCCCGTCCTTGAACACCATGGCCGTCTGGAGATTAGGCTTTATCCAGACCAGGGCGTGGCGATCCAGGTTGAAGTCCTTGATCACGGGCATATAGTCGACCATCATATGATAGACCACATGGGCGTTGGAGTAATAGCCGGGGAAGAGGACCTCCTCCGTAAGCAGACCGCCCCCGATCTCGTAGCGACGCTCGACTACGGCCACCTTGACCCCAGCCTTAGCGAGGTAGGCTGCGGCTATCAGCCCATTGGGTCCGCCACCGATGACGATGACATCCCATTCGCTTTCCAGGGGAAACTCTTGGAAGATCTCTGGATATATTTGCGCTGGCATAGTGTCCTCCTCTCTGTTCTAGTGGCGGGGTATCGCCGATATCTTGCCCTGCTGTGGTATGTACCACGGCGATGGATACCACCAATCGCCGGGCTTGGCGATCCCGTCCTCGATAAGGATATGCATCAGGTTGTAAGGGATGGCCATCAGGCATAAGCCCCCAGGGTGTCCGGCCGTCTGGTTGCAGAGGTAGAGACCGTCAATGGGAGTGCGATAGCGGGCCAACTCCGGCAGGGGGCGCTTCTCCGCCCACTGGTCACCGCAGTGACGGGTGCCGCACCAATTGCCCCCGATGAGGCCGGTGTTGCGGAACTCGGACTCATAGGGGGTGTTAGCCCAGTGATAGACGATGTTGTCCTCATCCAGGTTCTCCACCACCTGGCTCATGGCCTTACGAATGTAGGCGTTCGTCTTCTCCTTGACCCTGTTTATGGCGTCCCGCCCTTGCACGTGATACTCCGGCGGGGGGACATAGAGGTATATAGGAGAGATCAGATAGCGATCAGGGATGGTACATTGCGGGTCGGTGGCATCGAACCTGGAGTAGGGAGTCCCGATCCACATTACCCTCTCAGGCGGCATGGTGGGGTTGCCCTTTTTGCCATCCACATCTGCTGCGTGCTCGTAGTAGATAGCCCTCGAGTCGCAGGGGTATGGTCCGATCCCTGGATCCCCCGCCAGCATGCCCCTGAACTGAGGTCGACAGCGGAGACGTTCCTTGGTGAGAATGTGAGAGCAGTAGATGCTGCCACCCTTGATGCTGATGTCCTCTATCCTCTTGAGGAAGCTCCTGTCCAGGTGCTGCGGCCCCATCAGTTTCTGGAAGGTCTGTTTGATATCTACGCCGCTGATCACCGCCTTATCCGCCCAGATCTTCTTCTCGCCTCGTGCAGCGTTTTCCCTGAGCCGCACCCCGACTGCCCTCCCGTTCTCTATTATGATCTCGTCTACGGGGCAGCAGGTGCGTACCACCGCACCGTGGGCCACCGCAGCACGGTGGATGGCGTGGAAATAGCCGTGCATCCCGCCGCGGGGGACGCTAGTCTTGTACATATTAAGGGTTATGTTGCAGCCAAGGGAGGGGATAGCCACCCCCTCCCAGTGAGCAGCAGCCCCCGAGTACCAAGATATTACTGCCTGCTGCACCTTAAAGGGATCGGTCTCACAATACTCGTCCATGAGGTCGAACAGGGTCATCTCCAGCAGTTCCTCTGTCCACACATCCGGCTGGTGCTGCTTATACACCTGCATATAGGGGATGTTCTCAGCCGTCACCTCCACTTCAGGGGGATGCGGCGGGCACCAGAAGGTGGCGCGCAGGAGCTCCTTGATGAACGGGGGCTGAGTGAGCATGCCGCTTATCTTGGCCCAGCCCATCATGTCCTTCTCAGTGAGCGGTGATAGCCCCTCCGTGGTCGGCACACCCCGTTCTGCCAGCTGTGCCAAGTCCACCATGGTGGGATTCCAGTCCATACGGAAGCCGTACTTCCACAGCTCCAACTGCTCGAATCCCGGGGCTGGCGCTGCATACATGAGCATGGCATGCGGATTGATGCGCACTCCAGGTATGGGCTCCGTGTTCTCGCAAGCCCCTCCCGCTTCCGGCCTCTCCTCCAGCACGCATACGCTGAGGCCGCACTTGGCCAGATATGCCGCCGCCGTCACACCGTTAGGGCCTCCGCCTACCACAACAATATCGTATCTCTCTTCTGTGCCCATTAGTTCTCTCCCTCCTTATGGCGCTATTCCTGATGGGCTGCGTCTCTCCTAATAGCGGCCGTTACTTTGTCAGCAAGGGCAAGGAAAACGGCCTGTTCCTCTACTGTGAGGAAGTCGAGATTCTTTCTAATGTTTTGCAGCAAGAAGCGCTCGATGACATCGTGAGCCCTCTTACCGTGGTCGGTCAGAGTAAGTCGGACTAGCCTGCGGTCACTGGGATCGGATAATCGCTCTGCATACCCGGTGTCCACCAGGACCTCTGCTATTCGCGTCGCGGTGGAGAGCGACACCGAAAGGGCCCGGCCGAGTTCGCTCATCCTTGGGCTTCCCTTTCGGCGGAGGAAGTCCATAACCCGGTACAGGCCGACTGGGTCGTCAATGGGCGGGGCCTGCCCCTGATAGTGCAGCGCAGCCAGCTGACCTGTTAGGATGGTCAATTCCTCGGGCCTGGGTGCTGTCGTTCTGGCCGACGCCTCGAGGAAAAGTTGCAAGAACCGATATGCTTGCTTGTCTGAGGGCCGATGCTTGGATTTATCTATCATTATATTTTCAACCTGCAAATTTTTCACCTTGTTAGTAATATAATATCACAGTCTCTGCCATTGTCAAGTAGTGACGGTCTCCCCCGAACCATAGATTGTAGAGGGAATTCCAATCTAACTTAGATTGGAGTAAACTATCACCCAGGAGGTGATGATGATGCAACCGTCGTCCGCCTCAGGCGGGAGACTGCCCGGCAGTGGCTGGATGGACTCCACAGCAAGGCTTTGATGATGGCTCAGAATTTGAAGCGGTGTTCGAGGAGGAATGCCAAAGGCGTAAGATCAAACTCTTCATTTTGCCGCTGCGTTCCCCGAAGCTAAATGGGGGTGTAGAGCGAGCTCACAGGACCCACATGGAGGAGTTCTATGAAGTGACAAGATGCTCCTTTGATATCGCTGAATTGAGGAGGGAACTATTGGAGTAGGAGATAATATATGATACAGTAAGACCACATCAAGCTCTCGATTACCTGACCACTCTTCAATTCTTGGAGCAGTGGCAACAAAAACAACGAGAGGAGACCATGTGTCACTAATCATGTGGACGAGCACAATAACTGAGGGCAGGAAAGGAGCACAAGAATGGCGGAGCTAGCAGACTACAGTGGCGAGTTCAAACCGGGCGTAAGACTTGAGGATTTCTCCAAAGATGCTCTTGTGAAGCTCGCAAAAGAGTATGCCAAAATCTACCTGGGCTACATGGTAATGTGCAATACCATAAACAGGAAACGAATGAGTGCCGAAGAGGCTTCCGAACTGGACACAGAGGTTTACGTAAGAACAGCCAGGCAGTTTGAGGCCCCGGGTATCACGCAGGCGCTGAATATCCGTGGGAACGACGTTGTTACTCTCATTAAACTCATGCAGATGATCCCGGATGGCTCCAGACAGGACAAGTACGATTCTATCTATGACATTAAGAGCAATAACTATGCCATACTCACCGTCAAGTATTGCCCCACGCTACTCTATTGGGAGAGGCATGGGGACACCAAAGCGATAGACCTTTATTGCTGCGTGGGCGGCGTAGAAGAACTGACAATTGTCGAATATGCCAATTTTGTTAATCCTGACATTAAGGTCACAGCCCTGAAGGTGCCTCCTCGCAAAAGCAAGGATGCCATCGCTTGCCAATGGGAGCTTAAGCTAGAGACAAAGACTTAGAGGCTTGTTCTGGCAGACCCCGTGATCTTTAAGGCCGGCTCAAAAAACGGATCGGGGGGGCCGCCGGTCCTCTCTTGACAAGCTGTGTAAGGTACGCATATACTGTCATGCAAAGAGCACAGGGTAAACCGCTCGGGGGGGCATAAAGCTGTGATTAACGTCGTGGCGCTATATGTTATAGACGCCTTGGGACAGGGAAGTCCCAGGCGTCTCATTGTTTTTACCGCTTGAGAAAGCCAAACTAACAGAGGCTGAAGTATCCCCCTGCAAATCCTCAGAACACCCACTGGGGATCAGATCGACAGAAGCAGCGGAGCCACTCTGATTAACAGACAAGGATGCACAACCTTTAGAAGCAACTAGGTGAGCAGATGTAATGCAAGCTAAGCAGTTTGCCCTAAAATGATCGCAATACGGCACATAATCAAGGTTAGGAGGAGGTTACATGAAACGGTGTTTAGTCGTGTTCACGGCTTTAAGCTTATTGCTGCTTATTCTACTACCAGCCTGCGGCAAAGAGAAGGAGAAGACTCCTACAACCACGCCTCCACCCACAGCCACCCCCAGCCCAACGCCGACAGCGACACTTGGACCAACAGCCACGCCGACGCCAACATCGGCAGAGCCGGTGAAGATTGGCGCTATCATAGCCTGGAGCGGCCCGATGGCGATGTCGGGTGTCCTGGTAGACCAGATTATACCACTGGTGGAGGAGCAGGTGAAGAATATGGGCGGCATACTCGGTGGCAGAGAAGTCAAGTTTATCAGAGGTGACGACCGCGGCATGGTTGCCGAGTCGGCAGGCCAGGCCACGAAGCTGATACTGGATAATAAAGTAAGTATCCTCACCCTAGGTGGCGAGTCCATGGCCCAGTTCACTGCGGTAGCTGATGTCGCCGATGAACTCAAGGTGCCATATGTGGGCATTGCCTCGATTTTGGGTGTAGCGGCTAGGAAATATAGTGCTTGCCTATGGAGCCACGAGACGATAATAAGTCGAACTGTCAACTTCGCAATAGATGTGGTGAAGCCCAAGACAGTCGCTTGGCTGGCATATGACCGTGAAGATAGCCACTATCACCTTGACGGTGTGGAGGGTGTTGTGGGTGCCCGGGAGCGTTGGAGGGCTAAGGGGATAGATATCGTATATGAGCAGTATTTTGCCCCAGGTACTGCAGACTTCACTCCATATCTAACCAAGATCAAATACCTGAACCCAGACCTCGTAATAAGCTTTCTCAATGATAACTCGCAAGCAGTTACGATCAATAAACAGATAATGGAACTGGGCGGCTGGGGCAGCATGAAGTATTTTGGTGCTACCGAACCAAGCGCCGAAAAAGCTGCCGTTACGATACCGTCGTCGGTAGGTACTTACGCAGCCGTGCAGTGGCTGCCGGGAAGCGATGACCCGGGAATGAAGGCATTCGAGGATGCCTTCAGGCAAAAGCATGGACGGCTGCCCACCCCGGTAGTGACGTACTTCTACAATAATTTCTGGGTAGCCATCAAGGCCATTGAGATGGCCGGCACTGATGACCCTGGTAAAGTTGCTCAGGCTCTGCGCTCAGGCAACCTGGTATGGGACTCGGCCTGGGGAGCGCTGCGTATTGGTACCGATGGAATAGGTCAGGTCAGCATGATGGTGGCCAAGGTCCAGGAGGGTGGTAAACTGGTCAAGGTGTGGCCTCAGTAAGTGCCTTCCCAGGTGGCCTTTGTTGCCAGGAAGACGGAAGCAAGCAGGTTACACACCTAGCAATAGTGGAGGTCGGGGTATAACATTTTGCAGGGTTATTTTGTCCGAAAACGACTGAAGCTCTGGAAAGAGGCTTGACCACTAGAGGAGGCACGGGTTGAGGTTCAAGGACAAGACAGTGATACTAACCGGCAGTAGCCATGGAGTAGGTAAAGGGATAAGGGTGAACTGTGTGGGGCCAGGATTGATCGCAACGGGCGCCACTTTCAGGGTCTTTACACAGGAAATGGTGGATGGAATGGGTGCCATGATACCCCTGGGGCATATTGGAGAGGCACAGGATGTGTCGAATGCCTGCATCTTCCTGGCGTCCGATGAAGCAAGCTTCATAACGGGACAGCACTTGACCGTTGACGGCGGACAAGGCCCTTACTAGACAGCCCATATGTGGGCGATTTGTTCAAAGTGAAATAGTATACATAAAGAAGGGAGA
>Ga0315274_10011530_pt1 | contig 12669 bp, 15 predicted proteins | sample YL17G02_20_MG_FD_203700 | JGI IMG/M metagenome (GOLD analysis project Ga0315274, IMG submission 203700) | Sediment microbial communities from Yellowstone Lake, YNP, Wyoming, USA - YL17G02_20 | ecosystem: Environmental > Aquatic > Freshwater > Lake > Sediment | place: USA: Wyoming | collected... | reverse complement strand
TGTCCGTGGATGGAGAGTTCTCCGGGACGATGGAGATGTTTGGGGAGCCGCTTCTCGGTGCCTCGGTCACGGTCGACGGGTTCTTGTACGAGGTCTCGGACGGCGGCGGTATCGTCAGGGAGGACATGCATTGGCTGATAGGAACGACCGTCGGATCCGGCTCGGCGGCGTGGTCGCTCCAATATGAGACTCAGACCATCGTGACCTACACGCCGCCATACCTGGCGGAACTCGATCCCAAGTCTGTCGAGCTTGGCATTCAATGGTCCGAGACGGTCGACATCAACGATACGGTGACAGTGTGGGAGAACGGCACAATCGTGGATACATCATCGGACAGATCGGGCTCGGTCTTTTACATCGTCGTCGAGCCGGCAACTGACTCGATAACAACGCCCGCCGGGACGTTCGACGCCATCAGGATCACCGCAACCGACGAGAACGGGGACTACGAAGTCCGTTGGTGGTCGGACGACGTGAACGGCTACGTCAAGATCCAGTCCTACTCAGAGGGCGAAGATACCCCCCGCGAAACGATGGTTCTGACCAGCCACGAGGAAGGTGACTCCGGCTCGATGCTGTGGATCGCGTTGGTCGGGATCGCAGCGGCCCTGGTCGCCATCGTTGTCCTCGCCGTCGTCCTGCTGCGGATGAGGCAAGCAAAGAGTTCATAAGGCCCTTTGGTCGGGCCTTCTTCTGCTTTTTATACGCGTATTCTCTCACCCTTTGCTGGAAGGATACCTTGGCAAGAGCCCTCTGGAACCCATTGACCAAAGAAGAGGAAGACGAAGTCCACCTCGAATCACTCAAGATACTCGAAGAGATTGGCATCAAGGTGACGAGCCCGAAAGTGCTCTCGATGTTAAAGGGCCACGGGGCGACTGTCAACACGAAGACTCAGGTCGTTCGGATTCCCGAGAGATTGGTCATGGAGGCGCTTTCCAAGGCCCCCAAGGAATTCAAGATGTGCGCTCGGGACAAGGCCCACGACCTTCCGCTCCCCGCATCCGATTACGTCCAAGGATGCAACGATGGTCAGCCGACAGAGGTCTGGGACATCGACACACAGAAGAAGCGGAAGGCCACGGCCAAGGATCTGATCGACCTCACGCTCGTTTGCGACGCGATGCCGGAAGTGGACCTGTATTGGCCCGAGGTCGTGGCGAACGACATTCCGCCCGAGGCCTCTAACTTGCACGAGTTCGTCATCTCATTGTTCTTCACGGGCAAGCATGTCCAGCACGGGGCAGGAAGCGCGACCGATGCGCGGTACCTGATAAGGGCCGCTGCCGCGATCGTGGGATCAGAGAAGGAACTCAAGAAGCGGCCGATTGTGTCCATCACTCACACTCCTATCACTCCTTTGAGGTTCGAGGGAGGGGACGTCGATGCCGTCGTGGAGTTCGCGCGCGCGGGTCTACCCGTCGTTCATCTGTCGATGGCCATCTCTGGCTCGGTCTGTCCGGTCACGCTCGCAGGCACCGTGGCGCTTGTCAACGCGGAGAACCTCGCAGGCGCAGTGATCTCGCAGATGGCTTCGGCAGGCGCTCCGATACTGTACAGCTCCGAGAGCGGCCCCATGGACATGCGCACCGGTGTGTTCCTCTCAGGATCGACTGAGGGCGCGTTGATCAACTCAGCCGGGTGCCAGATGGCTAGGAGGTACAAGCTGCCGTCTCAGGTAGGAGGGATTGCAGCGTCCGGATGCATGCCTGGGTTCGAGATCGGCTATCAGAAGGCCATCAGCGGGCTTCTTCCGGCATTTGCAGGGGCCGACCAGGTTGTGGGCATCGGAGGATTTGACAGGTCTGGATGCGAGTCCGTCGAGCAGATAGTGATGGATTGCGAGCTCTGGAGGAATATCCTGCGGGCCTGTAGGGGCGTGAGCGTTGACAAGGAGCTGCTGGCGTTCGACGCCATCGCCCGAGTTGGCCCTGGAGGGTACTTCATGAAGGACATTCACACCCTGAAGCATTTCAAGAAGGAGGTGCTGCTGCCGAAGATCGCGATGCGATCTTCAAGGCCTGATGCCACCGAAGAGCCAATCCGGCTCGCCGCTCGTGATGAGGCCCGCAAGATTCTGAAAGAGCACAGGCCGATGGAGCTGGACAAGTCCGTGAAGCAGGAAGTCCTTGAGATTTTGAAACAGTCCGATGTAGAACTTCACGGCAAACCCGTCTCGACCGCATATCTTGACAGACTCCAAAAGTAGATAACCAGGATATCGAATGCGACTCGTCGGTGCTAGGGTATGGCCACTTTCGCAGGTGCATATGACAGATCGCTTGCGCGCGCAGCGAGAGCAGCGATGGTAGATGTCGCGGGAGTGAGGAAGGGAGAGCGAGTCCTGATCATCACGAACCCTCCGAAGGAGATCAGGGAGATCTCGATGTCGCTCTTCGACGCAGCCCTTGAGAGAGGGGCAATACCTGTTCTGCTGATCCAGAGGGAGAAGGGCCAGTTCGATCTCGCTGAAGAAGAGGTCGTGAAGTCGATCGGGACAGTGCCCGATGTCGTGATATCCATCAGCAGCGACAGGCTGGGGAAAGACAGATACGGTCTGAAGCACGGGTACAAAGGCAAGAAGAGGAGATATGAGAGCGTGTACGATCTCCTCTATGAAGAGGGCAAGCTGAGGACCTTCTGGTCCCCCGGTATCACTGTGGACATGTACAAGCGGACCGTGCCAATCGACTATACTCGATTGAGGTCTGATGCCAAGAGGCTCTGCGAGATCCTTAGGGATTCTGAGAGAGTCAGGACAACCGCTCCTGGTGGAACTGACTTCACGATTAGCCTCAGGGGGCGCAAGGCGAGAGCAGACGATGGAGATTATCGAAAGCCAGGCAGGGGTGGCAACGTGCCATCTGGTGAGACCTACGCGTGTCCGGCTCTTGGAACGGCGAACGGAGTGATCGCATTTGACGGTTCTATCGTGCTCAACGAGGGGGAGGTCGTCATCAAGAGGCCGATAGTCACTGATGTCAGGGACGGCTTCGTGACGAAGATCTCAGGCGGGAGCGAGGCGGACAAGCTGGAGGAATCGGTCAGGGCGGGGGAGACGAAGGCGAGGCAGATGGGCCGCTCAGGGGATTTGAGACCGTCATTGGCCAAGAAATACGCGAAGAACGCCTGGGCCATCGGAGAGCTTGGTATCGGCCTCAACAGGAAGGCCAAGATCGTCGCCAATATGCTCGAGGATGAGAAGGTCTACGGCACGTGTCACTTCGCCATCGGTTCCAACTACGACGGAGACGCTGAGGCCATGATCCACCTCGACGGCCTCGTGAAGTCGCCCACGATAACGGCCATCACAGGGTCTGGAAAGAAGAACGAGTTCATGACCGATGGGAAGCTCGCGTGGGACTAGACAACGATGTGAAACCAGGCCACCATATATCCCAAGTCGTCGAGAATGCGGGCATCAGCCGCTCTCACGAATTCGCCCTTGTCAAATGAGAAGGTGTCATCGAGGCCGAAAAGGCCGATGGGCGCGTTGTCCTGGTACCTGACGCCGCTCACTGCGGCGTTCTCGATGTCCTTGAGGATGCCGATCTCCTCGCCGTAGGCGTTGTAGTATTCGGGGAGCCACCTGATCTGCAGTCGCATCACCGATGTGTCCGTCGGCTCCCCGCCAAGGATGAGATAAACGCCGGAGATCCTTGCGACATAGTCGGTCGTGGTGTTCTCCCAGCTGATGGTCAAGTCAAGGTAGGTCGGCATGTGCCGGTCTTTGTCGCGCGGGAAGGCGTCGACGTCATCTGTGTAACCGTCGCGATCGCTGTCCCTTATGAAATCGTAGGGGGATATGAGCGGATTGAAGACCACAACGGTGATTAGAACGAACAGGATGAACATCGCAATGGCGGATATGAACAGCGGAGTCTTTCCAATGTCCTTCTTCATCTTGAGGCGATTGGAATAGGCAAATGAGCCCAGGCCAGCTGTGATCAGAACCATGCCGACCAGGCCGAGATGCCAGTCAAACGGGATGGTCCTGCATCCGGGCCAGGGATCTCCGCATGAGCCGACGCCGCCGAACAAGAACCATGACAGGAAAAGAACCATGGCTCCTGCGACTATGGAGACTGCGCCAAAGACCGCCGCCCGCTTCTCCCCCAGCATAGCGGACAATACCCTCTTCGCGTCCTAATAATACATTCCTTCTCAGCATTCGCTCTGTGTGGACTAAGGCTAAATTGAATCACCTCCTTTCCCCCTTGAAATGGCTAGGCGGCTCGGCGTTGGAGCGACGGACGAGGACATGTTCGACCGTTCAAGGAGGATCGGATGGTTGGACCTCGTCTCGATATCTGGGGCCAAGGTGCTCATGATAGGCGCTGGCGCTCTCGGAAACGAAGTTGCCAAAGACTTGGTCCTGTCGGGCTTCAGAAAAGTCACGATCGTGGACATGGATCATGTGGTAGGCTCGAACCTGAATCGGTGTCTGTTCTTCAGCAGAGAGGATGCTAGGCAGGGGAGGAAGAAGGCTGAGGTCGTGGCAGAGGGTATGCGAGTGCTGTCAGCTGACGCAAGACCTCGCCCGATTACGGGCAGGGTCCAGGACCAGCCAGGCAGACTCTTCAGCGACCACGACATCGTTCTCGGCTGCCTCGACAACATCGAGGCTAGGATCCACGCGAATGCGCATTCCTATTCGACCGGAAAGGTCTACATAGACGGCGGAATGGATGGAATGCTTGGAAAGGTCATGGTCGCCAGGCCTCCGAAGGGGGCGTGTCTGCAATGCGGAATGAACCGGACCCACGCGAAGATCGCATCGATGAGATTCAGCTGCACGGGCAGGGACGTGGTGTTTCACGAACCGAAATTGGCTGCCGAGATCACCACCACAAGCATAGTCTCCGCCGTGATGGTGAGGGAAGCACTGAAAGCGGTCTCAGGGCACCCGGAAATGCTGCTCAACAACGCCTTCTACTACGATGGGCGGAGGAATCTCTCGGAGGAGATGGAGATTCCGTTGGACCCCGAGTGTCCGGTTCACCCTAGGGGCCGAGGGGCTACAGGTAAGCGAAAACGCTTTAAGTCCACTTGATGTCCAGTATCTCTGGTGGTTTTTTGCCGGTCAGGATAAAGGTGAAGAACGCTGAGACGGGTGCTTCCGTCGAGATGGAACTCGAAATGGAGAACACCATCGACGAGGTCATCGAGAGCGCTGCGACATTCTGGAGCAAAGACATGGGAGCCTATGTCCTCAGAAAGGGCAAGAAGGTTCTCAGGGGAGGGAACTCGCTCAAGGATGCTGGCCTAAGGGCGGATGATGTGCTGGAACTGATACCTGACCCTGAGGGCGGATAGTTGAGATGCCCCTTCCGTCCGACGTCCTGCGGGAAAGGGTGAGAAACGAGATAGAGCTGTGCCAGCGCGAGCTGAGACACCACGTATCCGTCTCCGATCCCACGCTATCGTCGTTCCCGATCATGGTCAGCGTGACCTTGCTGCGCGTGCCAGGGCCTGACTGGGAGGAGGGCAAGGTGGTTCACCGGTTCGTTCACCGGATTTCTATGATCATAACTGAGGACTACCCGATGGAGAAGCCCATCGTAAAGTGGCAGACCCCGATCTTCCATCCGAACATCATGCCTCCAGAGGAAGGGGGCTACGTTTGCACCAAGTTGCTGGAGAACTGGGACTTCAGTTCCACGCTCGTATCGTTCATCAAAGGTATCGAGTCCCTACTTGTGAACCCGAACCCGGCCAATCCGTTCGGCAACGACAGGTGCACGATGGCCGCCGCTTACTTCAACAGGAACAAATACCATCCTCCCCTGGTGATGGACCAGTCCGATCGAAGAGTCCGAATCGTGGGTGATGTGCACGAGTAGGCCCAAGATACTTAAGGAGACTCGGCGGCAGATCGAGGAGAGGGCGCCGCCCACGTGGACCTCCCTCAGCCCGCACGATTGGCTCTCAGAAGAGTCGAGCGTGGAATACGATATCGTCTTCGATTCGGAGGAGCCGTTCGCCGTCTATGTATGCGATAATGCCGAGAGGAAGATCAGGGAACACGCGGAGAGAGAGGCCCCCAAGAGACTTGAGGTCATGGGGTTCCTGCTAGGCGAGGTCAGCATTTGGAAGGGCAGGACTTACACCGTCGTCAGGGATGTCGTCACGACCGAACTGAAGAGTTCCTCGTCGAAGGTAAGGTTCGACCCCGAGGCGTTCCCCAAGCTGTTCCACCAGCTTGACGATTCGGGTTTCGACTACATACTGGTCGGCTGGTACCACTCTCACCCTGGCCACACGTGCTTCCTTTCGAGGACAGACTTGGAAACCCAGAGGGCTATGTTCGACCAACCGTACCACACGGCCCTTGTGATCGATCCCATAAATTGCGATGTCAAGGTGTTCAGGCTGTCAGGCCAGGGCTACGAGGAGGTCCCCTTCGCGGTCTTCAAGCAGACTGAGAGGAAGAACGGGAGGGTTAGGAAGCCCCGGCGGAGGAAGTTGAAGGTGGAGCCAGTCACGACCATCTGACTGGGTAGCCCCTATGTCGGGACAGGCAACGCCCGGGAAAGCTTTTTCAACATCTCTCTGCTTAGGGAAGACTGGAGAGGGGATAGCTAGTGGTCTCTCGGTGGCGCACAGCCGTCTCGTTGCTTTGCTCCGCGCTGCTCATGTTATGCATCGCCGCGCCCTCGGCGGCTGCTGAGGAACAGCATTTCCTGGACTACAGCGAGGACAATTTCAAGGTGGCCTTCATGTCGGACAACCTCACAGCTGCCGTCACGCACGACTGGCCCAGAGTGGTGTTCCACCACTCGACCGACCCGTTCTCCCCCACTTTCGAGGTCGGGATCCCACGCATCTATCTCTTCAACGATACTAACTCTGATGGCGAGTTCACCATCTCGGAGATCGAGTACGTGTCCTACCTCGACGAGAACCATGTAGCTTGGAACGTCACGCCTGTCGAGTTCCAGAACGACACTGTTGCTGGGGAGTACGCCCATTTCCGCATGAACGCGACCTTGGACCTGTATCTGGGCCTCGACAACGAGACGGTGGCGGTCTCGGAGTGGGCCAACATCACGTTCTGGTTCAGGATATCCGAGAGGAATGTCACGTGGTCCAACTCCCAAGGATCGTATGTGGTGAAGGGCAGGACGGACCTCAGCCTCAACTACACGCTCGATGTACTGAAGGGCATGAACTTGACCGGGATCGTGGTCGAACAGCTCCTACAAGGCGGCGCAAGCTCCTTCATGTTCATATTGAAGCAGAAAGGCAGTCTCGCGGAAGTCGTCGATAGGATGGTGTCCAGCCGGTTCGATGAAAGGATCTACGGCACCAACTTCACAAACGATTTCCTGGCCACCTCTCTCGCAAACCAGGAGATAGACTTCGCAAAAGAGGACGGGACGGTCACAGCCTACTACCGGTGGGATTCCGTGCCGATGATGAATTCGAGCGGGAACGAGTGGGACGCGCCCATCAACTCTTCGTTCTTCACGACCGGCACGGGCATGATCCTGCATTCCACCTACACGGTCTCGAACTCGACGGGCTCGCTGTTCCAGCAGGTCAGCCTGGGCATAGACGAATCGGCATTCAACGCGAAGATAACCGACTGGATCAAGGAGAACGCGGTCGCAATCGCGCTGTTTATCGGCTCCATCGCGGCGGTGGTTGCTGGCGCGACGCTCTTCTTGCGCTATCGAAAGCTCTCGAAGGCGAAGGCTGAGAAGAAAGACACGGAAGAACAGAAGGGATCTGGCGAATCCTAGACTAGACCCATATCGAGTGCCGTTTCCTCATGGAGCCCTCGCTCTGCCCCAGCTTCTCCATCAGGGTTGCGACAATCCCGTCGAGATAGACTAGCGTGGCGTCCTCGAAAAGCGTTCCCAAGGGGGCCAGGCGCTTCCTTTCCTCGTCCTTTGGCGGGTTGATCTCGATAACGAGGTTGGAGGCCACCGCTAGTTTCGAGTGTCCGTGTGCAGTTATTGCGACCACCTTCGCCCCGATCCTCCTGACGATGTTCGCGGTCTGGGTCGCGGACATGGTCTCGCCAGTGTAGGACACGATGATGACAACGTTCCCCTCCTCGACTATGGGCGTGATGGTCTCTCCCACGAAGAAGACCTCGAGTCCCATCTGCACCAACCTGATTGCGAACGCTTTGGCGATGAGCCCCGATCTCCCGACCCCGTACAAGAAGACCTTTCGTGCGGCCAAGATATGGTCGACGAACTTCTCCGTGTTCTCTACGTCCTCTGCCAAAGTTGCCTGGATGCCCTTCAGTATGTACTCGGAGCTCGCTCTCATCTCGACCCGGCCTTTTCTTTCTTCGGAGGCACCTTGGTCTCCTTGGACACCTTCTTGGCGAGCACTCTCTCGAGAATGACCTTCATGTACATCGCATCGTGCTCGAGGAGCGGGGAACCAGATATGATGGTTATCGGCTGGTTTCTGTCGACGATTGCCTCGGCCAGCGGCTCGAAACGCAGGTCGCCCTTCTTGATCGAGGTGAACCTCTTCTCGTTCCCTCCTTCGTGCTCTACGCCCGAGAAGTGCGTGTAGACCGCCCCGTCGACGCAGTCCTCGACATCGTCCAAGAGCTTGTCAAAGTCCTTCGGCTCCCTGAGGATGCCGTTCTCCCTGGCATGATAGTGAGAGAAGTTGACCACGGGGGTGACTCCGCCGACCTCCTTGCAGGTCTTGAGAACCTCGGACAGGGACCCGAATATCTCCTGCCTGCCGCTGAGTTCGAGCCCTATCGGCACAGTGATGCCCTGCTTCTTGTACCATTTCGCGAGCGTCTGGATCCTGTCCTTGATGTGCTTCTGCGCGGTCTTGGCAGTCACATCACCGTACAAGCCCATGTGAGTGACCACGACGGTCGCCCCGATCTCCTGGGCCATCAGCCCGCCCCACTTTATGGAGTCCATGCTTCGGAAGCCGAGCTCTCCCTCTCCGACGAGATCCATGTAGTAGGGCGTGTGGATGGACAGCGCGACATCGAGCTCGTCAGCCATCTGTCTTAGCTGCCTGAGCTCATGATAGCTCCTCGCAATGCCGCTCGTCAGGGTCACTAGCGTGTCGCCCTTCCTGATCGGCTCGTCGAGGTCGGCAATGACCTCGTCCTTCTCGCCCTTCTTCCGGCTGATCTCAATGACCATGTCGGTGGTCAGGTTCCTGGGTTTGACACCGATCTCCTCGGGCTCGCACGCACGCTCCTGCACGTGTGCTCTTACAAGCTGCGCTTCCATAGCCGTGAGGCCGAGGTTGTGAACATCCTCGATCCCATCCTTGAGAGTGCGTCCCTTGCAGGAAAGCGGAATTCCTGCAGGACCAAAACGAATCATCTGAACCCCCGGCGCCGAGCTGGAGTTTCCGAGTATACCTTGTTCACTATATATCTTCTATTGGCCAGCAAAATAGGCGTCAGATGCTGAACGATTCGGAATTTCACGCGCATCTCAATAATAGCGCGAACAGCGCATCCGAGCATGTCTGGCCAGCAATCCAGGCGCATCCAAATCTTTATAAACGGTTCGCACATTAGCGAGGCCTGCTCTCTGATGTCGGAGGAGTCAGCAATGGGAAAGAAGATAAGGAAAACGAATCCCAACCTTGTTGGCCTCATAGGCAAGCTCAAGGAGGCTAGCAGGACCAACAAGGCACCTGTCTGGCGAGACATCGCATTGCGTCTGGAAGGTCCGGCGAGCAACTGGGCCGAGGTCAACATAAGCAGGCTTGACCGGCACGCAAGCGAGAATGAGACAGTCATCATACCCGGGAAGCTCTTGGGCTCCGGGGAGATCGACAAGAAGCTCACGGTCGCCGCCTACAGGTTTTCGGGACAAGCTAGGGAGAAGATAGCGAAAGCCGGCGGACAGAACCTGTCGATCGAAGAGCTGTTGGTGAAGAACCCGACAGGCTCCAAGGTCAGGATCATGGGGTGAGCAGAGATGGCTTCAGTCATAAACGCGGAAGGACTCATACTCGGCCGGCTCTGCACTCATGTTGCGAAGCGTCTCCTGAACGGCGAGGAGATCGTGGTCGTGAACGCCGAGAAAGCGGTCGTGTCAGGGCGGAGGGCGCAGCTCCTGGAGTTCTACAAACACAGGAGGAAGAGGGGCAAGAGCCATCTCACGAAGGGCCCCTACTATCCGAGGATGGCCGACAGGATCATCAAGCGTTCGGTGAGGGGCATGGTGGAGTACAGGAAACCATCAGGAAGGGCGGCTCTTAAGCGCCTGAAGGTCTATCTCGGCGTGCCCAAGGAGTTCGCGAGCGCGAAGGCAGAGACGGTCGAGAGCGCGAAGAAGCCACATCTCGCGAAGTTCATCTACCTCGAGGAGATCTCGAAGGAGCTCGGCTCTACCTAGGAGATGATGCAATGAAGGTCGTCGTAGCAAGTGGCAAGAAGAAGAGCGCGGTGGCGCGAGCCACGGTGAAGAAGGGCCGAGGAGCCGTCAGGGTCAACAACATGCCGATCGATATCTACGAGCCTCACCTCGCGAGAGTCATGATCATGGAGCCTTTGACTCTAGCAGGAGACCGCTCTACCAAGGTCGACATCGACGTAAACGTGCAGGGCGGAGGAGTGATGGGTCAGGCAGGCGCCTCAAGGACTGCCATCGCCAAGGGATTGGTGCAGTTCTTGGAGGACGAGGAGCTAGAAGCGGTGTACACGAAGTACGACCGTTCGCTTCTGGTGTCCGACCCAAGGAGAAAGCTCCCCAAGAATCCGATGGGCAGAGGTGCGCGCAAGAAGCACCAGAAGTCGTACAGGTGATGTGGACATGATCATACCAGTAAGATGTTTCACATGCGGCAAGGTGATTGGCAGCGCGTTCGAGGATTTCGTCAAGCGGGTCGAGATGGGCGAGTCCCCGAAGGACGTGCTCGACTCATTGCACTTGGACCGCTACTGTTGCAGGCGCATGCTGCTCACGCACGCAAACCTGATAGACGAGGTGGCACCCTACTAAGAGGGGCCCCTTACAATCGTCTTTCTCAACGGGCCCGTGGGGTAGCTTGGTATCCTTCCAGCTTGGGGTGCTGGTGACTCGCGTTCAAATCGCGACGGGCCCACCTGGCCATCTCGTCATTCAGCAGAACTCGAGCTCCGAGCAGGCCAGGTTACCTCGAAGCGTGCGTAGCGATTGGCCGAACAGACTAGGTCAGGTAGAAGTGGCTCCCGACATAGAAGGGGTACAAGAATCCGCCTATGCATAGCAGAATCGACAAGGCAATCCTGAGTAGGTAGTTGGAGCGTGGCTTGACGTTCGTCCTTCGAATTGTTGTTGCCATAACCATCACTGAGTGAAAGGGCAGGAAGGCCCACCACAGCAGATAAGGGAGAAAGACTACGGCATAACTCATAGCGAAGGCGATTCCGTATGCTAGAAGGACCCAGTCGTATTTGATGAAAGAGAAATGCAGCTTCTCAGGTTTCGCGCCTGCACTCGATGCTGAGTTCGATCCGGGGTCGCCTTGATTAGGATCGATGTGAAGGTATGCAACAGAGAGGATGACAGATGAGAAGAATGACAATAACACAGGGTCTCCGGGGAGGTATCTGTCACCGAGAATAATCCAAAGAAACAATGGCGATATCGAGACAACGGCAGCGGCAAGCAGAATCTCTGGGACGTGAAGTTGAAGTTCATGTCCTGGCGATGATTCCATGGCTCCAGCATCTACACAAGAGGCCATCAAGTTTTGTGCAAGGACAGAGGCGAGGCCCAGGCCACAATTGAGAATCTGGCCACAAATGCCCTTCGCGACTCGCGTTCAAATCGCGACGGGCCCACTCGGGTATAGAACACGGCCGGCTATCTCCTGGATGTCGCGGCTACCTGCCTCTCGGATGCCTTCTGGAGCAGGACTACCATCCTGGTCCCCTTGGATGGATCGCCCTGGGCTCTGTTCTCTGCCCAGACGTCTCCTCCACAGGCCCTGACTATGAACCTCACAACGAACAGGCCCAGCCCTGACCCGGGGATCGAAGAATCCACCCGGTAGAACCTCTCGAAGACCCTCTCCTTCTCATTGTCCGGTATTCCTGGGCCGCGATCTGAGATGTTGATTCTCCAAAAAGCGATTCCGTTCCTCGCCTCGTTCTCGATATTGATGTCGATGACTGCCTCAGGGTTCTTGTCGAACTTTACCGCATTCGTGAGAATGTTCGTGAACACTCTCGAGCACAGAGTGTTCCCCCTAATGAATCGAGATTCGGGCGAGCGTTCGAAGTTGACTCTCACCTTCTTCTCGGAGTACATCCTCTTCGTCTCATCGATCCCCTCAGCGACAAGGGTCTGGAGTTCCTTCACCTCGATGGCTTCGTCCTGTATCGTCTTCAACCGGTTCAGGTCCCTCACCGAGGAGGAAAGCTCGAAGGCTCCCTGCATGTCCTTGATAGCGGTCATGAGTGCCTGGCGTTCCTCATCGGCCAGGTTGGCTGATCTCCTGAGATTGTTGAGGAAGTACAGCGCAGACACCGTGAAGTTCGTGATGTCGTGAGACAGGAGATCATTCAGGAACTCGGTCTCCGATTCCGCCTCGACAACCTTCGCCTGCATCGCCCTCTTCTCGGTGACATCCCTGAAGATCGCTACGACGCACCTGCCTGGTAGGAGGATGGCGTGTCTCGCGGAAACCTCTGCCATGATCTTGCTTCCATTCTTTCTCAGCAACTGG
>Ga0315274_10011529_pt1 | contig 12669 bp, 10 predicted proteins | sample YL17G02_20_MG_FD_203700 | JGI IMG/M metagenome (GOLD analysis project Ga0315274, IMG submission 203700) | Sediment microbial communities from Yellowstone Lake, YNP, Wyoming, USA - YL17G02_20 | ecosystem: Environmental > Aquatic > Freshwater > Lake > Sediment | place: USA: Wyoming | collected... | reverse complement strand
TGAACAACAACACTAAATCACTTCTTCAACTGCATTTTGAAGGTCCATCTGTTCAAAATCGAAGCATTCTTTGGGAAGACCTATCTCAATTTGTGACTAATCTGGACGTCGCTATTCAAAGAGTTATCAATGTTCTAGAAACTGGAACGGGTATTCGGATTGGTCGACCTACAAGAGTTTTCCAGACGTTAACAGCCCTAGAATTTGTAGCTATGACCAGTGGAAGCGTAAAAATTGATTTGAATTTAAGGCGGGAAGAAGACTTGCTTCCGGGGTTTGACCTTGGTCAACAGGCCATTCTTAAACTGACTGACGGCTTGGTAAAAATAGCCAAGAATGGAGAAGATGTTCCGTTGCCAGACGGGTTCGATGGTGGAGTGCTGACCGCCTTGCGAGAGGCCGGACGAATTCTTGACAGAGGAATCGACATTGTTCACATCTCGGCGATTGACCATTTGCCCGCTGGCAGGGCTGAGTATGATAGACCAGTAAGGGAGCGCATTTTATCCAAGATTCATAAGCTCGAACAAGTATGGGCACAGGTTGAGGGGCGCCTATTGATGGCTGAATTAAAAGAAGGCAGTCTTCGTTGTCGTTTGCATCCTTCTGCCGATGCACCCGTTTTATGCTCTTTTGAAGAAGAAATGATTCCGGCTATTATCAGGAATTTGCGCAGATTTGTTCGAGTACACGGAGAGGTTAATATTGACCCTTTAACGAACAAAATCCATTCGTTGTTTGTGCGTGACCTTGAATCAATCGAGGAGCCGTCAGCAATACCCGTATCTTTGCCACCGATTTCTACTTTTTGGCGACCAAAAACTTTTGACGAACTAGCAATAGAACAGGGTATCTATCCGCTCGAAGATTGGGAAAAACTAGTAGGTAACTGGCCTGAAGATGCTGACTTTGACTCATTCTTGCAGGCTGTTCAGGGAAGTTGAAGCATTGATAACTCCAAGCAATTTGACCAAGAATGAAATAGTTGTCGATACCGATGTATTCTCGTACACCTTTAGGGGTGACACGCGAGCCGAATTTTTCCGCCCCTTTTTCATGCACAGAACACTCGCGCTATCATTCATGACTGTGGGACAGCTGTATTATGGGGCTTACAGAGCCGGATGGGGAGAAGCACACATAACACGACTTGAGAATCAAATCAAGAACTATGTAGTTCTTCCATGGGATTATTTGATATGCAAACAATGGGCTCAAATACGTCGCGAGTGTGAGTTTAAGGGACACTCAATGGAGGACTCAGACATATGGATAGCTGCGTGCGCACGACATTACGACTGTGCCTTAGCCACGAACAATGGCAGGCACTTTAATAATATCGATGGGCTTACCGTAATATGCCCCGGACTTTTCTAACCATCAATTGCTAATCGCACTAAAAAAAATGACTTTTTGTGCAGACCACCTACTTTTTGTGCAAAGCTGCATTTGGTGAGTCTATTGAGAGAAGTTAACATAATTCTCGCACTTCCCTCTTTGAAGGAGAGGGGGAGGATTTGGGGAAGAGGGGCTGCGCCCCTCTAAAACTCCCCGCTTTTTGTTTCCCCCTTTCGTAAAGGGGGATTAAGGGGGATTTCGTCTCCAATCTTCTCAATAACCCCCTCAATATTCCGCATTACCTCGGTGTTAGTAAACCTCAGCACTCTCAGACCAAGACTCGTCAAGTAATCATCCCTTATCCGGTCATAGTAAATCGTCTCACCAACAAGGTGGTGGCTACCGTCGATTTCAATAACTATCTTTGCCTTGGGGCAGAAGAGGTCAACGATATAATCACCGATGGGTTTCTGCCGATAGAACTGGTAGCCTTTTAGCTGTTTTGTCCTTATCTTTGCCCAGAGTTGCCTTTCGGCGTCGGTCATGTTGTTCCTGAGTTGCCTGGATAACTGTTTCAGGTTTTTGTTGTAGGGTAACATTAAATCCCCCTCATTCCCCCTTTTATTAAAGGGGGAAGCTAGCTTTTCCCCTCCTTCACCATCTTCATAAAATCCTCAAACAAGTAGGTATTATCAAGGGGGCCGGGGGAGGCCTCACTGTGGTACTGGATGCAGAAGATGGGCAGCTCCTTATGCCTCAGTCCCTCCACCGTGCCGTCGTTCAGGTTGATATGGGTCACCTCAAGGCCGTCCTTTAGCGTGTCCGGGTCAACGGCGTAGCCGTGGTTCTGGGCGGTGATGTGTATTCTCCCGGTGGCGAGGTCGCGGACGGGGTGGTTGCCGCCGCGGTGGCCGAACTTGAGCTTAAAGGTCTTCCCGCCGAAGGCGCGGGCAATCAACTGGTTCCCTAGGCAGATGCCCATAATCGGCCTCTTCCCAATCAATCCCTTCACTGTGTCAACGATGTAGTCCAGAAGCCCGGGGTCGCCGGGGCCGGGGGAAAGCAGAATGCCGTCCGGCTTCATGGCTAAAATAGCTTTGGCCGACGTGGCGCAGGGGACGCCGGTGACGCGGCAGCCCTGCTTCTTTAAAAGCCTCAGAATGTTGTATTTCAGCCCGCAGTCGAGCACGACGACATGGGGCCGGTCTTTATCATCTGGCCCCGGTTCCCACGGGTAGGGGGTGGCAGTGGAGACCTGCCTGACAAAGTCGATGCTGCCATAGTCGGGCAGCTTCTTTAACTCGGCTAAAGCCTCCTCAGCCGAGTTCTCGCTGGTGAGGTAGCCCATCATCACCCCGTAAGAGCGCAATTTCCGGGTGAGCGACCGCGTGTCAACGCCGTGGAGGCCGGGGATATTGCCTTCCCGCAGGTAATCGTGAATGGTCTGGCGGTTGAGGAAGTGGTTCGGCTGAGCGCACTCTTCTCTGACCACAAAGCCCCTGACCTGTATCTTATTGGATTCAACATCGTCCTCGTTGGTGCCGTAGTTGCCGATGAGGGGATACGTGGGCACCACAATCTGCCCGGCATAGGAGGGGTCAGTCAGCGTTTCCTGGTAGCCAATCATGCTGGTGTTGAAGACCACCTCGCCGTGGGCATCGACCTCGGCACCGAAGGAGAGCCCCTCGTAGGCCGAGCCGTCGGCCAGTACCAGCAACGTTTTTTTATTTATCTACCTCACCCCCGATAAATTTAATCGAATCATCTTTGTATACCAGCTTGCCGCCGTAGATGGTGGCCATCGCCCTGCCTTTAAGAACGCGGCCGGCGAGCGGCGTGTTCTTCCCCTTGGAGGCAAACGCCTCCGGCTCAACGGTCCACTCTTTATAGGGGTCAAAGATGGTGATGTCCGCCGGCGTGCCGATTTTCAGCGTCCCGAGCAACTCATGCTTTAGCAATTTCGCCGGTTCACAGGTCAGCCTGGCGATGAGCATGTTGAGCGTAATCTGCCCGCTGTGCAACGGAATCAGCAGGCTGCCCAGCGCCGTCTCAAAGTTGCTGATGCCGCAGGCGGCCTTGGTGAAATCGCACTCCTTGTCCGACCGCGCATGCGGGGCGTGGTCGGTGGCAATGATATCGATTACGCCATCTTTCAGCCCTCTTATCAGCGACTGGTTGTCCCGCCTCGTGCGCAGTGGCGGGCTGACCTTGGCGTTGGTGTTGTAGCCGTTGCACTCCTCCTCGGTGAGGGTGAGGTGGTGGGGAGTCACCTCGGCGGTAACCCTGACCCCCTGCCTTTTGCCGTCCCGAATGAGGGCCACCGCGCCCGTGGTGCTGACATGGGCGATGTGCACGTGCCCGCCAGTCATCCTGGCGAGCATGATGTCCCGCGACACCATGATTTCCTCGGAAGCAGGTGGTATACCGCGCAGGCCGAGCCTTTCGGCAAGCGCCCCCTCGTTCATCTGCCCGCCCTCGGCGAGTGATGGCTCCTCGCAGTGGTCAATGACCGGCAGGCCGAGCTCCCGACCTTTTTCCAGGGCCTGGCGCATAAGGTCCGGGTTTTTCACCGGGCTGCCGTCGTCGCTGAAGCCGATGACCCCCGCCCGGGCCAGCTCCACCATGTCAGCCAGCTCCTCCCCTTTTCTTCCCCTGGTGACGCAACCGATGGGCAGCACGCGGATAGCGCTCGATTTCTCGGCTTCAGACTTGATATAGTCTATCGTTGTCTTACTGTCCAGAGGCGGGCTGGTATTAGGCATGCCGCAGACAGTGGTGAAACCTCCTCTCGCCGCCGCCCGGGTGCCGGTGGCGATGGTCTCCTTCTCCTCAAAGCCGGGCTGTCTGAGGTGACAGTGCATGTCAATGAACCCCGGGCAGACCACCATGCCTTCCGCATACAGGATGTCATAATCGGTCTGGGGTGGAGTCACGCCCCGCCAGACAATTTTTCCCTCGCTGAGCAGCAGACTGCCTCGCTCGTCTACACCCTGGCCCGGGTCGATAATCCGGCCATCTTTAATCAGCAGTGATTTCATTTCGGCGTGACCTTTCTGCGGCGTCTTACCTTAACGTATCGGCTCGGCTTGAAGCCGAGAGTTTCCGCGTCCCGGTCCGAGCGGAAGACAATCAGGTTCTCGGGCCTGATTGTCCTTGCCCAGTGGCTTAATGCGCTGTGGTACTTCTTGGTGGCCGTTTTACCTTCATGCCAGTCGGAGCTGGCAACGTATTCCGGCTCGAAACCGTGTTCGCAGTAGATGCAGCGCAGGGTCAGCGGTCTGCGGTTGACGATTTTATATTCGGGCTTGAGGTATTTTATTTCTGTCTCCTGCACCGAGACGCAGCGCGGGTTGGGGCACCTCAGGCCGTAATCGTGACGGTAAACAGGGTATGATATGGACGGCGCTTCTTCCTGCGGAACGGGCACTTCTTTCACCCCCAGCAGCAGGGCGATGAGCGCCATTCTCACCGGTACCCCGCGCGCCGCCTGCTTGAAGTACATGCTCCTGGGGTCGGCATCCAGCTCTCGCGCCAGCTCATCGACGCGAGGCAACGGGTGCATCACCAGCGTCTTTTTAAACTCCTTGCTCTTGAGCAGTTTCTTATCCACGACGGGGTACCTATCTCTCAGTTCTTTACCTTTCTCCGCGGCGGTGAACCGTTCCTTCTGGGGCCGGGTGACGTAAAGGGCATCGAGTCCCGTCTTCAATTCCACCTGAATGTTAACGTCGGGCATCATGGCCAGCTGGTGCGGACTGCTGGGCGTCAGATAGATGGCGTCAAGGGGAAATGGCCTTTCTTTCGCGGCCGTGCCAAGAGTTGCGTACTTTTCCAGTTCGCCGCCGTACTCCATAGTCAGTTTTTCCAGTACGTGCTCCGGCACCTCCAGCCCTGGCGTTGGGTAGAAGAGAATATTGGCCCCGAACTTGGCCAGGGCGAAAATGAGCGAATGTATCGTCCGCCCGTACTTCAGGTCGCCCCACAGCCCGATTTTAAGCCCTCTCAGGGTTTTCTTCTCCTTTTTAATGGTGTATAGGTCGCACAGCGTCTGGGTGGGGTGCTGGTGACCGCCATCACCGGCATTGATGACCGGGACGCCGGCGTAGTCGGCAACCACCTTGGCCGTCCCTTCCCAGGGATGGCGGATGACAATCATGTCAACGTAGCTTCCGACCACCTTGGCCATATCGGCAATGCTTTCGCCTTTGGCCAGTGACGTGGCGCCGACATCGGCGGCAGTGATGACGCTCCCTCCGAGCCGCTGCATCGCTGTCTCAAAGGAGAGCCGCGTGCGGGTGCTGGGCTCAAAGAAAAGGCTGGCCATAACCTTGCCCCGGCACAGCCCGTACTGCTCGTCCATAGCCCCGGACATTTCATCGGCCAGGTTGAAGAGCGCTTCAATTTCCCCATAGGAAAGGTCGTCAATGGTAACCAGGCTTCTATTTGTTAGCTTCATGGCCGCTCCTTTTCCCGGTATTTACCGGGTGCAATTGGTTATTGCTGGCGTCAGGTTCGTGGCGGACAATAGCCACTTCGTCCACGCCGTCCGTTTCCATGAGGTGAACCTGTATTTCCTCGTGACGGGCGCTCGGGATGTTCCGGCCGACGTAGTCGGGGCGGATGGGCATCTCGCGGTGCCCGCGGTCAATGAGCACTGCCAGCTGAATCTGCCGGGGGCGCCCGAGGTCAATGAGCGCATCCATGGCCGCCCGCGTGCTGCGGCCGGTGTACAGCACGTCATCAACGAGCACGATTGATTTGCCGTCGACGCTCGTCGGGATGTCGGTATGCTGGACGACGGGCTGTTTGTCCAGATGGGAAATATCATCGCGGTAGAGGCTGAAGTCAAGGGCACCCACCGGGACGTACATGTTTTCAAATTTCTGGATATTGGCTGCGAGCCGCCTGGCCAGAGGCACCCCCCGCGTCCGCATCCCCACCAGTACCAGGTGGTTCGTGGACTTATTCTGCTCGATGATTTCATGGGCGATGCGCGCCAGCGTGCGCCGGATGTCATCCCGGGTCATGACGATTTTTTTAGCCATAAAAATAACCTCTTGCCGGGGCTGGCAAGAGGTCAGCGGTACGGTGTATCTCTGTCTTTTCCTTGCCAGCCTCACGGGACCAGCTTAAAGGTGATAAATATTTTAATCATTTCAAGTATAACACATAGGTACAGAATATTGCAAAGGATTTTCTCAATCGATAATTTCAGTTCCCTATGTAAAATGCTAGCAATACACGTGTGATATAATAGCAAAAATGGATTTTAATTGTTATATAGACGAATCGGGTGACGAGGGAATAGAGAGTGGTGGTTCAAGATGGTTCATTTTAGGTGCACTTATTGTTCCTAAGGATACAGACCTGCAGACTAGTACCATGGTTGAGCGTGTAAAACAGACCTTTGGGAAAACGAACGATTGGTTCTACATTGGAGTAGGATAAAAAAACATGACCAGAAACGCTATATTTGTCAGGAATTGTTAACCGAACAATGGGAGTTTTCATGCGTGGCTACAGATAAAACTCATCCTTTCATTACCCAGTCGAAAGGTTTGAGAGAAAAAGATGTACTATATTCTTATTCAGTACGGCTATTATTGGAAAGGTTATCATGGTATGCCCGTGATAAAACTAATGGGAAAGCTATTCCAATATTTGAATATAGATCTAATACTAGTTACGATCAAATGATAGAATACATTCGACTTTTAAGAGGTTGGGTACCCCAAACACAAATAAAAATATCTTGGGCTAACTTAGAATACAAGAAATTTAGGATTCTTCCAAAGAGGATTAGCCGCTTATTGCAGGCTTCGGACAGTGTATGTGGTGCACTAAAAGATGGCCTGGAATACAGTGGTTACGGCTTGATTGAACCGAGCTATATCCTAAGTCTTAAAGATCGTTTCTATCGTCGCGAAGGTAATCTTTTTAGTTATGGACTAAAGTTTTTACATATTCAACCACGAGAATTGGAACACTTGAAAAATGAATATACGTGGTTAAAAGAAATATGAGCAAGTCCCAGAATCAAAGAAGCCCATAACTCAAAGGTTACTGCCACCAATCAAGGTGACCTTCGATAAGCTCTGCACTTACTTGCTCATTACTAATCTAACATTTGTTCTATTATTTGTCAAGTCCCTTCCGCCAATTTTAATAAATATGAAAACCTTATCTCGGCCTTTCCCCTGCCTTTACTTCAAAGCTGATTTGTGCTATACTTAATCGTGCGTAAATGCGTCGTCGGTTCTTGTGTCCATGGCAGGCTCTGAATGTAAATGAGAGCTTGCTTTTTCTTTTTCCCGGCCTTGAGGAGACATAATTAAGAATAGTTAGGAAGAATCCAGCCTTGACTGTGCCACAAGATAACCAGAATAGCAACTATACCGTCGAGGACATTCAGGTACTGGGGGGAAGGGAGGCAGTGCGCCGCCGCCCCGGCATGTACATCGGCGGCACGGACCAGCGCGGTCTGCACCATCTCGTCTACGAAATCATCTATAACAGCATTGACGAGGCCATGGCCGGCTGCTGTGATAAAATCCTGGTCATCCTCAGGGAAGATGGCGGCGTTACCGTGGAGGACAACGGGCGGGGAATACCGGTGGGTATCCATCATGCTACCGGTGTTTCCGCTCTGGAGACGGTGATGACCGTCCTGCACGCCGGGGCCAAGTTCGGTGGCCGCACTTATCAGGTTTCCGGCGGTCTGCATGGCGTGGGGGCCTCGGTGGTCAATGCCCTCTCTTCCTATTTCTGCTGTAACGTGCGGCGCGATGGCAAGGTGTATCAGCAGGAGTACCGTCAGGGCATACCGCAGGGGCCGGTAACGGAAATCGGCAAGGCCGATGGTACCGGCACCACCATCACCTTTTACGCCGATGAGGAGATTTTCGGCAAGGCCGGATACGATTTTGACATCATCAGCGAGCGCATTCGCGAGATGGCCTACCTCAACCGAGGGTTGCAGATCACCATAAAAGACGAAAGGACAGGGGATGAGAACAGCCACAAAGAGCAGACCTTTTACTTCGAGGGTGGCATAACCAGCTTTGTACGCCATCTGAACCGGGGCCGGACCGTCCGTCACGTCCACCCGATATACATTGATAAAGAGGTAAACAGCACCATCGTTGAGTTGGCGCTCCAGTACAATGACGGCTTTAACGAGTCCGTTTTCAGCTTCGCCAACTGCGTCAATACCGTTGACGGCGGCACCCATCTCACCGGCTTCCGCTCGGCGCTGACCCGGGTGCTGAACGACTATGCCCACAAGAACAAGCTGCTCAAGGACGACGAGCCGAACCTGACGGGGGAGGATGTCCGGGAGGGGCTGACCGCCATCATCAGTGTCAAGCTCCACGAGCCGCAGTTTGAAGGCCAGACCAAGGGCAAGCTGGGCAACATTGAAGTTAAAAGCCAGGTGGAGAGCGTCGTCGGGGAAGGGCTTTCTGGTTACCTTGAAGAGCACCCCGACGAGGCACGAAGAATAATTGAAAAGTGCGTGACCACCGCCAAGGCCAGGGAAGCCGCCCGCAAAGCCCGCGATTTAATCATCAGAAAGAGCAGCTTTGACACCGGCACGCTGCCCGGAAAACTGGCCGACTGCTCGGAGAAAGACCCCGCCCACTGTGAGCTGTATCTGGTGGAGGGCGACTCCGCCGGCGGCTCGGCCAAGCAGGGCCGGAACCGCCGTTTCCAGGCGATACTGCCGCTGCGCGGCAAGATTCTGAATGTGGAAAAGGCCCCGCCGGACAAGATGCTGGCCAATGAGGAAATCCGCATTATCATCACCGCCCTGGGCGCGGGCATTGATGATGACTTTGACGCTGCCAGGCTCCGCTACCACCGCGTCATACTGATGACCGATGCTGACGTGGATGGCTCACACATACGTACCCTGCTGCTCACCTTCTTCTTCCGCCACATGTCCGGGCTCCTCAGCAATGGCTACCTGTATATTGCCCAGCCACCGCTCTACCGTGTAAAGGCGGCAAGCAACCAGCACTGGGTCTATTCGGAGCAGCAGAAGGAAGTTTTGATGAAGGAGCTGAAGGGCAGCCGAAAGGTTGAGGTGCAGCGCTACAAGGGCCTCGGTGAGATGACTCCCGAGCAGCTCTGGGAAACCACCATGAACCCGGATTCCCGCACCCTGCTTTCGGTGAGCGTGGAGGACGTCGTTGAAGCCGACCGCATCTTCAACATGCTGATGGGCAGTGAAGTCCCGCCCCGCAAGGCTTTCATCCAGGCACACGCCAAGAGCGCAAATCTGGATATCTAAGAGTAAAGCCTACTTCCCTGGATTATGGAAAAGAACTCCGCTCTGCTGGCGGCTTTGCGGCTGAAAATGCCCCTGATGGCTGAGGTAATCACGTTGCTGCCCGGTTTCTTGATGCCGCGCATTATCATGCACAGGTGCTCCGCCTGCATGACCACCGCCACCCCAGCCGGCTTGGTGGCTTCCATAATGGCATCGGCAATCTCGGTGGTCATTCTCTCTTGGAGCTGGGGTCGCTTGGAGATGATTTCGACCACGCGGGCCAGTTTGCTGATGCCAACGATTCGCCCCTCTTCATTGGGGATGTAGCCGATGTGGGCCACGCCGTAAAAGGGCAGCAGATGGTGCTCGCACATTGAGTAAAACGGGATATCCCGCAGCACCACCATCTCGCGGTGACCGAGCTCAAACCCGACCTTCAGTTCCTCCTTCGGGTCCAGTTTCAACCCACCGAAAAGCTCGGCATACATCTCGGCCACGCGTTCCGGCGTGCCCATCAGACCCTCCCGCTTCGGGTCCTCCCCAATGGCTTCAATAATGTCATTTATCGCTTTCCTGATTTTGGCCTCGTCAAACATCATTGCCTCCTGAAACCCGGTGGTTATCCCCAGCCCAGCGCTTTCTCCACCTCCGCGATATCAGCCGGCAGCCGGAGGAAGGGCGGGGCGTCTTTCAAGGCAGTATCGGTGTCCTTCAGACCGGTGCCCGTAATCACGCAGACAATCCTCTTCTTTGAGAAATCCCATCCCTGCCGGGAAAGCTTGACCAGTCCGGCCACGGAAGCCGCCGACGCCGGTTCGCCAAATACGCCGGCTCTGGTGGCGAGAAGTTTTTGCGCCGCCAGGATTTCCGCGTCGCTGACCATGTCGATGAGGCCGCCGGACTCATCACGCGCGGCGACCGCTTTCTGCCAGCTGGCCGGGTTGCCAATGCGTATCGCTGTGGCCACTGTTTCCGGCTTTTCAATCGGGTGGCCGCGAACGATGGGGGCGGCACCTTCCGCCTGGAAGCCCATCATCATCGGCTTTTTGCTCGCCTTTCCCAGTTCATGGTATTCCTTAAAACCCTTCCAGTAGGCCGTGATGTTGCCGGCATTGCCTACCGGAATGAAAAGGTAGTCTGGGGCATCGCCCAGCACGTCGATGATTTCAAAGGCAGCCGTCTTCTGCCCTTCTATCCGGTGCGGGTTCAGCGAGTTCACCAGGGTCACCGGGTGCTTCTCGGTAAGGGCGCGGACAATCTGCAGCGCTTGGTCGAAATTGCCGTCGATGGCCAGGATTTTGGCGCCGTGGACAATCGCCTGAGCCAGCTTGCCCAGCGCGATTTTGCCCCCGGGGACAACGATGATCGCCGTCAGGCGGCAGTAGGCAGCATAGGCGGCCGCCGAGGCGCTGGTATTGCCGGTGGAAGCGCACATGATGGCCTGGCTCTTCTGTTCCAGCGCCTTGGCCACGGCCACAACCATGCCCCGGTCCTTGAACGAGCCGGTGGGATTGCAACCTTCCAGTTTGAGATATAGTTCCCCGCCGCCGATTTCTTTCGCCAGCTGCTCGCATTTAACCAGCGGGGTGTCTCCCTCCCCCAGAGAAATGAGTGCCGTTTTGGGAGTGATGGGGAGGAGGTCTTTGTACCTGTGGAGGACGCCTGTTTTCACCATCGGGCTTAACCCCTGATTCGAGTATGGATTATATGTGTTCCACGCGGATGAAGTTACCTATCTCCTTGACTACCTCGAGCTGTTCAATCTGATGTAGAGCCTGCTGCATCGCTTTTTCTGATGAGGGGTGGGTGGTCAGGACAATTTCGGCGGTCTGGGCGGCGGCATCTGCTTCCTTCTGAATTGCCGAGGCGATGCTGATCATGTTATCACCCAGTATCTTGGCAATCTGGGCCAGCACGCCGGGACGGTCGGCACAGTTTATACGGAGGTAATACTGGGTTTCAATCTCATCCATGGGCTTGATCCGAGTTCCTGACTCCGGTTGCCACTTCAGACGGTTGCCCACGCCAAATGTGATATCCTGCGCCGAGGCCACAATGTCAGAGACCACGGCACTGCTGGTGGGCAGCGGGCCAGCGCCCTGCCCGTAGAACATCACCTTGCCGATGAGGTCGCCTTCCACCAGAATACCATTATAGACGCCATCGACTTTGGCCAGAAGGGAGTCCTCCGGGATGAAGACCGGATGTACCCGGACCTCAATCGAGTTGTCAGCGCGTTTGGCGATGGCGAGGAGCTTGATAGCGAAACCCAGTTCCCGCGCGTAGCGGAAATCCCGACTGCCAATACGGGAGATACCTTCCCGGTAGATGTCTTCCGGCTTGACCACGGTCTGAAAGGCCAGCGAGGCCAGGATGGCCAGCTTGTAATTGGCATCAATGCCCTCGATGTCATTAACGGGATTGGCTTCAGCATAGCCCAGCTCTTGGGCGCTCTTCAGCGCCATCGGGAAGTCAGTGCCCTCACGCGCCATGCGGGTGAGGATGTAATTGGTCGTCCCGTTAATGATGGCGTAGATGCCGGTGATTTCGTTGGCTATCAGGTCGTATTTGAACGGCGCAATCAGCGGGATGCCGCCGCCAACGCTGGCCTCATAGCGCAGTCCGACCCTGTGCTGCTGGGCCAGGGCTTGCAGTTCCGCACCGTGCTTGGCAATGACTTCCTTATTTGAGGTTACCACGTACCGACCGCTGGTGATTGCCCGTTTCAGGTACTCCCGGGCCGGGTTCTCACCACCGATGGCCTCAACCATGATATCGATACCTGGTTCATTGAAGAACGCATCATCATCGGTGGTGAAGAGTTTCGCGGGCATCTTCTTGGCCAGCGGCCGGTCCAGGTCGACGGGCAGCACCTTTATCTTGCGCAGGACCAGTGAACAGCCGGCGTGCTCGGCAAGCATGTCAGCTTTCTCCGTTAACACCTTGGCCACCTGTCCACCGATTACTCCCAGCCCCATCATGCCGATGCCAATGCTTCTCTTTTTCATTCCCCCTACCTCGCGGCTGGTTCTAGCCTCTTGCCGCCTGTTCCAGCGCCCAGG
>Ga0315274_10011525_pt1 | contig 12670 bp, 12 predicted proteins | sample YL17G02_20_MG_FD_203700 | JGI IMG/M metagenome (GOLD analysis project Ga0315274, IMG submission 203700) | Sediment microbial communities from Yellowstone Lake, YNP, Wyoming, USA - YL17G02_20 | ecosystem: Environmental > Aquatic > Freshwater > Lake > Sediment | place: USA: Wyoming | collected... | reverse complement strand
AGACTCGCTTTCGGCTACTGGCCAAGTTCTACCGGACGGGCTTTCACCCGCAGGGTTCCATCGAAAGGTTTCAGCTACATCATCGCATCCTCCTTTCCCAAGCTTCGTGGCGCAAGGTCCGTGACAGATTAGGCGGCCTTGGAATAGGCCGGTCGGGTGTTCCAATCCTGTCCTGAGCCTCGAAGGAACCGTTCCCACCGTCCGTCCTGCGATAGCCATAGGGCGCGGAGCGACAGGATCGACTCGACGCCCGGCATACTCCAGAACTGCTCGGTGCCCTTCACGCGTTTGTTGAACTGTTTGACGGCCGATTCCGTGACCCCCGACCCGATCGGCCAACCCTTCCGCCGGAACGTCGGGTAATCCATGTGATGGCGATGCGTCTGGAAGTAGTCCACGTTGTTGGCCAGCACGCGGCGCGGATGGTCCGGCCCATCGCACGCCTGCGGCGCCCCGAGTCGTTCCGCATGCGTCTTCAAGGTCGCAATCACCTGATCCAACTGTCCGTCCCACAACGCGTCTTTCAGTTGCCCAGCCAACGCCCCCGCCTGGTCCTCGAAATCGGCGAAGGTCGCCCCTTGGAGCGGAACGCTCTCGTCCTCTGGAATCATTCGATCCAACTACGCGGTGAACACTACCAAAATCCGCGCCCGAGCTTCCTGACGTGTCGTCCGTGCTGGCATGATTAGCTTCCTCCATAAAGCAACCCGTATGCATCCGAGCCCGCCATCCTTGGCCGACCCCACCGCCTCCCATTATGCCTCAGAAATGCCCGCCGGAACTGTCACAGACCCCGGCGTACCCGATGCAGGCTATTTGCTTCGCACGGACGGCGTGCCGATAATATTGACAAGTGGTTCGGCGACCACAAAGACGTGCTCGTTCGTCTCGACGACCTGCGGGGCACTACCGGCGTCGCCCGGCGGCAGGGAGCGGGGTATGTGTGGGATCATCGGATACGTGGGTAGCAGGCCGGCGTTGCCCATTCTGATCGAGGGGCTTCGCCGACTCGAATACCGCGGGTATGACTCGGCCGGGGTGGCTCTGGTGGACGACGGGAAGGTCCGCGTGACCAAGTCGGCGGGGCGTCTCTCGGTCCTCGAACAGATGCTGGACTTCGAGGCCCGACCCACGACCGGAATCGGCCACACGCGCTGGGCGACTCACGGCGCTCCCACCGATATCAACGCACACCCCCACACCGACGCATCCGGCGACATCGCCGTGATCCACAATGGGATCATCGAGAACGACCGCGCCCTGCGCACCTATTTGGAGCGGCAGGGCATCGTGTTTCGCAGTGAGACGGACACGGAGGTGTTGGCTCAGCTCATCGGGCGGTTTTACGAGGGGAACCTGGAGCAGGCCGTCCGACAGGCCCTCCACGACGTCTCCGGTGCCTACGCGATCGCCGTCGTCTGCTCCCAGGAGCCGGACGTGATTGTCGCCGCCCGCAAGGGCAGCCCGTTGCTCATCGGCGTCGGCAAGGGAGAGAACCTGATCGCCTCGGACGCGGCGGCCATCCTCGCCCACACGACCCAAGTCGTTTATCTCGGTGACGGCGAGATGGCACGCATCACTCCGCAGCACGTTCGCATCACCACCCTCGACGCGATCCCCGTGACCAAGGACGTGGAGGAGATCGAGTGGAGCCTCGACCAGATCGAACTGGCCGGCTACGAGCACTTCATGCTCAAGGAAATCCACGAGCAGGCCGCGGCTTTGGAGAATTGCCTTCGCGGACGCATCGACCTGCGGGAAGGCGCCGTCCACCTCGGCGGTCTGCGCGACTGCACCCGCGAGCTGACCCGCGCCCGGCGCATCATCCTCACGGCGTGCGGCACGGCCTGGCACGCCGCCCTCGTCGGCGAATACCTGTTCGAGGAGTTGATCCGCATCCCCACGGAGACGGAGTACGCCAGCGAGTTTCGCTATCGCAACCCGGTGATCGACGACGGCACGGTGGTGATCGTCGTCTCGCAGAGCGGCGAGACCGCCGACACGCTGGCCGCGTTGACGGAGGCCAAGCAACGCGGCGCTCTCACCCTCGGCGTCGTCAACGTCGTCGGCTCCAGCATCGCCCGCGAGACCGACGCGGGCGTGTATCTGCACGTCGGGCCTGAGATCGGCGTCGCCAGCACCAAGGCCTTCACCGGCCAGGTCGCCGTCCTCGCCCTGATGGCCTGCTATCTGGGCCGACGAAAGCACCTCTCCCCCGCCGCCGCCACGCAGTTCATCACCGCCTTGTCCCAGATCCCCGCGCAGATCAACCGCATCTTGGAGCGTGCCGACGAGGCCCGCGCCGTCGCCGAGCGCTACTGCGAACGCGAAAACTGGCTGTATCTAGGCCGGGGCTACAACTATCCGGTCGCCCTGGAGGGCGCTCTGAAGCTCAAGGAAATCAGCTACATCCACGCCGAGGGCCTGCCCGCCGCGGAAATGAAACACGGCCCCATCGCTCTCATCAGCGACGGGATGCCCGTCGTGGTCATCGCCACCGCGGGAACGCAATACGAGAAGATCATGAACAACATCCAACAGGTGCGAGGCCGCGGCGGCAGCGTCATCGCCATCGCCACCGAGGGCGACTGGGAGATCAAGCGCCTCGCCGAGCACGTCCTCTACGTCCCCGACACCCTCGAGCCGCTGCAACCGCTGTTGGCCGTCATCCCGTTGCAACTGATCGCCTACCACGCCGCCGTCCTCCGCGGCTGCAACGTCGATAAACCCCGCAACCTGGCCAAGAGCGTCACGGTGGAATAGGCGAGCCGCGGGCGGCCAACGCTTCACTTCCCCATCCGAAAACGAAAGACCGATGCGGAGTCTACGACCCTCCGCGCACCATCGCCCGGCGGCGCATGATCACCACCGTCGCGGCCGTCAGCACCAGTACACCCATCACCGCGAGCCCCCAGTCGGAGACCGTTGGAATACATTGCGTGGCTTTCCAGACGCCGTGCCTTCCCTCGCAATCGTCCTTTGTGATGTTTGGCGCACAGACCGCGCCGGAAGGCGCGAGAAGTGTGCAGTACCCGGTGGTTGTTTTCGGGGCACCAATCTTCCACGTCGAATTGTCACCGTCGTAGAACCCAGCGCACGGCATCTGCGCATATGCTCCAGCTTCGCCAACACTGACGTCGCTGTCCGCATCCGCGCCATCAGCGGCCCCGTTCAACCCACGTACAAAGCACGCCGTAAACGTGTTGTCCTTGGTGCAGTACAGCCCGTTGTTGTCCGCGGGATTAGTAGCAGTGATGAACGCTAGCCCGTTGGGGTTTGCGCCTGCGAGGGGATCCGCGGCGTCTGCGAACGCTCCACTTCCGCACGAGTCCAATATGACCGTTGTGCGGTCCTTGGCGGTCCCCAAAGCAGCCATAAAGGCTGCGGGCGTGACGACCTCACCGTCTACGCCGGCAAGGTCTCCCTTTGCACCCACATTCCTAGTGCAGGTCTCACCCGCTGGGCAGTCAGCATTACCATTCGCTGGGTTGCAGGGCGAGACAGTTGTCGAGCAGATTGGCACGGCTCCATGGCCGGAATACCAGACAATATACCTGTCACTGCCTGATGCCGGGGCGTTTGCGGTTATGAGCGCGATCATTTGAGCCGCGGTCCGGTTCTCCTGCACGTCGACCGTCCAATCGGCATTCTTCAACGCGTTGTTCTTCTGAAGCAGATCGAGGATTACACCCGGCAACGGTGGGTTGTAACCACTGTTCGCGATGATGAGCGCGACATTCGCCCCGTAGGTCTGGCTCACCATGAGCAAACCGCCAACCAACGCGACAGCCAGATTAAAACGTGACCTTTGAAAGTAGCACATAGTCAGTCCTCCCACACATAATACAAGGATACAGCCATGTAGGGCGGGCTTTGCCCGCCGCTAACGGCGTCTCTGTTTTCTCGAAGGCGGGCGGAGCCCGCCCTTCTCTACCGTTCGACCGACTGGAAAGTCGGTCCCACACACAAGTACAAATCGCTCAGGCATCAGCACAGCGGAGGCCCGCTGTGCCACCAGTGGTCAGAGCGGCGGTGCGCGGGGATGGGAGGGTTGGAGGGTCACAAGGGAAAGACAACCGACGATTTGAGATCGCAAAAGGATTTCGGCGTCGTCGCGGGCGGCGGGCCACAAAGGACGCGGCAGCGCGAGCCGTATGCGCCCCAGGACGGCGACGAGGGCGACGTTGCCGCTAACTGAAACGGATTTGCCGAAGTTATCACCTTGTTCTCCGTCCGAGGCGAGGAGCTTCTGCTCCTGCACCCACGACGATCCATTCCAGCGGAACACGTATGCCGAGCCGGAATTCGTACCGTTGTCGTCGTCGAATTCGGCCGCCACAAGCGCAATGTTTCCGCTGATCGAAACGGATTCGCCGAAGTGATCCTCCGGCGCCACGTCCAAGGCGGTGAGCTTAGCGTCTTCATGGACTTCGCACTGGGCGAAGAGCGTGCTGGAAGAAGATGATCCGGCGATAATCGCAAGTGTGGTTAGCAATCGAAGGCGGGCCATCTTGTAAACCTCCACGATAGACCGGGCGACGCACGAGGACGCAAGGTGCATCTTAGCGGATTACTTCTCGGATTGCAAGGTGTTTCAGTTGACCGGCTATACCGATCATGGCAGGATGGTTCTCATGATTCACCGAGCCGTGCTCATTCCGTGTAACGCCCACCTCGGCCTGAACGCCGCAGCCGCCGGCAATCGGCGCACAAGGCTCGGCGTGGCCGTCACCTTGCTGTTTCTCGGTGGTTGTGTCGAGATTCGCGTACCCGACCCGAACGTGCGCTACGTTGCCTTCGGCGACTCTTCCACGTCAGGCCCATCAACGCGGGATTACCCGGACATCCTCCGATCGTTGCTCGACGAAGCGCCTGAAACGTTCGCCAACGAGGGAGGCAGCGGTGAGACGAGCGGGGAAGGGCTGGCCCGTCTGAAGAGTTTGCTCGCGGACGGAGTTTTTCCGAACGCGGACGTGCTGCTGTACTGGGAGGGCGGGAATGACATCACCGGGTTCATCAAGGACAGCGACCCGTTTCTCCTGGCCTCACCCGATGACCCGGACTATACGCTCTCCAACGACTTGACCCAGCGCCTCGCGGAAACACAGACGAACATCGAGTCCGCTGTGGCCGCGGCGCGGAACGCCGGTCTGCGTGTTTATGCGGCGACGTACTTCTTTCTTCTGGAGGACATCGCCGGATGCGACGCCCTGCCTCTGGATGTCGTCCTGCCCGGACAGGCTCGAAACGCCAATGTCTACATCGTCCGGCTCAACGAACGCATCCGAGCGGCCGCCGCAAGTCAAGAGGCGGTCTTGGTGGATGTGGCGGCCGCCGACGACATCCTCCGCCAGGATCAGGCGAACTATTTCGACTGCGATCATCTCAGCGAGAAGGGCAACGGCATCGTGGCCAACCTGTTCTTTCAGGCGATCGTCGGGCCGACGAATTGACGCGAGCCGCAGGCGACCAATACTCCATTTCCCCATCACCGAAGCTACAAGACGACACGGAATCTACGACCTTCCGTGCACCATCGCCCGGCGACGCATCACCACGACCGTTCCCGCCGTGACAGTGAGCAACGCCATGGCCAGCAGACCCCACTCTGAGACGGTAGGAACGACGTACCGGCCGTGGGTCCACGCCAGAAGTGTGACATCGGGCGCACCCACTGTGACCCCCAAAGCAACGAGTTCGTCAACCTGTACAAGCGTGTTATTGGGCGCCGTAAACTCCAGAAGCACCTGACCAGGCGCAATGATGCCGCGATCGACAAGATTCTGGGCCGTACCGAGGAACCCTTGGGGAATCACGTCGGAGTCCGCCAGTAACACCGCGTAATGCACTACCGCATCATCCGCAGCAATGGCCCCAAACGCACTTACTTCCCCGGTGAGATGCAAGACAGACCCGGTCGCGCCGGGCGGGTCGAACGAAGCGGACAGGGCGACGCCGGACACGGTGCAGAGCGTCGCGACCCCCCCATCACCGTAGGAAGTGTTGGGCTTGCACGCGAAACCCTGGACGTTGATCGTCCACCCCTCATCCCAAGAGAACGTGACCCAAACGCCGTCGCCAAAAAGCGAGGATGTGGTCTGGTCGACGCCTAATCCGACCGCCGACCAGGAATGCACCTGTCCGTTAGGGTCCTTCACCCTGGCCGTGACGCCGCCCGACCCGTTCCCGTTCGTCCACACGGTCACATCGCTAAACGCGGTCGCGGGCAGAGCGAACGCACACAAGAACCCCGCCATTCGCCATCCGACGGACGCTGCCGCTGCTTTCCGAGACATCTTCCGCCTAACCTTCCAATCCTCGCGTCATCCCGCGCTGACCGTCCGGCGACGCATCACCACGACCGTTCCCGCGGTCAAGACCAGAACCGCCATGACCAGAAGGCCCCACTCGGACATCGTCGGGATGCATATGCCATCCGAACATAAACCCTGGCAGTCCTGGGGGCATGTGCAGCAACTCTCGTCGCAATTACAAGCCCCATCGCCGCAAGACCCGCCACAGTCTGCCGGGCAATTGCACGTTTCGCCTGGGCAACACGTGCCGTCACCGCAAAACCCGCCGCAATCTGACGGGCACGTGCATCGATTTTCGCCGCTCTCGCAAGACCCGTTACCACAAACAGGACCACATGAACCGCAGTCGTTCTGACAGGAGAGACACGTCTCACCGCCTCCGCAGCAACCGTCTCCACAGAACGTTGCACCGCAATCCGATGGGCAACTGCATCGGGTTTCCCCTCCTTCACAGGTCCCGTTTCCGCAGCACGTCCCCGCGCAATCCGACGGACACGTGCATGAACTCTCCCCGCTTCCGCAGCAACCGTCACCGCAGAAGGTGGCACCACAGTCCGACGGACAATTACACGGGTTCTCCCCTCCTTGGCAGATACCGTTGCCACAGCAGCTCTCGTTACCGCAGCAAAGGGAGGAGTCGCAGCTTGGCCAGCCAATTTGAATACACGATGGTGGACTCGGCAGTGCTGGATTCGGTGGCAGACTTGGATTGAACGTAATATTATCGTAACGTACGCCGCAGTAATGGGCCCGCAACGCAATTCCCCCAGAACTGCTCAAGCTTGTGTCTATGGTCTCCATAACCATGTTCCCATCGGTAAAAACGCGGATTACTCCGTTGGGATAGCGTTCTACTTGAACGGTGTGCCAGGAGTTCGGTGCTAACTGTATGGGTGTACACCCTATCGTAGTGGTTCCGGAATCAACAACCTGGACGAAGTCAAACGTGTTGTCGCTACCAGCCGGATGCATGCTGATCCCAAGGTACCTGCAATCGCTGACAATCTGGATATAAAGATCTCCGTCTCTTACAGACGATCCTTCGAAAAACACGTCGTAGGTGTATCGGCCGAATCCACCGTTGAACGAATTGTGATCCAGCCGCTTGTCGCCACACGCTCCAGTGCAGCATTGAGTCGAACGTACGGCGAAGGAGCTTCCGTTTCCCGGACTGACGATTTCCCAGGAACCGCATCGAGTTGTCCAATTGGAGAGATCTCCGCTTTCAAAGTCGTCGATAACCGTCACCTGAGCCGAGACCAAAGACCCACCGGCGCAAGAAGCAAGGATAAACGTACACCACGATCGAAACCGCTTCGGACCGAATGACATGGGAAATTTCTCCTTCTACCTGCAGCCAACGCTGCCATCGACACAGCACGAACGCTCAGGCTGCGCGTTTTCCAACACGGGAGGAGCCGAAATCGGATACGGACGCTGACGCTCCCGTCACTCTCGCCCGCTACGGCGCCGCCGCCGACCGAATCGCTCCCCCGTCGCGTACCCGCAACGACAGCCCTTGTCACTCATGCGGTACGTGACGAACTGATGGACCCTGTACCGCAGCCTGACAAGCGTGTAGCGTAGCAAAGCCGAAAGTGGGAAACAAGAAGTTTTTTACTTTATTGGCTGAAATAATCGGATCAATACAGGGACACGTGGTCGCAGCGAGTTACGGAACCTACTGCCGCATAACGAGTTACGAGGTAGTTCAGCGGTGCCTGCGGTGCAGGGCCCGGTCCATTTCGCGTTTGTGCTCGCGGGTTTGGAGGGTTCGGCGTTTGTCGCCGAGGGTCTTACCGCGGGCCAGAGCGACGGCTACCTTGGCGATGCCGCGCTCGTTGAAGTAGATGCGCAGGGGGACGAGCGTCAGCCCCTTCTGCTCGACCTGCGGCCGCAGCTTCCTGATCTCGCGGGCGTGGATGAGCAGCTTGCGACGCCGCAGCGGGTCGTGGTTCTGCGCATGGGCGAACGAATAGGCCGCGATGTGCGAGCCGATGAGCCAAAGCTCGTCGTCCTCGATCCGGGCGTAGGCCTCCTCGATCGAGGCGTTCTTGTCCCGAAGGCTCTTGACCTCCGTACCCCGCAGCACGATCCCGCAGTCGAACTGTTCGAGGATTTCAAAGCGAAAAGCGGCCTTGCGATTGCGGCAAACGGTGTTGTCGGTGGGAGCGGCCTTGGACATAACTTCCGCATTTACAGATACTTACGTGCGAATAGGAATCTTTGCTCATTAGGCCTATAATTTCAAACGATTCTATCGGTAGGTCCGTCCACCGCAACTGATGGCGGCGGCGTAGGTTATAATAGTCTGTAGGAGTGGTGGTTGATCGTGGCGGAACGTGTGGCGACGACCAGCCGGGAGCGCGAGGTTCAACTCATCGGTCGGGCGCGCGCGGGTGACCGTGTCGCTCTGCGCGAACTCGTCGATGGGCACAAGGACCGTCTGTTCGCATTTATCTGGCGGATGGTCCGCGACCACCACGAGGCCGAGGACATCTGCCAGGACGCCTTCCTCAAGGCCTTCGCCTCGCTGGACAGCTTCTCCAGCCAATACCGTTTCAGCACTTGGCTGTTCACCATCGGGTACCGCGTTTGCCTGAACCGGTTGCGGCGGAAGCGGACTTTCTCCGGCGACCTGGATTTCGCGGGTTTTCCGGCGAACGACGGCGTGACACCCTCGGCGACGTTGGAATCGGAGGAGGCCCGCCGCGTTCGGACGATGGTCTGGTCGGCGGTCGATCGACTCAGTCCTCCGCAGCGTGCAACGATCCTCCTTTTTTATCGGAATGAATTCGGCTGCCACGAGATTGCGCGAGTTCTGCAACTACCATTGGCGACCGTGAAGAGTCATCTGCACCGTGCGCGGGGCAGGTTGCGGGAGTTGCTAGAAGCCCTTCCGGAGCAAGATTGGACTTATTTCCGCAACCTTTCGGAGCGAGCCGGATAAAAGCGGGTGTCGGCGGAATTGGATTGACCGACGTGCGAGTGTTGTGATGCGTTGCGAGGAAGCCCGACAACTATTCGACGCCTACCTGGACGGTGAGCTGTCGCCGTCGCTGGCGACGGAACTCGGCGCCCATCGTGTGCGCTGTCCGGACTGCCGTCGGGCGTTGGCTCTTCTGGAAGTTAGCGGCCACATCATCAGTTCCGATCGGGAACCAGTGGCCGTGCGGCATGACTTTTCTGAACGCCTGCTGTTGTGCATGGCAGTTCCGTATCGCGGCTGGCTCGGGAAGGTCCGGCGCGGGCTCTACGTAGCCGGTCCGCTGGCGGCGGCGGCCATGATCGCCCTGGCGTTCCTGGGATTCTTCGACCGCAGTCGCGATTCGAAAGTAGCCGGGTTGAAGGTGGAGCCGACGCACGTCGAAGCCGGCGTCGTCGCTCCGCGCGTCTCCGCTCCCGCGCCGTCGGTTCAGGACCGTGAGGCGGCCGAGCGGGCGATCGACCGATGGGTCGGGCAGATGCAAATGAACAAGGCCGCCGCGGGGCCGACGAACGATTCCTCCCCGAAGATGCTCAATCTGACGATCCTGCAGATCCTCGATATGCTCGAAGAGGGGAATGACGGCTCGGCCCGCCCGCAGCGCTTCCCCGGCGCCGACCCGCACGAGCCATTCGGTCCGCCGGACGAGCCTCCGGCGAGCGACGAGGATGTCGAAGACCTGTAGTCCGCGAGGCCGCGGATTCTTGTCCTAGAGCGTAGCGAAGGATCGGTCAGCCTCCATCGCGTCCTGCGGTTGAACACTTGTCCTAGAGCGTAGCGAAGGATCGGTCGTGGCATTGATCTTGCGCAACAGCCTGTTGGAACGCCGTCGCGCCGCCGTGCGGGCCGCCCTTGTCGCGCTGTTCGCGACGACGCCGCTCCTCGCGCAATCTCCGCCCGTCGAAAAGGACAAGTCGACGAAGGCGCCGATGGCTAGGTACGTGCCGGCTACGGCGAAGCTTTTCGTTGAGTTCCGACGTCCCCGCGAGGTCGACGAGACGTTGCAGCGGGCCCAGGCGTGGCGGCTGTGGTCGGCGGCGGCCGCAGGGACGACAAATCCGAAGAAACCGACCGACGTGCGGACCGCCCTCATCGACTTCCTCGGACCCGACTCCACCACGAGTGTGGACGAAATGATGAAGGCGGAGATCGGGCTGATCGCCCCCTCCTACCCCGACCTGAGCAGCGCGGTCTGGTTCGCACGCCTCCCCAACCCGAACGTCCTCGACCGATGGTTCCCCCGGGAATGCCGACAAGACACCGCCGGACCCGGGGCGGACAGTTTTTTCCGCATGACCGACGGCATGATCGTGGGAGTGCGTGAGGGGATCGTCGCCATGGCCCGCCGCAGCGACGGCAGCCACCTGGTGCGCGAGTTGTTCCGTCTGATGGTGGGCGGCGACGGCGAATCCCTGGAGAACTCGCCCGGCTATCGCGATCTGGTCCGCTATCTACCGGGCAAGGCCATCGCCGTCGCCTACTGGGCGAGGAAGGCCGCCGGACCCGACGAGGGTGCATGGTCCAAGCTGTGGCCGCCGGTGGAACGCGCGGCGGTGGGAATGTCCGCCGGTGACGGCCGAATCGACCTCGCCATACGCGGCGCGCTATCGACGCCGTGTCCGCACCGCGCTTTGGCCCCTCATGCGGTCGATCGGCTGATGAAACTACCCGCAACCACGGTCGCCGCGTTTGCGACCACACTCGATGTCAACCGACCTTCCGAAGCGACCGCACGCGATCGGTCTTCGGATCTATGGGCGAGAACCTTGGCCTTACTGGGCGACCTTCGGTCGGCGGCGACCGACCCGGCCCATCCGCTTCCAAAACTGGGCCCGCACGTGATCCTCGCCTGGGACCAGGACTTGAGCGCCGCCGGGGCCGCTCCCCAACTGGCCTTGTTGGTTGAAACCACGGACGCCCGCGGTCTTGATCGTGAGTTCGAGGCGATCATCGCGTCCTCCGTGGGCGCGGAGGTACGGACCGATTCCACGGCGGACTCCACGGCCGCGCCGACCGTCACACGCACGACGCATTTCGGCGTGTCGATCGGGCAGGCGTCGCTGAAGGGGTTCATGGAGGGCTTCCTGTCGCCCGTTGCGAATCCGGCCGGAGAGGTGGAATTGTCATGGGCGGCCCACGGCGAATGGTTCATGGTCGCTCTTCGTCGCGAGCAGATCGAGCGAATTCTCGATGCCCAGTTCGGGCTTGTTCCGACGCTCGCCAACATTCGCGAGGTGAAGGCGCTGCGGAAACGCCAAGCGAGCAACGCCTCGATTCTCCTCCTTCAGCCGGACCTCGCTTCGGACGTGCTCCAACGGTTGGTTCTGGCGGGAGACGCTCCCCACCCGACGAAACTGGATCCGTCGTTGTTCGCCGACTCGGCCCTCGCGGAGGCCGTCCGAGGCGGACGGTTGGGGATCGGGATGCAGGTGGAACAGGAACCGGGCACCGTCGTCGTCGCGCGAGTCTATCCCGACACCGCGGCCGACGGGCGCTTGCGGCCCGACGATCGGATCATCGGCGTCGATGGGCGGTTGCTCGATCTGACTTCTCCCAACGCCGACCTGCGACGCCGCTGGGCCGAGCCGCCCCCCTCCGCGGGCCACACCCTCCGCGTGCAACGCGATGACACCACGATCGACGTGGTCTTGAAGCGCGACGAGCCCGAGGCCCAACCTTCGGAAATGTTGATGCGCTCCCTCCCGGCGATCCGCGAACTCGCAACGGCGCTTCGCACGATCCGCTTCGCGAGCCTCACCGTTCACCCCACGGACGAGCGGCACTACTCGGCGCTTCTTTCGCTGGGCCCGGTCCCGTCCCCTTCCTCGACCGGCCGCTGACGGTTCAGGGAATGTGGGACCGACTTTCGGTGTGGGACCGACTTTCCAGTCGGTCAATGCCCGCCGACGCCCAGAGCCGATTCCCAATGCTCGTCATAGGGTAGCGAGAACACCATCTGCACGCGCTCCGCGCGATCCGGTTGCCCGTCGGCGAGCACGCGAACGGCCTGCTCCAACTGAGTATACCGGTGATCCGAATGAACCTGTCCCGCGCCGTCAACTCGATCCATCCGATCGAGGGCGGCCGCAATGTCCAACAGCCGGTGCCGGGTTTCGAGGAAGTCGCGGTCTAACACTTCGACCGCCGTTCGGGTCGTGGGCATGGGTGCTTCTCCGGGTTCTCGTTCACCGTGTAGTGTATCGCACGGATCTGTCATGGGGAACTTCTGGCATAACTACCCGTGGGGTCCGTGACAGATTCGGCGGCATTGTTGTGGCGACTCCGGGAGGGCGCGAGGCACCGTGGAAACGGCGGCTTCCTTCGGTCGGAGCGTGGGCTCGTGGGCGTTCTGTCGCCCCTGCCGGGGCTT
>Ga0315274_10011524_pt1 | contig 12671 bp, 10 predicted proteins | sample YL17G02_20_MG_FD_203700 | JGI IMG/M metagenome (GOLD analysis project Ga0315274, IMG submission 203700) | Sediment microbial communities from Yellowstone Lake, YNP, Wyoming, USA - YL17G02_20 | ecosystem: Environmental > Aquatic > Freshwater > Lake > Sediment | place: USA: Wyoming | collected... | reverse complement strand
ATCGCCGTCCGGTAGAAGGGAAGCCCCATGATTTTCTGGTTGGCTAAAGTAGCCAGGAAGAGTGAGAAGGACAAGCCTAAGAATGTCACTCCAATGGAAAAGACGAAGGAATGGAACACGCTCCGATGGTACTCAGAGGAGACAAGGAGGCTAATAAAATTCTGCACCCCCACAAAGATCTGCCTGTCACCAAAGGGGGAAACCTGAAATACGGAAAGTCGCAGGGAATCAAAGGCAGGCCAAAAGAAGAAAACCAGAACAACCAGCAATTGCGGTGCAATCAGGAGGTAGGGAAGCCATCGATTTTTAAATATGCCCCTCTTCATGACAAATTGGGGAGGATGTCACCATCCCCCCCCACTTCTCCATTGGCCAAGGACAATCTACCTTAACGTTGCATAAACTTTTGACGATACGGACATGGGCAAGCCGTTCGGAAAGGCTTCGAGGCGAACCTTTGGCCGAATCGGCACTCTCGTCCCCTTCCCTTGCTGGAATTCACTTGGAGTGATGTCCTCCGATACCCTTAAATTCTCAAAACAACCGCCTTCCGAAGCCTTGAAGGGCGGTTTGCCCGTGTCCGTTTTGCAACTGTCAGGTCTACAGTCCCAGTTTATTTATACATCGCTGCAAATTCTTTTAACATTTCGTTACCCTTCTTCACCGCCTCATCCAATCCCTGTTGGGAGGTCTTTTTCCCGGCCACGACGTTTTCTATCTCTGCTTCAATGATATCACGGATGGCCGGAAGATTCCCCAGACGGACACCCTGGCTATTTTTTGTTGTTTTCCCTTTGGTGATCTGGGCAAAGGCAGTCCACATGTCGGGATTTTTCTTAAAATGGCCGGCTGCCTCAAGAGCCTTTAACGCAGAATTACTAATGGGCAAATATCCTGTCTCGCCATGCCACCATGCCTGTTGTTCCGTTTTACCAAGAAATTCAAGAAACTTTGCTACCGCCTTATATTCTTCTGCCTTGTGCCCTTTCATCACCCAAAGGCTGGCTCCTCCGATGATGGAATTGCCTATCGGGTATCCCGCTATTCTCGGTAAATTTCCCGTCCCCCACTCGAATTTGGCTGTTTTGGTTAACGTTCCAACCAGAGCCGTTGAAGCGAGACCGATCGCTGCCTCACCATTGATGATAGGTTGGTCGCCTTTGCTTCCTCGTCCTGAGTAGGTGAATATTCCTTCGTCTTTCCAACGACTGAGCAGATCCAGTATCTGTCCTCCTAATTTGCTATTAATTTTTAGCTGGGTTGCCATGCCGGCAAATCCATTGTCTTGGTCAGCAATGGGCTGGTCATGCCAGGCATGCATATTCTCCATAACCGTCCAGGAAGGCCATGACACAGTGAATCCGATTTTAGTAGCTCCCGAGATAACGGCTGCCTTTGCGAACTTTTCAATCTCATCGTAAGTCGCCGGAGCCTTCTAAGGATTGAGCCCGGCTTTCTTAAAAATGCTCTTATTATAGTAAAGGATGGCCGTGGAAGAGTTGAAAGGCATTGAGTAAAGGTTCCCCTTAAAGGAATAATATGATTTGACCACACTGAGAAAATCAGCCCAATTGATATTGATCCCCTGGTCCTTCATCAGTTGATAAACTGGATAAATGGCCCCGGAGGAGAGCATCGTTTGAGTCCCTACTTCAAAGACCTGTAGGATTTGAGGATGGGTCTTAGCACGGTAGGATGCAATACCAGCGGTCAGTGTCTCGGAATAAGATCCTTTATAAACCGCATTGACCACATATTCAGTCTGGCTGGTATTAAATTTGTTGGCAATTTCATTCACCTTTTCACCCAAGAAACCTGTCATAGCGTGCCACCATTGGATCTCTGTTTTAGCCAGTGCCACCGTGGGAATGACAATAAAAAACACAGAAAGAAGAATCAGACTAAAAACTTTTGTTTTCATAACTTCACCCCCTATTGAATTTGAGTTTAGTATCCACTTGTATCATGGAACCGGATCAATGTCCAAGCTTTACCATTTTTTATCGTAATCCCTCAGTTATGATCGGAGATCCTATCCCCAGGATCGGAGTGATCTCTCCGGAGAAAACTTGAAGCGGCACATTTTAGCGATGAGCCAAGGCATAGATATCCTTAAAACGGCCCCTTCACCACCCCCCCCGATTCCCTCTCTCTAATGATCCGCAATTTCAAGGTTTCGGAGGGGAGACCACTTCGATCCAACTGCGCCCGAGACTGAGGGGTTACTTTCTATCTGAATTTAGCCTATTCTTTACAAAAAATGGAAAGAAGTCAAGTGATTATTGGAACAGGACGGTAAGAACTTGACATATACAATTAATATTTTTATTATTTTGATTTATTAGGTCGGATTACGAACCATTTGGAGGCAAAGGAAGGAAAGTTATGAAGTCCGGTAAACACATAAGAACCATTATCGGATCTGTTTGTATTATCATCAGCATTGTCATCATTGGTTGCAGCACATTGACCGCGGTGAAAGTGCCGCCGGGTAATTATAATGTGGATAACCCTTCTCTCCATCACAGACGTCAGTTACTCTGTGAGGGTGACCGTTCAGAAAACGGGTACAACCATCCTTGCAGAGAAATACACTATCCAGGAGCCACCACTTGAAGAAAAAGACCGCAACCTTGCTGTCCTTGAACAGCGGGCTTAGAGGAAGACAAACAGGTTAATTGAGACCATCATGAAAGATCCACGATTCCGAAAGGTTTTGACAGAACCTTGAGGCGGTATCGATATTAAGGATCCCTCCGAGAAAAGCACCTGTGCCTCCAGGATCTCTCATCTCATGACGATACCTCTCCGCTATGTCATTGTTATTCCGGCTTACAACCATGGGACGCAAGTGCGGAGGGTAGTAGAAAAAACCCTCCAGCTCGGGCTGCCTGTCATTGTGGTGGATGATGGATCAACAGACTCTACTCCCCAGGTTCTTGCTTCGCTTTCTAACATCACAGTTATACGCCATCAGGAGAATCAGGGTAAAGGGGCCTCCCTACTTACAGGGTTTGTCGCAGCTCTCCGGTTAGCCGACTGGGTCATCACGATTGATGCCGACGGCCAACACAATCCAGAAGATATCCTTCCTCTGATCCAGGCAGTGCCCGAGGGGCAGCGGTCCCTTGTGATAGGGAAACGGACGAAGATGGGGCATGGAAATGTGCCTTGGACCAGCCGATGGGGGCGAAGATTCGCCAACTTCTGGGTCTGGGCCTCATGCGGGAGATGGCTTTCCGATTCCCAGTCCGGATTGCGGGTTTACCCCCTCCCTGAGACCCTTCACCTTGGGACCAAGGCCAGGAGATACCAGTTTGAGGTGGAGGTTCTGGTTCGGGCAGTATGGCGTGGGATTCCCATTGTTGAGGTCCCTGTTCATGCCCTCTATGGGCCTGTTGGGGAGAGGGTCTCTCATTTTAGACCAGGGCTGGATTTCTGGCGCAACACTCGCACCTTTACCCGGCTGGTCGTCATGAGGTTCCTCATCCCCTCAAGACTACGGAAATGAAAAGAATTCAAACCATCGTAGAAGGAAAATGTCCATGGCAAGGGGAAATACTCGTTTTTAATAATTAAAGGTTCTACAACAGGCTCATTTAAATCCATTATTTTTGAGTAATTGAGAAGATGTCCCAGCATAGATACCGCTTACCTTGGCCACTGATCATGATCGTCTTCGTTAGCGTGGTGGTACTCTTTCTCATCGGGCGGTACCGCGTCTTGATCGATTCGGACATTGTCGCCTCTCTCCCTCAGGGCGACCCCGTCATTTCTGATGCCCGTTATATCATCGATAACCACCCCATCCAGGATCGGGTGATTATCGACATCGGGCACCGGCACAGTGACCCCGGTCTCCTCATCACCGGGGCGGAGTTTGTGGAAAAGCGCTTGAAGGAGAGTGGCCTTTTCAAGACCGTGGGCTTGAGCCAGCATCAACAACTCTTTCCCGAACTGATTTCCTATGTGACGGACCATTTCCCCATCCTGTTCAGCGAGCGGGATCTCAAGGAGAAGGTTGAACCTCTCCTCTCACCCGAGAATGTTCGCCAGACCCTCCTGAATACCTACGCAATATTGACCAGTCTGGAAGGGATTGGTCAGGCGTCCCTTATCGCCCGGGATCCCCTCGGTCTCCGGAATATTGTTCTCCAGCGGTTGTCGACGCTTGGGGCTTCGAAAAATGTTATCATAGTCCAGGGACAGCTTCTATCGGCGAACAAAAAACACCTCCTCGTCATCGCTGAGCCTATCAACTCCGGTTATGATACTGCCCTTTCGCGGAAGATCTCGACCCTGATTGAGGATATCAGTACACAACTGAATCGACAACATACCGGGCAGGATACCTTCACTCTGACCCATGTGGGGGCCTACCGGGCCGCCTTGGATAACGAGACGGCGGCGAAGACGGATACCCACCGAGCCGTCTTCATTTCCACGATTGCCATTGCCTTGCTACTCCTCCTAAGCTTTCCGCGGCCGTGGATTGGCCTGCTGGCCCTGCTTCCGGCCTTTGGGGGGACGGTAGTGGCCTTGTTCGTTTACTCACTCTTCCAGAAATCCATTTCCATCCTAGCCATCGGCTTTGGTGGCGCTATCATCTCTTTCACAGTGGATTACGGGATCGCCTACCTCCTGTTTCTCGACCGTCCTTATGAAACCTATGGCCTTAAAGTGACCAAGGAAGTCTGGTCCCTTGGCCTGCTGGCTATGCTGACGACAGCGGTCAGTTTCGCCTTCCTTTTCATTGCCGGCTTCCCCGCCCTCTCCCAGCTTGGTGTGTTTGCCGCCCTGGGCGTCGTCTTTACTTATATCTTCGTCCACGCCATCTATCCCTTCCTCTTCCCGATTGTATTGCCGGCGAAGCGCAACGGAATCCTCCCCCTACAGCGAATTGCCGACAAATCAGCAAGAGGTGGGATGGGGGCTGTCTGTGCGGCTGTTCTTTTCGGAGTAATGATGCTCTTTTTTGCAAAACCCGATTTCCGGGTAGACCTTCAGTCCTTGAACACCGTAAGTCCACAGACCCGGGCGGCGGAGAAGTTGATCCGGGACGTCTGGGGCGATGTCGACAACCGGGTATCTCTCGCTGTCGAGGGAAAAACAATCCAAGAACTTCAGGAAAAAGAGGACCAGCTCGCAGACCTTTTAGAAGATGAGATGGCCAAGGAGACTGTGGCCTCGGCCTTTGTCCCATCGATGGTTTTTCCCGGTGAACATCGGGCAAAACGGAGTTTCGCTGCCTGGCAGGCCTTTTGGACGCAGGAGCGTGTCAACCGCCTCCGACAGGTAGTCAAATCCCTTTCGCCCCAATTGGGTTTTACTCCAGGGGCTTTTGCCTCTTTCTTCGCGGCCGTTGAGGAAAAGGCGTTCAGTGTACCCGGGATCCCACCGGCCTTTTTTCCCATTCTCAGCATCGATAAGCGCCCTGGAAGAGGCTGGACGCAATACTCTATGGTCCAACCAGGCGCTGCCTATAAACGGGCTGCCTTTTACAAAAGCGTTGTAAAAAAGGACCTTGCGAAGGTCTTCGACCCCGTCTTGTTTAGTGATAGGCTGGGGGAGATGATCCTGAACGGCTTTATCCGGGTGGCACTAATCGTGGGGGTGATGACCTTCCTTGTGGCTCTCCTATACCTCTTTCACTTGCGTTTGACCTTGGTCGCCCTGGTGCCTACGCTATTCTCCCTCATCTGTACAATCGCGACCCTCCGTCTCCTAAAACAGACTCTCGGTATCCCCGTCATCATGGTCGCTGCAGTTGTCATCGGAATGGGGACAGATTATGCCCTATACCTCGTCCGGGCCTACCAACGGTACATGGATGAGCACCACCCATCTATGGGTCTGATCCGCCTGTCCGTATTTTTGTCCTTTGCAACGACCTTCATCGGTTTCGGGGTCCTTGCCCTCTCCGGCCATGCTCTCCTCAAGACCGCCGGAATGGCCCTGGCCCTTGGTATCGGCTATTCCTACTTGGGCACAGTCGCCTTCGTTCCGCCCTTCTTAAAAAGGATCCTCGCCCCTGTGGAGTTTAGTAACGCGCCTGTAATGCTGGGCTCGAAACAACACTTCAAGCGGGCTATCCACCCATACAGGCTCCTGGAGCCCTACCCCCGCCTCTTCGCCCGGTTCAAGATCCTCATGGATCCTATGTTCCCCCGCCTTGCCGATTTTGTGAGGCCGGGGTGGAAGGTGATCGACGTGGGCTGCGGTTATGGCGTCCCTGCAGCCTGGCTCCTGGCCATCTATCCTGACCTAAGGTTCCTATCATGTGATCCCGATGGAGAGCGGGCGAGGGTTGCAGACAAGGTCCTTGGCAATAGGGGAGAAGTTCGCCATTGCAGGACAATGGACCTGCGTTTAGAGAATGAAAGGGCAGATGCTGTCCTCCTCCTGGATGTCCTTCACTATCTGTCAGACCAGGAGCTTATGGAATTTCTGGGCCGGGTCCGGCCAGTGGTTCATGACGGAGGGTGGTTGATCATTCGAGTAACCATTCCAGGGGAGGGGTTCCGCCTATTCCGCTTTCTCGAAGTGGTGAGACTGAAGTTGAAAGGAGTGAGGCATTATTTCAGGAGAGTAGATCAGAGCATCCGAATCCTCGAAGATGCAGGCTTCAAGGTGGAACTCGTGGAGGTCTCTGCGCCTCGGAGAGAGGAAACCTGGTTCATCGCCAGTGTCATCAATTAAGGAAGCACACCCTTTAGACCAGACTGAGGACTAATGATGTGTTGACCCCGCCGAATGCAAAATTGTTGCTTACGCCTACACTAAAACCTTGATCCCAAGATTCGCCCATGACGTGTTTTAACGGTGGTAGGGTAGGGTCTGGATTCACGAGATTTAACGTAGAAGCGATGAACCCTTCCCGCATCATCAGGAAGGTGGCAATGGCCTCGATGGCCCCACAGGCCCCCATGGTGTGCCCCATGTAACCCTTGATGGAGGTGACTGGGACATTTGGCCCGTAAATTTTGTTGATGACGATTGCCTCAACTCCATCTCCATGGCTCGTAGCCGTTGCATGGGCGTTCACGTGCTGGATTTCTGTTGGATTGCGTCTGGCGTCTTTTAGCGCAGCTATCATACATTCTTCCATAGACCCAGCATCCGAGTTTGTGAGATGCATACCGCTCCCATTAGTCCAGAAGCCCTCAATCTCACCTAAAATAGGGGCCCCTCGATTTTTTGCCCGCTCGTACTCCTCAAGGATCAAAGTTGCTGCCCCCTCGGCCACCACGAGGCCGTCCCTATTCGCATCAAAGGGCCGTGGGGTTTCTGACGGCCGGTCATTGTAATTGGATGAGGTGGCCATCATTAAGTCAAACACTGCGGCAGATAGGAAGTCTACCTCATCTGCTCCACCTGTTATCATGATGTCTGCTTTTCCAGTCTTGATCGCCTCATAACCAAATCCTATCCCCTGGGAGCCAGAAGCACAGGCTGTGCAGGAAGCTATGAACGGCCCCCTCGTATGAAAAAGAACGGAGATATTGGCCGCACAAGTATGGCTCATGCATTTTAGGTACCACGATGCGGGTATGCCTTCGAGGGTACGGTTCTGAATGATCTTGCTTATATAGTCCATTTGATTACTGGTACTTCCTTCGGTTGATCCGTAAGAGACTCCACAAGTCTGCGAAGCGATCTCCTCTTCGTTTAGGCCTGATGCCTTGACAGCATCAATGGCTGATAGGGCAGCCAAGATTGCCACTCTGCCCATGCTCCGCCGGCATGGTCGGGAGATTATTTCCTCTTCACCTTCAATATGACACAATCCGGCCACACGGGTACGTAAACGCTTGATATTTTGCCACTCGGGCATGATGCATATCCCGCTTCGCCGCTCCTTGAGCGATTTTACGAACTCTTCAAGGGTATTGCCAATGGGAGACCTTATCCCCATGCCTACAACGACTACTCTTCTCTCATTTTCCATTTTTTGAAATTTTCCGCATAAAAACCTTTGACGAATAGCGTCCGCTTCGTCCGAATTTTTATGATCGTGCTATAATCATTTCAACTGTTCGTTACCAGATAAAGCTTTCTGGATTTCTTCAGGGATACTAAAAGCCATCTCCATATCCGGTACAAGGAGCGCAACTTGTTCACTTCGGCCCTTGGCGCAAACTTTGCCATTGGATATTAGCTTTATCTCAAAATCTAAGACGATCTTAACTCTAGATTCCTTGAGCACCGCTGTGCAGATGAACTCATCGTCCAACCTTAAAGGTCGGATATGCTTGACCATGGAGCGGACCACCGGAAAGACATACCCCTTTTCTTTCATGTAGTGTTGTAAATCCATTCCGCATTCTCTAAAAAGCGCCTGCCGTGCCACTTCAAAGTATTTTAAGTAATGACCATGCCAGACGACCTGCATGAGGTCCACATCATGATAAGGCACCCTCAACCTGACACTGGTCGAAACGGATTGAACCATTTTTCTCACAAAAATATTTCAATAAGAATTAGAAAGAGTAAACCCCGTTAGAAATTCCAGCGGGGCATTGAACCCCGCCGGAATTATTCTGAAATCTAACCCCGCTGCAAAACAGCGGGGCATTATTTCTAACGGGGTAAATCCAAACCTACGGTCTTCCCCGGAAATTCTTTAACAAAGTTTTTCGATTTTTCAAAAATCGAGTTAGCTATAACAGTCGTTATCACTAATAAAATTATCATATTATGAATATTATTTCAATTTCTTAACGCCCGCCTGTCATTTGCAAATTAAAAGTGCACCGTTTTTAACAGATTTTCATTTTAAAACTGCACACCTAATTCTCTTAAACCGCGCTATGGCATGCCATCACGGGTGTAATTGGACATCCGACTACGAAAACCCATGATTTTCCCTCTCCCGCTGGCGGGAGAGGGTTGGGGTGAGGGTGGTCTCCAAATATATCCCCCTCACCTTAATCCTCTCCCCCCAGGGGAGAGGAGATCCGAAGGTGTGCAGTTTTAAAATGCAAGGTGTGCAGTTTTAAAAAGTTGCTAACATTTCTTAACGCCCGCCGACCTGATATCTTCGGGTTATCTTGACATGAGTCCCTCTTCCTCGCTATCATTCTCATGATCATGCTCAAGAAGGCTGAGTTCCTTTACCCATGAATGAAATGAGTCCTTGCTTCACTTCTACTCTCTTTCTCACGGAAGATTCCACCCCTTGGTCAGGGATCGATCGGCTCCGGTCGGCCTGTCTGGGGATGACGCTCCTCGATATAGAAGCCCTTTTCCCGGTCGAGGAGCATCTCTTCACCCCACGGGAGGCGGCAAGGGCTCTAAGGATGGGACCACGAAGGCAAAGGGGCTTCACCGCAGCGAGGGTGGCCTTGAAGAGATTAGCCCGGCAACTTGGCCTCGTGGAAGAAAAGAAACCTGACCGGACAATTGAAACCCTTGGCCCTGATGGCGTGAAGCCCTGCCTTGCTGAGAGTGGGTTATACTGTTCGGTTTCCCACAGTGTCCGGCTGGTGGTGGCGGTTGCACACAGTCATCCGATTGGTGTCGATCTTGAGGCGGTTTCAAGAAAGGCGCTGAGGACCTGGCATCTCTTCATGTCACCGAGGGAAAGGGACCTGATTTCGCTGTCCAGTCTGGGCCCGGAGAGGACCGCGACTCGGGCCTGGACCATTAAGGAGGCAGCAGCCAAGGCATTGGGTCTCCATCTATTTCAGGCCATCCGAGAGGTGGATGTGGTCAGAGTGGGTGAGGAAGAAGGGGTGATGAGGTATCAAAAAAAGACCTACCCTGTCAGGCATGGCGAAGGGAATGGGTATGTGATCACTCTGATTACCTGTGATGACCGTTGAAAAGCTCCCGGATTAATATTTTGAAAAATCGGCCGCCGCGAAAATGTCTCCGGATCTGTCCCCGGACTTTGTGAAATTTCTTAAAGTCGAGCCCTTATCTGTCCTGATCAGTACTTCATTTGACCGCCAGTGTCAAGATTGGTCTTGTCCTGCAAATTACAAGTCCCCAGCTACCCGATGCTAAGCAATTGAAGATTACCGAGTGAAAACTTGCATCGGTTCCAACTAAATATATGAATATCAACCTGACTTTCGCCAGTTGTTCATAAATGATTGATTTTATTGACCATCAATACCCATTTTGTATAGCCTAATATTTATGAATACATCTGTCGAATATTTGTGAAATTATGTCCAATATTAACAACTTTTCTCTTGACAAAATCATTATACTATGATATCGTATGTCCTAATCATGGCCTCCCTTCGCAAAAAGATTATTCATGGTAGACCCTATTATTATGCCGTGACCTCTAAGCGAATCAACGGGAAACCCAAGATTGTCCACCAGACTTATCTCGGAACGGCCGAGGCCATTATCAAGAGGCTTACAACCATTCCTGATCCTCTGGAGGTCGAACACTCCGCTTTTGGGGAGGTCGCTGTCCTCTGGGCACAAGCTGAACAACTCGATCTGATCCACCTGATCGATGAGGTCATCCCTCAGCATGCGAATCGGGAAATCTCCATTGGGACCTTTCTGACCGTGGGGGCCATCAACCGCGCTGTGGAGCCTCGAAGTAAGGATGGAATAGGACAGTGGATGAAGAAAACGGTCTTGGGGGATCTCCTCGGCCAGCCAGCCGAGGCGTTTGACAGCCAAAGCTTTTGGGATGCCATGGACTTGGTCGAAGACCACCATATCGAGGCCATTGAAGAAAAGCTTTGGAAAAAGATTCTCACTCGTTATCACCTTCTCACGGATGTCCTGCTTTGGGACACTACAAACTTTGCCACCCATATGGATGGGCTTACTCCCTCGGAGTTGGCCCAACGGGGAAAACCCAAGCAGGGGAGTTCGGACCAGAGGCTGATTGGTTTGGGAATGGCGGCGACGCCTGTGATAGGGCTTCCCTTTCTGCACAAGGTCTATGCAGGCAACCAGCATGATGCCAAACTGTTTCCGGAGGCCCTCCGCCTTCTGGTCCATCGCTATCAGCACTTGGTGAAGACCTCCGATGGACTCACCTTGATCATGGACAAGGGAAATAACTCCAAGGAAAATATTCAGTTTGGAAACGGCCAAGGCGTTTCCTTCATCGGAAGTCTGAAGCCCTCTCATTTCCCTAAGTTTCTGAAGATCTCCTTGAAGGACTATACAGAATCGGTTGGCCCCTACCGGGTTCATCGAAGAAGAACCAAGGTGTTCGAAAAAGAGAGAACGGTCATCATCACCTTTCATCCGAAGCTTTACGAAAAGCAGAGCAAAACCCTCCAAGGCCGTCTGGAGAAGGCCAGCCTTGAATTGGAGAGGCGATTTAAAGAAGAACAATCCAAAGAGGAGTATCGTCATAAGCCAACGGTCCTTCTCAAACAATATGAAACCTATCTGAAGAACAAAGGGCTTCATGGTCTCCTCAGGGTCAAGATCAAAGGCCATGGGCTCATGTGTTGTAAAGCCTTACGCCCCTTCCAAAAAAGGGAGAAGTCTTTTGGCAAAGTGATCCTCTTTACTGATCGAGACGAGTTATCAAGCCGGCAGATCATCGATGCCTACCATGGGAAAAATGTTTTGGAAGAGAATTTTAAGTTCTTAAAAGACCGTCACTACCTCCATTTTGAGCCTGTCTACCACTGGACCGATCAAAAGATTAAGGTTCATGCCCTCATGTGTGTCTTGGGGCTCATTTTGGTTAAACTCCTTCTCTATCGAATCGCTCAAGCTAACCTCTCGATGAGCTTGCCTGTTCTTATGGAAGAACTTCAGGATATGAAAAAAATCATTCTTATTTATCCTCAAGGACAGGTGAAAGAAAAAATCAGCAAGCTTTCCAGCATTCAAAAGGGACTCTTTCGCTTGTTCAATCTATCTAAATACATAGACCCCGGTTAAGATTAGGTATGACAACTTCCAGGGTATATTATATTGTAATGACAAGGTGTTTTCATAAACTGGCGAAAGTCAGGTAATAGCCACGGGAATACAGCTTTTATTGTTACATTTATTATTTCTTTTATTTTCATATGCCGAACGCCGGCGCTCACCAGCGAACGCCGCTCCATCTTGCCATGCGGCGTTCGTCTGGTGCAGCGCCTTGTTGGACCGCGCTTCTGATCCGCGCATTCGTGCTCACCACTTCAGGATCCTGCCCCAAATCGATTGCGGGAATCCCGCCTCTAGGTAGCGAGTTGGGTAGGCAGTCCCCAACGCTTTACGGTAGTGGTCCGTCTGCTCCCGGTCCATAATGCCGTACCGGTCGGTGCTTCCATCTGAACGGCCGATCTCGATCGCGTTTCGAAACACTCGGTTGCGAAGGGTGATGCACTGTATCTCCGAAAGCCGATAGGTGCGAGTCTCGGGGCGCAGGAGCGTCTTCTGCAGATCACCTCGGTCGACTGTTGGAACACTTGGAGCACGCACAAATCCGGTCTCCATTGCGAGAGACCAACACCAAGTCTCGCGCGAATCGTACGGGCACGCCAGCAGCTGCGTCCGGCCAAGCAGCAGCCACCATAGATTCAGTTTCCAGCTCGAGGTCACCGGCCCGATCCCTGCAATCACGTCTTCAGGCTGCACGCACGTTGCCTCCGCCGTCGGTCCAACGTAACGATCACCGGCCCGCGGAACGCGGGTCCGTGTGGATTGTATGGTTATAAGGGTTTATTCCCCATACTCGGATATCTCTT
>Ga0315274_10011523_pt1 | contig 12671 bp, 14 predicted proteins | sample YL17G02_20_MG_FD_203700 | JGI IMG/M metagenome (GOLD analysis project Ga0315274, IMG submission 203700) | Sediment microbial communities from Yellowstone Lake, YNP, Wyoming, USA - YL17G02_20 | ecosystem: Environmental > Aquatic > Freshwater > Lake > Sediment | place: USA: Wyoming | collected... | reverse complement strand
CCCCCCCCCCGCCATAATTCAGCGGGATCTTCGACAAGGGGGAGGAAAGTTTTTTAGAGAATTAGATGCCCCGCAGCTCTGCTGCGGGGCACTTCACTAAGGTTTATCTACTTGGGTTCGGTTTAACCCTCGATAGATAATCTAAACGCTCCTGAACCTTCAAAGCCAAACCCGGATGGCTTCTCGAGGACAGTTGAATAAAATTTTGGTAATGAGCAATAGCCAGATCAAAATTCCCCAGTTCTTCATAGAGCCCGGCGATGGTGTAATGGATTTCTCCTTGGAGCGGGTTGATCGCAAGGGCCTTCTGGTAAGATTCGATTGCCTTTCCCGATTGGCCCTGTCTTTTGAAGAGGATTCCAAGGTTGAGGTGCGTTTCGATGTTATTCGGATTGATGGCAAGGGCCTTTTCAAAAGCCTCTATCGCTTCTTCATGACGGCCTTTTGAAAAGAGAAGAATTCCAATGTTGTTATGCCCTTTCTCATATTGAGGGTTGATCTCAATCGACTTCTGATATGCCCCGAAGGCCCTGTCAAAATTACCCATCTCATAGTAGATAATCCCCAGGTTGTTATAAGCCTCGATATAAGCCGGGTCTAATTCGATTACCTTCTGGTAGGCTTGAATCGCCTTTGAAAATTCTCTTCGGTCATGGAAATAAATCCCTGAGTTGAAATGGGTGAGAACATCCGACATCAAGGTCCGATATTTGTCCTCCTCTTTTTTCACATCAATCGATGCGGCTGCGACCTGTTCTTTCCCGGATGGAGGAGCAGAGGTCAAGCTTTTTTCAATCACGGTCTTTTTTTGTGGTTTGACTATTGTGCCCTTCTTTTCTTGAGCCATCTGCGCTACAGAAGGTTCTTCTCTTTTTCTCTCGATTGAAGGCTCCTTTTTAGCCGGAGATTTTTCTGCCTGAAGAGGGGAGGCGTGGTTTTTCGGCAGGCTCAGGATCTCCTTTGGCTGCCTTGGAATATCCATGGGCTGACTCAGAATATCTTTCGAAGGCTCTTGGGTTGGTTTCTTTGTTATTGGAATGGAAGGCTTATTCTTTATGACAGCAACCACTTGATTTGGCTGGGTGATCAGAGGGGAAGGGACGAGCCTCCAAAGAACGAACAAAAGGATGAAAAGGCAGGCCAGACCAGCACCGATGATCCTTCCTATTCTCCCCAAGCTCGTTAGACCACCCTTATTTTTGAGCTCTGAGGGTCTGTAGAATGGAGCCCCTTTGAATTCTTTCAACCGGAGTTGTTGGGCCTTTTTGAGGGCATCCATGATCAGACTCATTTTTTACCCTCCTTAGATGTACCTTCTAAATCTTTTGATACGTCTTCTTTATGAGAATTCCGAAACCGCTCATTATTTAACGGGATGGCCGAACCGGATGATTTGGTTGCACCGGAAACCTGCAAATAGGTATCCTGAATCCTCTCTTCAAGGGATTTTTTAGAAGTGTGAAAAGAGGAAAAAAAGCTTTGGCTCGATAGGATCATGCTCGCAGATAGGAAGAGAAGGATTATCAAAAGGAGGAACCGTAAGGAGATTAAGCGCTTTGCGAAGGCCCATAAGCGGAAAGGCTTGGCATTTGCTTCTTCTCCCAAAAGGCTCTTCTTCGCTTTCTTTATAATTTCTTTGTTGATATGGTAGGTTTCCTCAACGAAACCACCTAACAGGGCTCGGTCGCAAAGGAGATTGATCAGTCTGGGGGTGCCTTTCGAAAATTTGTAGATTTCGTTGAGAGCAGATTTTGAAAAGGTGATGCTTCCCTGAGACCCTGCCACCATTAAACGTTGGTAGATGTATGACTCCATTTCGGTCCGGGTGAGTGGCAGAAGATGATGCCGGATGACAATCCGTTGATTCAATTGTTTCAATTCATTGGATTGGAGTTTTTGATTCAATTCCAGTTGGCCAAATAATATGATCTGAAGCATTTTCTCTTTTTCCGTCTCTAAATTGGAGAGCATACGGATCTGCTCAAGGACAGGAATGGATAGGTTCTGAGCTTCGTCTATGATCAGAACAGCCTTCTCTCCATGAGACAAATAATGAATCAGTAATTTATTTAATGCATCAATCCGTTCTTTCCTTGATGTGCCCTTGGAGAGGAGTCCAAAGTCCTGTAGAATCGATTCCAGCAGTTCTTCTTCGGTGAGAAAAGAGTTAAAGATGACTGCTGTCTTCACATGGTTATCCAGTCTTTCCAAAAGGGTGCGGCAGATGGTCGTCTTTCCAGTTCCAATATCGCCGGTAATAATCGTAAATCCTTCCTTTTGATCAATTCCGTAGAGAAGAAATTCGATGGCTGTTCGATGACCCTCACCCAGATAGAGAAATTGAGGATCAGGGGTGAGAGCAAACGGTTTTTCTCTAAGACCATAAAATTCTAAGTACATCGTTTTTTACTCCCCAAAGGTCATTGGGTAAGGGTTAGGACGCCAGTTTGGTCTATGGTCAAGGGGTTTTAAGTCTAAGAATTCTTGAGACCGCCCACATAACCCATTACCGAAACAGGCATCTTTACCTTAACCTTTGGACATATTACTCGGAGCATATATTTGTTTGCATCCCCCCCTTTGCCAAAGGGGGATCGTTCATACTGAATTTAAAAATAGTTAATACTTTAGCGCTTTGAAAATCCCTCCCTTCCTCCCTTTGCCTGTCTTTGACAGGAAAAAGATTACCAAAGGGAGGAGATATTAGCTTCCCCCTTTGAAAAAGGGGGATAGAGGGGGATTTTATAGTGATTCTTCTAATTTTTTTTGGCTTTTGAAATTCATTTTTCAAAAGGCTAAACTGATACAAAAATAGTTATTGAGAAATGCAAACAATATAATGCTCCCCTTAATAAAACCCTTACTTTTTTGTAAAGTCCTCCACTTTTCTTCCCACCTGGAGGGTAGGGGTGATCATGATCACCAACTCTGAATTCTTTTTTGTCTTGGTCTTGTATCGGAATAACCCGCCTAACACGGGTAAGGATTGCAGACCCGGGACGCCTGTGCGGTTTTCCTCAATCCTCTCCTGCATCAGTCCGGCGATGATGATCGTCTGGCCATCCCTCACTCTCACGGTTGTATCGGTCTCTCTTACACTCAGAAGCGGAAAGGTCGTCTTTCCATCCGGAGTCACTTTCTCCCCGGTCTTATCTGTAATGCTGGGATGGATATTCATGATGATTGTACCATCTTCAGCGATTTGAGGAGTCACATCCAGGATGATCCCAATATCGATCGTCATCGGCTGAATGAATTGGGTCACCGTGGTCTGGGTAGACACCGCTCCGGTAATGAAATAGACATCTTGATTCCCGACCCTTATCACTGCCTTCTGATTATTGAGCGTGGAGATGGTTGGACTGGAAAGGATCTTTACATCTCCCTGTTCGGATATCGCCTGCATGATATCTGAAAGAGCGACCTCTGCTCCTGCCCCACCGATGGCGAGGATGCCTCCGTAAGGCTTGATTGTAAAGAGGCCTGGTGTTGAAATGTTTGCCGAGGTTGTTCCGGTCCCGGTCCCAGTTCCGGAAAGATAACCACTGGAGGTCCCTGGAAATCCGGTTTTTCCGGTACTATCCGTCAACCCCCAGGCCAAGTTGATGGAGCGTGGGAGTCCCTCAATCACCTTCCAGTTGATCCCCTCCTTATGCTCATCGGAGAGAATCACCTCCATGATTTTTGCCTGGATGGTGACTTGTCTCTGAGAACTCCCTTCAACAGTCTCCAGGTAGGAGGCAATCTTATTCAAATTGAGAGGGTAGTCGGCGACCATGATCACACCGGTCGATTTATTGATGATCAATTTTTTCCCCTTCTCATCCACTTTTGTCCAGGTTGTCTTTTCTGTCCCTGCAGCTGTCTCTTTTTCCTTCTCCTCCACCGTTCCAAAAACGATGGCCTCTAAGCCTTTTTGGATTTCCTTCCACAGATCCATTTCATCCTCAGTGATGAGGCCCGTATACCCGGTCCTGGTCCCTCCGGGACTGAGAGCGGTCTGTTGCCCCGGCAGAGAGCTGGTCTGGAGGCCTCCTCCCGTGCTGGTGCTCGCGTAAACTTCCCTTTTTCCACTTCGTTTGCTGGCAATATAATTCAGAGTGAAGAGGCGAGTTTCCATTTGGGGCCTAAATATTTTGACAAATTTCCCGTCGATACGATAAATCCATCCCAGCGGGGAGAGAATGGCATCAAAGGCCTCTTTCAAGGTGACTCGCTTCAAATCGATGGTGACTTTTCCGCTCATCTCAGGATCCATCACAATATTGAGTTCGCTCTCCTTTGAGAAGGTCAAGAGAACATCCTGGAGGTTTGAATCTCTCGCGAAAAAGGAGTAGAGTTTTTCCGGCACCTTTTTAGCCTCTTCCCTTTGAGGGACCATCAGTTCCTCCAATTTCTCTTTAGGGGGAGGCTGAGGTTTAGCGGGCTCCACCGTTTGAGAAGGAAACTTCATTCGTTCTTTCGGTGGGGGAGTGGCGCAGCCCGCTGTCAGTAAGAGACCCATAAAAAATATAAGGAAGACTCTTATTTTCATCGTTTTTCTCCTTCCCCCCCACCCATCCCTCCCCCTCCAAGGGGGAGGGTGGGGGTAGGGGTTATTTTTCTTCGACGGTTAATCGAATGGGACTCTGAGATAAGAGAAGGGTTCTTTTTTCATCTCCTTTTCCTAAAACCACCCTGTCGGTTTTTATCTCTAAGACCTTTTCATCACCAATTGAATCCCCCACGGTCACAATATATCGATCAACCGAAGCCAATCGAATACGGTCGCTAATCAAGATGGCTTTCACCGTTAAAGGAGGGGGGGAAATATCGAAAGGTGTCCCTTTCGTTCCAAGAGCAGCATTGCTCTGGGAGAGGAGACGGACACCTGGAGGGAGGAGAAATGGATCTCTTCCGGCTTTTTGAGGCAAACCGATTTTCACTTTCGATTGTCCATAAACCTTCATCGGCTCAATAAAGGTTATTCCCACCAAAATGAAAGCGGTGATCACGGTCAAGGCCAAGATGATTTTTAGAGATTGTTTCACTAAAACCTCTCCTTCAACTTACCTTTTCGGGTTTGCCCCTCACCCCGACCCGTATTGTCAGAAGTTATCTCCCCCTCTTTCCCCCTCTTTGGCAAAGAGGGGTGAGGGGAGATTTTATAAATCATAAGCAACTCCATATCCCTTCCATCACTCCACCAATATTCTCAAAGACATCCCTATCGGAAAACCTGAGAACTTTTATTCCCATTTCCCTAAGACCATCGTCCCTTGTCCTGTCCTTTGCCTGACCAGTCTCAGAATAGTGTTGTCCGCCATCAAGCTCTATCACAAGGTTGGCCTTCGGACAGTAAAAATCAACGATATACTTTCCGATAATCTTTTGGCGGTAAAACTGACCCCCCTTCAATTGCTTTCGTCTCAATTTTAACCACAACATGTTTTCAGCATCTGTCATATTTTTTCTGAGATGCTGCGATAATGTTTTCAACTTTTTATCATAAGAAAGCATTTGTTCTTAAAATCCCCCCTCACCCCCCTTTTCCAAAGGGGGGGATCTCAGTGTTAGCCCCTTTTCCAAAGGGGGGGATCTCAGTGTTAGCCCCTTTTCCAAAGGGGGGTATTGTTCCTCCCTTTGAAAAAGGGAGGTGAGGAGGGATTTTATAAAATAATGTCGTTATTATTATGGACTGATTAATAATTCCCTGCCTTTCTTAGTGCTCCCCCCTTTCCCTCCTTCACTTAAAAGGGGGGAGGGGGATTTATGGGTGATTAAAGCGAAACGATATAAATGGTTAACCCCATGGTGACCTTTAAAAATGGAAAAACCTCCTCGGACTTCTCTATCTGAAGATTGTCAACGTTGACGAGAAAAGGAAGTTTCTCAATTTGCTTCAGATAGGTCGCCAGTTTGGCATAGGTTGAATGGAGTATCATAACAACGGTGATCTTTCTGTAACCAAGAGCAGAAGCCCCTTTCTTTCCCTCCGGCAGAGAAGGTTTCTCCTCATAGGGAGTAAGGGTAATGATTTTCATCTTGAGAGACTCGGTTTCCTTAGCCAGGTGCTTCAGGAAGGCTCTGAATTCTTCACCTTTAAGGGTCCGCTGACTTAACCAATTAAGTTCCTTCTCCATGCGGGCGAGCTCAGCCTCCGTCGTTTTCACCCCTTCGGTCAATAAGAGGGATTGTTTCAATTTTAGTTCGGCCATCTTGACCTCGTCCTTGAGCCTCGATATTTCGCGACTCCGGGGGGTATAATAGAATTGATCGAAGGCCCAGATGGCAATAGCAATGGAAACGAAAACAAGCAATATCTTTTCTCTACTTCTCAAAACCATGGCTTAGGGTCTTTCCTCTCTTTTCTGGCCATTCGGAGCAATATCAGAGATGATCTCAAACTCAGCCCCCGGCTGATTATATAATTTGTTCTCATCCGCTGACAACAGTTTTACATTTTTAAATAGGGGAGATCTCTCAAGACGCTCGATGATCTGGGCTAACGCCGTGAGACAGTGCAGATCGCTACCGAAAACAAGACCCGTGAGATGGAGTTCCCTTCCCTCATCCCTTTGAGATTCTTCTTCTTGAGGTTTTGGCGTTTGCGGTCCCTTTTTTAAGAGCTTCCCCTTGTACTGGACTGACACAAGTGTGAGTGCGACGTTGTCAGGCACAATACGACTGATTTCACTCAGAACGGCTGGGTATGGCACAGAGACGATCACCGACGATGGGAAAAGAGAAAGCTTCTCTTTCATCTGTACCTCTTTTTCCTTCAAGAGTTTCAGTTGCGCCTGAAGTCTTTCAAGACTCGCCACCTTCACCACCTTTTCATCCCGATCTTTCTTAATGACAGCTTCCTGCCCGTTCATGTGCCAGATGATCCATAGAAAGATGAGCAGGGTGACAAGAGGGATCAGAACAGGAATGAATTTGCCCACCTGAATCTTGGACAAAAAGGGTTCCTTGGCGGGAAGGAGTTCGATCCGTTTGGTTTCAGGAAGCGCTATCCCTGCAGCGACCGTGAATACAGAGCCCATCCGATCCAGGACCCCAACGTTAACCTTCTTCGAATCAAAAAGAAACTCTCTCAAGGGGTTAAAATGCTCGACCGGCAAGTGGAGCTCCTCTCCCAAATAGGAAGCGATATTCTTTAAATTGGCGCCTCCCCCGGTCAGGAGGACTCGGTCAACTCGCTCCACATTGAACTGGCTTTTATAGTAGTCAAGGGAGCGCTGTATCTCCGCTGTCATTTTCTCCAAGACAGGCCTGATCAGAAAAGATATCTTTGACAGATTGATCGATTCATCAACGATGCCCTCTTGGTCACCCTCTGAAGGGATTCCCACCCCGTGCTTTATCCTCTCCGCTCGTTCATAAAAGTGTTCGGGTTCTCCCTCAAAACCCAGTCCCTCGATAATGGCTCGGGTAATGTCGGCACCAGCGGGGGTGACCTCCCGGCTGAATTGCAGAATCACATTTTTGAAAAGATAGATGCCTGTTTTCTCCGATCCAAGATCAATCAGGGCGATCTCCTCTTCTTTCTTAAATTGATCCCAGTCCAGCAGAACATTCCAGAGGGCAAAAGGACCTACATCGAGATGGGTGGGTTGAAGCCCGGCTCCTTTGGCAATGGAGAGAGTTCGCTCGATGAGGTGATTCGGACAGGCGACAACAATCAGATCCAGTTTCTTCACGTTGTCTTCGACAAATTCGTCAAGGATTTTGAAATCGATTCGGGCGGTTTCAACGGGGAAGGGGAGATGCCCCTTGATCTCCCAACTGACAGCCTCTTTTAATTCAGCCTTGGGCATGGAGGGGATCGTGATTCGCCTGATATTGGTTCCCGAACCAGAAACGGTAAGGCTCACCTTTTTCGTTTTAAGACCAACCTCAATAAGAAGGTCCTTAAGGATTTCAGTAACCTGGCTCACACCCTCTTTGTCCTTTCCAGGAGGGATTTCTTTGATCCCTGCACGGGTGAGGAAAGGCCCCTTGGAGGTCATTTTAAGACCTACCAATTTAATCGAATGAGAACCAATGTCTAACCCGATCGTTTCTGCCATATTTGACCTCTAATAAAAACCTCCGGTTTCAACAGCCGGCTCCGCAAAGAGCCGTTCCATTCAATCCATTTCCAGCCGAGTCGAGATCGAAAGGGTAACTTTCTCTGGTTCCAAGGGCCCCGGTATAGAAAATAATTTGAAGATTCGTACAATTCGTTATATTACCACTCCAGTAGACCAAAATGTTAACTAACATACCAGAGGTAATCGTCTGAGTAGGTGTTAGAATGGGGCGGTTTAAATTGACGGGAGTAGCTCCGTTTACATAAGCCCCGCTATATTTTTGAGTACCATTCATATCTATTCTTGTTATCGTCCTCGCAGTGCCAGTATAGTTCCAGGAGGCGGAGAAGGATGTCAGTATTAGAGGGTTAACACCGGCGGGGTTATATCTCACGTCCCGAATATAGAACCGGGCCCTTCGGGTGCCCAGACACCAGCAAGGCATATTAGAACTCGGGTCGAAGATCAGCCTGAGAAACGGAGTGAAGCTGGAGAGCCTAACAACCCTATTTTCGCTGGAGCCAGTGATCTGCCCCGTGGAGGTCAAAACATCTGAGGGTTGGTCATAATTGACGGTAAAAGTTCCATTTCCCAGAGATTTTGCTCCGATGCTATTTAGGCGGGTGAGATCAAAAACCCCATTATCCGTTGCACCTCTCCATCCTTGATTAGAAGCGTAGCGAATTGCGAACTCCACTCCCGACTGGGCAATGAAGAAGGCCTGAGTGGAATAGATTGGGAATTTGACAGTTTTTTGTTTCATGGGGATCAAATAAGAGAAGACATAACCGATTGCAACCATCAGCATCATGGCAATGACCAGAAAGAGAACCGAAATTCCCCTTGAATTCATCAAATTAGTGTACTGTGTCAAAAGTCCCTTTACTTTGATTGTCATTCCTGGCTTGACCCGGAATCCAGTGTTTTCAATCTGGATTCCCGCTTTCGCGGGAATGACGGTTTCCGGACTCATGTAAAGAAGCGTTGGGCGTACTTTATTAGACATTTTCAAGGAATTCGCACCTCCTCCCACGTCGGGAAAATAGGGGTGCCTGCAGTATTCAGAATCCTGAAGTTCTTATAAGTTGAGGTAAGATCCTCCACCAGATTCTTAGGATAGACTTTGGATTGCAGAGTGACATTTTCACCAGTGGTCAGATTGAGGGTTAACCGGAGTTGGATCTCGTTTGCCACATTCGTCACAGCAAATGTAAAGACATTATTAGCCATCGTACTGGTAGCCACGGGCGAGGCCTTAACCTTTTCGAGAACGCTTCCGGTCCGCTGAAAAATAAGGGTTTCACTGGCAATGTCCTGAGCCGTTGCATTGTTTCTTACAAAGGTAACAGAAGTAGCTGTGGTTCCTGTTATGCTGCTCCCGTCCCGAATATCTCTACACATCCTCTCCAAGGACAATTTCCCTTCGTCAAAAAGGGTCTTTTGATTGACTGTCATTGTATAGATTCTCAGACTGTCGGTCAAGAACTTAATCGTAATTGCCGAGACGATGGATAAAATGACAATCACAATGACCAATTCAATCAAGGTGAAACCCTTGGATGATTTAAAGACCATATTTTCCTCTAATAAGAGATTGCAGAGCCTGTTCTGAACGAGGCGAAGAATCTCTGATTTGCTTCGACTTCACCTCGCAACCGATATCGCTCATCGCAATGAAATAAAAGTGTTGTTATTCCTTGATTTGTCATTGCGAGCGAAGCGAAGCAATCTCATAATTCATCATACAAATCCTTCCATTCTGGATTCATACTATTAACCAAAGCAATTTTCTTAGCCCTTGAGCCACCTTTAATCTGTTTTTCTCTTAAGATTGCATTCTCTGGATCTTGAAAGACTTCATAATAAATTACCTTGTTCACATTGTATTTTTTGGTGAACCCCTTGGCCAGCTTTTCTTTATGCTCGTAGACCCTTTTCTTTAAATCATTAGTGACACCTGTATATAGCACGGTATTTTTCTTATTCGTCATGATGTAAACGCAATACTGTCTCTCTAAAACCATTACAAAAACCGCCTAAAATCGAGATTGCTTCTCCCGCCTTAGCGGGATCGCAATGACAGCCTTCTTTTACCATTTAGGCAAATCCCTTATGGAAAATTCGTGACCACAGAGTAAAGCACATAAGTATCATTCTGTGGATCCTTCACACGAACGAGAATTCTTTTGTACCCCAAGTCCGAAGAAGGGGGAGTTAAATCAGATTCTTTTACAAAAACAATATCCCATTGCCATTGGTAATTAGGAAACGTAACAGCATCTACGTCAGCGTATGCTGTTGGATGGGCTGCAGTGGTATTAAGAGATGCATTGATATAGTCATATTTCATCAACTCCTCCATCCTCTGGTGAGCGAGGTACATCGCGGTTGTCACCATTTCTGGTTTTCCGCTCCCTTTAACACCCGTTACAAAAGGGACGATGATGGCAGGGAGAAGGATGCCTGCCATGACGATCATGATAATAATTTCAATGAGTGTAAAGCCTTTTTTATTCATAGTTTTGTACCAATTATCGTCATTCCTTCTATGTTAAAAAGCAGGTCCCCTTTTATCATGGTGGAATACTCACCTTGCCTGTAAAGTTCTGAATTCTGATCTCTTTATTTTGCCCTCCCGCCGAAACTCTTACAGAAACATAGCTCGTAGGTGGAGTGGCAGGTGGAATGGAAACGGGTTCACCAAGAGAGTTAAATGTGATAGTAAGATTGTCCAGAATCGTTACCCCCGGCGGCAGTCGACCTGAAGGATCCAACCCGCTGGTGGGGGGGGTGAATGTGTATACATTTGCGGGTGCGGCATTGGAGAAAGTGACAGTTTTGGAAACACGGTTGGCCATTGCAAATTCTTGGGCATATCGAATATCGGAAGCAATCATGTAAGCCGCTCCGGCCACCGAAGCCGTGGAGGAGGCGGTGCCGAAATCGATTCTGGGTAACACGACAACAGCCAAAATTCCGATGATGGCCAGCACTGCAATTACTTCTACTAAGGTCATCCCCGATTGCGGAATGCGGAATGCGGATTGCGGAATTCTAAATCCGAAATTTAAATGTCCATCGTTCATCATCTTTTCCGCATGGGTTACCTAAACAGGGAGGCCATATTCCACCAGGGGAGGAAGACAGCCAATGCCAAAAATAGAACGACTACTCCCAAAAAGAGCGTCAATAGAGGTTCAATGTAGGTCGACATTTTCTTGATTATATTATCCGCTTCGATGTCGTAATATTCCGCCACCCTCATCAACATCTCATCTAATCCTCCAGAAACTTCTCCAACGGAAACCATCTGAAGCACGAGAGGGGTAAACCTTCCACTCTCCCTCATTGCATCAGCCAAACTACTCCCCTCGCTAACCTTCCGACTGATTTCTTCAATGGATTCGGAAAGATGAATATTGTTGATTGTGCTGGAAGTGATTTCAAGGGTCTGAAGGATTGGAACCCCGCTCCGGTTCAGCATGACAAAAGTATAGGCAAATCGAGACAAGGCAACGATTAAGAAAAGAGGGCCGAATACAGGGATTCTCATTTTTAGTCGATCCCACAGATATTTGCCTTTTTCTGTTCGAGTATAACGTATTAAGAGAAATGGGATTGCAACGATTGCCACCAGAATGATGTACCAGTAGTTTTGAAAAATATTATTGATCCCGATCATGATTCGGGTCGGCAAAGGCAGGGGCGTGTTAAACCGGGAAAAGACCTGAGCAAATCTTGGGATGACAAAGGAGACCAAAACGGCAATGGCAATGAGCATTGAGACAATGACAATCTTGGGATAACGGGTTGCCTCATTCACCCTCTGACGGGTTCTCAATTCCCGGTCTGCAAGGGTGGTGAACCGATCCAGTGCTTCACCGAGCATTCCTGAGGTCTCACCGGCTCGGACCATATTGACATAAACAGAGGAAAAGACTTTGGGATATTTGGACATGGCCCCATGAAGTGTGCTGCCTCCTTCAATTTGTCCGTGAATCTCCTTGAGGACCCCTTTCAACTTCTCGTTTTTTACCTGTTCCGTGATACTTGCCAACCCCGTGAGCAAAGGCAACCCTGCTTTATATAAAGTGGAAAGTTGCTGGCTGAAGACGATCAGCTCCTCCAATTTCACCTTTTGAAATCGTTTCCATATATCCGAAAGGTTGAGCGAGATGGTCTCCCGCATCTCTTCAATCGAAATCGGGAAGTATCCAAGGTTGTAGAGTTGGTCCCCTGCCATCTGAATGGTAGGGGCTTCGATCGTCCCGGCAATCGCTTTACCAGATCGGTCTCTGACTCGATATTTAAAGGTTGGCATGAATGAATCCTTTTTAAATTGCGGAATTCAGATTACCCCTCACCCTCTCCCTCCCCCTCAAGGGGCATAAGCGCTAACTTAAACCGATTCTGATGCCCCGTGAGAGGGCATCGGTGACAATAGCCCGGCGATTCATCGCCGGGTGCAAATAAGATAAAACAAAAGTCCCATCGGGACGATTGAAAACGATGTGGATATATAGGCTGATGTAAGAATTCATCATTCCTGATCCCTATTTCATTCGTCCCTATGGGACTTCACCCCGTTAGAAATAATGCCTGCTCTGCAGCGGGGTT
>Ga0315274_10011522_pt1 | contig 12672 bp, 7 predicted proteins | sample YL17G02_20_MG_FD_203700 | JGI IMG/M metagenome (GOLD analysis project Ga0315274, IMG submission 203700) | Sediment microbial communities from Yellowstone Lake, YNP, Wyoming, USA - YL17G02_20 | ecosystem: Environmental > Aquatic > Freshwater > Lake > Sediment | place: USA: Wyoming | collected... | reverse complement strand
TATTGTTTTTTTCGGACATCAGGTCATTTTCAGCGAAGGACTATCCGTTTGATGTGATTCTTTATTATCGACGAATGATAATGGAATCGGAATTCATGCTCGACAAGGTTGATGCGCTGAATGCATTGAAGCGCTTTAAATCAGATGCTGCTCCTGCGGTTTCGGATTATATAAAAATATTGAATGATGAGGATCAGGTGCTTAACTATTCTGACTGGAATCGTCGAGCTTATCCCGATGATTACACATTCAGATGTCTTATTGCTGAAGCGATTTGTGATATCGGACCTGCGGCATCTGAAGCCACTCCCACTCTTATCAGACTTCTAAATGATCCGAATCTTTATATTCCAATACATGCCCGGACCGCTCTTTTCATAATCGGTCATGAACCTGATAAAATGCTTCAGGAGCTCATTGATAGATTGAAGTCGGAAACTTCTTTAACTGTTCTTCCCGTACTGTGCAATGATTTGGGAAAAATTGGTCCACCGGTATCATTGGCAATCCCGACTCTTGTTAAACTCGCGAAGCATGACGATAAAAATGTTCGATTTACGGCGCTTCAAGCTATTGCCATCATTGACGGTTCTTCTGACAGATATTTCCAGTTGATGAAAGAGAACTTGAAACATCCAAATCCCGATGTTCGCGAAGACACAATCCAACTCTTTTCAAGCAAGAGTTATTTTAAAGAAGGCGAGAAGGGGCTTTACGAAGCATTGAAAGATCCGGACCCGAATGTGAAATACGCGGCGTGTGATGCTCTTTTGAAGAATGGGGTGTCCAAAGATGTCATATTGCTGACATTAATCGAAGCTATTAATACTGGAAAACCAATGAAGAGAGTTCAAAGTGCGGTTGAGCTGCTAACATCGTTCGGAGGTCGAGCAAAAGCTGCGATACCGGGTCTTCTTAAAATGATGGAAAGTGACGATCAGCAAACTGTTCATGTCTGTTCAAATGCGGTTTTATTAGTCGATGGCGATTACGATATCATCATGAAAAGGTTCATCGAGCTTATAAAGCATAAGGATGAGGGTATCTCCTGTGCGAATATGAACGCCCTGAAAAATTTTGGAGATGCAGGAGGGCAAACATTGCAAGCATTGAGAGAACAATATTTCAGCGGGATTGAAAAAAGGAAGAGTGCCGCATTGGATACGATTAAAAGAATTGTAACCGCAATCAGGTCTGATTCACCTGTATCAGAGGAGGACCTTATCGCAGTGCTTGATTGCGGTTATCTTGTTTGTTCGGAGACTGTACGAGCCTTGAGGACGATAAACGCTGACAAATCGAAGGTTATCGATAAATTGCTCGAACTTGTATCAAAAGAAAAAGATTACAAGACACAACAGGAATACATCAAACAGTTAAAGGAATTAGGATATAAATCCGCCGAGATTATAAAAGAAACAAGCATCCGAAGATCCGGTGAAAACAATAACAATTGATTTAATCGTAAACAAAGCGGTTAAAGTACGAATAGAAATCGGCTTGCCATTCGTCCTGATAGATTGCAATCAGGTTTTTATTGGCATCCCAGGCAACATCAGGATGTTTCTGGTTGAACAGGGTTGTTGTATTATCGATTGTGATTTCGGGCAATGCGAGAATCTCGGATTCACTCGCTGATTCACAAAAGACCTTTAATTTTAACAGATGGTCGGTCTCCTGCTGCCAGACTGCATGAACATTACCCGCATCATCAACTTCCACCGCCGGATCAGCGAAATTCCCGAAACCCGCGATACCAACATCCACCGGTGACGACCACAAACCTGTCGTTGCGTCATACCGGATATATTCGATATAAAGACCCCATAGCTGGCATCCTATTAGATGCAAATCGCCATCTGAACCTGCCGCAAGACTTAGATCGTAGGAAACAAGTGTTGAAAGCTGGTCATCAAATACGACAGATGGCGATGTCCAGCTTGCGCCATCGAATATCATTTCATAGATGACTCTGTTGGGACTCAAATCTGCATCGAGTTGGTAAAAAACCAGATGAAACTTGTTGTCAGGGGTTGCAGCAATACATGGGGAGAGATGATGCCAGCTTCCTTCTGTATTCAATCTCAGATTTATTTGTCCCGATGCAAAATCCGGAGTTGTGAACCCCGAGCCGTTGTTGACTGTGTACATGAACCTGCTGTCCAGCCAATCGCCATTGCAATTCATCCAAACGACCATGATATTGCCATCCGAGTTGTTCTGAATATTTATCCACATGCTTTGATAGCCAACAGGAGTTGTATGCAAGGTTGTAACAGTACCGAAACTTCCATTGCTATAAACCAGATGCTCGATAGTACTTGGTGCGCTTTGATCATATCTGAGCCATACGATATGTAAATCATCGTTGGAATCCAGAGCTGAAGTCGCGCCTGCTATCTTATAACCGAAATGCAGCGATTCTTTTGTTGACAGGTTCGTGCCATCGAAGGTCCTGTGATATATATTACTGCCTAAGAGCCAATCGCTGTCATAAGTGATGATATGAGAAATTCCTGTGGAATCGGTGTTAAGCATTTGCCCGGTCATAATGATCTGGTCACCGAAGGTCGCCTCCTCAAAACCAAGCTGCGTGGAACCCTCCCAGCTTCCTGAATTGAAATCTATATCGACTGTAACATCGACAGATCCTATTGCGCTCACACCCGCGGGTGAGTCGTCATCCGTGACTCTTAAAGCAGCTGTATAGACACTCTCAATGCATGAATAGGAATATTCAATAACAGGGTCAGTTCCGGAAATATCGGGATTGAAATCAGCGGGGACACCGTCCCAGTTAAAATCCCATTCGAACAATGTTATCGAGCCACCATCGGGATCATATGAGCTGGAGGCATCGAAAGTGACGTATGGATGAGTGGTTCCAACATTGGGTGGGTTCGGGTCGGTTGTAAATATGGCAATCGGATCTTCAAGTACTGTTGAAACATCAATTGTGAATGATGCGTATGTCGCGAATTCATCTATTTCGAATAACCCTGTTAACGGATTTAACAGGGGATCAGTTCTCTCGATGCCGTCCCTGCTGTTCAATAAAGGCGATTCATTTAGACCTGTTGGATATGAATCCAGTACTTTCACAAGTCCGTGATATGTGCCGTTTCCTCCTGCCGCTGAATTGGTAATCGTGGCGGTGAATGTTAACGGATTCAGGGGGTCTCTTCCATCGCCGCCTGTTGCCTGATAATCCGTATGAGCACCCATGATTATTCCAGGTATTTCTATTGTAATCCCAGCTACATTCGATTCATGTTTCATCTGGTCGAGATTATCGCCAACAGCAGCTCCATGGTTTATATCAAGCACATAAACAGTAAGATCGGCTGTCGATGCAATATCACCTGCGACGAGATTATTTGATGTAACCTCGATCCAAACCTCGCTTGCAGCTTTTTTGTTGTGCTGAGGGATTCTGTATTCCGGTGTAAATCTCATGCTTTTATTCGCCGCGCTGACAGCATAAGTGCATCCGACCGCAAATATAAATTCAAGTTCTGAATTATTTCCAAAGTCAAAAACATAGTCTTTGAAATCGTAGTCGGAGCCCATTGGCATTACGAGATTCCCGGATGGCGGAGGAGTTGTGACGGACTCGAATCCGTACGGATTTAATGGATTGAAATTGCCTTCCGAATAATCATCAAAGTGCATGATATAGGGATGTGTATTTGCATCTGTCGGGAAAATTTCATCAAGAGAATCATCGAGATAATTTGTATAACCGTCAGGATTTGCCAGACCCGAATCAGCGATACTGACTCCAAGGATGGGAAATGCGTGTGTCGATTCAGTTTGAGCAGCGATTATACCCTCGACATTGAAAACATGAAGGTCTCCTCTGTTTCTACCGGTAATCGGTTTTAAAGGCTCACCGACTCCAAAAGGATGTCTGATGCCTATGCTTACTATAAGCTGGTTATTCTCATTCAAACCTACACTTTTGATTTTAACGCAATCCGTGCATGGCGCCATGGAAAGGAAATTCGTTATATCCACGATTTCAAGCGTATCGGTCAGCGCATTTTGACGTAGAGGAGCGATATCGAAGCTGAGTTCATCAAGGCTTGCTCTGCCGGAGAACAAACCCAGGAATCCCATACCCTCTATCGGCTGATTCAGATTATTCCAATCGCTGACATAAAGTGGATAATGATTACCATGAATTGACTCGTTATCTGTTGAGCTATCAATCGCAGGTGAAATCGAGTCTTTTGATGAGCATGAAATCATAATTAAGGACAACAATAGCAGCACAAAAAAATGTTCTTTCTTCATTTTCTCTCCAGAGTTGTTTTATGCGTAGTGTCTTAATTCATTTCCGATGAATCAAATTCATCTTTATCTACTTGATGCTTACGAACGTCATCCATAAGCGGTTTTAGTGCCACGATTAATTTTTCAAAACCGGGAGTATCCTTTAAAACAACCGTTGTCACGACCTTGCTCGCGCCATCGATCTCAATCTCGATAGTCCAGATTTCGTGATCTCCCTTTAGACTTTCCATGTTGTAGAAATCGGTTTGCTCAAGAGCGTTAATGAAGGGCACAAGTTTATCCGGATCGAATTCGGTTTTGTAATACCTGTCGTAATCGCCCTCCTCAGTCTTGAGGAGACGTTCTTCATATGGAGCGGTATAACCTCGTTCCATAATTTGAGCTCTCAACACGGAGAAATAAGCGCTGTTGTGTACCGATTTATGAAGACGAATCATTCCGTTCTCTATTTTGAGTTCCTCGTTCCAGAATGGATGCAGATAATGGCTGTATCTGATGTGTACCTGTCTAACAGCAATTTCCCCACTGAGGAATCGTTTGAACGCGGCTTCAGTGAGCTCTTTTGATGTAGTCGCTCCGCCTATCCCTCCAAATGCGAAGAGAAGAATAATGAATGATATGGGGAGTATTATTTTTTTCATTTTATATTTTCAGCCTCCATGGCTTTGATTTCAAAAATAAAAATCTATTAAGGCTGTATTGGCGGACCGTTTCGCAGGTCTGTAATCTGCGACCTGATGAACTGCCGCTCCCCGTCAACTGCGGGATACATTAATGAGTGAGTATCCACATGGTCCATACCGAAAAGATGTCCCAGCTCATGCGCGCAGACCTCGTTTTCGTAGCCGTCGGAAAGAACACCTTCTGCGCATAAGCAGTGAGGGTATCCCACAAGCGACACACCAACGGCTTCAGGCGGATTGAGCGAATTGACCCCTATAAGCTGATATGTGTCGGTTGCATAATAGAAACCAGTTTTCGTTCGGCACCAGTTGAGTATATATGAATCTATGTTGACATAAGCCTGGTAGGGGATTGTCTGGACAGGTCCATCAGCGATTTCGAGAACCATATAACATTGCTCATAGGATTCGCTGTTAACCAGATCGTATCTGGGTTTGTAATAGCCCGGAGTACCGCCTGAACTTTTCATATTGTCGTTGCGAACATAGTATTTACGCCAAACAGTGATAAGAGGTGACGATGCAGTTTCCTGTGTGCTCACTCGTTTCGCAAGTATATGGTAATTGTCGCCAGCCCATGATGAAACACGGAAACGCACTGTGGATGTTCCGGTGCCGTCTGTGATTGATGTAATAGTCTGTTCGACCGATGTTCCCTCTTTAAATCCCTGATTGGTTCCATGATTGTCGTTCGGATTTGTATCTCTCTCATACCACTGGGTTTCATTGGCTGCCGGAGGAGACTGAGGTTCATCGGGATCGTCGAAAGACCAGTCGATATAAACGCCTGCAACGGGAGGGATCGCGACCGCAGTTATCTCAATTTCCTGATTAGTGTAGTTACCCGAACCAAGATTGATGTATTGATTCACATTATTGATCGGATCGAGTATCTGTATCGAGCTCGCTCCGCCTTCAGCACCAACAACAACTTTGCATATCTTGTAAGCGCAGAGGTCGAGAGGATTGGAAAGGTCCTCGACATCTTGCACCTTGATGAGTACATCATAAATTCCAACCGGCGCATGGAGTGAGTTGGATACTGTTGCAGTGTAGGTTCCCACTGTTCCCTCGCCGCTCTGGAATGCCATTGGCCATGGACCGTTGAAAATTCCGTTTGAGTCCATTGCAACTGACCATATCGTAGAAATTCCCTGATGGTCGATTACGGTTGCGTTGACAGTGAGGCTTCCACCAGAAGGTGTCAGCGTACCACTCGTGTATGTCGTGATTTCAACGACTTCGGGTGAATTTGCTTCGGGTGGGAAAATGCCACCGGATTTGGGCGCCCATGATGCATCAACACCGATATCGAAAACAAGCGGACCATCGGGAAGCTTAACTTCGACAGTTTCCATTACGGTGGTTCCGGCATTGAATTTACGTCGAGAGATATACCTATTATATGCCTTGAATGGATTGATATCACCCGGGATTGATGCGTTATCCCATAATGAGGTGGAGCCATCGCAGTTAATCATCCCCTGTGAAACTCTGGTATTGAAACCCGGGAAGAAACTTACTCGGGTATCCATCATTACGATGACTCTCAAATCGAAAACGCTGTAATTGTCATTTGCGATTGGATGCTGGATAGTTACATCGGCGAGGAGATTTCCAGCCGGGCTTTGGCGGAAATTACCCACGCGGATACATCCAGCGGGATTCGGGCAAAAGCCTATCAGGTAGGGCTCCACGTTCAGATGCATCAGAGCCTCACGATTGGGCAGAAATTCACCCTGGTTAGTAGCTGGATTATAGCTAACAGTTCCATATCCTAAAAGAGTATGGTGAACATTTTTTGGTGCCAGGTCGGAAATGCTTAGTTGATCTGGTTCGATGAGCGATGTAGATGCAGGATTTGTGCTGTTGGAACATCCGATAACAAGACCGCATAGCATCATGATTACCGGGAGGATAATTAGCTTTCGCATTATTTACCGAACCTCCAGGCTATGAAATGATGAAACAATAATTAAGATACTTATTCATTTTACCATGTAATAATAGATAGATATTCATTATTTTTTTTACTATTGACACTGGCATCATGCCCTTCTATATTGTGACCATTGCAAAAATGATATAAAGGAAAAAATGGGGACAGTCCACAAACATTAAGTTTCTTTGTTCGTTTTGCAGGTCGCATTTTGCTTTCAGTCTTGACACATGCGACTTGTCAAGTTGGGACTGTCCCCATTTTTTCATTGAGATTTGGAAATGGATATATCCAACCTTTCGGTATTTCTTACAGTTGTCGCTTTCTCCGATGAAGGAACTATCAGGGCATGCCTTGAATCGCTCAGGAAACAAAAAGAGGAATCATCATGCAAAAAAATCATTCTCAGAGTCCTCGTGAACAATTCGCGACTTTCAATAACCAATCTAAAGTCGGATTTTCCGGATTTTGAATTTAAAGTTCCCTCAGTGAATCTCGGTTATGCAGGTGCTATCAAGAACGCATGGGATGAGGGTCGTGGGGATGTCATTATTATCACCAACGATGACATTACTTTCAGAGCGGGATGGTTGGATTCTCTTCTTAAGCCATTTCAGGATGAGAAGGTTTTTGCGACAACATGCTCGATAATCAACGAAGGCGAGGAGGAGGAAAAAGCGAATGGAACGTTGAATCCGGTCGGAATTCGGATCCCGGGTGTTTTTAATGATAGAACGAAAGTGTTGTTTCCATCAGGAGCGGCATTCGCTTTCAGACGCGATGATGTCGAGCCGATCGATAAAATGTACTTTTTATATTATGAGGATGTTTACATCGGCCTTCTCGCACGTTTGAGAGGATTCGATATTGTGATGAATCCCGGTGCCAAAGCCGACCACAAAAACAAGCTATCGACATCCAAAATAGATCAGGCTTATCTTCAGTATCTTCAGGAGAAAAATCGTCTTGCGAATATTTATTTATTTTTCTCCAGCATTACTCTAATAAAACTCATTCCGTATATGCTTGCGGATTTTATAATCAGGATATTTCAGATGATAACTTTGAAACGCCGTCCTGACGCCATCCTCAGAGCCTGGTTTTATTATTTGACTCATGTAGGAACTACGCTTTATAAGAGATTTCAGATTGCAAAGCACCGGAAGGTTAGAGATTCGGAACTTCTTCCTTTCATGAGCGGTAAAATTCTTTCATGTGGAGGGGGATTTGTTAACTTCCTTAATCGAATTTTTATCTGGTATGCTGGGATTGTCGGTTTAAATTTCGCCGAAATGAGCAAAAATGCCTCAAAAAATGGAAATCAATAAATTCCCCAGGTTGTTTAAGCTAATCAGAATTCTTGCCATGCTATTTTTTATTTTCTTTACAGTAGAAGTCTCAATAAGGCTGCCTGTTTGGGGTGATGAATATTTTACTTATAAAGTATCGATTCTCCCCCTGAAAGAAGGCATTCAGACGGCATTGAATGATGCTCATCCGCCTTTGTATTGGATTTTCTCACATTGGGTTGTTTCTTATGGGAATGCCATACATCCAATTCGTCTTTTTTCTGTTTTGGGCACTCTTGGCTTTCTTATGATGATGAGCCTGTTGATTTCTCATTATTATAGCAAAGAGGATTTCCGAAACATTCTGTTGCTCATATTTGTATTGATAGCTTCCACTTCACCATTTATTCTCCTATTTATGCCAATGGCTCGTTATTACTGGCTTGTAACGTTTTTTACAATTTGCTCTCTCGGTTTTAAATTGGATTCCAAAGGAGGATGGTTCTACATTATCTGTGTCATCATTTTTGATACTTTGCTGCTCTACACAAACTTTCTTGCAGGTTTAATACTTCTGGGAGGAAATATCTATCTTCTCACTCGTAAAAGGAAGGTTTTTTCACATCTGCAACACCTGTTAATCTGGATTTTACCCTGGCTCTTCTTCTCACCGATTATCGGATATTTCACTCGTGCAATTACAAAGTTAAGTACTCAGGATATTTTCAAAGCTGATTTCGGAGCGGGATTGAAAGGCTTCATTGTCAGAATTCTTTATTCTCTTCATGTTTTCGTTTCAGGGGAGTTCATATACCCATGGCAGCCATCGGGAATTATCATGCTCGTTCTTGCTATATATCTCCTCTATCGATTCATTCGGTATGGTCCATCGGAGCTTAAAAGCCTTTTAGGATGGGGCATCCTGATGCCTGCTCTTCTCACAATTATCGGTTCAGTAGCTCTTTTCAGTTTGGGTATGGAGTTTCTTCCTCCTCGAATAGCTTTCGCGCAACCGTTTCTTCTACTTGCGATTGCCATTGGTCTTGGAACTGTACAATCCCGTCTTTTTCGATTCTCATTATTGATTTTATTTCTCCTTGGAAATCTTCATGCAGATTACAATTTAGCTAAAAGAGAAAATTTTCTTCATTCGACTTATATAATCCCATGGGAACAAATTCTTGCCGATATCAAGGAAATGCGTCAGGAAGAGTATGAAAAGCTCATTTGGTTGATACAACAGCAAGAGCGGTGGGATTCCTCCTCCTATAGCGCATCGGACTTGAAAAAAATTGAGAATGATGCGATTGTCTATGATGATGAGGCTTTCATGTATTATCTTGAGAAAGAAGGATTTCAAAACAAAGCGTTCAATGTCTCATCAGCTAAATTGACTGAAATTGAATTCTATCAGAGAATCTGGGTTGTCTTTTCACCTAAGGATATAACTCCCGATCAGAAGCTTTCGAACTTTCTTGATAGTCTGAAAAAGGCTGGATATGCCGAGATTCGCCATGAATACTATCTTGAGGAGAAGGAATCGGCGAGGAGGATAAAAGAGAAGTTGCTTGGACGTCCTATTTCGCAATATAAAAAAGAATTAATTCTTTTTGAATCTCCTTAGGGGATAACCGGGGAATTTTTAAGGGCGATTTCCCTGAAATTTAATTCCACTAATTTCTAAATAACCTGTTCAAGAAAATTTGTTTTGTTCCAATATTATTAAGGGGAATAAAAATAGCTATGGAGATGGGTATCGCATGATTCTGAATCGCAAGATAGCGATTGTAATCCTGGCGATAATAGCCTTGATGCTTATTCTTGTCGGATGCAAGACACCTAACAAGGAAGCAGCGAATCCCGGTGGGGAGAATGGAGGTTCGCCTGAGGCAATCCGGTACGATAATTCAGGAGCTTTCAAGAGCCTTAAGGATAAACTCGGTGAAATAGAGGTTTCATCTATCGCCATTATCGGCGTCGATGACATGATTGATAATAATATTGACAGGGAGCGCCAGGTTTATCAGGCTATCTTGCAGGAATTGACAGATATTGGTGAGCTGAAAGTCATCGAGGGAGACAAGCAGGAACTCGAGAAGTTTTTCCAGGAGAAAGGCGTTGACCCATCAAGGGGGCTAAGCACTGATGCATCTATCAACCTTGCCGTGCTTTTGAATGTAGATGCGATTATCTACGGAACCATAGAAAGCAGCGAGTGCGATGTAAACATAAAAATCTATTCCGCGAAGGATGGCGGTGTGATTTTCTCGGAGACAATCGAGAATTTGAAGCTTCCGATAGACAAGACGAAAGATAAGTTTGAAATTCCGCCGGGGCTCCTTGAGCCGGAGAATCAGACGGAATCCAAATAAAGACCCCATCATTTTTTTCGTAATACCCGCCGATTCGGCGGGTTTTCTATTTGCAAAATAACATTTTTGCGTCGGCAAATTTTCCAGCTGATTGTTATTAAATATGAAGGCTGATAGTAAAGCTCTTGTGCCGCCCACAAACGCTTAGAGTAAACTGAGTTTGAGAGATCAGGCAAAGTTGCGTTTGTGGGTGCTGATTTAAAAGAATTGGAGTTTCAGTGGAGCACCCACAAGCTCGCAAAGCCTCGCTTGTGGGCGCCATAGTTCGGATAAGGTTATGTCAAATTTGATGTTACTTCGTTGTTATTGCATTGCTATTGTATCTATTTTGGATAACATGGATGTTGTGAATAGAGCGAACGGATGGCGAAAAGTAATAACCGGTAATGTCCTAATGATGGGACTTGTCAGCCTCTTCGCGGATACATCGAGCGAAATGGTTTTTCCCCTGTTGCCGATTTTTCTCACCGGGCTTGTCCCGATCGGCTCAGCGGCAATATATGTCGGTCTTTTGGAGGGTATCGCGGAGAGCACAGCGAGCATCATGAAAATTGTTGCAGGACGATGGAGCGATGCTATCGGCAAACGAAAGCCTCTCGCGATTCTCGGTTATGGCATCTCGACATTGTGCCGTCCGGTCATGGCTCTCGCTCTCGCAGGATGGCATGTTATCGCGCTCCGGTTCGTTGATAGAGTGGGAAAAGGGATAAGGACATCACCGAGGGATGCGTTGATCAGCGATTCAATCGATTCCGATATGCACGGACGAGCTTTCAGTTTCCACAGGGCGATGGATCATACGGGAGCTATTATCGGTTCATTATTGTCCCTGCTTATCCTCTATTTAATGCTCGGTTATGGCATGTGGAAGGGGAGTACGGAATATGTCAATCCCGATGAGATGAGGGCCTTGCGATTTCTATTCGCGGTATCGCTTGTCCCCGGTATTTTTGCGATGTTCGCAATAGTCACAAAAGTCAAGGAGATTGCCCCTAAGAAGGATTCATCCGGAAGATACAAAAGCAGTCATCAGAATACAGCAAATCTTCCGAGACGGTTTTACTATTTCCTCATCATCGTAACTTTGTTCGCACTCGGCAACAGCTCGGACTTGTTTCTCCTTTTTTACGGGAAGACAAAATTTCAATTTGGATTAATGCAGGTGATTCTGCTCTGGATAGGGCTTCACGCATCAAAAGTCGTTTTCAGCTTTCTGGGTGGTTCTCTTGCGGATAGATATGGAAGACGAAATACGATTGTTGCGGGATGGATTGTGTATGCCCTGGTTTATCTTGGACTTGCATTAGTTCAATCATCACTATTTTTCTGGATCCTTGTGTTGACATATGGAATATATTACGGTTTGACCGAGGGAGCTGAGAAAGCGCTCGTTGCTGAATTTTCACCGAGCGAGTATCGCGGAACGGCATACGGATATTACAACGGCGCGATTGGAATCGCGGCACTTCCCGCGAGTTTCCTTTTTGGCGTATTCTGGGCTAAGATTGGATCGATGTTTGCTTTCATGGTTGGAGCATCATTGGCGGGTTTGGCGGCTATCCTGTTGATTATTTTTTTGTCCACGGAATCCAGATAAAATCTTTTTAATAGTATCCAACAACTGACTTCTTGATTCTTCACTTGAAACGGAAGTAAAATCAACATGCTAAACAGAACCGAATAAGGAAAAAACATGAATCTTCAGGAAAAGCTGATTTTATTTATTTTGCTTGTTATACCAGTATGTTTCATAGCGATGCATTGCGCGTCATCCAAGCCGAATCCACCCTCAAAACCGGTTGTTGCTCAAGGTGAGACTCAGCAAGGAACTGGTGAAAGTCCTGTCAAGGATGCTGGAGAAGCGAATGAAGAAGTCGTCAGATTATCACGCATTCCCGATGTCTTGAGGATTGCCTATGTACCATCAGTCGAGGCAGGAACCGTTGTCGAGAGAACTGATGATTTGGACAAGGCTCTTTCGGAAAAACTTGGGATACCGGTTCAATCAACGATAATTCAGAATTATGTAATGGCGGTTGAGGGTCTTGGAAGCGGTCACTTCGATTGCGCCATGCTCAGCCCTCTCGGATATG
>Ga0315274_10011518_pt1 | contig 12674 bp, 12 predicted proteins | sample YL17G02_20_MG_FD_203700 | JGI IMG/M metagenome (GOLD analysis project Ga0315274, IMG submission 203700) | Sediment microbial communities from Yellowstone Lake, YNP, Wyoming, USA - YL17G02_20 | ecosystem: Environmental > Aquatic > Freshwater > Lake > Sediment | place: USA: Wyoming | collected... | reverse complement strand
CGACGAGTACGACAACGGCAAGGAGGAAATCTACAAGCAATGGCCCACCAAAACCCCGCCAGCGGTCGAATTCACGCGGCGCGGCTACGTTGTGCTTGCCATTGACGCCTACTGCTTCGGCGAAAGGCAGAGCAGAGGCCCGGCTGGCGAACAGGAAAGCGGCGCTCAGGAAGAAATGACCATGAGCAAGCTCAACCTCTGGCACGGGCGGACGCTCTGGGGGATGATGCTCCGCGACGATTTGCTCGCTCTCGACTACCTCTGCTCGCGACCGGAGGTTGACAAGAAGCGCATCGGGGTGACCGGCATGAGCATGGGAAGCACTCGCTCCTGGTGGCTCGCTGCCCTCGACGAGAGAATCAAGGTCGCCGTCTGCGTTGCCTGCCTGACGCGATACCAGGACCTGATCGCCGCAGGAGAACTGCGCCAGCACGGGATTTACTACTTCGTCCCCGGCATCCTGAAGCACTTCGACACCGAAGCCGTCGTCTCCCTCATCGCCCCGCGTCCGCTACTGACCCTCACCGGCGACCAGGACAGCGGCTCGCCCATCTCCGGCGTGAACACCATCAACAACTTCGTCGCGGCCGTGTACCGCCTCTACGGGAAGGAGAATCATTTCCGCGGAATCGTCTATCCCGGCCTCGGCCACAAATACACCGCCGAAATGTGGCAGGAGACCCTCTTCTATCTTGACCGCTGGCTGAAACAGTGAACGGATCCCCGGAATGTGATTTGCGAATCCCAGGACGCAGCGTCCTTCGCGTCTTAGGGAGGAAGGGGGGAGGAAAGCCTCTCACAAAGTCGCAGGGAACGCAAAGGATAAGCCACGCTCGGAGACCTGGCCTGCGAATGAGCTTGAACGAATTCCCCTGACAAAGATATGATTGGGTGAGGCCAACATCGGGCAGTTGGACATATCACGTAACGGCAATCGGCCAGAATCGTCACGAAGGCGAAGAATGATTGATCAGCGAGAAATCGAGCGGGTCGCGACGCAACTTGGAGAAGCGGCCAATGCTGAACGCGTCATCCTTTTTGGCTCCCACGCCCGAGGTGAGGCGGGAGCACACAGCGATGTGGACTTGATGATCATCGCCGAAAGCCAACTTCCAAGATTCAAACGCAGCCGCGAGCTGTACAAGCTCCTGCGCCCCTATCCGTTTGGGATGGACCTGCTCGTTTACACCCCCCAGGAGATTGAAGAACGCAGGCACTCTCCCGTCTCCTTCGTGTCCAGGGTGCTCAAGGAAGGAAAGACGGTCTATGTCCGACGAGATCGAAATGGCGCGGCAGTGGCTGGCGAAAGCCAGAAATGACTTACTCAACGCCGACAACAACCTCAACGCCCAAGAGATTCCTTTCGACACCGTTTGCTTTCATTGCCAGCAAGCCGCCGAAAAGCTCCTCAAAGCCTACCTGGTCGCAAAAGGGCAACCCTATCCCATTACCCACGACTTGCTCTTGATCTTGGAAGAAGTCCTTCTCGTCCAATCGGACGCAGAACATCTTCGAGACGCGCTCGCCTTACTGGTGCCATACGCCGTTGAGATTCGCTACCCCGATTTCGGACATGCGCCCTCGGAACACGATGCCCGAGAAGCGCGAGCCGCCGCCGATGTCGTCCTTGCATGGCTCAAAGAGGCTCTTCCAGCGCTTTTCGACGACGCGGGATACGGCTACCTGTAATCTGAGGACAGCGTACGTGGCTATGTCCCTGCGCGTGTCATCGGAGACACGTCCAACACCTTCGTGACACGGTCGCCGAGAGTGGCAGTTCCAGGTTTGGTGCTCGGCATCGAACGCCGCGGCTGTTGGCGTCAGGAATGGCGCGGACCTAATGCGTCGGTTTGAGCAAGAGCTGCCGATAGAAGTCGGGGAGAGGAAATGGAGGGCTGCCTCGCGCAAGGCCCGCCCGGCCAGGGGACACCAAGAAACTCCGACGGGAGGGTAGACTGCATTCTGGCTCTTCAGGGCCTGCGTCGGGCGAACGGCGAGCGCGCTATCCTCTTTGCTTCTCACGCGCGCGGCGACGCTCGAGCGGACAGCGGTGGGGATTTCATGATCATCGCAGAAAGCCCATTTCCCCTGTTCAAGCGCTCGCGCGACTAAGAACTCGCCTGTGACGAGCCGCTCATGAAAAATCACCTGATCTTATAGCTGACTGACATCCCATCCGCTTTCTCCATCGAAGCCCGGATAATCACCGTGTCGTAGTCGGGGCTGTTCTGGATGTAGTCTAAGAAATCCTTCATCTCTCTTGCGGACTGGATGACGTTGTCAGCGACAATGACCGACCCCGGTTTCAGTTTTGCCTCGATCAGTTTCAGGTACTTCAAGGTGTCTCGCTTCAAAGCATCGAGGAAAAGAAAATCGAACTCGCCTTCAAGCGTGGGCAGGGTCTTCAGGGCATCTCCTTCGACGCAGGTGACCGTCTTCTCCAGCCCAACCTTCTCCAGATTCTCCCGGACGTCTTTCACCCTTCTCGGGTCTATCTCCAGTGTGTAGAGGTGTCCGCCCATTCTCTCGAAAGCGATTCCCATGTTGATGGCGCCGAAGCCCTTGAATGAGCCTACCTCAACGCCCCGCTTGCACCTTCCTGTCTCGACTAAGATTCGCAGCATCATCGCATCGCCAATTGTCGTATCCATCCCCGTGCGATTGAAGTCCTTAATGAATTGCTCGCGAAACTCCATGCTCGTCTTCTCCTGCTCAGCCGACGGGGCCGAGATTAAACCGTAGCCCACCAGGACCACACATAGAACCAGAATCAGACTTCCATACCGCTTCATGCCGACCTCCTGTAATGCGTGTCCATTTCCTCCGAGCCGCGACTCGAGCGGCCGCGGCGCCTTCTCCAAATCACAGATATGACCACCCTTTCTCCGAGCCGCTTCTCATACAAAGCGACCATGCGATCACATCCAGCACTTGCTTGGGGCAAAATCAGCCAGACAACGCCGGGGAGTTTACCACGTCCCTCTCCCAATCCGCTCAGGAATTCTCGCTCTTGAGGCTCGGGGGTTGACATCCCGGCGTAACGCAATAGAATAAATGAAGGAACGGCGCGAGGCGGCTGCCCCGCTTGTCATTCTAAGTTGACCTCGAAAAACTGAAGGCGATTCCACCGTGCCCACTCCCGTAGGACACAGTTTATCCGGGGCGGTCATCTACGCCCTGACCACGAAGAGCGAGAACCTCGTCACATCCTGGCGGTGGGGCGTGACGTGCATGCTTGCTGCGGCTCTGGCCGATATTGATTTTCTTCCGGCTCTGTTCGGAGACCTGAACCTCGCGAATAGCGTTCACCGTTATTTCACCCACACTCTGCTATTCGCCGTTGTCGTGGGGCTGGCGGCTCTCGGCATTTTGAGAGTGCTTGGCAAACCACGCCCGGTCCGAGCCTCGACTGTTCTTTTTTCCTGCCTGGTCGCGCACATCTTCCTGGACCTTCTCGGGAAGGACTTTCGCCCTCCCATCGGCGTTCCCTTTCTCTGGCCCTTCGTGCGGAGAAGCTTCAAACTCCCGGTGCAGATTTTCCCGAGCTTGCTGAAGGATACGTATGCGGAAATCGTGAGTCTCCACAACATCGGCGTTGTGGCGGTGGAGGTTCTTCTGCTGGGCGGACTTTTCGCAATCGTCGTCGGCGTGAAGAAACGGCGAGGGGTCAGGGGTCAGGGGTCGGGGAACCGAGGCGAGTGCCCGCAGGCGTCATCACATTCGCGAACCGCTTGAAAGAGAGACTATGGGATCCATTGGCCCGCAAATGCGAAACCCGAAACCCGAAACCCGAAACCCTAAATCCCTTGACCGACTCATCTTGAGCAAGACCGATGACTCCATCCGGGTCCGATGCCCGGCGAAGGCGAATCTCTTTCTCAAGGTGCTTGGGAGACGCAGCGACGGCTACCACGACGTCCAGAACGTCATGCAGACCATCAGCCTGTTTGACAAACTGAGCGTCCGCAAGCAGAAAGAACGGGTGACTCTATCCTGTTCCGGTGAAACGATTGACGGCGCCGCCGAAGAAAATCTTGTCGTCCGAGCGGCGAATCTCTTTTTCAGAAGAGGCTACGCGCGTCCTGGCGTGCATCTCGAGCTGAAGAAAAACATCCCCGTCGCCGCGGGGCTTGGGGGAGGAAGCAGCGATGCCGCATGCTGCCTGCTCGCTCTCAACGAGCTTTTTTCGGCAGCTCTCTCGAGCGATGCCCTGCGTGAAATGGCAGCCGAACTCGGCAGCGATGTCCCCTTCTTCATCGAAGGCGGGACAGCCTTGTGTACAGGAAGAGGGGAAATCGTTCGACCCTTATCGCCGGCGCCTCCCTTCACAGGAGTCCTCGTAACCCCGAAAAGTCGGTTCAAAACGTCCGCAATGTACGCCCTCCTTGCGCAGGACGATTCGGATGGCCCCGACCTGGATGACATGCTTCGCTCGATAGAATCCGGCGACCTGGCGTCGGTTTGTTCCGCGCTCTTCAACAGCTTCACCACGGCCGCTTTTCGGCTTGCGCCAGAGCTGCCGAGGCTCCGGCACATTCTCCAGAAGCTCGGGAGCATGAGCGTCGTTTTGTGCGGGAGTGGGCCGACTCTTCTTGGCGTTTTTCAGGGGATCTCGCAAGGCGAGGCAGCGATGCGAGAGCTGCAAGCAGCCAGCTTGGGAGAAACCCGCCTTGTCCACTTGACCGCCTCCTTTTGAAAAGGCGTTTTGGTGCGAAGGAACCATGAAACACGATGATCGGGAATGAGGCGGGGACGGCCTTTCGACGAGGAACATGCTTGCCGCCGAAGGCTCTCAGATAACCGGGCCGGGCCAACCGACTTCCTCGAACTGCAGGACGATCGCGGTCATGTCGTCGGAGGGGAGTCCGCCGACCGCGAAGCGCTTTGCTGCGCGGCATATCTCTTCGGCGAGGATGGAGGGAGGCGCCTCCGAATGCTGGCGGATGATGCGCGTGAGGTTGTCCAGTCCAAACCAGCGATGGTCGGCGTCAATCGCCTCGAGGACGCCATCGGTGTACAGCACGAGGGTATCGCCGCTGGTGATTTGCACCTTCCTTTCCGGCTGTTCTGGCAGCGGTATCCTTGCCCCCAGCAAAGAGATGGTGGAATCGAGCACCTTCATTTCCCCGCTCTTACTGGACAAGACCGGCCCGGGGTGTCCGGCGTTGACGTAGGACAAGGACATCTCGTCCAGATTGAGCACACTGTAAAAAAGCGTGAGCGGGCTTTCCCCCTCGAAACGGTTCATCGCTTTGTCAATCGTGCGAACCACGTGGGCGGGGGAGGGGTTCTCCCTGACCGCATCCGCGAAGAGCGATTTCACAATCCCCGTGCGCATCGCGGCGAGAACCCCGTGCCCGAACACGTCCGCGATGACTAGCGCGACAGACCGCTTCGAGACGGTATGGAAATCGTAGAAGTCGCCTCCGAGCACCTCGCTGGGCATGTACTTGACGCCGCAACTGATGCCGGAAATCAGTGGGAAACCCGCGGGAAGAAGGCTCGCCTGGAACTCCTTGGCCTGGTCAAGGAACCGCTCGAGCTGTCTGGTGTGCGCGAGGTTTTCCCGTTCGAGGCGCTGCGTCCACACGCAACGGTCCACGAGCGTCTCGATGACTTCTTTCTGGAACGGTTTCGTCACGAAATAGAACGCTTGGTCGCGAATCGCCTCGATGAGCTTCTCCTCCGAGGCGGACCCCGACATGATGATAACCTCTGTCTCAGGCCGGTACAGCTTGATGGTTCGCAGGAGTTGGAATCCGTCCATCTCCGGCATTCGCAGGTCCACGATGGCGATATCGTAGTCCCTCTTCTCGAGCTTCCGGATGGCGTCCTCGCCTGAGCCGACCGTGTCGGTATGGTACTTCCGCGAGAGCACTCGCTTCAGGGCGCGCTGGATGCCTTCCTCGTCGTCCACGACCAAAATGCTTGCTCGTCTATCTGGCTGCGACATGGCTGCCCTTTCGCTCATCTCCCGGAGAAGGGGAAATCAACAAAGACGATTGTTCCCTTTCCCGACTCACTTTCAATCCTCAGTCTCCCATTACTTTCCCAGAGAATCGAGCGGCAGATGGAGAGACCTAAGCCCGTCCCATCTTTTTTCGTCGTGAAGAAGGGCTCCATGACCCGTTTCAGATTCTCTTTGGGAATGCCAGCACCGGTATCCTCGACGGAGACGTGCACCGTCGTGGGGTCTCTCCACGCGCGAATGCGCAGCGTCCCTCCATCGGGCATGGCATCTCGGGCATTACTGATGAGGTTAAAAAACACTTGCTGGAGGCGGTTGGGATTTGCCTCAATCGCTGGCAGGTCTTCTTCGACCTCCACGGACACGGTTATCCCCCGAGTGGTCAACCCTCTCTCCAGCAGTCTCACGGCGCCGTGGATGCTTCTTCCCATATCCACGGCGAGCAGTTGCCCGGATTCTTCCGCCTTGGCGTACTCGAGCATGCTGCGGAAGATCCGCGCACACAATTTCACATTCTCCTCGATATGCCGCATATCCTTCAGGAATTCGCCCGGGTCAGCGCATGCCTCGTCCATATCGCTGATGATGGACTGAACCAACGGAAGAACCGCTCCCAGGGCATTGTTGATGTCGTGGGAGACTCCTCTGGCAATCTCGAGGATACCCGACCGTTTCTCCGACTCGATCGTTCGTTCGTGGAGCGTGGCGCTCAACCGGGAAAGCCGAATCGCGGCATTCGCCTGGGGCAGAAACTCCTCCACCACGCGAAGATCGTCCGGGAGGAAAGCCTGTCGGACGCGGCTCGCTATCTTGAGGAGACCGAGCAACTGGCCCTGCAATCGGAGAGGAGCGCACAGGACGCTGTTCTCGGGAGGAACAGAAGAAGCGCGGTTGTAATCGAGCAATTCAATCACCCCAACCGAATCGGGGCCCGCATTGCTGACCCAGTTCCCCTCGCTACTCCGATGGAACAGCAACGGCTGGCGGCTGCTTAGCAGAAGACGAATCATGTTCGCGTCCGTGGGGAGCTGGATTCCAATCCGCTCGCTCTTCGCCTTCCTCCAGGTGATTTTCTCCGCTTGCACCAGAAAGGCGTTTTTCTCTTCCTCGAGAATGAGGATCGCTGCACTGTGGTCGTAACGAAGCAACTCCTCCAGCCCGTCCAGGAGTTTGTACAGCACGTCTTTCGGACGAAGACCCCGGAGGATGTCCTTGCTGACCTTTGCCCGGACGGTCAGAAGCCTCAGTTCCTCGCGCGCCGTCAGTTCTTTGGAAAGGCGGTCCGCCAGACGGCAAAGGAACCGTCCGTCCCCTTTGGTAAACCGCCGTTCTCCTTTCACCGCGATGAGTCCGACGACCTTGTTCTTGACCCACAGGGGAGCCATAATTAGCTCGGGGGGCGTCCGTGGGCGCCTGTTCCGGATGAAACTTAGAAAAAGGTCGGTGTCCCATTCCGCCTTGTCTTTTATTTCCGTTTCGATAACCGCTGTGTCGGCGAGGCGGTCATGCAGCACGATGCATCCATGCTCGGCCGCGAAGAGGCGTGCGATCTCCCGCAACGCGAAGCGGTAGAGTCTCTCGGTTGCGGTAATTCGCTCGAGCCTCTCCACGAAGCGAGCGAAGAAAGATAACCGATTGAGCATCTGCGTGCTGTTCACTTACTCCTTCCTTTGGCTGATCGCGCGTCCCTATGCAGATTCACCAACTCATCAAACTCCATCCTTCGTGCCCTTCGTGCTCTTCGTGGTGAACGGCGTTCCCCCATGTCCGGCACAAGCCAACCAAAAACCGGTAGCGCTAATCACCGTCCCAGGTTCTTGAAGGCCTCCGCTGGTATCGCGAAATCCACGAGGACCGCGTCATTCTCCGAGCGGACTTTTAAGCTTTGGATTACATCCATCGCCTCGGAAGGGGCGAACGGCGCCATCGCCGGCGCCGCGATCTTCGCGACGCTCACCAACCCGGCAATGACCTTCGCCGCGGCAGCATCCTTTGCCACGAAAACAACCCTCGACGAGATGCCCCCGTCCTTCCCGCCGAAGGATAGGCCAACACCGCGACCTGCCCCCAGCGCCTCCAGTACTCCGCCGACCATCATTCCTCCGGTCATCCCCCCGAACACACCGGCCGACCGGGCGACCTCCTCCGCGGCCAGTTTCATCTCTTTCGTGAAAGAGATAGCGATGCTTACTTCGCCGAACAGCCCCATTCGCCGAATAATGGCGGCGAACTCGTTGCCCGAGCGTGGCACGGTCGCAGAAACGCTCTTTCCCGCCGCCACGTCCAGGACTTCTTCCACTGCCGCACGCGTTCCCGCCGCTATCATGTTTCCCCGCAGCGACGCCGCTGCCAGGGACGGCGTCCCCTCCGGAGCAACCCAGAACCGTTTTGCCCCGCGGCTCCTGCGAACCCAGCCCTGTTCCGGCAGTGCCTTGAGCACCGCGTGCAGAGGCTTGTTGGCCTGGATGATTACTCCGAATTCCCCGGGGCTCTCGCCTTCGCTCGAACGCCCTTCGCGCTGGAGAAAACCCGGATTAACCTCCACGAATCCCGCGATTCTCAGCACGTCCTCCTCGGAAAGGCCGACCTCACGGAAAATCCTCTTCAACTCCCTGTCGTCAAACACCTGCCGGAACAATTCGTTCGTGCGGAATCGGCCGTACTCCACCACGGCAATCACATTGGCCTTCGGGGGCAGAAAATCCAGCGGGCGTTCCTGTCGCGGCTTCCGCCGGCAGCTTGACGAAACCATCAAGACCGCGGTCATGAGCGCCAGCCCGTATGAAAACACCCAGAAGCGTCTGTTCCGATGCGTCATTATTTGTGCCTCGCAGTTTTCGATGAGATTGATGATAGCAGCCTGACGCTTCCACTTCATACAAAAAACCGGTGGGATCGAAGCGCATGGGCGAATATTAAGCGAAAATATCCTTGACGCGCGCCCTGACATGGGGCATTATGAATACGGTGGAATTTGTTGGTGTGACTGCCCCGCTTTTCCCAAACGTTCATCTCGAACTGAAGCCAATGGAAGTCAATCGGAACAAACCCGGGCCGGACGTCTCGTCGAATCTCGGACAGGAGGAAACGCCTTCTTCTTCGAGGGGCGTTCTGCGGGAGCCGGCGGCCAAGCCCTGTTCCCAAGCCGCAGGCAAGTCGCGGCTACAACCTTCAGGCAGGCAGATTCTTCACGTGGATATGGACGCGTTCTTCGTGTCAATTGAGGAGAGCCTCAATCCGGGGCTGCGCGGCAAGGCGGTGATCGTGGGGGGCGACCCGGATGGACGGGGGGTAGTCTCGGCGGCTTCGTACGAGGCGAGAAAGTTCGGCGTTCGTTCCGGCATGGCGCTTTCCCAGGCAAGAAAGCTTTGTCCGCACGCGATTTTCCTCCGGGGCGATTACGAGAGATATAGCATCGTCTCGCGGAAGCTCTTCAAAATCCTGTCGAAATACACGCCGGACATCGAGATGGTCTCGATTGACGAGGCGTATCTCGACCTGACTGGTTTCGAGAGATTGTACGGGGCGACATTCAGCACGGCTCAGAGGATCAAAAGCGAGATCAGGGAGAAGCTTCGCCTCAACGCCTCCATCGGGATTGGGACGAACCGCCTCATTGCGAAAGTTGCCTCGGACTGCGCGAAACCGAACGGGATTCTGATGGTTTTCCCCGGATATGAGAAGGCTTTCTTAGCGCCGCTTTCCGTCGAGAGGCTGCCGGGGGTGGGGAAGACCGCGAAGGAGAAGTTGATTGATTTCGGCGTGCGGAAAGTGTGGATGCTCGCTCAGGTGGACAAGGACCTGTTACTGCGGACGTTCGGGAAGTGGGGATTGGCGATGCACGAGATGGCAAACGGGATTGACCGCTCGGAGGTCGGCGGGGAATATTCCGGTCCGAAGTCCATCAGCCGCGAGACGACGTTCGAGGAAGATACGATTGACCGAAAGTTGATTTTCTCGACGCTGTTCTGGTTGGTTGAGCGAACGGCGAAGTCGCTGCGGGAAGAGAGACTTCAGGCGAGGACCATCACGCTGAAATTGAGATATTCCGATTTCACGACGGTGACGCGGTCCATGACCCTCAAGGAAGGGACGGACCTGGATAAGAAGATTTATCGGTGCGTGGAAGAGTTGTTCCGGAGGGCTTATACGCGGAGGGGGAGAGTGAGGTTGTTGGGCGTGTGCCTGACGAACTTCTGCTCGCCAGCCTGGCAGGAGAGATTCTTCGACGAGGAAAGGACGGATAAGCTCAAGACCTTTTATCGAAGTGTGAACGGGGTGAGGAATAAATACGGGTTCGATTCCCTCCGGGTTGTGAAATCGTCGCCTGACCCTGGCTCTTAGCTTCGGCGTCTGCTCGGTGGCATAGGCATCTTGCCCATGACCATGCACGGGCGCGACGGACCTGCCGCAACCAAACAGGATGAATCCACTGGTCGAGAAGCCCGGCTAAAGCCGGCTCCCGAAGCACATGGCCTGGGCATGGCCACGGACTGAAGCCCGTGTCTGAATGTGGTGCCGGCTAAAGCCCGGCAGTGATACAATTCCCTCGTGTTCTCGAGTCCAGCAGCAACTTGCACGCGCAGCAGGAGGCGACCCGATGAATAAGAAGAGCAAGCAGCCAGGCAGCGGCGTTTGCATACCGTGGCCGCGAAAAGGGGATAAGCTATTCAGCTCAGCCCCAGACTGGTTTAACGCATGCCTAAACTTTGCACCCACATCGTGGCAGTGGTACGCCTACGCAAAGGGATACAAGCTCGCGGCAGACCTTGCAGTGGAGCACGTCGCCAAGACGAGGCAAGATCAGGACATCGTCATTTATCCGGTCGTTTTCCTCTACCGCCATTACGTTGAGCTCATGTTCAAGTCGCTGATCTACGATCTGGGCACGCTACTGCGCCGCCCTGTTAAGGTCCCGGAACACCACGACCTACATAAGATCTGGCAACGGTGCCTCCCCCTTTTGCTCGATGCTGTCCCGTCAACGACTCGGGGCGACGCCGAAGCTGTGGGGCAGTACGTCGAACAATTCTGCAAAGTGGACCGCGCGTCCACAGCATTCCGCTATCCGCAGGACAAGGCTGGCGGGCCCTCACTGCCGGGCCTAACTCACGTCAACCTGGCCAATCTCAGGGAGGTCATCGATCGTCTCTACACTTTTCTTGACGCAGCCAGCTGCGCGGTAGGAGCCGGGCTTGACGCTATGGCAGAAGCCGAGGGCTACCTCGGTGGGAACTCACTCCGTTAGCCTTAGGTCTCGCTTCCCGGTCCCCAGCCTCACAGGTGCCTGGAGCGCGCCATCAAGGTAAGGACGACCAAACACGCCGATTTTCGGGCAGAGGGGATTGAGGACGCATTCGGGGCAACGGGGCTTGCGGGCGATGCAGGTTTTCCGGCCGTGGGTGATGAGGTTGAGGTGAAATGAATACATTTTCTTCGGGGGCACGAGGTTGCCCATGATTTCGTGAGTCTTCTCACGGGTGGCGTTTTCGGGGACGAAGCCCAGCCGTTTTGAGAGGCGGTGGATGTGCGTGTCCACCGGGAAAACATTCCTGCCGAGAGTAAACAAGAGGACGATTTTGGCGGTTTTCAGACCGACGCCTTTATAAGACAAAAGCCTTCTTTCGGCCTCTTCCGGTGGAAGGTCGCGTAGGAATGAAAGGTCGAATTCGCCGTGTTCCCGCTTGATTGAAGCGAGAATCTCCTTTATCCGCTTGCTTTTGATGTTGGCGAGGCCGCCGACTCGGATGGCTTGAGCGATCTCGTGTTCGGGGGCATTGAGCACTTCCTGCCACGACGGGAAACGCTCGCGAAGGCCCTGGTACGCTTTGTCGCGGTTGATGTCGTTGGTGTTCTGGGAGAGGATGGTGATGATGAGGCTTTCAAGGGGGTCGGGCCGGCGAGAGCGGCGGGGAATGCCATATTCCTGTTCGAGGAGCTCGATGATACGCGCGAGTCTCGTTTCTGTCCTGCGAATGCCTTTTGTGGCGACGGTCTCTTTTTTTTGTTTCATCTGACGGATGTGTTGCTCTCTTTCTCAGACTGCGTTCGATTGGGGCAGCAGTGACGCCGCATTCTATCACGTCCCAATCAGCCCCGCCGCAAGATAGAGGACAATCGCGATGATTGTCACGAATACAAACCCGAAAGACATCGCTAAGGTCGTCGCGAGGACAGTGCTGAGAACGGAGGCACACCCGTTGATTCCCCAGCACCAGGGGACGAGACTCGCAGAACTGTCGGAAACATTCTGAAGTCCTCGCGGGAAAGGCATTCCCATGAAGAAAGCAAGAGGCGCCAGCAGAATGATCGAGACGACGATTCTGCCTATTGTCGGCAGGGAGCCCAGAACAGAAAAAATGCTGCCGAGGGCGAGAAGATAAATCAGCGAGATGATGGCAATGGCGAGGAACGGAACGAGATGGTGGGAGCGATGCCCGGAAGCGCGACACAGGAACTTGTTCGCGCAGAGGCTGCCCAGTCCGGAGAAAATGAGGAAGGACGAAATCACGACGGTGATGGAATAGATGGGGTGGCGCAGGAACAGGACGAATTTCTGCATGGAGGACATCTCCAGAAGCATGAATGCCAGTCCCAGGCAGAGAAAGTACAGAAGCCGGCGGGTCTTCCGGACGGCGCCTTCTCGTTTCCGAGGAAATAGAAGCGGGACAAGGATAAGCACAATGCTGGCGAGAGCCGCCTGAAC
>Ga0315274_10011517_pt1 | contig 12674 bp, 18 predicted proteins | sample YL17G02_20_MG_FD_203700 | JGI IMG/M metagenome (GOLD analysis project Ga0315274, IMG submission 203700) | Sediment microbial communities from Yellowstone Lake, YNP, Wyoming, USA - YL17G02_20 | ecosystem: Environmental > Aquatic > Freshwater > Lake > Sediment | place: USA: Wyoming | collected... | reverse complement strand
GCGCACCAAAAAAGTGGAGGCGAGGCCGAAGGACGAGCCGGAGCTAAGTCATTAGAGCGGTGCAATAAATTGAGTTCGGATTTTGGTGTAAAGGCCCTGCAAAATAGCTTCAACTCATATATCCAGTAATCTATTTTGAGGATTTATTATCCCTTGACGTTATGAACATATGTTCATATAATATAGTTGTGCTTGGTAGACCAAAAAGGAAAAGGCTAATTAGATTTAACCCTGAAGTTACCTATTTCAAACCCATTGGTGTTCCCCTTAGGCTTTTGGCCGAAGAAAACTTGACTCTAGATGAACTTGAAGCCGTTAGACTGGCTGATTTGGAAAAATCAGACCAGGAAGCGGCTGCAAAAAAAATGAACATTTCTAGAGTAACTTTTTTAAGAATTATTCATTCAGCACATCAGAAAATCGCCAAAGCTTTAATTTATGGAAAAGCCTTAAGTTTGAAAGGAGGTGAATATATTATGCCCAATTTAGATGGCAGAGGTCCATCGGGTCGTGGCGATAGAAGAAGAGGTTTTATGCCAGGAAGAGGTCAAGGGTTAGGTAGTTCCGTAGATTGTGTCTGCCCAAAATGTGGCGAAAAAGCATCACATACAAGAGGTATTCCCTGTTTTAAAACCACGTGTCCCAAATGCGGTACTCCAATGGCTGGGTTTTTCTGTAGGCCATAAATGACTAAATTCAAAACTAAACCGCAAAGGCGGGTTGAGGATTAAGAAACTCTTGGATCTTCTCTACATCAAACGAGCCTATGTTGTACCAAATTGTTCGAAGTTGGTATACTAAGGCCTGCAAAGTTAGCCTCAAGTGATATACTTTAATTAGATGAGAAAGATTAAGGTTCATCTTCTTTTTGTTACATTTTTTATTACATGGATAGTATCTATCTCTTATCTTTGGAGGTACCCTCTTCATCTTTTTGTCATATTACTTTTAATTAGTATTATTTATTGTATATTTTTGAAAAAAGACAAAGAAATTTATTATTTTGTTGTTGCCGCAATTTTTGGCCCAATAGGCGAAGCAATTGTTTCAAGAAGTGGTTTATGGACTTATGGAGGAGTAACTATTTTTGGTATTCCTCATTGGCTTCCATTGGCGTGGGGTATTACCGCAGTTGCCATAAAGAAATATCTTGAAGGGTTGTCCAATTAAATAAATAGAAATTCCTGACATAGTAGTTCGACTGGGCTCACTATTTTCAATTCACTAGCCCCTGCAAAATAGCCTCAGATGATATAATTCAAATAATGATTATAAGAAAAGCTACAAAAGATGATGTAAAGACACTTCAGAACTTAAATGATGAGGTCTTTGTAGACAATCATAAATATGTCCCTACTCCTCAGCAACTGGAGAATAGTATTCGTGCCTTAATTCCGCTAAATCCCGGGGACCCCCGCATAAAACGCTACCAATCAGAAATGCCTGAGGCAAAAGAAAGAGTAAGTAACTGGCGGGATGTCGTTGAACGAATTAAAAAGATTTAGAAAATAGGCTACTTTAACCTTGCGATATTTGCATCAACCATTTTTCTTATCAGTTCTCTGAATTTTACCCTAGGTTTCCATCCCAAGCTTTTCCTTGCCCTTGAAGCATCGGCTACAAGAGGTCCCGTTTCCGTGGGCCTTATAAATCTTCGGTCAACCGTAACATACTTTTTCCAATTTTTGCCAACATATCCGAATGCCTCTTCGCAAAGCTCCTGCACGGTGTGAACCTCCCCTGTTCCTATTACAAAATCCCGGGGTTTTGCCTGCTGTAGCATAAGATACGCCGCTTCAACATAATCTCCCGCATATCCCCAATCCCGCTTTGCCTCCAAATTTCCCATCGCGACTTTCCAGTTTCTGACAATCGGCTCCCCTTCTTCATTCAAAAATTCGGAATTTCTAATACCCAATTTCGCGCAAGCCGCTGCATAGGCTACTTTTTGGGTTACAAAGGATAGGGCTCGCCTTGGGGACTCGTGATTAAAAAGAATTCCGGATACGGCAAACATTCCGTAGCTTTCTCTATAAATTTTTGTCATGTTATGGGCATAAAGCTTGGCAGCGGCATAAGGATTTGCGGGGTTAAAGGGGGTATCTTCATTTTGGGGAATCTCTCTTACCCAACCGAACATTTCAGAACTTGATGCTTGATAGAATTTTGCTTTGGGGCAAACTTCTTTTACAGCATCCAGCATCCTGTGGGCCCCAATTGCCGTAATTTCAGCCGTATGAATAGGTTGCTTAAAGCTCTCCGCCGGAACCGATTGGGAAGCAAAATTGTATACCTCGTCGGGCATAACTTGCCTTAAGGCTTCAACTAGAGAGACCGGATCAAGTAAGTCAGCCTGAATAAGATTGAGTTTTTCCTGAATGTGGTCGATGTTTGCGTATTTGAAATGGCTGGTCTTTCTCACCAAACCTGCTACGTTATATCCTTTTTTAAGTAGAAGCTCGGCCATATACGAGCCGTCTTGGCCGGTTATTCCCGTTATCAGGACCGTCTTTTGCCTTTTTGTCCTAATTTTTGACATTGTGGTCGATATCATAACACCAAATTCAAATTTATTCAAAAAAACCTCTTTTTTGGCGTTGACTCATCTGTTACAATACGCTAGGTGATTGATATGGTAAAAGCTATTTCATATTGGAAGGGGGCGAATCTAAATGTTCGTCGTCAAAAAGAAAAGAGGCGAGACGGAAGACAGGCTAATTGCTCGTTTCAGGAAGAAAACCCTAAACGAGGGAATCCTCTTGGAGCTTAGAGAGAGGGAACGCTACAAAAAGCCCGCGGAAAAACGAAAAGAAAAGAAGTACCGCCTCGAATACCTTCGAGAGATGGAAAAAAAGAGGAATTTCTAAGAAGCATTATTGACTCCTAATTACGCTGGGCATAAAATGAGGTAAGGCTGTGTAGCTTTATGAAAATTATTGAGAGCTTTAAAACTCTTCCTCTTCGTGCCAGGCAGCTATTGTCTCTCGGAATAATTTTCGCTCTCACTATAGCCCTCCCTCTTTTTGTATGGGCAATCCTAACACAGCGCTTTGATGTTAGGAAAAGAGCGGCCCCCGCCGAATCTACTCTTCCAGCAAACGTCTACGAGAACGAGTTTATGAGAATATGGGACACTCGAGTGTTCCCCGGAATAATCGATTTGTTCTACAGAAATCCATCAGACGGATCTTGGCATCAGTATAACAATATCGTGCCGATTGCCAAGGTAAATAATAGTTGGGCCAATGCGGAACTCGACCGCTCTACAATCGAAACAAGTCTTTTGAGTGATACCAATGGAACGAAATTGGTTAAGTACCAATTCTCGAAACTTTCTAACGGGGCTCATTTTTATCTCGTAATGGAACTTGCGCCTGGACAGAAAACCGTTAAGTTCACTGCTTACCCAAATGAGGATTCCGCACCCTTAGAAGCTTTCTCGTTGGGCAATTATTTTGGATACGCTGAATTAGTTCGATATCTGACAATAAATAACCAAACGCTAGATGCCTTAAGTTACGCTCGTCCAGCCGGCGGAAATTATCAACTAGGAGACTTTTACAATCTTCCTGCGCCTTCTGACAACACAGTGAAATTCTGGGGTGAGGGGGGAATAATACAAAAACAATCTGTAGATACTCCTTTGACCGAGCAGGATGTTTTAATGGCCGAAGTAAGATATACACCTTGGCTACCCAGTCAGGCTCCGCCGGGGAAAAACTGGTTTGAAACAGTTCATATTACACGAGAACCTTTTACACCAAGCAAGGCCGTGTGGCACTTTGGCTGGGAAGAATCTATAACCCCGGTTCCATCTCCAACATTAAGCCCATCCCCCACCAGCATGTGTACAAGGAATCAAATGACTCTCGCGGTCAGCCCCCCATCCCAGTCGGGTATCCCCGGCCAGAGGCTAAGATATCAGGTTAATGTTACCAACAGAGATACTCCCGGTTGCGGCCCAACAAGAGTAAATCTCGGAGCAAGTGTCCCCTCTAATTGGACTGCCACATTTTCTACACAGGCCTTTGATCTCGCCCCCAACCATACCTATTCAGCTCATCTTGATATAACTTCTGCCTCCCAAAACTATTTCTTGGGCCCACAGCCAATACGCGTCAATGTCATCACTACCTCTTTGCTGCATAGCGTTTCTTCGGAAGTTGTGTATGTACTTTCAAGTGTGGCCTCGCCCAGCCCAACTCCATCTCCCACTTCCCTCCGCTGGTATCAAATTTTGAAATTCAGAATAAAGTTTGGTGGTGTTGAGGGTGATAGCGCTGATGGGGCCAAAGTAAGAATCAGGTTTACCAAACTTGCAAGTGGATTTGATTATCAAACTCCACCGGTCGATGTGGCCTATGCAGGAAATGGCGTATACGAAACAATCATTGCCTTAGTTGGCCAAAACCCAATTATCCCAGTCGTTGACGGCTATACAATTTTTGTTAAAGGAGAAAAACATTTGGCAAGGAAATTCTGCTACCAAACTGGACAATCTTCAAGATGTCTCGGCAACGGATACATTTATATTGGGGCTACGAATATCCCCTCTACCCAGACCTTCGACTTCTCGGGTCTCCCCCTAGAACCAGGCGATTTAGCTATCCAAGATGGTGTCGCTGATATAAATGACTTCGGAAAAATTAGGGCTCTTCTTAGTAAAACTTGTTCGCAACTCTCGGTAGAGGAAAAGGCAACAGCGGATCTTGACTATAGTGGCTGTGTAAATATCCGCGATGCCTTCCTAATGAGGAAAACTCTGGAGGCCAAATATGACGAATATTAAACTCATTTTTAAATCCGTAATTTTGTCTGTCTTTTTATTTTTGGCTAGCCTTGTCTTAGCAAAAACCTCCTCTGCCTCGCCTCGGCTTTTCCTCGACCCCGCTAGCATATCTATCCCCAAAGATTCAGACTTTGACATAAAACTAACAATTGATGTTGAAAACAACTCGGCTTTTGGCGCAGAAGCAATACTAATTTTTCCAAGTTCTGACATTGATATCAAAACTATTTCAAACGGAGGGTTTTTTACAGATTTTTCCCATGCACAGTCGATAGGAAGACTTGAAATACATGGGTTTTTCTCATCCCCCTATGACAGTAAGTCGGGATCCGGAACCTTCGCAAGTCTAAAATTTACTGCCAAGAAAGATCTGGGGTCGGGTGTAATCTCCTTTGTCTGCACGGGAGGAGAAAACGACACGCAAATTCTCAATACTAATGGAATAAACATCCTTTCCTGCGGGATATTAAACCAATCTAATCTCACTTATGTAGCCGCCGACACAGGAGGGACCGGGGTAACTTCTTCTCCTACCCCCACCCAGAGTGAACCGAACTCCTGCGGAGGAACGTGTGGCTCTAACTATAACTGTAAAGCTGGATTTTTCTGCTATCAAGGCTATTGTAGAAACCCTGCTTGCCAAACCGATGTTGACTGTGTTTGTCCTACAGCCAAACCAACTGTTAGACCCAAGACAGTATCCTCTCCCACTCCTCAGGCAGTAGAACTTTTGGTATATAGGCCACCTACGTCCAGCGCTACACCGTCGGCAACTGCTACACCTCCACCCGCCGCCGAGGAAAAAAGGGGTATTAAAATCGCTAGTTATGTTCTCTGGGGGTTAGGCCTTGTTGTTATTTTAATTGTTCTTTGGATTATCATCCGAGCCTTAAGGAATAGAAATAATCCTCCGACCAGTCCTTCGACTCAAGACCCCCTAGTGTGAAGAAAGAAAAGTTTCCACAAACTGTTTCCTGTGATATCGTGTAATTCCGTGTTTTAGAATCGCCTCCCGATGATATTTTGTTCCGTATCCTTTATTTCTGCCCCATCCGTATTTTTTGAATTTCGGCCTTTTTCCTAACCGAAGCATTATTTTATCCCTGTAAACTTTGGCAATTATCGATGCGGCCCCTATACTTAGGGATTTTTCGTCTCCGTCAATTATCGCCATTTGTCTGCCTTTGGGATTTCCCCTAACATACGGTATAAAAAAGGCATCTATGAGTAAATAATCTATACTTTTCCCGAGTCTTTTTCTTGTTACCGAGATAGATTTTCTAAAGGCCATCTTTGTCGCTTTTGCCATTCCCAGACGATTTATAACCGATGTAGAAACCTCTCCTACTCCCCAACTTGTAGCATTTTCCTTAATCCATTTGGCTCCCTTTTCTCTTTGCCTCGGAGTTAACTTTTTCGAGTCGTTAATTTTGATATTTTCCGGAACTCGAAGACTCTTTTTAAAGATTACACACCCGGCAACGACAGCTCCAGCAAAAGAACCCCTTCCTACCTCATCGACTCCCGCCACATAGGTAAAACGCTTCCAAAGTTTTTTCTCTACTCTAAAATTAGGTTTTTCTGCCTGCCGTTGCATTTGTTTTTCTAAGCCGTTTTATGGAGAGCTCCAGCCTTCCCCGGACAGCGGGGAACGCCCCTCGCATAATTAAATCCTTAACTTTGGGTTCGGAAAATAATTTATCTGCTTCTTCGTCGCCAAGTATTTTTCTGTTTGCGTCTTCCTTTTCCTCTTTACAACCCACGATGTTAATTGCAGCCCAACGGGCATTTCGAAGGTAGGGGTTAACCTTGGGTCTAGAAAGATGCTCCCTTACTGTATATGCAATTGCATCAAAAAGTGCCTTTCTTTCGGCTTTTGAAACCCCCGTTCTGGGATTGGTAAACGCAGAGTGATTTTCCAGAATAAACTCTAATTGTCTTGCCGTAAGTTCAAATCTCCAGCGATATTCTTCTTTCCTGGTGGTCAGTTCCCGAAGATTTCTGTCAAACTTTCCGACCATCTTGCCTATTGCGGTTAAACGCAAAAATGCCCTTGTGTGGGCGGCGAGGATTTCGGAAACTACCTTCAACCAATTGGCTCGGTCGATTATATCCGGCTGGGTGGCTGCGATTAAGTAATTACGTGCTTCATTTTTCCTCTTGTCCTTTGGGTCGTAAAGGCCAGCCTCCTCCAAAAACCTTCCAGTTTCTGCGGCAAGTATTACAAGATCTTCCTTAGTAATTCTTCTTTTTAATAAAAACCTAAACGCCAGTTCCTCCGTTTTCTCAATTATTCTTTTTGCCAATTCGACCTCGGCACCGGCTACCTCTCCCCATCCAAGGTGTCCAAGAATTTCCTTTTGCTGTTCTATCGCATCCTCCATGGTTTTGACCGTGCTTATCATTTGCTCCCTTACGTCCCTGCCTTCGGGAAGATTGGTTAAATACTCTTCGTTTCTTCCCGGTGGCCATTTAACCTTAAACTTCCTGTCTTTGGGGTTTACAATCTCTCTTCTATAAGTTACTTCTACTATCTCTCCCGACTCCCTTCTTATCCTTTTTTTAATCCTCCCTTCGCTATCTTCGACTAGCCTTGTTCTTATCGGCTGATATGTAGGGAGAAGAATCTCACCAAGAGGGCTATATCTGACGTCTCCTGACCTCCCGGAACCGGAAAGGGTTTTTTGATCTAAAAAGTCACGGTATTTGGCCGTATCTTCGAAGATGATTGCTGCTCTCTCTTGTCCCGCCTTGACTCTTTCTTCCCCTTTTTCTTCAATATAAGCCCTTAATACTAATATCTTGGAGGCTGCTGGATCTGGGGATGGTGCCGCCTGCCCGTCGCCTCTTTCGGGATGAATTGGCCCCCCGATTCTTTCTGGATTTCCCATATTGAGTGGGACTATTATACAACTAGCTTGTTAATTTGGTTTAACTTTGTTACAATTTCTGCGTGAAGCAAGTTTTAGCCTATTTAAGCGAGGTAAGGCTTGAGCTCTCCAAAGTAATCTGGCCAAAAAGAAGCGAAGTAATAAAGTTAACAACAGTTGTCTTTATTATCTCGGGAATTGTTGGCATCTATACAGGAACTTTGGATTATATTTTTACAAAACTTTTGGAGTTTTTTGTAGCCAGATAGATTAATGGATACTAACGAAACAGCAGTTAACGAGCGAGGAACCGGGAAGAAAAAAATCCCCGGACACATCGTCATTGGGGAGAGCAAAGACCCCAATACCAAATGGTACGTGGTTCATACCGCTTCGGGCCATGAAGTGAGAGTTTCAGAGACCCTAAGACAAAGGGTCGAAACCATGAGCCTTGAAGGCAAAATCTTTGAGCTTCTGGTGCCAACCCAAGATAGAGTCATAATAAGGGGCGGAAAAAAGGCTACAGTCAAGGAGAAAATCTTCCCGGGGTACTTACTTGTTAAAATGATTTTAGACGACCCCACCTGGCTTGCCGTAAGAACCACTCCTGGAATTACAGGATTCGTGGGTGCAGGAAATAAGCCTACTCCTTTATCCGATGAGGAAGTAACAAACATTCAAAAGTTCGTCTCGGCTCCTGCTCCGAGATTTAAAACCAAATTCTCAGTGGGAGAGGCAGTCAAAATTACGGACGGACCATTTGCCGACTTTCTTGGAACAATTCACGAAATGGACGAAGAAAAGGGTAAAGTCAAAGTTTTAGTCTCAATCTTTGGAAGAGAAACCCCGGTCGAGCTTGACTTTCTTCAAATAGCTAAGGTCTAATGACCGAAAATAAGCCCGAAACCCAAGAAAAGCAGCTTGACCCGTTTGATGCATTAGTTGCTGGAATTAAAATCGCGCAGGAAAGACAAAAGGCTGAAGGCAAAACTATCCTTCCTACCCCTGAAATAGACAAATACATAAAGAAAAAGGGCGAGGAGCCTAAAAAATAATAACCCTCTTTATTCTACTTTTTTCGAAACGAGAAGCAAAATTTTCCATCTGCTCTTGGCTAATTTCGGGCAGGGAGTCTCCTTCGTGTATGTGTTCTAATATTTTAAGACCAAGTTCGATTAAATCCTCATTTTGTGGCGGGGTCCTAGCTTTTTTGGTATATTCTTTAGACCTTCGCATCTCCTCCTCGAAAAAATAACTCAAAACCTTGTGATGAGGTTCGGGTAGGCCGAAAAATCTATCTCGAACGGCTCTTTCTGGCGGCACGCCGAAATTCTGACACAACAAAATGAATTTTACAATCGTCTCTGTCTTGTGTTACAATTTCCTTACCTCGCAAACCGAGGGAGACACGACGGGTGTCGAAAGCTTCATTAAGCCTCTTCGTAACACTCGTAATTGTCCAATACTTATAAACTCATGGCAGCAAAGAAGATAAAGACAGTCGTTAAAGTCAATTTACCCGCAGGGGAAGCTACACCCGCTCCGCCCTTGGGCCCGGCATTGGGTCAGCACGGTGTGGCCATAATGGATTTTGTAAAAGCATATAACGAAAGAACAGTCGAAATGAAAGGCAACACGGTTCCTGCGGTTATAACAATTTACGAGGACAGAAGCTTCGATTTTGAAATCAAAAAAGCCCCGGTTGCCGATATGATTAAAAAAGAACTCGGGATAGAAAAAGGCTCGGGAACTACCCCAAAGGAGCTTGCGGGAACTCTAAGGCGGGACCAACTTGAAAAAATCGCCAAAGAGAAACTTGACGACTTAAATACCAAAGATTTGGAGGCCGCAGTCAAAATCGTCGCAGGAACAGCAAGGTCCATGGGAGTAAAAGTAGAAGAATAATTTTGCCAAAATGGGAAAAACAAAAACAGCTTTCGTTGGCGAAAAATTAGAAGAACCAAAGAAAAAAAGAAAAGAAGAACCAAAAAAGGTTCATATTTCTGGTCTTAAGGGCGGGCAACGAATAAAAGTCGTTGAAGCCGAACTCCCCACCGAAGGCAAGGAAGAGAAAACCGAAGGTCCCGAGCGACCGAAAGGAGTCGAGGGAAAGGCCAAGGGGCCTAAAATCAGAAGCAAAAAATATAAAGAAGCAAAAACAAAAATTAGGCCGGGAGAGCTTTATCCTTTAGTCGAAGCAATAAAATTAGTTAAAGAAACATCTTATTCAAAGTTTGACGGAAGCGTTGAGCTTCACTTAGTAGTCAAAAAGACCGGAACCGCTGCAAAAGTCACTCTTCCCCACTCGGGAGGGAAAGAAAAGAAAGTAGAAATTGCATCCGACGAAACGGTTAAGAAACTTGAAGCAGGAAAAATAGATTTTGACATACTTTTGGCAACTGCCGATATGATGCCGAAGCTTGTCCCCTTTGCCAGAACCTTAGGACCCAAGGGATTAATGCCAAACCCCAAAAATGGAACCCTTCTTTCCGACATCAAAAAAGCCAAATCATTCTCCCCCGCTACCCTTAACTTAAAAACCGAAAAAGAGGCACCTCTTATCCATACGGTAGTCGGAAAGGTAAGCCAAGACGACAAGGAATTAATCGAAAATACCGAAGCCATATTAAATGCCTTGGGAGGTTCAAAACAGATTGTTAAAGGATATATGAAAGCCACCATGGGGCCTTCGGTGAAAATTGACATCTCTTTAGTTAAGATTATGCTAAAATAAAAAATTAAATGGCTGAACCAATTCCCGAAAGACCAATCGAAAAAGTAAAGAGACTTCAAGGGGAAAGCCCACAAACCCCCACTGACGAGAGCGCCCAATGGCCGGCAGGAAAGGAGCATTATCCCCCATTTGTAAAGGGTACTCCGGGAGTTGAAGATTGGAAACCGGGAGCTGGCAGTTTATCCCCAAAGCCGGAGGGACCAAGTGCTCCTTATCCTAAAGCGGGTGGCGAATTACCACACGTGCCACCATTTGTTGAAGAAGAAGAGCCGATTTCTTAAATCGTTCTTGTTTTTTGGCAAATCTTTTGTTATATTAATCTTTGTCCGAAGATAGCACGCACATAAATAAGTCGTGCCGAGGAATATGAAAAAACAAGAAAAAATCTTCTTTGTAGAAAACCTCACCGAAGAACTAAGGTCGGCGAAAAGCGTTGTTCTTATTAATTATGCAGGCCTTTCCGTTAAAGCCCAACAGGAACTCAAAAAAAGATTAAAAGAGGTCGGAGCAAAAATGCTTGTTGTTAAAAATACCCTTCTTAAAAGGGCGGGTGAAGCTGCAAAAGTCGACAACCAAATCCTCACGGACAGCGTTCTAACCGGTCAGACCGCCCTGGTTATTTCCGAGGATGATCCTATCGCTCCTCTTGGCGTTTTGGGTAAATTTGCAAAAGAATTCGAGGTACCCCAATTTAAGGTGGGACTTGTTGAGGGTTCGTTTCAAGATACCGAAGCTCTTAAAAAACTCTCCGCCCTCCCGGGCAAGGATGCCCTTTTGGGTCAGCTTCTCGGAGCACTCATGTCGCCTTCATACGGACTGGTGGGAACCTTAAACGCCAATATGCAAAAACTTCTTTTTATTCTCAAATCGAAAGCGGGGTGATATTAATGGCAAAGGAAGAAAAATCGACAAAAAAGGTTGACGAGTTGGTAGAAGAAATCTCAAAACTATCTGTTTTGGAACTATCGGAATTGGTTAGTGCTCTTCAAGAAAAACTAGGAGTATCAGCAACCATGCCGGTTGCAGCAACGCCAGCGAGTGCGGCTCCAGCCGCCGAGGCCGAGGGAGTAGCTCAAGGAGGAGGCGCAGCCATCCAAACCGTTGTAATGACCAATGCGGGAGGAAATAAAATCGGAGTCATTAAGGCACTAAGGGAAATTAATCGAAATCTTACCCTAATGGATGCCAAGAATATGACCGAGGCTGTTCCGGCAGAAGTTCTCAAAGATGCAAAGGCTGAAGACGCAAAAAGCGCAGAGGAAAAACTTAAAGCCGCCGGCGCAACGGTAGAGCTTAAATAACTTTTTCTTTAAAGTTCTTAACTAGTTCTTTCAAAAAGGCATCTCTTGCTTTCATTTCCCAGCGTGGAAAGCCAATCTGGTCGTTTATCTCAAATATTTTTGGAATTCCATCTTTCCCTATTCCAAAATCAAGGCTATATGCGGGATTGTCGTAATCTCTGTAAAATTTCTCCGCAATCTCTCCAACAATCTTTTTAATGCTTTCGGGAACTTCTGAATAATCAACTTCTGTCAAAATTCCACCCTGCGCGGCATTGGCCATAAAACTTCCCTTCTCGGGAACCCGAACATGCGACCAAACCGCTTTTGCGTTAACTATCGCAACCCTTAAATCGTGCAAACCATTTGTAATCCCGTCAATTCCATCGGAGGTGTCGACAAATTCCTGCGCGATATAGTGTTTGTATTTTTTCTCGAATTTAAATCCCACGGCTTTTTCTTTTGGTCCAATAAAAACTCCAAAACCTTTTAAGCCGTTATAGGGCTTAAGCACCACCCATTTGGTTTTATGCGGAACGCTGTTATTCTGCGGAACGCCGTTATTCATTTTTGGAAGAATGTCTGCCAAGTCGTTTTCTTTCTTTGCCCAAAAAGTTTCGGGCATGTATTTTCCAATTTCTTGATACGCTTTCCACTTGTCCCAGCAAAGAACTTTAAAATCTCGTCTATTGACCCAAATTATGTCGTTATCTCCTTCCGGAGGAAACTTAATACCCGCGCTTCTGTCGTAAACCAAATCGGCTACTATTGGGGTATTTATTTTTCTAAATTTACCATTCTCGAAAAGCCAGCCACCCTCAAAAATCCCATTTCCTTTGTAAGTTTTTCTTGTCAGAACATAAACTTCCCAACCTTCCTTTCTACACAATTCCAATAACCTAAGATATACGGGTAGCTTAACTCCAATGTGGCCAAATGGATTATTTCCGGTAAATTCTTTGGAGAAAGCGACCCCGATCTTAAAGTTGGCCATTTATGTA
>Ga0315274_10011516_pt1 | contig 12675 bp, 8 predicted proteins | sample YL17G02_20_MG_FD_203700 | JGI IMG/M metagenome (GOLD analysis project Ga0315274, IMG submission 203700) | Sediment microbial communities from Yellowstone Lake, YNP, Wyoming, USA - YL17G02_20 | ecosystem: Environmental > Aquatic > Freshwater > Lake > Sediment | place: USA: Wyoming | collected... | reverse complement strand
TAAATGAATACGATCTACTTGAGAACAAGCACCAAATCCCAGATAAGGTCCTTTCTGCCTCAGAGGAATTCCAACGCGGCTTCCTGCAGGCGTTATTCACGGCCGATGGATCTGTTCAGGGTGGTCCCCCCAGAAAAGGAATAAATGTTCGTCTGGCCCAGAACAATCTCGAGCTCCTACAGCGAGTACAACTCATGCTGCTCAATTTCGGTATTGTCTCCCGAATTTACATGAACAGACGCAAAGCCCATTCCAAATTGATGCCGGATGGAAAGGGCGGCTCCAGGATGTACAAATGTGCAGCGCAACATGAACTTGTAATCTACAAGGCGAACGTCCATGTCTTTGTAAAAAAGATCGGTTTCCTTACCGCGCGGAAGAACAAGGAATTTGAGAAGCGATATGCAACATATACTAGAGGATTTCTCCAAGAGAGATTCCTTGTCGAGTTCAAGCGGCTGGTGGAAGAGAAGGAAGAAAATGTTTATGATTTACATGAACCACAGACCCACAGCTTCGTCGCTAATGGGTTCGTGATAGCTAATTGCGGCGAGCAGCCACTTTTGCCCTACGAGTCCTGCAACCTCGGTTCCATCAACCTGGCGAAGATGGTCACCGTCGGTGACAACGAACCCGAGGTCGACTGGCAGCACCTCCGGCACGTGGTCCGGACCTCGGTCCGGTTCCTGGACAACGTCATCGACATGAACAAGTACCCGCTGGAAGAGATCGCAAAGATGACCAAGGGAAACCGCAAGATCGGCCTCGGGGTCATGGGCTTCGCCGACATGCTCGTCCAGCTGAACATCCCATACAACTCCGACCAGGCCCTCAAGCTGGCCGAGGAGGTCATGCGCTACATCCAGGACGAGGGAAGGAACATGTCCGTGGAGCTCGCCGATGAGCGCGGGGAGTTCCCGAACTTCAAGGGGAGCATATACGACATCCCCGGCGGCAGGAAGCTCCGCAACGCCACGGTCACCACCGTGGCCCCCACTGGGACCATCAGCATCATCGCGGGCTGCTCCTCGGGCATCGAGCCCCTCTTCGCGCTGGTCTTCAAGAGGAACGTCATGGAGGGCACCAAGATGCTCGAGGTCAACCATTTCTTCGAGGACGCGGCCCGGAAGGAGGGCTTCTACTCGGACGGGCTCGTGGAGAAGGTCCTCGAGCACGGCTCCATCCAGACCATGGGCGAGATCCCCGAGAACGTCAGGCAGGTCTTCGTCACGGCCCACGACATCACGCCCGAGTGGCACATCCGCATGGAGGCAGCATTCCAGGGCGGCACGGACAATGCCGTGTCCAAGACCATCAACTTCCCCAACTCGGCCACCGAGAAGGAAGTGGAGGAGGCCTACATCCTAGCCTACAAGCTCGGATGCAAAGGCGTCACGGTCTACCGCGACGGCTGCCGTGAGAACCAGCCCATGTCCACCGGGGGCGCCAAGGGCATGGTCATGACCGCGGGCCCGGGCGTGAGGCTCAAGCCCAGGCCGAGGCCCGCCTCGATGAAGGGCTCGACCATCAGGATGATGACCGGCTGCGGGAAGCTCTATGTCACCATCAACGAGGACACCCAGGGCCTGTTCGAGGTCTTCTCGCAGATGGGCAAATCGGGCGGCTGCGCCATGTCCCAGTCCGAGGCCATCAGCAGGCTCATCTCGCTGTCCCTGAGGTCCGGCGTGGACGTCGAGGCCATCCTGAAGCAGATCCGCGGCATAAGGTGCCCGTCGCCGTTCCTGGCAAAGGGCGGCATGGTCCTGTCGTGCCCTGACGCCATAGCCAAGGCAGTGGAGCTCTACCTCGAGGGCAAGAAGGAGCATCCTCCGGTCGCAGAGGAGGCCATCACGCTCAAGGACTTCGAGGACAAGGAGCCGACGGCCCTGGAGAACGTGGTGGGCGTGTGCCCGGACTGCGGCAACGCGGTCGGCTACGAGGAGGGCTGCATGATCTGCCGGTTCTGCGGATGGTCCAAGTGCGGATAGGTCCCGGCATCGTATCGGGGCCACAAACCTTTTTATTTCACTATATGTTGTCAGCGTAGCGGGTGGTTGGCCTGGGCCTCAAGAACGACAAGTGGATCAAGGATATGTCCGAGAAGGAGGGCATGATAGACCCCTTCGTCGGCCATCAGGTCCGCGAGGGCGTCATCTCCTACGGGCTGTCGGCCTACGGTTACGACTTCAGGATAGCCGACGAGTTCAAGGTCCCGAAGTCCGGCGTCGAGGACGATGTGCTGGACCCGAAGATGCCCAAGGACATCAAGTACGCGGGCGTCTACGGGAACGTCGTCGTCCCGCCGAGGAGCCATGTGCTCGGCAGGTCCTTCGAGTACTTCAAGATCCCGCGCAAGGTGCTTACCCTGTGCCAAGGGAAGTCCACCTATGCGCGCGTCGGCATCATGATAAACGTGACACCGTTCGAGCCCGAGTGGGAGGGCCACGCGACCGTCTGCATAATCAATGCCTCGAGGCTGCCCGTCCAGGTCTATGCCAACGAGGGCATCGCCCAGCTCTTGTTCATCGAGGGCGACCTCGCGCCGTTGGTCTCGTACAAGGACAAGAAGGGCAAGTACCAGGCCAGCAAGGGCATAACCGAGGCAAAGGTCGAGCCCAAGCACAAATAGGACGGGGCCCGTCAGGATCCCAGTTTTGTGATATTGCCCGTGAAGTGGTACGGGGATATCAACAGGACCCAGCTGTTGCCGGCATCCGGTGCCTTCGGGCTAGGGCAGTTCGGCTGGGCATCGACATCGGTCACGCTTATGGTCCATTTGCCGGAACCCTGCGTGTTGGTGATCCCGTCGAGGTAGTCCTGGAGCTTCGCCTTGGAGTCGCCCGTCTTCTCCTTCGGGACCTGCTGGATGGTGACGTTGATCACCAGGGTCTTGTCGGCCTCCAGCCACTGCTGGGGCAGATAAAGGGCGTTCGGGAACGGGGAGTCCACCTCCAGGCCCATGACGTCCGTGCACCCGTCGCCGGAATCGTCGTAGAAGGCCAGCTGGACCGAGACCTTGGTGATGTTCTTGGTCGTGGCGTTGATGACGATGTTGAGGGTCTTGCCCTCCGGCACGTAGCCCTCCTTTGTGATGGGCGAGTCCGAGATCTCCGTGAACTCCGCACCGTAGGTCGTGGTGGAGGGAGAGCTCGTGCACTCCGAGAGCAGGAACACGGCCGTGATGGCCAATGCGATGAGCGCCTTGTCCCTATTCTTCAAGCCTTCGTGCCTCCCGTCCTGCGCTTTTGTGTATGTCCGTCCAACATTATAAGGGCCTCGTTCACGGCGCGTTCCTGGACATGGTGGGTGAGGACCGCGTCGACCTTCCTGACGCCTTCCAGGGCCATGACGGCCTTCTTTGCCTCGACCGCCAAGGGCACGTACTGCGGGCAGAACTGCTCGCCTTCGGGTGCTCTCATCACGAACTTCACCTTTTCTTTGCCGACGCTGAGATCCTGGACGAAGCCGTTGGTGATGATATCATTCCCTGTGTGCGGGTCCTTGAGCCGCTTGAGGGCCATGATGACCTGTGCCTTGGTTACCAGTTCAGACACCCCTCATTGCTTGATCTTGAAGCCGACCTTCTTCTGCACCGATCCGACCTTGCCCTCGAGGCGGCCCTTCTTCCCCTTCCGATCATCGATCTTTATGATGGTCACGACGCGTTCGGTGTCCTTCCTCATCCGCATGTGGCATTCCTTGATGAGTGCCATGACCTCGTCGTAATTGCCCTCGACGACCGTCCCCATGGCGTTGACCTTATAGGGCAGGCCTGACCTCTGGATGAGCTCGATGCTCCTCGCGACGTACCTGCTCAGGCTCACGCCGGAGCCTATCGGGAATATCGAGAACTCGGCTAGCACTCCGAGCAACCCCCCGAGCACTTCCCTTCATCCGGTTTGACCACGCATGCCGTTGCCATGACCTTCTGGACCCTGTCGACGATCGCTTTGAAAGCCTTTGTCGACGGCGTCTCCTTCTTCTCGGCCATGAACGGCTGGCCAGAATCGCCCGTGGTCGTGATGCCCGGGTCGATGGGTATGGCCCCCAGGTAAGGGATGCCCATGTCCTTCGCGGCCTTCTCGGCGCTGCCCTTCTTGAAGATGTCCACGGTCTTGCCGCAGTGCGGGCATGTGAACCCGCTCATGTTCTCGACGAGGCCGAGTATGGGAAGCTTCAAAAGCTTCGTGAAGGTGACGGCCTTGGAGATGTCGAGGAGGGAGACCTCCTGGGGCGTGGTCACGATGAGGACCCCGTTGCAGTCCTTGACGTACTGCGCTATGCTGAGGGGCTCGTCGCTCGTGCCCGGCGGAAGGTCGATGATGAGATAGTCCAGCTCGCCCCAGTCCACATGGATGAAGAACTCCTTTATGATGCCCATCTTCATGGGGCCCCGCCACACGACGGCCTGGTCGCTGGACTGCAAAAGGAACGATATGGACATGACCTTGATGCCCAGCGGCCCGACGATGGGCGCCAGCATCTCGCTGCTGGTCCCCGAGGTCTTGGACATCATTGCCTTCTGGCCCTCGAGCCCCAGCATCTTCGGGATGTCCGGGCCGGTGATGTCGGCGTCCATTATCCCGACCTTCTTCCCTTGGACAGCCAGTGCGGCGGCAAGGTTCGTCGCAACGGTGCTCTTCCCCACACCGCCCTTGCCGCTCATGACTATGAGCTTGTACTTGATCCTGCCCAGCGTCCTTTGTATGGCCTTGGCCTCCTCGACCTGCCTCTTGAACGCCTCGTATTGGGCATCCTCGTCGGATGGTTTTTGTCCTGAAGGGCATGCCTGGCCCGGAGCCTCCTCCTTCTTCCTCTTCGCCATGGAAAATCCTCCTTCGTTAATCCTGCGGTGGCTATATTTATGTTTTTAGGAGATACTTGGGGACTACTCCTGTATTTCAAATAACTTAAATACATCTCTAGATTGTTCATATAATGAAGTGAACTGATGAGAAAGGTACTGGCCCTGCTGGTCCTCCTCGCCCTGGTGGCAACTTGCCAACCAGCCTTGGCCCTCCATGCATCGGACGTGTGGCCCCAGTTCCGGGCCAACAGCCAGAACACAGGGACCGCCGACGGCATCGCGCCCAGGTCCGGCCAGGTCCTCTGGTCCTACAAGCTCGGCAGTCCGACGGGTTCCTCGCCGGCCGTGGCCGACGGGAAGGTCTTCATCGGGGACAGCGCGGGCTATGTCTGGGCCCTGGACGCCGAGACCGGCCAGAAGCTCTGGAACTACAAGACCTTCGGCGCCATCGAATCCTCCCCGACATACCTCGATGGCAGGATCTACATCGGCTCGGACGACGACAACCTGACCGCCCTGAACGCCAGCGACGGTCATCTCATCTGGACCTTCAAGACCACTGGGACCGTGAAGTCCTCGGCCTCGGTGGCGCAGATACACGACAACAAGACCGGGGCCTTGAAAACGGTCCTCGTGTTCGGCTCCTATGACAATTTCCTCTACGGTATCGACACGGACGGCAAGGAGCTTTGGAGGTTCAAGGCCGCGTCCTTCATCCACGGCAAGCCCGGCATTTACAACGGGATGGCCTTCACGTGCACATGCGACAGGACGATGTACGGCATCGATATCGAGACCGGCCACCGGGCGATGAACGTGACATTCGGGGACTACAGCGCCGCCAGCCCCACGGCCTTGAACGGCATCGTCTACGGCACGGCCCGGGGCGGCAAGGTCTTCGCCGTGAACATCCAGAACCAGAGCCTCAAGTGGCAGGTGGACCTTCAGAAGACCATCGAGAGCAGTCCCGCCGTCGGGAACGGCCTCGTGATCCTGGGCGATAAGGGCGCCGAGGTCGTTGCCCTGAACAACGATACCGGGAGCAAGGTCTGGTCTTATACGGCCAACGGCGCGGTGGATTCCTCACCGGCCCTCGTCGACGGCATGGTCTTCATCGGTGACGGCACCGGTTACCTGCTCGCATTGAACGCCTCGACCGGCAGCAAGGTATGGGACTACCATTCCGACGGGGCCATCGATTCCTCGCCGGCGGTCGCCTACGGGAAGGTCTACTTCGGGACCGAGGGCGGCACGGTCTACGCCATGGGGAGCAAGGACCCCCAGGTCCGCATCCTCGCCCCGCAGCCTTGGGTAAAGGTCAAGGACAAGTTCCTGGTCCAGGTGGAGGTCTTTGGGACCGAGATAACCACCGTCGAGGTTGGCAATGACGGTGGGAACTGGACCAAGGCCGCCAGGAACGGGAACGCAGGAAGTTCCATCTGGGAGCTTACTTTCGACCCCAAGGACCTGCCCAACGGGGAACACAAGCTATATGTGAGGGCAACGAACGCCACCGGGACAGGAACGGCATCCACCTACATCGTCGTCAAAAAGCCCGGTCATCCGAAGCCGTTCATACCGGGCCTCGACCTCCCGACGGCCCTGGGCGCGACCATCTTCGCGGCCGTCGTGGTCCAGCTGTTCAGGTCGAATGCGTTCAAAAGGGGAAGGCGCTAGGCATCGGAGGAAACCCTAGGATGTTCGATGTCAACTTCATCGCAGGGGCCGTTCTCGTAATCGTCTTCATCCTCATTCTTTCCATCCTGATGTCCGACGGCGGGACCAGGGCCATGGCGTTGCGGGGCTTCAGGCGCCGCGGAAGGACCACTTGGCTGACAATCGTAGCCCTGTCGGTCGGGACCGCCGTCATAATGTCGAGCCTTGGCGTCGGGGACGCATTAAAGGGGCTAGTCGTGGACAGGGCCGATAAGAACCTCAGCGATGTCGATATCCTGACGATATCGGCGGACTTCGTCAATGCAAGCCATGTCGATGGGCTCAGGGCCGACCCGGCGGTCACGGCCCTTTGTGAGGACCTAGAGCCGGCCCTCGTTCTGCCTATCGTCCTGCACAATAACGTCAGCGGTAAGACCACATCCAGAGCGATGCTTTTTGCCTTCGACCCGCAGATGGGCACGAAGCTCGGGACCTTCCATTGGTCCGACGGTGGTTCCGAAAGGAGTGGCTTGCCCATCACGGATGGTCAGGTCCTTCTCAATTCCAAGGCTGCGAACGAGCTCGATGCGTACAGGCACCAGGACCTTTACATAGGATTGGACAGCCCTGCCCTGCGGAAGGAGACCATGTTCACGGAGCCCGGGGTCGACCATATTACAATGCCCATCGCCCAGATCGTCGACAACGAGGGCCTTGGTAGGCTCCAGTTCAATGTCCAAGACGTCCAGCCAGCGGCCTACACTACGCTAAAGACCATCAGGGATGCGCTGAAGGTTGGCAACAGGATGAACGCTGTCCTGGTCTCGCTCAATGACGGCGCCGCTGCGAACAGCGCCAAGAAGGCCATCGAGGCCTCGCTTGATGCCTCCTTGAAGGCCTCGGACCTTCACATGAAGGTCAGGTTCGTTGCCGGTGATAAAATGGTCCCGGCACATGTCCAGGTCACGAGCGACCGGGTGTTCTTCAAGGAGTCGTTGTCCTCTGGCCTCGACGGCAAAAGGTCGCTCGTCTCGACCTACTTCGTCGATGCCCTCAGGGTCAAGCACCAGAACGGCACCGAGAGCCATCTGAGCTACTCGACGGTGACCGGCTTCGATCCCAGTGATGATTCCGACTTCGGGCTCTTCACCGAGAACCTAACGCACCGGCAGTTCAGCGGGGACCTCCAGCTTAACCAGATCGGGATAACGAACTGGACCGCGTTCGAGCTCGGGGCCAAGGCCGGGGACACCGTCACGGTCAACTACAGCATAATGGACGACCACTTCGACCTAATAAAGCATTCCAAGGATTTCACGGTCGCCTGGGTCGTCGACATGGTCGGAAAGGCCAACGATACCGGCCTCATGCCGGATTTTCCGGGCATCGGGGGGATAGAATCGTGCTTCAAATGGAACCCGCCCTTCTCCATCGACCTGAGCTCCATCCAGCCACAGGACGAGAGCTATTGGAAGCTCTACAAAGGCATCCCGAAGGCCTACATACTATTGCCGGACGCCGAGGTCATGTGGGGCAATGACCAGGGCAATGTCACGATGGTCAGGACCGACCAGCCCGCGACGACGGTATCGAGCTTCCTCGACTGGAAAGCAAACGCGGCCTCCGTCGGCATGAGCGTTGCCGCCATCAGGGACCAGCTAGTAAGCTCGGCCTCGGCCATGGACATCTTCCTTCAGATGTTCCTGGCCTTCGGGACCATCACCATCGCAGCGGCGGTCATCTTCGTGGCCTCGACATTCAGGATGATGATCGACGAGAGGCGGTCGGAGCTCGGGGCCATGCTGTCCCTCGGTATTTCTAGAGGCAGGATCTTCAGGGACCTGTTTGCTGAAGGGCTCATCTACGCTCTCGGCGGAGGAATTCTAGGGCTCGTTCTCGGATGGCTCACAGCAGGTTCCCTCATTCTGGGCCTCGATACCATCTGGAAAGGTGTCATCGGCGGGCAGCAGGTCACGGCCCAGGCCTTCGTACCGACGGTTATAACCGTGGGGACCGTTGCCCTCTCGCTCGGGGCCGGGCTGTTACTTTCGTTGCTAACGCTCGTCCCGCTGGCCTTGAGCGCCAGCAGGATGTCCATCATGGAGGCAAGGGGCCATGAGACGGCCGGCCAAAGTGTTCGTGTGGACAGTTACGAGATCATTGGGGTCGGGCTGATCATAGTAGGCGTCGTCCTTTTGCTCTGGTCCGGTCAGATCTCAGGGTTCATGGGGAATGAGATGTTCTTCCTATTCCATGGAGGCGTGATGGCCCTCTGGGGAGCCATCCTAGCATTCAGGAGACCGGCCTTCAGGATGTTCGGCCATCATCCCGCCCATGATCCCAAGTTCCTACTTTTCCCGATGGTGGGCCTCTTTGCAGTGGCCATGTCCGTTGCGGGCGCATCCGAATCCTTCCAGCATCCGGTCACATCGGCCCTTGCCCTTTTCGTTGTCGAAGGGCTGTTCATCACGATCTCGTTGATTGCGGTCTTCGTGCAGCTCGTCTGGCTCGTGCCGAAAGGGTCCGTCGGGGCCCCCCATGTTGTCGCATTATCTTTCATGAGGAGGAACGGCCGGAGGACGGCCTCGACGGTCGCGGTCTTCGCGCTCATAATATTCTCCATAGTGAGCCTATCGGTCGTCATCCAGGTCCAGAACTCGGCCCTCGCGAACTCTGCTAAGGAGCAGGGCGGCGGCTTCGACATCATGGCCGAGGCCACGAGGCCCATCGGGCCCGACCTGAACGACCAGGCCGCAAGGACGAATCTCGGTGTCAGCCTAACGGCCCCGGCGGACTTCTACATGGTCCGCACCGTCGGTACCAGCGGGGCCGTCTGCAGCAACATGAACCCGCAATATCCGCCCAGGCTCATGGGAGTGGACGACAGGTTCATGAATGCTAGCGATCTCGAACTTACCTCATCCTCCTTCAATGGGAACGACCGGGCAAAATGGGGATCGTTAGATGCCAGGGTCGACGGTCGAATACCGATCTTCGCCGACGAGAACACGCTCATAATCTATCTGGGTTATGCAGAGTACGAGGGGGCCCTGGGCCATGTCTTCACGGTCGACACCGAGAAGGGCCCGGCGGAACTCGTGGTCGCAGGAATCCTATCGCCATCGGTGATCGCCGGTAACTTCGTCATGCACGAGGATTTCCTAAAGCAATTGTATCCGACGGGCTCGGGTTACAGGGTCGTCTTCGTGAAGACCCAGGCCAAGGATGCGTTGATAAATGAGCTCGAGAAGGGACTTGCGACCTACGGCCTTGATGCGAGGAAGGTCGAGGATATAGTGAGGGAGACCACGAGCGCAGAGCAGGGATACATGAACCTCTTCCAGGCATATCTCGGGGCAGGCCTCGTCCTTGGGGTCGTGGCCCTGGCGGTCACCCAGGCCAGGGAGGTCACGGAGAGGAGAAGGGACATAGCCATGCTCAAGGCCATAGGGCTTTCCCGCGACAGCATTGGGAGGGTCTTTTACATCGAAGCGGCCATTGTGGGCCTCATGAGCCTTACCATCGGACTCATCGCGGGCCTAGCCCTGGCATACACATCGGGCCCGGCCTGGGGGCTTGACGCGAACGAAGGTGTCGCGATCCCATGGATGTTCCTGGGGCTGTTCTCCTTGGTCCTGATGTGTGTGCTCATGTTCTCGGCCATAATACCAGCAAGGAGGGCCTCGGGGCTGGCACCCATGTCGGTGTTGAAGGAAGAGACCTGACCAGTAGGAACAATGATTTTTAACAAGTCTTGAACATTCCCCATATATTGACCAAACGGTTTATGTATACAACCCAATTATCCATCATAGAATCATTCTGAGACCTGTCTGGAGGAGATGTACGATGATGGTCCCCGTCAGACCCGCAAGGCAATCATTCGTTGCATTTGTGCTCGTGAGCCTGATGGTGCTTGTCCCGTTCTCGGCGGTTACCGGTACGGTACTGGCCCCGCCCTCAATGGCACCGGATACCACAGGTGACGTGCCCATGTCCGGCCCGGCCCCGATGGCTGCGGGTGATTGGCCTGCATTCAGGTACGGGCCGGCCAGGACCGCCGCATCCAACACAGAAGGCCCCGACACAAGGACCATCCTCTGGCAGAACACCACCGACGATGTCCAGCTGGGCATCTATTCCTCCCCGGCCGTCGCAGGCGGCAGGGTCTTCTTCGGGTCCACGAACAGCAAGTTCTATGCGTATGACGCCATCAACGGGAAGCAGCTCTGGAACAACACCACGGCGAGCGGGGACTACGGGATAGACTCGAGCCCCGCCGTCTCGAACGGCTATGTCCTGATCTATGTCAACCAAGACGACTCGCTCTACAGCTTCAATGTCTCAACCGGGGAGCGCCGATGGAAGGCCGCGCTCGGCGCCTCGACCGCCGGCGGGTCCTCCCCGATCGTCCTTAATGGCAAGGTCTACATCGGCGCCCCGAACGGGCGATTGTACGTCAGGAACGAGAACGACGGTTCTGCCGCCTGGAACTTCCCGATGGAGGGGTCCAACCAGCCGAACGGCCTTGGCATCATCAGCTCCCCTGCCGTGTACAATAATACCGTCTTCTTCGGTGGCGGGGACAGGAAATTCTATGCTGTGAACATCACGACCCACAACAAGGTCTGGGCTTATGCCCTAGCCGAGGTCGGGAACCCGTCCCCCGCGGTGGCCGACGGGGTCGTCTACTACGCCGAGGGAGCCCACACGATCACGGATTGCACCGGTTGTGGGATCTACGCGTTCGATGTTGACGGCTTCGCCGATGGCAACGACGGATGGACAGGGGAATCCGCCACTGGGGCGATGGACGGGGACATCATCTGGAAGAAGGCCATGCCCAATACAACGACGAGCTCTCCGGCGGTCTTCGGGAACTACGTCTTCGTGGGCTCCATGGACAATAAATTCTACGCCCTGAACAAGACGAACGGGAACACCATCTGGTCCTACGACACGGGCCGCGATATAGTCGGCTCACCGGCCGTGGCGGACGGGAAGGTCTTCGTGGCCGACCAGAACTCCAAGCTCTACACCTTCGACATCGATGGCTTCGCGGACGGGAACGATGGCTGGAAGGGCGAGGCCCTGACGGGGGCGACCAACGGGGACATCATCTGGAACTACAGCATGGCTGGCCAGGTCTGGGGGTCCCCCGCCATATCCAATGGGGTCCTGTACCTCGGGAACACCCAGGGCAAGATGTTCGCTATAGGGACACCTATGGGGGACGCGACGCCGCCCCAGGTGCTGTCGACCGACCCAACTGCTGGGGCGAAGAACATCAGCCTCGACAAGACCGTCAAGGCGAGGCTGAGCGAGGCCCTCCTGCCCGCTTCCGTGACAGGGGCGAACTTCATAATTATGGACAGTCATTCCAACCCCGTGGCTGGGACCGTGTCATATCAGCTGGCCAACTTCGAGATCGCATTCGACCCGACGGCAAACCTGAATCCCCACGAAACGTACACGGCGACCATCCTGAACGTCAAGGACCTGTTCGACAACGCCATCTCGGTCCCATATAAATGGAGCTTCACGACCATAAATGGCAAGCCGACGCTGGGGCAGGGGACCGTCTCACCGGCCTCGGGCAGCCTGACGACGACATTCCATTACCGCGTTGTGTACACCGATCCGGACAACGACCCGCCGTCCGGCGGCGTAAAGGCCCACATCGACGGGAACGCCACGGGCAAGGTCATGACCGTCAACATGTCCGCTGCGCCGGCCACGCTGCACGACGGCAACTTCGCCAACGGCGAGGCCTACATCTACAACACTACTTTGAGCACGGCCGGGACCCACGATTACCAGTTCAAGGCCACCGACGGGTTCGACCTCAACGTCACTCAGAAGTTCAGTGGCCCCCAGGTCACCGCCACCAATGGGCCGCCAGTCATCGGGGCCGTGCCCGATCAGATCGTCACCGAGGACATTCCATACACCTTCGACCTCCGGCCTTACGTCTCGGACCCGGACAACACGACATCGCAGCTCAAAATGAACGTCACATCGCAGTACCTCACCGGGACGAGCGGGTTCAACGCCTCGTTCCTGTTCCCGGCCACGGCACCTGCAAGCTCGGACATAGTCTTTACCGTCACAGACGGCATCAACAAGGTAAGCAGGTCCGTCCGGTTCATATTGACCTATGTGGACGATGCACCCGTGCTGGCCCCGCTGGAGGACGTGACCGTGAACGCGAG
>Ga0315274_10011515_pt1 | contig 12675 bp, 9 predicted proteins | sample YL17G02_20_MG_FD_203700 | JGI IMG/M metagenome (GOLD analysis project Ga0315274, IMG submission 203700) | Sediment microbial communities from Yellowstone Lake, YNP, Wyoming, USA - YL17G02_20 | ecosystem: Environmental > Aquatic > Freshwater > Lake > Sediment | place: USA: Wyoming | collected... | reverse complement strand
CGGTCCCAATTTACTGATTAATGATCTATCTGCAATTGTACGCATGGGGAATTTATGTGACCAATACGGGTTAGACACCATCAGTATGAGCAACACCATCGGCCTGGCATTCACGCTTTTCGAGCGCGGGATCATCACCGAAGCGGATACGGGCGGTATGCCCTTACGATGGGGCGACACGGCGGCAGTTGTGTCCTTGATTCACCAGACTGCCCGGCGTGAGGGATTCGGCATGGTTCTGGCTGAGGGAGCGCGCGGCCTGGGAAGGCATTTCGGTGCCGAGGAGCTGGCTGTCCAGGTTAACGGCCTGGAAGTGCCTTATCACGACCCGCGGGGTGTGTCGGGCATGGCATTGGTGTATGCCACCTCGCCGCGGGGTGCCTGCCACAACCAATCGGATTATTTCTTCGTCGATATGGGACAGGTGGAAACAAGTATTGGAATGGAAATGTTCCCCCGCCAGGGCGGTGCTGAAAAATCAACCAATGTGACTCGTCACCAGGATTGGCGCACCATGTTTAATGCACTGGTGATGTGTTATTTCGCCAATGTCCCGCCCGAGATGGTGCTGGCACTCACCAACGCGGCCTGCGGTCTGGATTGGACGTTAGCAGATTTTATGCTCTCCGGTGAGAGGGCATGGAACCTGAAACGTGCCATCAATAATCGTTTGGGGCTGACCCGTGCCAATGATAAGCTCCCGAAGTTATTACTCCAGGTTTATTCCGAAGGTGGAGCAGCGGGCTTTGTGCCTGAGATCGGTGAGATGCTTGAGGCTTATTACATTACCCGCTCCTGGGATCCAATTACAGGCTTCCCTACCCAACAAAAGCTGATCCAATTGGGATTGGATTGGGTAGTGAAAGATCTATACACGCCATGATGAAACTTGTCAGCGTATCTGAAATGCAGTCCATCGAGCACCAGGCGGATGCCAGCGGGTTGAGTTATGTGCAGATGATGGAGAACGCCGGACGGGGACTGGCAGAGGCAGTGGCGCAACGGTACAGCCACGACAGCGCGTCCGGGTTGATCCATACTGCTGGAGGGCTGATTGGATCTGGCAATAATGGGGGGGATGCTTTAGTGGCCCTGGCTGAACTGGCAGCACGAAACTGGATTGTCAGTGCCTGCCTGGTGCGCCCGCGACCCGGAGAAGACCCGCTGTTAGAGCGCTTTGTACATGCCGGTGGCAGCCTTGTACCCTTTGATTCCATGCAAACCTGGCTGCAAAGTATGAGCAGTGAAGCCGTCCTGTTGGATGGCGTGCTGGGGACTGGGGCGCGGCTGCCCTTGAAACCCGATCTGGCTGCCACGCTTGATCTAGCTCGACGATCCCTTTTGGATATGCCTACACCGCCTCACATCGTGGCTGTGGACTGTCCTTCGGGCGTAGATTGTGATTCGGGTGAAGCAGCTCCCGAGTGCATTCCTGCGGATCTAACCGTGACGATGGCAGCGGTGAAGCAGGGCTTGCTACGCTTTCCAGCTTATCCGTTGGTAGGGGATCTGATCCTGGCGGGTATCGGTGTGCTTGATGAAATCCCCGCATGGCAGCGTGTCTGCCGCGAGGTTATTGATGCCGACCGGGTGCGCGCTATTTTGCCGCCTCGACCGTTGGATGCTCACAAAGGCACATTTGGCACTGCGCTGGTTGTAGCTGGCTCGGTCAGTTTTACGGGTGCAGCCTTGTTGGCGGGTAAAGCCGCTTACCGCAGCGGCGCGGGCTGGGTGACGATGGCTGTCCCTGAGCCATTGCATGCTGCATTAGCGGGTCAATTCCCTGAGGCTCCCTGGCTGCTCCTGCCGCACGAGCGCGGTTTTATCGCGGCACAATCCGCTGATATTATATTGCGCAACCTCGGTAAATCCACCGCGATCCTGGTGGGCCCTGGCTTTGGGTTGGAACCAGCCACAAGTGAATTCCTCTCGAATCTCTTAGCACCCACACTGCCTCCGCTGGTCGTGGATGCGGATGGCCTCAAGCTGTTGGCAAAACTGCTGGAGTGGCCTTCACGGTTACCCACCCCTGCGGTCCTCACACCTCATCCGGGTGAGATGGCCGTGCTTACCGGTCTTTCCCTGGAAGAGATCCAAGCTGATCGGATTGGTGTGGCTGAACGGTTTGCTCGTTTATGGGGGCATGTCGTGGTGTTAAAAGGGGCGTTTACCGTAATCGCCTCTCCGGCTGGGAAGACTGCCGTCATCCCGGTGGCAACTCCCGCTCTGGCGCGTGCCGGTACGGGAGATGTGCTGGCTGGGCTGATTACTGGTTTACGGGCGCAGGGCGTGGGCGCCTACGAGGCAGCTACTGCTGGGGCATGGATACATGCTCAAGCAGGCTTACGCGCAGCCGAGAAGCTTGGCTCTACAGCCAGCGTGCTGGCAGGGGATGTGTTGGATGCAGTAGCCGGAGTGATTGGGGAATTACCCTGATAAATAAAGCTGCGGCGTACTATTGCCGCAGCTTTATTTATCAGTATCAGGTTTCTCCCTACCCCCATTTCGGGGGAGATGCACAAAAATCCTAGCGGCATACCTCCAGCTCTGCATCATCAACATACATGGATGTCACACCACCGTATCCATCATTATATGTGCCAAAATGGATATAGATGGAGTCTCCAGCATACTTGCGCAAGTTGAACTGGTAGTAAAGCCATTTTGTGTCGTCCCGCCGCTGCCAGAAAAATGTGTCGATCCAATTGCCGTATTGATCGAGGATCAAGATATACTGCACATCGCCTGCCAGGGGCTCCTTCCCGAAGTGGAAGGTTTTAAGGTCGGGGATGGGTGGGACGAGGACTTCTGCCACCTCGCCACTAATAGGATATAACCAGATATGTAAAGTAACACTGGTCGCATCCCCTGGGATGCTGACGAGCTGTTCAGCATCCGAGTAGCTGTATCGGTTATCAATAAGCTTCAGGATGCCGGTGCGCATCGAGCGATCGCCCGAATGAGCACGGTCTGTAGAGTAGTCAGCGGAATATTCTGTAAGCGGGATGTACCAATCACGCGTGGCCTCGAATCCAGAATTGTTAAGTTCATTACGGCAGAGGGCGGTTGAGGTGGCCGTTTGGGTGGGGCCAGGGGTGCGTGTAGCCGTGGGGAGGGGTGTTATGGTTGGGGTCGGTGTAATTGTGGCTGTGGGCAGTGGTGTTGTACAAAATGTCATAACAACATCATCCACAAACATTGAGGTTACCCCTCCCCAGCCATCGTTGTAAGTCCCGAACTGGATCTTAATCGTCTGGCCGCGATATTTCTTCAAGTTAAACTCATCATATTCCCACCTGCGGCTGTCAGAGCGCTGCCATATAAGTGTGTCAATCCAGTTGTCATATTTGTCGAGGATTAACACATACTGGAGATCACTTGACAGGGGAGTATTGCGTAACGAGTTTGCCAGGGGTTGAGCAGGGATCGATAGCACACCGGGTGAACCACTCTGAGGATAGATCCACAATCCAAGTTTTACAGTGGTGGCGTTAGCTGGGATCGTCACGGCCTGTCCGGCATCTGAAAAGCTGTAGATGTTATCGTTTATATTGGTGATCCCTGTGCGCATCGAACGACTGCCGGTGTGCGACTTAGTACTGGAATAACCTGCTGAGTATTCGGTAACCGGAATGTACCAGCTATCGTTGCTTTCAAAGCTGCTGTTACCGATAACGTTGTCGCAGTCGGTTGGGGTACTGGTTATTGTCGGAGACGGTCCAGCTGTGGGTGTCGCAGTGGGGTCAACCGTGTCACAGGCGGTCAGTGTGACATCATCGACATACATGGTGGTGATGCCATCATACCCATCGTTGTAGGTGCCAAACTCAATTTTAATCGTTTGGCCTGCGTAGCGGCGTAAATTTATCGTATGGTATTCGTAGCCGGTAGAATGAGTACGCTGCCAGATAAGAGTTTCGAGCAGGTTGTTATTCTGATCGAGAACCAGCACGTATTGAGCATCGTAGGTAAGCGGCTCAATGCCAAAGGTAGGGCCGGTAGGACGCTCAGGCAGGGGCTTTGCGGCAGGCTCGTTGGTCATCGGGCGGATCCAAAAACCAAGGGTCACCTTAGTCGATCCGGAAGGAATGATGGCTGCCTGGCGGATCGAGGAATAGCTGTAGATGTTATCGGCAAGATCGGCGATACCTGTGCGTACCGAACGCGTCCCGCTATGCACATGATTTGTGCTGTAGTCAGCAGGATAGACGGTTATCGGGATCTCCCAGGCGGTATCATCCTCGAACCCACCATTGGCGAGGCGCTCAGTACACCCAGCCAGGGCTGAAGCCAAAAAGTTCTGCCCGGAGGAAGCCGGGGGAATATCCAGCGAACGCGAATCAGGCCAGTAAGAATAGTTACCGTTCGCTGGAATAATGGTGTAGTTACCCGGAATTAGCCCTTCAATAACATAATTCCCATCTGCATCCGTTATCCCGGCATGGCCATTTCCATCGGTCACCACCACGCCCTCTAACGGGTTGCTATACTCATCCGTAATCCTCCCTTGGATACTTTGGGCAGCAGCAACGCTTTGGAGGACAAGAGGCAGATATACGCTATTCAAAGAACCAGCGTCCGGGGATTTCAAGACACCCGCCTGCGCGTTGTGTGGGAGTAAGATCAGGCAGGTAGAGATGACAAGTAACGAAAAAAGGTTGAGCGTGCGTTTCATGGGGTATACCTCCAAAAAAACGAACACCCGCTTATAACCCTGGGGCGCAGAGTGAAAACGGGCGTTGGTGTAATACGGGGTTGGTGACCCCAGTGGGCGGGAGAAATCCCGCTGGGCAGTATATGTAATAATTTACGGCTTATGCTTCGGGTTCAGCGGGAGCCTCAGCAGCGGGGGGTTCAGCGAGGGGTTCCTCAACTACCGGAATCTCAGAAGCGGGTTCCTCGACTGCTGGTTTTGAGGCGGCCTTGCGGCGAGATTTTACGGTTTCCACAACTTTCTCGACTTTGCCCTTTTGTTCTTCCAGGAGAATCTGGCTGCGTTTCTTCAATTCTTCAGCCTGTGCCTTGGCTTGCTGTGCCAGCTCATCGGCTTTAACTTTGGCATCGGCAGCAACGGTTCCAGCTTTGGTGCGGGCTTCAGCCATGGCCAACTCAGCCTTGTGACGGACTTCCTCCGTTGATTTTAAGGCCTCATCTTTCAATACAATACTCTTTTCTTTGATAAAAGTACGTGTATCTTCTCCTGATTTTGGAGCCATAAGCAGGGCAACCGCTGCCCCGACCAATCCGCCTACGATAAAGCCAGCTAGAAATACACCAAAATCACTATCGTTTTCAGCCATCGCTTTTTTCTCCTTTCGAAGTCTGTTTGGGTTTGCGGCCGAGATGGATGAGTTCGGTTACTCTTTTTACGGCCGCAATATACTCATTGAGTTTGACCACGGGTTCGACCATGTTTTTACCCAAGAATTCAGTCGTACCGCGCAAGTTGCTGACTGTCTCGTTAGCCGAGTCAATAACCGGTTTAATTTCTATTTTCAACAGGTTTGTAAGTTCAGCAATTTGCACAATCAGGATAATTAACACCAAACCAATTGCCAGCGACATGAAAGCCATCAGGATGATGAAAATATCGCGGATGCGGGCGGTTTGTGTAGCAGGAACTACAAACAAGTAAACCAGCCCGGCTATTAATAACAGCACAGGGATACTGATACCGATCGCGATCTGCCATTTGCCACCTTTTTTCTTATTCTTTGGCTCATCGGTGGAGATGGGTGTATCGATTTTTGGATGGATATCAGGTGTAGAAGGGGAACTGGTGTCCATAAGAAGATTATACCACTGCTATTGTTTTATATTAACAATTCGCAACCATGTGAAAGGGGTTTTCTTTGTGATCCATGACAAACGACACTTGACTTAAGAACCATGAAAACTATACAATTCAGTAAGAATCGGAAAGGGTCGGCGGAATTTATGTATAAAATCGACAAAACCGATCTGGCTATCATTAGCCTCTTGATGGAAGATGGGCGAATGCCATCTGCTGAAATAGCCCGGCGGGCAGGCAACCTTTCGGAGCGAGTTGCTCGTTACCGTATCGCGCGCTTGATCCATGAGGGTGTTATCAAAGTTAGTGCGATTGCCAGTCCACAAGCAGTGGGGTTTACCGTGGTGGCAGATGTGTTACTGGAGGTTGAGTCTGATTCTATACTCGATGTAGCTCGTAAGATGGCGGAGCTCGAGTGTGTCAGTTATGTAGCCTGTTCGATTGGGGAGACGGATGTCAGTGTGCAGATTGTGGCGCACGATACGGTAGAAGTGTACCACCTGGTGACGGAAGTTATCGGTAAGGTTCCGGGTGTTCGCAAGACGACAACCTCCATTGTCCCGCTGGTTTTGAAAGATATCTACCAATGGCATATCCCCGCCTTGTCCTGTATCAACGATACAGGGGACAAGTAATTCTGCTTCTTGCGAGATGGTGATTTACATGCAGACAAATTTTAGCAAGAGTAACGCGCTTCAACAACGTGCGTTGAATGTTATGCCATTAGGGGTGAATTCGAATTTTCGCTATTGGGGAGATGGCATAACACCTTATATGGATCGAGCAAAAGGCGCCTATTTATGGGATGTGGATGGTAACCAATACATTGATTACCGCATGGCCTTTGGCCCGATCATTTTAGGGCATGCAGATGAAATAGTAAACGCTAAGGTAAAAGAAGAAATCGACCGTGGCACACTGGGAGCGATGACATATGAATTAGAAATTGAGGTGGTTGAAAAGATCGCCGCGATATGCCCGGCAGTAGAGATGGCCCGTCTGGCTTGTTCGGGTACTGAAGCAACGATGCATGCTGTACGGGTTGCGCGTGCCTATACGGGACGTCAGATCCTTCTTAAATTCGAGGGTAATTATCACGGTTTTCAGGATTACACTTTGTGGTCCACCTATTCATCATCTGAAGCTTACGGGAACCGTCACAGTCCTATCCCTGTGGCATCCAGCTCCGGTATTCCGAAAGTTCTCAGTGAATTAATCATCACCCTGCCATTCAACGATTTTGAAGGGCTAGAAAAAACATTGAAAAGTTACGGATACCAGATTGCTGCCATCATCACGGAGCCTTGCCAGGGAAATTGCGCTGGGATCGAGCCGCTGCCGGGTTTCTTAGCGTTCATCCGCCAGAAATGTGATGAATATGGTATCGTTTTTATCCTCGACGAGGTAAAAACAGGTTTTCGGATTGCCAATGGGGGTGCGCAAGAATATTACAACATCAAGCCAGACCTGGCGACTTACGCTAAGGCCATTGGCAATGGTTATCCTGCTGCGGCTTTTGGGGGTAAGAAAGAAATCATGAACATTATCGGGCATGGTGTGGCTCACGGCGGTACGTATACCAACAATAAGCCCGGTGTCGCTGCTGCCTGGGCAACTTTAGATAGATTGCAAAAAGAGCCGATCCTTAAGACGATCGAGCAGCGCGGGAAACGCCTCATGGCTGGCCTAAAAGGTATTTTTAAGGAGGCTGGAATCCCGGTTTGTTTCAGCGGTTATCCTGCCATGTTCTCCTTTGCAGTCGGTAAAGATAAGATCGTCTGCCAACGAGACTGGAACGATACAGAGAAAGATTACTATCTCAGGTTGGTGGAGGCCGCCATTGAACGAGGAGTCATGCCCGATCACGACCCGCGCGAGCCCTGGTTCCTGTGTTACGCTCACGGGGAAGCCGAGATTGACAGGACGTTGGAAGTGATGCGTGAGGTTGTTAAGGTAGTAAGCCGGTAAATGGAGCTCTGTGTGACAAATAAACAACTCACATCACAAGAAATTGTTTCTATGAACCGGGAGTACACCTTCTTTTCATGGTCGGTACAGAATGCTACCAATCCCATTCCGATGGTCAAAGCGGAAGGTATTTATTTTTGGGATGCAGATGGTAAGCGGTATATCGATTTTTCATCCCAGTTGATGAACATGAACATCGGGCATCAGCATCCGAAGGTGGTAAAGGCGATCCAAGAGCAGGCAGCTACTCTGGCATTTGCACATCCATCGGTAGCCACATTGCCGCGTGGGCTGTTGGGCAAAAAACTGGCTGAAGTGACTCCCGGCAATCTGAAGAAAACTTTCTTCGCACTGGGCGGTGCAGAGGCGAATGAAAATGCGATCAAAATAGCCCGTTTCTATACCGGTCGACATAAGATCCTGGCTCGATATCGTTCTTATCATGGCGCCACGCATGGGGCGATCGCTCTCACCGGGGATTACCGGCGTTTGCCGGTAGAACCTGCTATGCCGGGCGTGGTGCACTTCCTCGATCCATATTGTTACCGCTGCCCCTTCGGTTGGACAAAGGACACCTGCCACCGTGAGTGCATCAAACATGTGGAAGAGGTTCTGGGTTACGAAGGCCCCGATAAAGTCGCGGCGATTATTATGGAGGGGGTTACAGGCTCGAATGGGCTGCTTGTTCCGCCCGACGATTATTGGCCGCGCATCCGTGAGATCTGCGATCGATATGGTATTGTGCTCATTTCCGATGAAGTGATGAGCGGTTGGGGGCGCACCGGACAGTGGTTTGCAGTGGACAACTGGGATGTCGTGCCCGATATCATCACCACCGCTAAAGGGATCACCTCCGGTTACGTACCCCTCGGAGCAGTGATCGTTACTGATAAGATTGCTGAGTATTTTGAAGATAAGATGCTGTGGGCAGGTCTTACTTACAATGGCCATCCCCTGGCATGCGCGGCTGCGTTAGCCACCATTGAGGTGTATGAGGAAGATGGACTGATCGTCAATGCTCGAAAAGTTGGGAAATACCTGGGCCAGCGGTTGGAAGCGATCAAAGCTGATCATCCTTCAGTGGGAGACGTTCGTTATATTGGCCTGTTCTCAGCGTTAGAAATTGTTCGAAACCGGCAGACGAAAGAGCCTATTGACCCGTTAACCACAGTGCAAAAGGTGCTGCGTGCCAGTGGATTGTTTACTTTCAACTTCCACAACATCCTATTCATCGTACCGCCGTTATGTATCACGGAAAGCCAGTTAGATGAAGGGATGGCGATCATTGAGAAAGCTTTGGCCGAAACGACTGATCAGATGATAGGATAAGCATACTATGACAGACAACCAAATCTTTAACTTTATTGGTGGGGAATGGCAAAAATCGGGTGCCTTTGAGTTTGTGAATGTAGTCAATCCAGCCACCCAGGAAGTAATGGGGAAGACCCCACTGTCTTCCGCATCTGAGGTGGATCAAGCCGCCCAGGCAGCTGTCCAGGCCCTACCCGATTGGCGGCGGATGCCAGTCACTGAACGGGTGCAGTACCTGTTCAAGCTCAAGTTTTTCCTCGATGATCATTTTGAAGAGATTTCTCGCCTCATCACAATGGAATGCGGTAAAACGTTGGATGAGGCGCGTGGTGAGATGCGGAGAGCCATCGAGAATGTCGAAATTGCCTGCGGGACGCCTATTCTTATGCAGGGCTACAACAACGAGGATATTGCGCGCGGTATCGACGAGATTATGATCCGCCAGCCGGTTGGGGTGGCAGCTGCAATCTGCCCATTCAATTTCCCTGGAATGATTCCCTTCTGGTTCATGCCTTATGCGCTGGCTTGCGGAAATACCTACCTCGTCAAGCCTTCGGAGCGTGTATCCCTGACCATGCAGCGCATCTTCCAGCTCGTTGAGCAATCCGGTTTCCCAGCCGGTGTTGTCAACCTCGTCAATGGCGCAAAATCCGCCGTGGATGGGATTTTAGACAATCCTACTATTCGGGCAGTGAGCTTCGTCGGCTCGTCCGTGGTGGCGCAATATGTTTACAGCCGGGCAGCAGCCAACGGCAAGCGAGCCCAATGCCAGGGAGGGGCTAAAAATCCCATCGTCATCATGCCTGATGCGGATATGGAGATGACAACCAAAATAGTGGCTGATAGTGCCTTCGGGTGCGCTGGACAGCGCTGCGCAGCGGCCTCATTGGCAATCACCGTGGGTGAAGCCGGTCATGTGTTCACCGAGATGATCTGCGACGCCGCTGCCAGCCGGGTGACTGGTTACGGATTGGATCCGGGTACACAAATGGGTCCGGTAATTAATCCCCTGAATAAGACCCGCATCGAGGCGTTGATCGGCACCGGAATAGCGGAAGGGGCGAGTGCCCCGGTAGATGGCCGAAACCCGAAAATTAACGGTTATGAAAAAGGAAATTTTGTCCGGCCTACAATCCTGGTGGGTGTGCAACCTGGAAGTGAAATTTCAAGGACTGAGATTTTTGGTCCTGTGTTAGGAATGCTGCATGTAGATACTTTGGATGAAGCGATCAATCTGGTCAACCAGAGCAAATACGGCAATATGGCGTGTATTTTTACCGCGAGCGGTTCAGCCGCGCGCCGTTTCCGGTATGAGGCAGAGGCAGGGGATGTGGGCGTCAATGTGGGTATTGCGGCGCCGATGGCATTCTTCCCTTTCAGCGGCTGGAAGGGGAGCTTCTTTGGCGACCTGCACGGTCAGGGTTGGGATGCAATTGAGTTCTTCACCCAGAAGAAGGTGGTAATTGAACGCTGGCCAAAGGAGTGGTCCAGGAAATTCTGAAGATCCGGTAGGAGGGTCCGGATTTCAGATAGCAGGAAAGGAGGCACATTTTTTCCCATTCGCAGGCTTTATACCTACTCGGGTTTAGCAATGTAAAATCTAAGCCATGCGATTATTCTCATGGCATCACCGGTGGACTATACCGGCAGCAACGGTGATGAATATCCCAGTTTCTAAGAAGGAGGAACACAAATGTCTGAGCAAATGTCATTCGCTCGAAAAGCCAGCGGGTTGGTACGCGGCCTTTCGTTTATCGACGCGTTTGGTGTCGGCTTCATGAACCAGGGATTGACTCCCAGTATGTGGGTGATGATCAGCCTGGGGCTTGGTGTCTACACCGGCGGTAACCTGATCATCGCCACGCTTCTCTCGGCGGTGTTGTGCGGTTTTGGTTTTTCTCTGGTGTGGGGGATCCTTGGCGGCAGCATGCCACGTTCTGGGGGTGAGTATATCTACAACTCCCGTATTCTTGGTCCATTGATTGGGATTGCGGAGAGCTTCGGGAATGCGTTTGTCTGGATCATGTGGATTTATGTTCTGGCCCCATGGACCGTAGACCCAGGCCTTACGATGTTATTTCAATTCTTAGGTAGAGCGGATATAGCCGATGCGTTAGTCTCAAAAGTCAACACACCGTTTGGCCCGTTTGCACTTTGGTTTTTCGTGATAGCTTCTGTGGTCAATTTCATCGGCTTGCTGTTCGTGGTCTTTGGCGTTAAGATCTTTGCCTCGGTCCAAAAGGTTATTATGACTTTGGGTATTGCCGGAGCCGCGGTAATTCTTCTGGTATTCACATTCACCTCTCACGATGCCTTTGTACAATCCTGGGACAAACTGGCGGTGCAGTACGAATCGGTTGATTTTAATGGGTTCTTGACCGCTGCGAGATCAGCCATAGATGAAGCCGGTGATGTCCTGCCAAAGACATGGAACTGGTATGACACTCTGGGTGTGATGGTCGCAGGCTCGTGGTTGTTCGCATATAGCTACTGTATCACCTTCATAGCTGGAGAGGTCAAGCGTCCCGATAAGACTATCATCCTGGCTAACCTATCCGCTATTCTTGTTCCAGCCTTTTTCATGCTGTGGTTGGCGTTTGTATTGTACAGTACAGTGGGATTCGAATTTCTATCTGCCACGGCCTGGGTAGACAACCTCGGGGAGGGGTTGGCGGGGTACAATTTCCCCTGGGACCCGCATTTCGTGGGCCTGGCCGCGGTGATTACCCAAAACAAGATTCTGGTATTCTTGATGGCCCTGTCGTTCATCGTCTTCAACTTATGGTGGGTGGCGCTCTCGTACCTGGCCTTCCCTCGCATCCTGTTCGCCTGGGGTATGGATCGCATGGGGCCGAAGTGGTTTGCTGATATTGATTATCGTTGGGCGTCCCCGGTCAAGAACCATATCCTGTGCTTCATCCTGGGGGAGCTTGGGATCCTGTTGTATACCATCTGGCAGGATCAGATGAGTGGGCTATCCGTCACCGGATTAGAGATTGTCTCCGTATTCGGAGTAACTGCTATCGCTGCATTGATCTTCCCGTTCAGCAAGCGGGCGAAGCATATTTGGGAAACATCCCCATATAGGAGCTGGAAGATTTTGAATATTCCGGTGATCTCGATCGGCGCAGTCGTGAATCTGATCTACTTGGCCATCCTGTTCTACTTTTTCATCGTCATGCCCGATCTGGAGGGTCTGGCCATCGGCTCGTTGATTGTCTACATGTTCGTCTGGGGGCTGGGCATAATCTGGTACTTCTATTGGAAAAATAAAAATAAACAAGCCGGCGTGGATGTCAGCATGACCTACGGCGAACTGCCCCCCGACTAACCTGTTTCGTCACCAGTCACCAGCTGCGAGTTATTTTATCTTTTGTTGTTGGTGACTGGTAACATGGGACTGGTTACTGACAGGAAATCATGAGTAAACCGATACGAATATTCTTCGTGACTGACGTCCACGGGTCTAATACTTGTTACCGTAAATTTCTTAATGCGTTGAAGGTCTATAACGTTGATGTTGGTATCTTGCTCGGTGATCTGACCGGTAAAGTCATGGTGCCGTTGGTAGAAAAAACAGGCGGCAGTTGGGAAACTAGCCTGAT
>Ga0315274_10011514_pt1 | contig 12676 bp, 9 predicted proteins | sample YL17G02_20_MG_FD_203700 | JGI IMG/M metagenome (GOLD analysis project Ga0315274, IMG submission 203700) | Sediment microbial communities from Yellowstone Lake, YNP, Wyoming, USA - YL17G02_20 | ecosystem: Environmental > Aquatic > Freshwater > Lake > Sediment | place: USA: Wyoming | collected... | reverse complement strand
GCTTCTTTGTCCGACATGCGTACTTCACCGGCGCTGATCAACCCTATGAGAAACTCAAGCGCGCTTTGCGCGCGGAGGTCGACGAAGCGGCCTGGGAGGCGCTCTACACAACCAAGAGCCGGCCATTGGATTCGCCGCTGACGGGCAAGATCGCGGTGAAGGTGATCAACCACTATGGCGACGAAGTGATGAAGGTCTACGACTGCGGCGCGCTCACCGGCACGCGCGCATAGCCCTTGGCTCGATTGCCGCTGGAGGCTCAGCGGATTTGCGGGAGCTTCTCGAGGCCGTACCCCCTGGATGCGGCGAGCATGATGTCGTCGAGCTGGCCGGAAAGCTCATTCGAGATTTTTTTCGGGACGTAGGCGTCGATGAGGGCATTGGCCCTTCTCCTCGCGCGTTGGACGACGTTCGTCTTGCCCTCGTTTCTCCATTTGGTGTAGCTCTTCCTGTCGATGACGTCAGAGGGGAAATTGAACTCCTTCCTCATCCACTTGAGCGTGTGCGCGAGCAGGACGAACTCGCCGCTATAGGACGGGTCCCTGAAGAGGTCCAGGGCCATCGGCCTTTCGGTCTTCTTGATCCCCTTCAACAGGCGCCTGATCATCGCGATGATCTCGGAATCGATGATCAGCTTCTCGAAGCTCTGGCCGCTTTCGAAATCGATCATGCCGGGGCCCATTATGAAGTTGGCCCTCGACAGCATGGCGATCATGAGGCACAGCCCCGCCTCGAGTCCGGCCTGCGCATCCGCGATCTTCGAATCCGTGATCCCCAGCGCTGTCCCGGTCGGAAGACCGAGATGCTTGCCGATCTGGACGTGGCCGGATCCCAGCATGGCGGTTTCGATGGCTCCGAATGATGTCGTGCCTTCGCGCATGTCCATCACGGTCGGCGACCCGCCCCAGATGAACGGCGCGCCGGGCGACGCGAGCTGGTGAATGACGAGCGCGGCGAACGCCTCCGCGCCGTGTTCCACCAGAGAGCCCTCGAGAGTGGCGGGCGCTCCCGCCCCTGACATCATCATTGGGTCGATGATGATCGGTATACCGTATTCGGCATTGCCGATGATAGTCTGACAGGGGTCCCGGCTCCACTTTAACGGCGGCGAGGGACACGCCGGCTGGATGCTGATGGGTTTCTCTCGCAGTTTCTCCTTGGATCCCGCAGCCGCTACGAGCAGGTCCTTGATGACTTCCCACCCCGCAACCGTATAGGCTCCGCCGCACGCGGTCTTGCTGCTGAGCTTGAGCATCACGTAGTACCGATAGGAATCGGCGACCTCGTGGGGGACGTCAGCACAGTTCATCGATCCCGATTGGGCCTCGAGGACGGGTATCCCTTCGACCATCTTCACCCAGCGGACAAGATCTTCGGTCACGGGGGGACGGAACTCATCGGTCTGGGGATCGATGATATTCAACGCGGTCGCGCCGGGCCTGAAGGCGATATTGTCGCCCGACATCCTGATATTGACTTCGCCCCGGAGGTTGTACACGTCAAAACCCTTGGGAGCGGTGCCCAGACACTTCTCGATCAGGAAGGCCGGGATCTTCACGACGCTGCTTTTCTTGCTCACGGTTGCACCGGCACTGGTGAGCAGCTCGACAGCGTTTTCGTTTTCGATCATGATGCCTGGGGACTCGAGGACGCCAACCGCTTCCTCCACGACCTGCTTGACCTGTTCCTGAGAAAGCAACCTGAGAGTGGACGGCTTCATCCTGTCGTTCCTTTCATCTTGGACTCACGGTACTGTGGGTAACAGCTCAAGATCTCCTTTTCGGTGTAGTAGCCTTCGCTCAAGTCCTCGACGATCCTATCCATGTCTCGCTCGGCAGGGTTTCCATAGCCTCCGCCGCCCCCCGTGAAAATGCGGATCTTGTCGCCCCTACGGAGGACCACATTTGAGAACTTGGCGTTGCATTTGGTACCGAAGACTTCTCGGAACGTCCTGTAGTCAGCGTCGCCCTTCCGTTTTACCAAGATGCCTGAGTTCGCGCCGGGCTCGCCGCCGAAGACTCCCCAGGGCCGCAGCTTCTCCCTCTCGACGCAGGCGGACAGCCGCATCTCGTCGGCGAGGACCTCCATCTCGCGGATCGTCCCCAGTCCCCCTCGCGTTTTTCCGGCGCCACCGGAATCTGGGTTCAGGCAATAGCGGTCATGGAAAAAGGGAATGCGCGTTTCGATGATTTCAACGGAGGTGATGCGCGTGTTTCCGTTGATGAGTGTGCGGGCATCGTTGCCGTCGGAGGCGCTGCGCGCGCCATGCCCCATCGCCTCGGTGTTCATGTCGGCGAAGACTTCACTTGTTTTCGGGTTGATCCCCCCGAATCCAATGAGAGCGCAGGTCCCGTTGTCGGCCGCGGCGATCCTGTCGGGAACGATGCGGGAGAGGGCCCGGAAGATCAGCATGACGATGTGGGGATGAAGCTCGGTGTTGCCGATGACGCTCGCGCCGGGGTATTGGACGTTGAGTATGCCGGGAGGAATGATGAGCTCGATCGGCCGGTAGCGTCCCTTGTTCGATGGTATGTCCAAGGGGGTGATCTGCATGAATGCGTTGTATGTTGCTGCTGCCGTCGCCACATACGTGCAGTTGATGGGGCCTCGTGTCTGTGCTTCCGAGCCCGTGTAGTCCACGACAGCTTTTCCGTCCCTGAGGGTGATCTTGATCCGCACCTTGAAAGGCCTGTCCTCGATGCCGTCGTTGTCCATCAGGTACTCTTCGTCCTCGTAGACCCCCTCGGGCAGCGCCCGCAGCTCTTCCCGCATTCTCTGTTCCGCGTACGTCTTCAGGTTTTCAGTGATCCGTCGATAGTTTTCCAGTCCATAGTTCTCAACTAGTTCGACCAGCCTCTTTTCTCCGACTTTGCACGCGCTGATCATCGCTCGGATATCTCCGATGTTCTTGCGAGGTGTCCGCACGTTGGCCATGATCAGGTCCCAGATCTCGACGTCTTCTCTCCCATCCTTGACGATTTTGGTGGGAGGGATCCGCAGGCCTTCCTGGAACACTTCGACCGCATCCGGCGGAAAGCCGCCGGGAGCGATGCCTCCGACTTCCGCCATATGCCCGATCGTTGATGTGAAGCCTATCAGTTTTGACCGATGATAGACCGCTTTGAAGACTGCGTGCTCCGGCAGGTGATTCATCCCCCGGTAGGGATCGTTGTGCAGGTAGAAGTCTCCAGGCCCGAAGCTTTCGATCCCCTTCTCCTTGATGATCCATTCCAGAGCGAATTGGAGGGCGGCCGTCTGGGCAGGGCAGAACTCGCCCTGCGACAGAATTTCCCCCCTCTCGTCGAACACGCCGCAGGAGAAATCCCAGGTCTCATTGAAAATTGGAGAATAGGCGGTCCTGGCCATGGTCATGCCCATCTCCATTGTGGTTGTGTTCAGATAGTTGTTGACCAGGGTCATGAGGACGGGATCGATCTTTTCATCGCGCGTCATCTGCCGGCATCCTCTTCTTCGATGATGACGTTTCCGTAGTCGTCGATCGTCATCCGGTTTTTCGGCAGGAGGAGCGTCGTCGAGACAGGCTCCTCGATGATCGCGGGCCCCGCTGCCGTGAAGCCGGCAGGAAGACTGCCGCGGGCGTAGACGGGACACAGAGTGGAGCCGTCGCGGCCGCCCAGAAACACCATTCTCTTCTCTTTGATTGTGGGTTTGCAGCGGTCGTGCATCTTTTTGATCTCGGGGGGCGAGCCTTTTCCGATTGCCCGCACAATCATTCCGACACACTCGACGACATCACCGGGGTTTTCGTAGCCGTACGTCTCCTTGTGGTTGATCCTGAAGAGGTCAAACACCTGCTGGATTTCTCCCTCCGTCAGGGTTTCCTTGCCGCCGATCGGCACCTCGAGCTGGTAGTTCTGCCCGAAGTAGCGCATCTCGAGACTCTGGAGGACGAGGTATTCACCCCGGAACCCCTCCCGCTGAAGGGACGTGACCGCGTATTCGCGCGTCTCCTTGAGGTGCTGGTTGAAAACCGCCCTGTCGATCAGGTCCGACCTCATGAGGAACGTGGTCAACCTGTCCACGCGCAGATCCGCCGTCAACAGCCCGAAGGCAGATGTGACCCCCGGGTGGACTGGTACGATGACCTTGCGGATGCCCAGGATCCTTGCTACATTCGCTGCGTGCAGGCCGCCGGCGCCGCCAAACCCGAGTATTGTGAACTCCCTCGGATCGATCCCTTTTTCCACGGTCACCAAACGAATGGCGTTCGCCATGGTGCCGTCTGCAATCGAGACGATGTCGTTCGCAGTCTCCTCGGAGCTCTTTCCAAGCCTCGCGGAGATCGCGCGGGTGGCCTCTTGCGCCTTGTCCGGGTAGAGGGGGACGCTTCCCCCGCAGAAATAGCTCGGATTGATCCTCCCGAGGACCACGTTTGCGTCGGTGATCGTGGCCGAGGTGCCGCCGCGGCCGTACGATGCGGGCCCCGGGCGCGCGCCGGCGCTCTGCGGGCCGACGCGCAGCAGCCCTCCCTTGTCGATCCAGGCGATCGACCCTCCGCCGGCGCCGATCGTCTTCACATCGACCATGGGGACGCTGATCGGAATGCCGAACTCCAGCATGAAGCTCGTCGTGTATTTGAAAGCATGGTCCTGGATCAGGCACACATCCGTGCTCGTTCCCCCGACGTCCATCGAGATGAGTGAACGCTCCCCCAGGAGCCGGGAGAAGTAGGAGGCCGCCAGGACGCCGCCGACAGGTCCCGACATGATCGATTCCACGGGGTGTTGGACCGCTCCCTCCCAGTCCGCGACCCCGCCGTTGGATTTCATGATCATGAGCGCCGTCCGATCGCTCCCCTTCACGATGCCTTTCGCGAGGCTCCTGGTGTACCGTGCGAAGACCGGTTTGAGGTAGGCGTCGGCGATTGTGGTGCTGAACCGGTCGTACTCTCTCCAGCGGGGATACACTTCATGCGAGAGGGATACCAGGCATTCGGGGTAGAGCCGGTTGATCAGCTCTCTGACCTCTAGCTCGTGACCGGGATACGCATAGGAGAACAGAAACGCGACCGCGAGCGTCGTGATCTTCTGCTCCTTCAACTCTTCCACGATGCGCCGGATTTCTTCCTGATCGACTGCTCTGACGACGTGTCCATCACAATCAACCCGGCAGGCGACCTCTTTGCAGTCTCTTCTCTTGACCAGGGGCTTGGGTTTGACCCACTGCAAGTCGTACGAGTGTTCCTGGTCTCCCCGTTGAATGAACACGACATCCTTGAAACCGGTATTCGTCAGGAGGGAGGTCCTCTCGCCATTCCTCTCTATCAGGGCGTTCGTCGCGATCGTCGTGGCGTGGATGAGGGTTTCGACGTCCCCGAGGGCAACTCCGATCCGCAAGAGCCCGTCGATGATGTTGCCGGCGGGATCCTGGGCATCCGTGCCCGTCTTCTGAAGCACAATCTCCTTGCTCTCGCTGTCGAAGACGACGATGTCGGTGAAAGTTCCCCCCGTATCCACAGCGACGATTTTGCCCATCAATCACCCCACGTGATGCAACAGCATTAAATTGTGAAATATTGTGAAATATTGTGATAACGTTACCAGACCTCACTTCTAACACGACCAAGCGCCTGATGTCAATAGCGATTGGGAAATCGGGGAGACACGTGGCGGGCAAAGCCCGCACGACTTCACGTTCGCCGTCTACCGGCGGCCCGTGCCCCGGTCGCTCCTTCGCCGCAGGAGGCGCGGATGACGAGCTCTGGCCTGAGAACGATGTTCTCCTTGCGGGAGTTGCCCGCATCCCCGCTGCCGCGGAGCTGGCTGATCAGTTTTTGGGCAGCGATCGTTCCTACAGAGTAGCTGGGCTGTCGGATGGTTGTCAGCGGAGGATCCAGGAGGGGCGCCCAGAGCGGATCGTCGAATCCAACAATCCCGATGTCCTCGGGTATTCTCAGGTTCCTTTCCCTGATCGCAAGGATCGTCCCCACGATCATCGCCTCGCTCGCGATGAAGAACGCATCGGGCGGCTTCTTCAGCTGGAGGAGCTCGAGGGCGGCTTTCCTGCTGGCGACCGCGTTGAACTCTCCGTACCTGATGAGCTCCTGATCGAGCGGGATCCCGGCGGCGTGAAGCGCCTGTTTGTAGCCCAAGAATCGCTCTTCAAGGGCGCTGATCCCCGGTAGACCCTTTATCAAACCGATCCGGCGGTAGCCATGCTGGATGAGGTGGTTCACTCCCTCCATGGCGCCCAGGCTGTTGTCGACAGTGATGGACACCGCGTCGATTTCCTTGAGCTTGCGGTCCACCAGAACCAGTGGCATGCCGGCGCGGGTGATCTTCTTCAACTGATGGATATTCTTTTCAGTGGGGCAGAGGATAATCCCGTCGACTTTACGGCTGGAGAGCTCCTCCAAATGGTCCTTCTCCTTCTTGGGGCTCTCGTCGCTATTGCAGATGATGAGGTGGTATCCGTTCTGGCGGGCGACATCATCGGCTCCCCTGACGAGAAGGTTGAAGAAACTTGTGGTAATATCGGCGATCACGACCCCTATGCAGAACGAGGTATAGGTCTTCAGGCTTCTGGCGAGGATATTGGGCGTATACCCCAGCTCTTTCGCGATTTTCAGCACCCTTTTTTTCTTTTCGAGGCTCACGTACCCATAGTTGCCGACCACTCTGCTGGCGACGGTGACCGATACGTTGGCGGATTCGGCAACATTCCGCAAGGTTGCCTTCTTTACTTGATTCCCCATTGTTGATGCTTTCCTTCATCCTTCTACTACACCGGTCCGGATCATGTCTATGCACTCGGTCCGCCGCGGAGAGAAGGCCCAAGAATACCTTGACATCTCCCGTGCAGTATAGTACAAATGGTTCTGGTGTGACAACGTTACCATAATATTTCACATCTGGGGTGGATGGCGAAGATGACATCGAAAGAGCTATTCGAGCGAGCGAACAAGTCTTTCCTCTACGGCACGTGCGCGGCCGGGAGGTACCATGCGGCCTTTGGGCATCCGATGTACCTGCAGAGAGCGAATGGAGCGTCTGTCTATACCGTGGACGGCGAAGAGTACATCGATTTTAACTCCTCCGCGGGCGCGGCCTTCTTCGGATACAACAACCCTCGGATCAGGAAGGCTGTCGAAAAGTCCTTCGAGATGGGCTTCTTCATGAATTTCGAGAGCGAATATCATTATCAGCTCGCGGACAAGATCTGTGAGGTGATCCCCTGTGCCGAGAAGGTCCGCCTGTCCAATACCGGCACCGAGGTGACGATGGGGGCCGTCCGCTTAGCACGTGCCTTCACCGGGAAAGAGAAGATCATCCGTTTCGAGGGACATTTCCACGGGATGAACGAGCTCGTATTCTACAACCACGGAACTCTCGGGGAGATGGATCAATTCGGAGAAGTCGCTCCGCGGCCCGACAGCGCGGGGTTCCCCTCTTGCTTCGCTGACCCGATCATTGTCATCCAGTTCAACAGGATACAATCACTGGAGCACGTCGCGAAGAAGTATCGCGGGCAGATCGCCGCCCTCATCATGGAGCCCGTCAGCTTCAACTGCGGCTGCATGCCGGCGCACAAGGAATACCTGAGGCAGGTGAGGGAACTGTGCACGCGAGAGGGGATCGTCCTGATCTTCGATGAGGTGCTTTCGGGCTTCCGCCCCGGGATCGGTGGTGGGCAAGAGTACTATGGCATTACGCCGGATCTCTCGACGATTGCCAAGGCGTTGGGGGGAGGCTTTCCGATTGCGGCGCTGACCGGCAAGAAGGAGATCATGGAAAAACTCAATCCGGGCGGGCCCACCGTTATGAGTGGGACATACACCGGATCACTGATGCCGGTTCTTGTCGCCATCGAATGTCTGAAGATGATGCAGGAGCCTGGGTTCTACGATCGGCTCAACAGGGTCGCCGATCGGCTGCACGCTGGGATGAACGATCTTTTCAGCAGGCACCATGTTCCTGGCCACGTTCGAGGGCTTGGCAACCGCTTTGCCACCTACTTTGGGATCGAGAACGAAGATGATGACTATGACTTCCGCACCATCGTGCAGAAGTTCGACGCGCAGCTGTACAACCGCTTCATCGAGAAAGTTCTGAAGAAGGGCCTCCACTTCCACATCTCGGGCTGGGCCGGAAGCGGGGTATCGCTGCCGACTCACTGCGGGACGACCTCTGCTCACACAGAGCAGATCATCGATACGGCGCTCGAGCGGATGGATGGAGTCTTCAAGGAGCTCGCCGCGGAGAACCCCTCACGAAAGGCCAGTAGAGGGTAGAACACGGAAGGGATCCAGGATGGAAAAAGACGGTTTGATTCGAGAGGGAATGCGGGAGAGGAAGCTCGATGGGTTGCTCGCCCTCCTGCCGGAGAACATCCTTTTCCTCAGCGGATTCTGGCCAAGCGCCGCCGCGGCACTCGTCCGGCCGGCCGATGGAAAACCGGTTCTCATCATCCCCAAGCCCGACGAGGAGATGGTCCCCAGCAGCTGGCGCGGGGATGTCTGGGCGTACAACACCCGCCTGGATGACGATCCCACTGACGTCTACATCGCCAAGCTGGTTCGCCGAGCAGCCGAGAAGCATGGGTTGCAGAAAGGTTGCTGGGGGTGTGACCGTAACATGGAGACTGTCTGCGGCACGCACGTGGGCGGAGTGGCCTATGTCCCGGGAGAGCCGTTCTACCGGCTCCTGAGCAGCACGCTGGAGGGCGTCCAGCTGGAGGATCAGACGTCCTGGCTGTACGAAATGCGGATGAGGAAGACGGCCGATGAGATCCTCGCGTTGAAGCGATGCAACGAGATCGTCGATCATGCCCTTGAACAAGCCCGCGACAGACTGGTCGCCGGGATGAAGGAGACCGAGCTCGCCGCCGTCATCGAGTCTAGCATCCAAGCCTACGGGGTCGGATACAAGGGCGTCCGGCGAGCCCGCGGCTTTGCGTTCGTTATGTCCGGTCCCCAGAATACGATGGCAGCCTGGGGCGCGTACAACATCTCCACGGATCGGGTGATCCGGGAGGGTGATCTCGTCCTGATCGAGCTCGATACCCAGGCAGATGGCTTCTGGTCCGACATCTCCCGTACGTTTGTTGTCGGCAGACCTGACAGAAAGCAGAAAGAGGTCTGGAATGCAGTGCGCAGAAGTCAAGAACTGACGATCGAATCCCTGAAGGTAGGGGCGAAGATATCAACCGTGGACGAGAAGGCGCGCGGTATCCTTCGAGACGCCGGATACGCGGAACACTTCCTCCACCACATCGGGCACGGCGTCGGCTTCGCCTTTCATGAAATGCCCTACCTCGACCCGCCCTCGCACGTTCGCACCGACTATACCATCGAGACGGGGATGGTGTTCGCGATTGAGCCCGGAGTGTACATCGAGGGTTGGGGAGGACTTCGCATCGAGGACAACGTCTACATGACAGAAAACGGCGCGGAATACCTTTCGACATCAGGCAGGGGCCTCACGCGATGAGCGCCGGGACTGCCACGACGAGTTCCCCTTCACTTATGGCCAAGAGGGTGTGTTATCACCCTTGGAGAGAAAACTTTTGTAAGGAGGAGCTGGTATGAAGCATCACAAACGTCTACTACTGGTAGTCATTGCCTTGCTACTGGTAGTGAGTCTCGTGAGCGCGGAAGGGAAGAAGGAGGCGGCGCCGAAGGCGAAGTACACCTTCGCATTTGCGCCTGGAATCATCACCAACCCGTTCTACATCGCCATGTGGCACGGGGCGCTCAAGGCGGCCAAGGAGAACAACATCGAGCTGATCTGGCAGGGACCGCAGGAGTGGGACTTCGCAAAGCAGACCGTCATCGTCGAGTCTATGCTGACAAGGAATCCCGCTGCCCTTATTCTGTCGCCCTGCGATCCGGAGGCGATGAAGGCTCCGCTGCAGAAGGCGGTCAAGGCCGGCGTCCTGGTGATCACGACCGACACGGACATCAACGACCCGGACTACGCGATCCGTAAGCAGAGCATCGCTTCGGACAACTATAAGGGAGGATTTGTCGCCGGGGAGGCTCTCGCGAAGGCAATCGGTGGAAAAGGCGAGGTGGCCCTGATGGGGGCGATGGTCGGCGTCACAACCAACGAGCAGCGTTACTCCGGTTTCAAGGACGCTCTAGCGAAGTTCCCTGACATCAAGATCGTCACTACCCAGTACAGCAACAGCGATCAGTCGAAGGCTGCCGAGCAGATGCAGTCGGTCCTGTTGGCCAATCCCAACCTGGCAGGCGCCTTCGGGGTCGATACGCCCACCGCCCATGGCTGCGCCGTTGGATTGCGCAACTCAGGGAAATCCGGCAAGGTCGTGCTCGTGGGCTTCGACTCGCAGCCGCTAGAAGTTGAAGATCTGAAAGCGGGCCTGATTTCCATGCTGGTGGCACAGGCGCCCTACGAGATGGGGTATCTCGGGGTGCTGAACGCCTACAAGAAGCTGACCGGGCAGGTCAAGGAGCTCGAGAAGTCGATCACGACAGGCTTCTATGTGATTACGCCCGAGAACGTCAACGCACCTGAAACAAACAAGTGGGTGTACCAGACCGAGATGCCGAAATAAGTGATGGGTTTTTCTGATGACAGGAGGGGCACTCGGTGCCTCTCCTGTCAGCTTTCCGTTTTCCGTAGACGAGCATCGCGAGGGGGGAAGAGCTGATGGCGGACGATCAAGAGAAAACTGCCTCGCCGTTCGTTGCTGTCCTGGTTGGTGCATCCAAGCAATGGATCCTTCTGATTCTCATCGCCTTTTTTGCGTTTTTCTCACTGGCGGCACCGGGCTTCTTCTCCGTCCTCGGCGTCACTAACATCGCCGTCTATACCGCTGAGCCGCTGCTCCTGGCGCTCGGCGAGACTTTCGTCATCATCTCGGGCGGAATCGACCTGTCCGTTGGCGCGCTGCTGGGATTCACCGGGGTCGTTTCTGCTCTGCTCATGAAAGCTCTCTGGCTCTCAACCCATAACGTCACCCCCAGCATCCTCATCAGCGCAGTAGCGGGCCTTGGAGTCGGTACCGCCCTCGGGGCTATCAACGGCCTCCTCATTGCCAAGTTGAAGGTTCCCCCGTTTGTCGTGACTCTTGGGATGCTCGGGATCGCCCGGGGGTGTACCTTCATCCTCACTGCCGGACATTCAATTATTGGACTGCCGGAAGTCCTAGGTATTGTTGGAAACTACTACATATTTGGCTTTCTGCCCATTTCGGCGTTGATCACGGTCATGCTCGTGCTCCTCGCATGCTTCATCCTGGCGAAGACGAGGCTGGGACGGTATACGTACTCGATCGGCGGCAGCAGGCAAGCCTCCATCCGCTCTGGCGTCCCCGTGGACGGCTACACGATTCGCATCTATGCCTTGTCAGGCTTCATGGCTGCCTGGGCGGGAATACTCATCCTTGCGCGGTTTTCGACGGGGTCTCCTCTGGCCGGCCAGAACTCCGAGCTGAACTCCATCGCGGCAGCCGTGATCGGAGGAACCAGCCTGATGGGAGGCATTGGCACTATCCCAGGAACCGTGGTAGGAGCCCTGATCGTCGGTGTGCTGCTGGTTGGCCTTGTGATCATGAATGTACAACCCTACTGGCAGATGGTCTCTGTCGGAGGGATCCTGATCCTTGCAGTATTCATCGATAACATACGCTACCGGCGTGGAAACGCGGAATGAGGGAACGGCGAAGCGATATGGACAGACAGGCGATCCTGAAGGTGGAGAGCATCTGCAAGTATTTCGGAGGAAACCATGCCGTGCAGGACGTCTCCTTTGAGATCTACCCGGGTGAGGTCGTCGGGCTCATTGGCGACAACGGCGCCGGAAAGTCTACCCTGATCAAGATGATCGCGGGGGTTCACCGGCCGACGCGCGGCTCCATCTCCTGGATGGGGAAAAAGCTAGAGGAGACCAACCCGAGGGAAGTGCGAGATCGGGGAATCGAGACGATCTACCAGGATCTCGCCTTGGCGGATAACCTGCGAGTTTCCTCCAACCTCTTCCTGGGCAGGGAGCAGATGAAGAAGCTCCTGGGAATTATCGAGATCCTGGACGAAAAGACCATGCTCTCCCAGGCGAAGGAGATCCTGAGCAGGCTCGACATCCAGATACCCGATCTCAGGACCACTGTCAGGGATCTCTCAGGCGGGCAGAGACAATCGATTGCGATAGGCAAGGCGATCTTCTGGGAAGCCAAGCTCCTTATCATGGATGAACCGACAGCCGCATTGGGAGTCATCGAGCGGGCCAATATTCTGAATCTGATCAAGAAACTTCGCGACCAGGGGGTCTCGGTCATCCTGATCAGCCACAATCTCACCGATGTCTTCGAGGTCACCGATCGGCTGATCGTTCTGCGCCGAGGAGTCAAGATCCGGGAACTGCTCACCCGGGAGACCTCCGAGAGCGAACTCGTCCAACTTATGATAGGATCAGCGAACTAGGACTGCGGTTCACCCTCCCTTTCCGCTGGAGCCGTACGCTAGTGACAGTTGGGTGGACGAGTTGCCTCATGACCCTACTTGAGAGTAGCTTTTCAGCAAGAGAGAATGGCCGAGTTGCGTGACCCTGCTGAACGGATGCCCGTGCTGTTCGTCGGGCATGGCTCCCCGATGAATGCGATCGAGGACAACGACTTCTCGAGGGGGTGGAGGGAGGTTGGCCAGGCGCTGCCGAGGCCGAATGCCATTCTCTGCGTCTCGGCGCACTGGGAGACG
>Ga0315274_10011512_pt1 | contig 12676 bp, 7 predicted proteins | sample YL17G02_20_MG_FD_203700 | JGI IMG/M metagenome (GOLD analysis project Ga0315274, IMG submission 203700) | Sediment microbial communities from Yellowstone Lake, YNP, Wyoming, USA - YL17G02_20 | ecosystem: Environmental > Aquatic > Freshwater > Lake > Sediment | place: USA: Wyoming | collected... | reverse complement strand
GGCTGAAGCGCGGCCGCAGCCTCCGCCAGATCATTAAAACCCGGAACAAATTGCGGGGCCTCCCCACCCTCAAACGCGATCGTCTTGAGGAGATTGTATCCAAGCGTTTGCCGGGCGGAATCGCGAAGCATCGGAAGTATATGCTGCATCGCCTCCAGCTGATCGTCGGCAAAATGCTTGAGCCGGAGCGCAATCTCAACCCTCCTCACAAGCTTCCTTCTCTGGCTCAAGAAATCTCTCCACGCCGGATCAGCAAAGCGGACCTCGTCGCTCAACTCATTCATCAACCTATTGTAGCCATCAATAAGATCAAAACTCATTCTCCCCGGCGTCCCCTCGGGGCAGATCTCCCCTCCCCGCAACGACCACGCGTAGTTGCCGGCGATCTCGGGCGTGCTCATCTCCTGATCGGGATGATATATTGTGAGATACTCGTCGACCGACGTTGTAAATTTGTCATCGTCCGGCGGCGCGCGGCAAATGCGTTCGTACTTCTCCGCGAATGCGGCGCTCAATCTTTGCGCATCACGGCCCGTGAGATCCCAGAAATAATTGCTTACAATGTCAAGCGACGTTGCCATGTAGTTTAAATTCCAAAAGCCTGCGCACCCGCTTCCCAGTACATTTCCGGAGGCGGCATGGCATCAATGCCGTAATAGAAATCCTCCTGCCAGCCAATCTCGTCCGTAGAATCCCACGAGGGATCATAATCATCATAACTTTCTACAGGAGCGGCGGATATTTCTTCATCAGAAGACGATGGTGTCGCGGCAGGCGGAGCGGAAGAACCGCCCACACCGTTTGTGCCTCCGCCGCCCGAACCCCTCCGCGCCTTGTAATCGCGCATATATTCTTCAAATGATGCCGACTTTCTCATCTCTTTCAGCTCGTCCTGATCCTCAAGCAACTCAATTAGCTGTACAGCCAAACTCCGCTTGTCCTGATCTGAAACCATATTGAGCGCCTTCAAGACAAAAATCCTTGGAACGACTTCAATGTCATGTGTTGCAGCAACAGTGAGGAGACGAACAACAAGCGGATCAATGTTTCCGTCTGCAGTATCCGGAAAATGGGCGTTAAACCTGAAAAACAAAAATGCGCCGTTGGGCTTTTTCAATATATCGCTCATCAATTGAAAGAGGGCCGGATCATTTTTGAGCGAAGGTTTTAACGGTTCCTCAAACAAACCTACCATCTGCTCGGCAATCTCGCGGTTTTCCGGATTGGAGATCTGCTCAAGCGCCCTCCCGATATACTGGCCGGTCACATCGGTAATATCATGGTCCGCCGTTGCAGAGGCCAGGCGTTCTATGAGCGGATCGGGCTCGCTTCCCTCCTCGGACAAAAAGCTGTGAAAAAATTTAAAGAATAAATCCTCCCCTCCCTGCTTCATAAGAACTTCCAGAAGCGTGTGAAAAAACGGGGAGCCGTATCCGCCCGCGGCCGCAACAAGTTCTTCGAAACGCGGCACCAAACTCAATTTCTTCTCCGGCGTCACTTCCACCATATTTAAAAGTTTCAAGCCCAGACTTCGGCGCGCGGGATCCTGAAGGATGTTAATGAGGATTTCGTGGATAAGCAGTTGAGAGCTGTCGGTTTCGGGATTTTTTATGATCGGAACGATCGCCTCTATCAACATTATCGCACCTTTCATAAGGGCAATCTCTCTTTCGGCAGCCTGCTTTTCCGGTGTATATTTTTCCCCTTTGACATCTTCCAGGACATCATCCCACGCCAGATCCAGCTCCTTATCTTCGAGCTCTTTCTTCAGCTTATTCAGCAATTCAGTGTAACGGTCCGCCAGCGCGAAACGAAGCTTTGCGGGCGAACCCTCGGGGCAATTCCCGCCGCCCGTCAGATGCCGCCTGTAATACAGGCGAAGGAGCGAAGGCTGGATTAGCTCACCACCGCTTGTCAGACGCACCCAACTTGTTCCCCATTCGGGGGCTGCAAAAAAACCGTTCATGGATTGCGAAAATCTTTGTTCCGCCCCGATGTTTTGAAAAGTGGTTCCGCCATGTATGCTTGACTGCGCGCCCAGCGACTCGCTGCACTGCTGCTCATATTCACCGATAAGGTTCGCCTCGTACTGCTCCATGCTCGTGGGTATAGAAGCGGGCATCGGATCCCTGATCAGGAAACCCCGGATCGCCTCGAGGGAATCAAACATGCTTTTTAAAAATCCTACAGACACGTCCCCTAATCCTCCGGCCATTTATCGGTGGATTTCCAAAAAAGTTGCTAAGTTTATAAATAGTTGGAATTACTTGGAAAAAACCATCCTTGCATCGAGGCAGAAACCGCCCTCGCCGGCAGGCATAAGTTTAAACGGATTCAGATCAAGCTCCGCTATGACTGGAAAATCTGTGACCAAAAGACTTACACGGGAGACGACTTCCTTTGCCTTATGAAGATCGTAGCCCTTTTCGCCGCGCGCGCCCTTGAGGATCGGATAACCTTTGAGTTCCGCGAACATGGAATCGATTTCACGTTCGTCGAAGGGCACAACGCGGAGCGCGGTGTCCTTGAAAATTTCCACGAATATTCCTCCAAGTCCGACCATCACAGTCGGGCCGAAATTCGGATCCCTCTTCGCGCCGATGATGAGCTCGCGCCCGCCCTGAATCATCGGCTGGACGACCACGCCTTCGATCTCCGCATCCGGCGCGCGTTTTTTTATATTCGAAATCATGTCGCGGTATGCCTGCCTTAAAGAATCCTCATTTCTTATGTTGAGTTGCACGCCGCCGAGATCCGTCTTGTGCGAGATGTTGGGAGAGACGATCTTCATGGCGACCGGATAGCCCTGAACGGCAGCCTCTTTGACCGCGTCGTCCTCTTTTTCGACGCAAACGCTTTTGACCACCGGAATCCCGTACGCCTCTAAAATTTCAAGCGCCTCGACAAGAAGCGGATTTCTGTTTTCATTTGCGCAAGCGTCCACAATTTTTTTCACCCTGTCCTTATCCACGGGAAATCGGGGCATGGCGGAGGGCACGGGCCTCATCTCATGGCGGAAATCACGCGCGAGTGCCAAAGCGTAGATCGCATCGGAAGGCGATGTGAAGACCGGCTGGGGGAGCTTCTGTCTCAAGCGATACAATTCCTCTTCGTCTGTCGCAACGCAGATTGCGATCGGTTTGCGGTGCGCATACGAAATTTTTTCAAGCTCCGCAAAAAGGGCCCTCGACGCGTCCCCTTCCGTCGCGGAAATATATGTGTGCAGAAACACGACCCCGTCCACGTTCTGCTGCATTATCGTGCGCTCCACTATTTTGGTGTAAACCTCATAATCAAAAAGGTCGCCCAGATCCAACGGGTTCGTCAGCTGTATGACGTGCGCGCGAAAATGCTTTTCGATCCCGCTTATAAATCTGGGGTCGAACGGTGCAAGCGTGAAGCCGGCCTCTTCGCAGGCATCCGCCGCGATGACGGCGTGTCCCCCCGAACGGGACAGGATCGCCAGCTTATTGCCGCGCAATTTGGGAAGCGGCAAAATCTTCAGATAGTTGACGAGTGTTTCATGGTCCTTGAAGCGGGCTATTCCGGATTGATTGAGGGCCGCGCTGACAACCGCATCATCGCTTGAAAGCGACGCGGTGTGAGACTGCGCGATCGCCTTCGCCTCCTTGCCGATGTTTGACTTGTGAAGGAGAATAGGTTTCGAGGATTTTCTGGCGATCTCCATCAGCTTGCGGCCGTCGCTTATGCCTTCGAGATAAAGACAAATGATCTCTGTCTCTGGATCGCCTATCAGATATTCAAGTAGATCGTTTTCGTTTATCGCAAGCTTGTTGCCGATACTCGCAAATTTGGCGATCCCCAAATTCTCGCTGGCAAGAACGTTGAGATAGCTGATGCCGACGCCTCCGCTCTGCGTCACAAGCGAGATGCCGCCTTTTCTGAACACGTTTTTGAAACTTGTGAAGGGAAGCGCCAGACCGTTATGCATGTTCATTGTGCCTATGCAGTTGGGCCCTATGAATTTGATGCCGTATTTTTCTGCGGCCTCCAGAAGCTTGTTTTCAATCGCGACTCCTTCGGGGCCGTATTCGCGGAAACCAGCGGATTCTATGATCACGTGTTTGATATTTTTTTCGCCGCATTCGGCCAAAATATCGGGGACCGTCTTCGCGGGAGTGAGTATCACCGCGAGATCGAGCTGATCCGGTATGTCGGACACGGATCTGTAGATCCGCCGGCCGAAAAGCGTGCCGCCCTTGTGGCCGACCTCGTAGATGATCCCGTCATAGTTGAACTCAATCAGATTGGCGATTATGCTTCGGCCCATGTTCCCGGGCGATTCGGAGACGCCTATGACCGCAACCGACCTGGGATTAAAAAACTCTTTCATTTTTTACCCCCTCCCCCTCCTTTATAAGGAGGGGCAAGGGGAGGTAGATCTACCCTCCCCATCCCTCCCTTACAAAGGGAGGGATTTCGTTTTCTCCTAAAAAAATCCGACAACAGTTCCGCACATTCATCTTCAAGCACGCCGCGGACGACTTCAATTTGATGGTTCAGCCTTTCGTCCTGCATGACATTGTATAATGATCCGCATGCGCCCGCCTTGGGATCCATGCAGCCGAACACAAGCATCGGAATTCTCGCCTGCAAAAGCGCGCCCGCGCACATGAGGCATGGTTCGCATGTGACATATATGGCCGCTTCGGTCAACCGCCACGATTTTTCCTTTTTTGCGAGCTTTTCTAAAAGCAGAAGCTCCGCATGGCCCAATGGATTATGCGTCTTCTCGCGGATGTTGTGCGCGCGCATCACGACTTTTCCGCCCACGACGGCGACGGCGCCCACCGGCACCTCGTCCATCGCGGCGGCTTTCAAAGCCTCGGCAATTGCCTGAAGCATCCATTTAGCGTGAGTTTTATCAGACATAAAAAATCCCCTCCTTTGTAAGGAGGGGACAGGGGAGGTAGATCTACCCCACCTTACCTCCCCTTACAAAGGGGAGGCTAGGGTTTTAATGGAAACGACTGGACAGTGTTGTCATTAAATGTGGCGACAATTACGCTCTTGTCGGTTCTGTTGTAAGCGACACCGGCGGGGCCGGCGAGTCCCACTTTAAAACCGTTCAGGACAAAGTTGGGCGCGATGCGGTAAACGGCGCCAAGCTCGCGGCTCGCGACGTAAATGTTGCCGCCGTCGTCCACGTCCATCCCCTCAAGCGACTTGAGATAAATCGCGGGCATCTGCTGCTTTTTTCCCGACTTGTCATATGCGTTGACCTGTCCGGACACTCCGCCGGCAACCGCGAAATTCTGACGCGCCGGATACCACGCGATGCCGTGCGGGTTTCCCAGATCCGCGCCTGCTGTAAAGAGCGTGACTTCATGCTGTTTGGTCACATCGACCCTGTAGATCGCGTTCGCGGCCGCATCGGCAACATAGAGCGCGCCGTCGGGGCCGATTATAATGGAATAGAAACTCTGGTGGGGAAGCTCGCCGAAGTTGACGTCGAAGAGCTGCTTTCCTGTATTGAGGTCATAGCTGTGGAGCGCGTCGATGTCGCAGACATAGAGAAAGTTGCCGAGGATCGCCATCCCCTTCGGGGCGTGCAGGATGACATCCGATGCTGCGCCGTCTATGAAGCGGATCTGATCGACAGTCCCGTCGCCCTTGAGGCGTGAGATGAAACCGTTGTCGTCTTTCGATTCGGGATCGCCGTTGACGTTGCCCACGTAAATCAGGCCGGTCTTCTGATCGATTGCGATTCCATAGGGATTCAGAAAGCCCGTGGCAGTGAATGCAAATGCGCCCCTTGCAAGGATCAGGAACAAAAAAATGGCGGTGATTTTCTTCATCACCGCCAAGTTAGCTTTTTACTTATCCTCTGTCAATTACCTATCGCGTCTGTGGCCCGCGCGGCGCCACAGAATGGCAGTCATCGGGAACGCCACAAACAGGATCCAAAGAGGCGAAGAAGCCGGTGTGGATGTCGTAACCAGAGAGCAGCTGAACGCGCCGCCGCTTGAGTCATTGTTCGCCGCATTTTCTACTGCCCCGTCGACGTTGGCGTTGTCAGGCGACCATACGTCACCGGAAGAGTTATCGTTCAAATCGACTTGATCGCCGCCGCCGTCCAGATTGACGTCGCCTTTTTCACCGCCGTCCGTATCGCCGTCTCCGTCTCCGGAAGGCGCCGGATGGCGTGCCTCGTGCTGGAAATAACGTATCAAAGAGTTGTCGGTTGCCCGACCCAGAAGCCCTGACAAATCGTTCTTCAATTTGCACACGCCGTCCGCTTTCATCTCCAGACCGTCCATGCAAACGCATTCCTGCTCGATCGTGTATTGCTGATGCTCATAGTGCGCCCTCCAATCCGTGCATTTCATCTGCCAATTGACGCTATCAAACTCGCCGCCGATGGGCTCTTTGCACGTCAGCGAATCGCCCTCCTCACCATTCTTCAATATTGCATCTTCTTCATTGGGACATTTCGGTCTTTCAACACGAATGACCTGACCCATGTTAGTCATAGTTACATAATTTTCATGCAGAATGCCGTTATCAAGGCCTAAAGTATAAATACTGTCGCGGGCCGAAACATCTCTCCAATTAAAGTTCTCCTTCTCGTCTATATAAAACCAATATGGCGGATCCAGAGGAAACTCTACATATGTGTTCAAAAATTCGTTCCATACTTTTTTCACCGTCGCAAAATTAATAGGCGTTAAGCTGTCAATTTCGCACGATTTTAGATCCGGCTTTAGTATGCATTTCGCAGGCGACATTCCATCAACCCTGATCAGCCCGCCGTATCTTTTCCGATATTTTTCCCAGAAAAGCGCTCTGGTCTCATCAGTTTCTAAACTACCAAGATCCTGCATTTCAGAAATGCCAAGCTTCAACCCGTCAAAATCGGTTGGGGTTATAACCGAGGCCGTCTTGAAAGAAAATACGGCTTCCGTTTCCGCTGTTGATATAATTGCGGATCCATCGACCGCTATATAGTCATGAAACATCCCCTGCTCATTATTCTCGATGCGAACAACTGAAGAGAAGCCGGGCAGCGCCGCGGTCCAAGTCTGAATCTTCGCATTCTTCAATATCAATTTCGCGCCGCCTCCGAGTTTTACCGCCGGCGCACAACCTTGTGAAAGGGTGCACTTCGCTCTGACATCCAAATCACGCAAGATCAATTTGCCTTTGCCATATAAATCCAGCCCCGCACCGGTAACGCTTTTTAAAGAGATATCCGTGATGTCAATTTCCGCCCTGTATTCATAATTGAGGCGCTTGACCACATCCAAATCGAAATAGGCTTCGGGACAAAATCTTGTGGCTCCCATAAAACCGCCGCCGCAATCGATATCGAACGGGCTCGCCCAATCACCGTCGCCCCAGTACACCGGATAGCCTCCTTCCAAGATAACCGTTCTTTCATTAAGGTTTATGGAAACGGGGTTATCAATCTTCGTTATCGTGCTTATTAGTTTTTGCTCGTTATTGATTTCGGATTGGAACAGGATCGTATTGCCGTCATTTCCATCCGAATCCATTTCGCAATACCCGCTATCCCCTTCTATTTGGTTAAAAATATTCTGGAGAGTGCACTCCATCTTATAATCATCAGCATAAGAGTCACCCTTGCCGTTTCTTGCCTTGAACGCTTTATTGATCACAAGACAAGGATTGCCGTTGAGATCTGTGCTTGTGTTCATTTCACAATCATGGTGTTCTGCAAATGACGATCCCGATACGAATGAGAAAATGAAGGCAGCGGCAACCGTCAGGATAATTGCAAATACATTGAACGACTTTTTCATGAGAAACCTCCGCTATCTTTATAAGCAATTTCCCTGCCAACCAGTGATCAGTGACAATGACCAGTGATCAGCATAAACCCAATAATAACAAGAGTTTAAATGATGCGGCAATTGAGCTTATTTAGTGCCAGGTTAGCTTTCGGGTTGTTAAGGGGCTGAAGTGGGGACAAAAAACCCCAAGGCGCCTGACGCCTAAGATAAAAAAATGGCGGTGATTTTCTTAATCACCGCCAAGGTAGTTTTTTTTATCAATTCGGTGTCAACCGACGTTAGGGATTAATTAAAAAGGGCTGCCCTCCATCTTACTGTTTCCATACCAATAATTTCCTTCTTCAAACATATCAAGATGACGCCACTCATAACCCCAGTCACCCTGACCAAGCTCTCGGAATCCAAACGGTTCACTCTGATAGGTGGCAAAATAACAGTTACTCCCATGGTCATCGAAGTCGGAATATATGCCATACGTTTGAGCTCCGACCAGTTCACCATTGGTATTCGTTTTTAAACAAGCCCTTACTTCGACATGAGTAATCTTGAGTGATGGTTTGCCGGCACAATTCTCATCGCCCAACAAAAAACCAACACCTGTTATGTCTTCGACACACATAGAACCACGTACAACAGATGAAGACGTGTTTAAATCAATGATCTTTGGACGATCGTCTATTCTGTTTGCGTGTTCGTCACTGTGTTTGTTGTCACTGGTCAGATAAAATCTCCCGCTGTAAGCGATATAATCTTTATTACTTCCGACACCTCCTCCAGTATTCAATAAAGCTGAATCGGAGTCTTCCTCATTCTTCTTGACTAGTGAACCATCACGTTCGTCACTGACCAAGGTTAATCCTGCCTTTGTGTACTTGCAGAAACCCCTGTCTTCCTTCTTATTGTATTGGGCTCTCATCTTGAGATACACATCGCTTATTTTTGCAATTCTGCAAACGGTATTCAACGTGACAAAGTATTCATATCTTCTATACTCATTGCCCTCCGTTTTACACTTCTTATCTTTGACTATGATTTTTACGGTCCGGGTGGTTCCAACTTCCGTGTCAGGGGAGAGGTTAATTTTTTTACCACTATCTACTGAATTGACCCAATTTGCCTCTTCTTCGGTATAGAGAATAGTGTAACGATCATTTTTCCCGGAGATTTCAGGTGTAATAAATACATCTTTGGAAACAGGCCCATATTTTGATATATCTACCGTCACTGTATCGCCTGCGCCTGGAAATATCGTAATCGGCTCTTTGACGGCATCGCCATCTATTTTCAAGGACAAATATGGTTCCGCTTCTATTTTACATTCATCGATCTCATAGGAAGTATCCTGGACAATAGTACCTTTTGGTCTTATGATTTCAGAGATTTTGAAAGTCTTGACGATCATTCTTGAATCGCAATCCCGATCTTTCACTCGAACCGTTACCTCGTGGATGACCTTGGAATCTGTGAAATCCGGAGTGCCTGAAATCGTGACCTGTCTCGTATCTTCGCTCGTGCTGAATTCCACATTCTCTGGTAAATCTGAAATGACCCATTTGAAATTGCCGCTTCCATCACTAACAGAAATCGTCATGTTGATACCGCTTCCTTCGTGTACAGTTATATCTGCCACATCAAAGCTATGGAGCGGAAAGTCACAAACTGAACCGGAGCCTGAACCAGAGCCGGATCCAGAGCCGGATCCAGAGCCGGAACCCGATCCAGAATCATCGGCGATATCAATGCCATCGTTTGGATCTGAACCATTGCCGCCGTCATTACTCCAGTTAGAACCGCTGTCACTGACACCACTTTGAAGAGTCGGATCGGCGGACCCGTTAGTGGCGCCACCGGAACAGCCGGCAACAACTAACAGCACAACAACGAAAGCTAGATATTTGTACATAAACACTCCTTGTTAGATAAGTTTACGAACACTTTATAAGCAATTGTTGTGCCAATCCTCGCGGAACTAACGTGATGATACTACTAGGTTATTTTTGATTTAATTTGACGATGAATCAATCTTTGGGGGGTGTGTGATCAAATCGGGGATAAAAGACCCCTCAAATCAAAAGGCCCTCTGAATTTCAGAGGGCCTTTTTGGTTAGTGATCCAATCTAACCCATTCATCATCATAAATCGGGTGGTGTCCACCTTATCCATTCATTATCAACCAAGCCGTAGCTTGATTCCGGAAAATATTGATGCCCCCTCTGCCACTTGGCATCGGTCGTGAAATTCTCTCTCTTCTCACGATGGCCAGGGACTTGCCACTCGATATCACTGCTGTCATCTCTCCACCACATCCAATGAGGGCTAAAGACACCGACATAATCTATATGGACGTCAAAGAGATAGCATGCGCTCATGAAGCAGGGTCCTGAAGCATCTACTTTCTGGTCTATCCACATCGCCACTCTATGCACATCTTTTAAAGCCACCCCGCCTTTTCCTTCCACGGGATATATCTTTGACAAAATTACGACATGACCGTCATCTCCCCATCTTGAGGCCCATGCTCTGGGCGTCTTTGCCACCAGTTCGTCACGGCCGGTCTCTTCATTATGGGTATATAACTCAACCTCCACATATGGGCTATCTTCTTCAGTGTCGTCGAAATCTATGACCAGTTCGACTCCGATAAGGTCGCTGACTTTGTCGTGTGTTCTATTCAAATCGAAATGGAATGACTTTTCCTTTGTTTGAGGAGCGGCAGTGCACTGATCTGTAACCTTGACTGTGAGAACTTCTTCTATGGATTCACTACCCGCACAAAAGAAATAGGTAGGCACCATTTCGGGGGGGGTAAAAGTCGCCGTTCCATCAGTATCTATAATGGTGGGTGCAGGATATGCCGGGCAAAGTCTCAAAGCGAGATCGAATATTCCGTCGATATTGAACGTGTCGTTGTCTGCAATTTCCGTCGACTGGTGGGTCGTCCAGGTGCTCGGAATGCCCCAGAAATTTGCCGCCGAGCTTATCAATTCCCAGCTGTAGGGCGGAACGCCGCCGGTCGCCTGAAACGTCGCTTCAAAACCATTGCCCATCATGCTGAAACCATTATTAACATCTGCGTCCCCAAAGGGCGTGTCCGGATAAGTTGTGCTCTTCATTGTAATCTGCAGCGACGTACCGCACGGGTTTGGAAGCTTGGAGACTGATGGATCAGCCGATCCAATAGTGACAAAATGATTGAATTCCTGTTGGGCATATTGGACCGTGATGACCCGATCTTCGGTTATTGGAGTTTCTACAGGGGTATCACCCGTGCCAGCTGCATCCGTTCCGTCTGAATCCGTATCATCCGTTACAAATTCGTCGTCGTCTTTGTCGTCCGCATTCAGATTGCTATCGGAGTTGTCGCTGTTATTATTCCAATCGGTTGTATCGGATATGTCCGTCGGCGTGGGGTTTGTGAGATTCGAACTTGTGTCAGACTTGCCTTGAAAGGCGCATCCGACGACGACTAGAAGCGAGAAAATAACAACAAGGTATTTATACATGTAAAATCCTCCACATGAAGGTGCACATTAAATGGATGCAAAAAGCGCACCAAAGTTTACCTTTTAAAACCTATTGATATTATTGATTATTTAGCTAGAGAATATGATGGCTGGCTGATTTTTTGGGGGGTTGAGACACCAGAAAAAGAATACCCGCCTTGGGTGTCCCCAAGGCGGGCAGTTTCAACTCTTTTAATTACCAAATCATCGTATCGGTACCACTCTTCACATTGCAGCTGTAATCGACAATTTCTGAGAAAACTACCTCACAATCCTCATTGGGTTCATCATTATTGTTATCCATTATGATCCTCTGCCATTTAGGCGGTTCCCTTAAATAACTTTCAGTTTTGTATCTTGCCGGTGTCGACCACAGATAAGGCGCTTCCCAGTAGACCGGAACATCCCACATTTTGAAGAATTCAATGTTTTCGCTGTATATCCTTATATGTGACGTCCAAACATCGAAATAATAACCCGTTGAGCCGTCGTTGATATGCATCTTTATCTGTTTGATATCGGAAAGCTTCTTGTCGCCATTTCGCATGTAGTTGAGCTTCAATCGATAAAGAGTCCATCTGCCGCTGGCAGGAACAAAAACGACCGTCTTGGCAAGTAATTGATTGCTTTCGTCAAACAGACCGAGCTGGATCCAGGAACCGCTGTCGATATCCTTTCCCTCTATATATATCTCAAATGCCCGCAAATCACGTAAGGGTACCCTATCTGGATCGTCGCCTGTGTCGCGCAATTCAAAATCGAATTTCTTTTCCTTTGACTGCAGAGCGGGAGAGGAACATCTGTCCGTCACCTTCACAGTGAGAACTTCTTCTATGGATTCACTACCCGGGCAAGAACCAGAGGTCGGTACCATTTCAGGGAGGGTATCAGGAACAGAAGTCGTTCCGTCAGTATTTATAATGGTGGGCACGGGATATGCCGGGCAAAGTCTCAAGCCGTAATTAAATGTTCCTTCGATATTGAAAGTGTCATTCTCCGCATCTACCGTCGATTGTCTGCGACTCCAGCTGCTTGGATTTTCCGGTATTGTTCCGATCATCCAGAAATCCTCCGCCGCGCTTCTCAACTCCCAGGTGTATGGCGGAACGCCGCCGGTCACCTGAAACGTCGCTTCAAAATCATTGCCCATCATGCTGGAACCTTTATTAACATCGGCGTCTCCAAAGGGCCTATCCGGATAACTTGTGCTCTTCATTGTAATCTGTAGCGGCGTACCGCACGGGTTTGCAGGTTCGGTTTCCGGTATATCGGCCGGCGCAAAAGAGCTTGAATGAGAAAAAGCTTGAGGTGCATATCGCGTCTGGACCATGATATCCCGAACCAAGATTGAATACGTTTTGGAATCACAATCCTCAAGATTGTTTGAATCGCAAACCT
>Ga0315274_10011510_pt1 | contig 12677 bp, 12 predicted proteins | sample YL17G02_20_MG_FD_203700 | JGI IMG/M metagenome (GOLD analysis project Ga0315274, IMG submission 203700) | Sediment microbial communities from Yellowstone Lake, YNP, Wyoming, USA - YL17G02_20 | ecosystem: Environmental > Aquatic > Freshwater > Lake > Sediment | place: USA: Wyoming | collected... | reverse complement strand
TCACGGTCTTACCGGACCTTTTGTCCACCTGCTCGTTCTCTCTGAACCCGGAGATCACGGCGTCGCCGTTCTTGCTGGCTCTGACCTTGTCCAGCTGCAACTCGCCGTTCCTGAATTCGAGGTGCACATCCTTGATGATCTTGCCGGAGTCACGGTCGCTGGTCACCGGGCAGAAGAAAGTGCCCTCCCCCACGGTTTCGTGTGGCGAGACGAACAGCTCGCCCGCCGGGAGGTTGGCTCCCCGGTCTCCTACCGAGAAATCGTAGTCGCTGGTGAAGCCGTCGTCGATGTTCAGCCTTCTTCCCTCTATCTTGATCCTGAAGTCGGTCCCATTGTCGTCCCATGCGTGGGCCCACGAGGCCTTCACGAACTTCTGAGACAGCTTCTTGCCGATCCTCATGAGGAGAGATGGCGAGGTCGAAATGCCGCCAATGATTGTCTGTTCGAGCTGGCTGTAGGGGATCCCGAACCTCTTCGCGGACCCGTGCGTCGGCCATCCCGCGTAGAGCCATTTCTTGCCTTCCTTGGGATGATGCACGATATCGTTGACCGGTACGGAGGCCTTGCGCCTAGCCTGCAGCTTCTCCTGGGCGAACCCTTGCGCGATCCGGGGGTCGTCCATCTCCTCGACCGCGATGATGAGGTCCGCGGCCTTGACCATGCCCACATACTGCTTGTGCGGGACTGCAAGAGTCTTTGCCGGGACAACATCGAACACCTTCTGCAGGTACCGGTCCGAGGTGATGACTATCGTTGGGGTAGCGCCCTTCCTGTAGCACTCGATGGCGATGTCCTCGAGAAGCCTCTGAGTGTGAGCGCCTCCCTTGATGATGACTCCTTCACCCTTCTTGAGATTGCACGTGTCCACCATGCTCTTTGCGCACCGTGCAATCGTCCTGTCGCTGATAGCCACTATGATACCCCATTTGATGCGAGCAAGGGCACCGTACTTATAGGTGTCGCATTTGTCGATGTACGTTGTTGAACGTTACAATCTCTTGACCATCACTGCAGGAAAACACGTCCGCTCGTATTGCTGACAGAGCATGCAGTTGCTCATGCTGGGCCCGCCCGATTCCATCATCGTGCTGGTCCTGTACCCTATCTTCTCGAAGAACCGTGGGGTCCTGGCGAGCGCCCACAGCCTGTCCGCGCCTCGGATCCGGGCCTCGTTCTCGATGGTCTTCACCAGCAGGGAGCCAACCCCCTTGCTCCTAAGGCGCTCGGCGACCGCGAGCCACTCTATCGAGTACCGGTTGCCGTCCTTCTTCAGGGCGACACACCCGACGAGCTCCGGCACGAAGTAGTAGCCGTAAGCAGTGATGATGTTCTCGAAGGTCCCGTCCTCCAGACCGGACGAGAGGGCAAGGGCCCTTATGGCATCGAAATCCGCCGTCCTCTTCAGCTCGGGCCCGTTGTGGTTCTGTCCGTCCATCGGCACCATGGAATACAAGGCCGCGAGATATCTCTTTCGGGTCGTCCGGTACGGGCGTCACCACTGTTCCCAATCGCCCGCGGTGGTCATCGACGGCTGGGTCGGCGTTCTCGCGATCTCCTGCCGGGCGACCTTGGGTAGCGCTACTTCGAGGCGCGCGCCGTGCGAGGGCGCGCCGGGCACGCGATCCTTGACCGAGACGATTCCGTTGTAGCGGTCGACCAGAAGCGATACAATCGACAGCCCCATGCCGGTCCCGCTCATCCCATCCGGCCTCTTCGCGAACCTGGCGAAAACCTTGTCCTTCCTGTCGTCGGCTATGCCAGGGCCGTGGTCCTCGATATTAACAGTCCACGCGCTGTGGCCGTCGATGAGCCGCACATCGACCTCTGCGACGGACTTCGGATTGTACTTGACGGCGTTGTTGAGGAGGTTCGCAAACAGGTCATGGATGAGTTCGTCGGCCATGACCGTGCTCTCGCAGTCAGGACAGTCGAGATTCACTATGATGTCCTTCGATGGGAAGTCCCTCTTGACGGCTGAGATGCATCTTACCAGGACCTCTCTGAGGTCGTAGACCTCCTTGATCTCGAATTCCGTGCTCTTCATCTCGGAGATCTTCCTCACGTTGTCGACGAGCGCCCTCATGGCGCCAGAGACCGCAGAGGCCTTCTTCGCGGTCTCGAGGTTCTTCGGGTCCATCGTCGGGTTCTTCTGCAGCTGGTCGAGATGGTACTGCAGAGGGCTGACCATGTTGCCTATGTCGTGGACGATCAGGTCCAGATATCCATGGGACTCGGTCATCGAGCAGACGGCTTCCTCGTACATCTTCGAGTTCTCGACCGCTATCGCGGTCAGGTCCGCCAGAAACTGTATCCTGTCGACGGAATCCTTCGTGGGGACCTTTCCGTCCGCGGGCTCGTCTATCTCGATCCATCCGATCCAGTTCCCGAGCCTGTCCGTCATGGCGAACTCGATATAGTCTAGCTCGTGCCAGTCGTCGGGCGAAGCCCTCGGGTTCTTGATGGTGAGGGGGTTCGAGATGTAGTCAAGTTCGTCGCTGCACGACCGGACGCGGTCCTCTGCCCGGACGTAGTATGCGCGCCGGCCGATCCTGTGCTCCTCGCTCAGGTCGCTCTTCTTCCTCTCCAGCGTATACGTGTGCTTCCTTATCGCGAGGACTTGGTCCACCGCGAACCCGTGGAGCACGCGCGGCGTGAAGACCCCTGTCTTCTCGTCGAGGACACAGATTGTGAGTGCCTTGATGCCGAAGGTCTCCACGATGGTCGTCATGACCTTCTCGAGCAGGACGTCCAACGGCTCGACCTTGGAGATGAGCCTCAGTATGTCGAGCATGTCGGCAATCGGTAGGGAGCGGATACCCTGCTGGGCGACACTCGGAGCCTCAGTCTTGGCAGAAGGCCCCCGCATAATCATCCCTCATCGGTGCATCCCAGAATTGAGATTCACATCATCTTATAAAAACATGTCGGGAGATGCCAGATGCGTCGTTGTCGTGTTATGCAGGACAACCATTATAGGGCGAATGCGATATGCGTGGTTGGACATGTCGAAGGCGTTTCAGGAGCCCAGCCCGATGCCGACACTGATGAGGGACCCGTTCGGCCGAGAGATAAGGAGCCTGCGTCTATCCGTCACTCAGGCGTGCGACCTTGCCTGTGCCCACTGCCATAGAGAAGGCCAAGAGGTCTCGGCGGAGGAGATGACCCTCGAGGAGATCGAAAGGGTCGTAGCTGTGAGCGCGTCTCTCGGGGTCCGGAAGGTCAAGATTACCGGCGGGGAGCCGTTGATGAGAAAGGACATCGTCGACGTCGTCTCGAGGATATCTCCGTTGGTTCGGGAGGTATCGATGACGACGAACGGTTCCCGCCTGTCCGAAATGGCTGCTGCGCTCAAGGTTGCAGGTCTCGCTCGCGTAAACGTGAGCCTTCACTCCCTCGACCCGAGGACTAACGAGAGAATGTGCGGGGTCGACATGACCGCGCACGTGGTGGCCGGCATCAAGGACGCGGTGGAGGTCGGCCTCAGCCCGGTGAAGGTCAACATGGTGGTCTTCAGGGACATCAACCACGACATGATCCCGCCGATGATGGACTTCTGCGGGCGGGTGGGGGCGGTCCTGCAGCTCATCGAGTATGAGTCCGACAGGGATTCGGCGAACACTTCGGAGTTCGCCAAGAAGCATTTCTCGCTTGGCCCATTCGAACAGGGCCTGGCAGCAGTGTCCACCCAGACGACCATCAACGAGCTGCACAGACGGCACAGATACCTTGTGCCTGCGAACGGCACCAATGTCTCGGTGGAGATCGTCCGGCCCATGCACAACACGGAGTTCTGCGCGAACTGCACGCGGATCCGGGTCTCCAGCGACGGGAAGCTGAAACCCTGCCTGCTCGACAGGAGAGGAGCGGTTGATGTACTGGGACCGATGAGGGCGGGTGCGACCGACGACGAGCTGCGGGTCTTGTTCGCCAAGGCTATAGGCAGCAGACGACCATACTGGAGCTGATTCCAGCATGCGCCCGAAAGTCAGAATCGTCAGGGATCCCATCCTCGTCGACGAGGTGATTGGCTCCGTTGAGTCTCGGTCCGCGGGATGTATCGTGAGCTTCACGGGCACCGTCAGGAACAAGTCCGACCTTGGGAGGGTGACCGAGATGCATCTGGAGGTGGCTGAGGACCTTGCGATGAAGGACCTTCAGAGGATTGCCGAGGACGCGATGTCGGCCCAGGAACTGATCGGGGTGGCAGTGACGCACAGGGTCGGCGACCTGAAGGTCGGAGAGGTCATCGTCGTGATCGCGGTCAGCGCGGCCCACAGGAAGGACGCGTTCGGCGCATGCGAGTACATGATCGACGAGCTCAAGAAGACTACCCCTATATGGAAGAAGGAGCGGTCGGGCAGAAGTGGGCAGTGGGTGAAAGGGGAGTCTTGATTTCATGGCCAAGATGGTGGATGTTGGCGGGAAGGAAGTCGTCCGGAGGGTCGCGACTGCTGAAGGGACCCTGAAGCTCAAGAGGTCGACGGTTGAGACGATTGCTAGAAACGAGGTGAAGAAAGGCGATGTCATTTCGGCTTCGAAGCTCGCGGGGATACAGGCCGCGAAGGGCACCTCGACGATTCTTCCGCTCTGTCATCAGGTGCCCTTGACGTCTGTGGAAGTCGAACTCGTTGCGGTAGACGACCTGCTGAAGGCCAGATGCACCGTGTCAGCGCATTACAGGACAGGCGTCGAGATGGAGGCGCTGGTGGGAGTGAGCGCGGCCCTGCTCAATGCGTGGGACATGGTCAAGTACCTGGAGAAGGACGAGATGGGTCAGTATCCGGGAACCGCGATTCAGGATGTCAGGGTCACGCTTAAGGAGAAGGGGGACGGCTAGATGGGTGTGGACGAGCACAGGGGAAAGGCGCCGAAGAGCGTGGTCGTTGCTATCATCACGGTCAGCGACAGCAGGACGGACTCGGATGATACCTCGGGGAAGGCGATCGCGGAGGTCCTCGGCTCGCATGGGCACCGTATCCTCAGGAAGACCATTGTCAAGGACGACGTGCCTGAGATACAGAAGGCCCTTAGGGAGATGATCGAGGACGCGCAGGTCCAGGCAATCGTCATGAACGGGGGCACGGGGGTCGCCAAGCGCGATGTCACCCTCGAGGCGGTGTCGCATTTCGAGGAGAAGCAGATGCCTGGCTTCGGCGAGCTGTTCAGGATGCTGAGCTATCGCGAGATCGGCAGCGCAGCTGCCATGTCGCGCGCAACGGCTTTCGTGTCGGAAGGGAAGGTCGTGTTCTGCCTGCCCGGGTCCGAGAAGGCGGTGAGGTTGGCGGTCGCAGAGCTGATCGCCCCCGAGCTGGGCCATATGGTCTGGGAGGCCAACAGATGAGGCCGATCAAGCGCCTCATCCAGCTGAACGATGCGTTGAATCTCTCGCTCGAGGCCGTGCGGCCAGTCAGCAGGACGGAGAAGATAGACATCATCGACTCGCCCGGAAGGGTGGCCGCGGAGGATGTGGTGTCCTCCCTGAGCGTTCCGCCCTTTTCGAGGTCCGCCATGGACGGCTACGCTGTCCGCGCGAAGGACACATTCGGCGCGTCGAAGCTGCGGCCCGTGAGGCTCAAGGTGATTGAAGCCGTGTATGCAGGGTCCGTTCCCCGTGCGTCCGTCGTCAAGGGTCGTTGTTCAGAGATCGCCACAGGGGCCATGCTCCCTAAGGGGGTGGACGCGGTGGTTATGGTCGAGAACACGGAGAAGGAGGGGGATTGGATCTTCGTCACCGAGGCTGCGCACCCTGGCCAGCATGTGTCTGAGAAGGGTGAGGACATCGCCCCCGGGGTCAAGATCGTCTCGAAGGGCGAATTGCTGAACCCGAGCAAGGCGGGTGCGCTCGCTGCGATAGGCAGGGCGCGCGTGAAGGTGTATGCCAGGCCGAAAGTAGCTGTGATACCGACGGGCAACGAGATAGCTGAGCTGGGAAGGGAGCTGGAGCCGGGCCAGGTGTACAACATCAACAGCTACACGCTCCCCGGGGTGATAACAGCCAACGGCGGGGAGGCGCTGGTGTCGAAGATAGTCGACGACTCCCTCGAAGACCTCGAGGCGGTCGTGAGGGAGTATCGGGACTGCGATATGCTGGTCTTCTCTGGGGGCAGCTCCGTCGGCGAGAGGGACATCATGCTCGACGTCCTCGAGAGGAACGGCAGGGTCGTGTTCCACGGCATCGCGGTGAAGCCCGGGAAGCCCACCCTGTTCGGGACCATCGGAAGTCAGCTCGTGTTCGGGATGCCTGGATATCCGACCGCCTGCCTGTCGAACGCCTACGTCCTCCTGGCGCCGGTCCTGAGGGCGATGGCGCGCCTTCCGAAGAGGGAGCCGCAGACCGTCCAGGCGAGGATGGGCCGGAGGGTGGCTTCCACGACCGGCCGGACGCAGTTCCTTACGGTGCGTCTCGAGGACGGCATCGCGCACCCCGCGTTCAAGGAGTCGGGGGCAATAACCAGCATGGCCTTCGCGGACGGGTACGTCGTCATACCCGCGGATGTTGACCTGATCGAGAAGGACGAACCCGTCGTCGTTCATCTTCTGTGACGGGATGCAGCCTGGGCGCGGGTGCGGTGGCACGAGACTGATATACTGGATGTGGAATCTGGATAGACGGAACACCGAGGCTGGAACGTGTCAATCCGGAAGATGCTGCCTGAGGACATCGATTTCGCGGTCGAGATGACTCGGATCGAGGGCTGGGAGTACAGCAGGATAGAGATAGACAGGCTACTCAAGATCGACCCCGACGGGAGTCTTATATGGGAGGACGGGGAGCAGCTCGCGTTTCTCACGACCATCCACTATGGCAAGACTGGGGTGATAAGCCACCTCGTGGTCTCCGAGAAGGGCAGGGGCCGCAAGATCGGGACTGAGCTGATGAAGAGGGGGCTCGGCTATCTCGACGGGCTGGGCATGGAATCCGTCGTCCTCTACGCCACGCACGCTGGGAGGAAGCTGTACGAGAACATGGGTTTCAAGGACAGCCATAGGATTCACGCGCACGGCGTAAATGTCGACAAACAGACCGTCGACAGGCTCGAACAGAGATGCAGGCCCCTGAGGAGGAGCGACCTCGACGAGGTCGTCCGGATGGACAGCGAAGCGTTCCAGGATGACCGGACCGACCTGATAACTGGACTCTATGATGAGTTCCCGGAGATATGCCTCGGGCTTGAGCGCGATGGTGATCTGGTTGGCGCGATCTTCGGCAGGAGGACACCCATAGGGACCGACCTTGGTCCTTGGGTCTGCATGTCCGGCTCCGTCGAGGATGCAAGGATGCTTTTCGAGTCCGCTGCCAAGGCAGTGGGCGGCAAGAGGGTCGAGTTCGGCATATTCGAGACGAACAAGCCCTTCGAGGACTTCGCCCTCTCGTATCCCCCGTTGAAGTACTTCGATGTGCTGATGATGGTCAGAGGCAAGCCCCGGTACGTCAGGAACCTGGAGACTGCCTGTGGCATCGCCGGGTTCGAGCTCGGCTGACAGACCCCTACACGAGGTCGCTGTCGCGCTTCGCGTAGTAGATGATGTCGCTCTCCCGTTTGTAGCCCATGCTCAGGAACAACACTTCGGAGGCGGGGTTGTCTCCTTCGATGAGGATGGAGAACACCCCTCTTCCGCGCTTCCGCAGGGCCTTCTCGCACTCGTCCACTATGGCGCGGCCGATGCCTTTCTTCTGCGCGCCTGGGAGAACGGCCAACCGGTTGATCCAGCCCTTCCTGCCGTCGTCGCTGGCGATGACCGCCCCTACGAGCTTGTCCCCTTCGAACGCGCCGATGAACAGGTCTGGGTACGCAGATCGCTGTTGCCTCAGGTTCTCCAGGCTGTCCCTGCCCGTCGGCCTGTAGGGCAGTCCAGCCTCCACCCAGACCTTCGTCATCGCATCCAGTTCGCTCTCTCTCAACGGCCGGACAACCACCTTCATCGGAATCAACCGAACCTCAAGAGGTGCGTAAATGCGTTCCCGGATTTGAACGATGTGGTGCGGCAGGGGCTAGGATGCTCGTTGGGTATCAGGTCAGCGCTTGCTCTTCTTCCTTTTCTTGGGCTTCGCGGCAGCCTTCTTGGGTTTGTGCTTGTGCTTGATTCTCCGTGATTCCATCGGTCGCTCACAACAGACTATGTTCTCCAACAGCCCCACCCCTTCCTCGGTCACGACCAGGGTGGTGCCGCACACCTCGCACACGAACTCCGTGCCTTTCTTCGGTTGCTCTCCTTCCATCGCAGATTCCTCCCCCCGCCCATGGAATCTAGGTTCGGGATCGTATTTCTACATAGGGCCTTAGAGGGACGTGCCCGGGCTTATCCCGCTCTCCCGACGGGTGTGTGGACGAGTGGGTCAGAGCTCTCCTTCATCCTTCGCGCTGCGGGCCACCATGATCATGACCTCGAACGCTCTGAAGGCGTCGATGGCATCCTTCGCCTTGTATGCCACGGACTTGACATCCTTGCGCTTGACCAACGGGATCTTGGAGGCGTACTCCGCCATGAGCGGCTTCACGAACTCGACCTCCATCTGGATGGGCTTCTTGAGGGTGACGGGAGGGATGTCCTTGACCCTGGAGATCGCCTCCTTCGCACCCTTTCTGATGAGGTCGCACGCCTTCTTGGGGGTCAGCGACCGGACGCCGTACACGCCAATCCCCTCCTTGGTGGGGACCCCGACGATGTCCTTGACGAGGCTTCGGGCCTGGTTGACCGCGTGCAGGTCTCCTGACACGAACACCAGAGGCACCCCGAAATGGCCGGCCAGGACTGCGCCCAGGCCAGATTCCCCCAGGACCCTGCCGTTCATCCTCAGCGCGGCAATGGTGTACGTGTATGTGTGCCCGAGCACGCCCGCGTGCGTGTGCCGCATCGCGTGGTAGCCCACCTGGAAGGCGGCGTCGAACCCCTTCGAGATGCCGCTCATCATGCCGAGCTCGTAGGGAGCGCCCTGGATGACCTCGACCTCTTCGTCCAGCAGTTCGACCAGCAGGTTCCTGCCGGTGTCGTGCGCGTCACAGACGAGCACTTCGTCCGCACCGCCCGCCCTCGCACCCTCGATGGCGGCCTGGACCTCGTCGGTCATTATCCGGCGCATCCTATCGTAGTCGAACCCCTTCTGATCGACCTGGTAGTCGTGGCTGAGGGTCGCGATGCCCTCCATGTCTGCTGATATGTGGACCTTCATAGCAGTCTTTTGGGGGATGCGTCTCGGTCGGATAAAAGGTTCGCGCCGCCGGACAACGAGCACGGGGCGAGAACCATGACCAAAGCCTTTTATCGATTCCCAGGGCATTTGGTGTCATCCATGTCAAACACCCTTCCCGCACCTGATAGTTCCGGCCAGGAACCTGCCAACAGGATTCGGAGTCTCGCGAGGATTCACGAGCTGACCACGGAACTGCTGTATGTCGAGGACATCAGCGTGTTCCTGCGGAGGATCGCGGAGTCAGTGAGAGAGCTGTTCGGGTTCGACAGGGTCAGCATCTCCACCATGGACACCGTGAGGGGGATATTCACCGACCACGCGCTGGCAGGATACTCCGAGCAGGAGGAGGCGGAGTTGAGGCAGAACGAGAGCGCCTTCGCAGTGGATGAGATACTGTCAGATTTCAAGGAATCGTTCAAGATCTCCAAGATAGCGTACTACATACCCGCGGAGAAGCAGTCCAGTCCTCCAGGCGATTTCGTAGCCGTCAAGGATAGGAAGGCTGCGGCCGAGCTGCGCAAGGGCCCGAACATGTGGCACGAGCTGGATCTTCTCTACTTCGCGTTGAACGACAGGCGCGGGCAGATGGTGGGCTTCCTCCAGGTCGATTACCCCAAGAACGGCAGAGTTCCAAGTGCGGAGACCGTGTCGGAGATCGAGTTGTTCGCGAGGATAGCCGCCGTCGGGATCGAGAATTTCAGCACCTACAGGAGAGCACACGACCTGATGAAGGAGAACGAGACCAAGTCGGAGAACATGCTCAAGATCCTGGAGCTGACCAGGAGCGTGCTGATGGTCGACGACCTCGACGTCGTGCTCCGGAAGATCGCCTCTGCGATGGCCTCGTCCTTCAACTACCGGAAGGTCGGCGTGTCGTTGTTCACTGAGGGCCAGAACGAGGTGATGGTGCATGCCCTCAGCGGGTACACGAAGGATGAGGAGGCCCTCGTGCGCAAGACCCCGATCCTCAAGGACAAGGTGCTCGAGGACATCAGAGATGAGTTCAGGGTCACGAACAGCGGGTACTATGTCCCCGGTGAGAGCCAAATGACACAGATGGAGGACTTCGTGTTCATCGAGAACGTCGAGAACGCGAGGAAGCCGAGGGCGACCCCCCATAGCTGGCACGAGCTCGACCTGCTGTACTTCGCGATCTACGACAGGGAAGGACACATCATCGGGATCATACAGCTCGACTATCCCGTCGACGGGAAGATCCCCACGAAGGATATGATGGAGGCGATGGAGGCGTACGCTAGCATCGCATCGATCGCGATAGGCAACTCCTCACTGTTCGAGGACACGAACGATGCCAAGAGCCAGGTCAAGATGTATCTCGACCTCCTGACGCACGATGTGGGCAACTTCGTCAACCCGATCAACGCCTACCTTGAGCTCGTAATAGGGACGACCTCGCTGACCGCGGTGCAGCACAAGTACATGTCCTCTGCGCTCGAAGCGACCAGGAGCGTCTCGCACCTGATAAGGAACGTGAGCAGGTCCGCGCAGATGCTCGAGGATCAGCAGTCCGAGCTTGTTCCCAGGGACCTTCTCAAGACCCTGTTGCAGGTGTCGACCGATGCGAGGAGCGCGTTCCTCAGCCGCAGGGTCAATGTCAAGCTGAACTTCCCCAAGACTGATGTCTGGGTCATGGCGGACGGCCTCTTGGACGAGGTGTTCTACAACCTCCTCAGCAACTCGATCAAGTACGACGACCACGACGAGGTCACCATCGATGTCGATGTCGAAGTCCTGCAGGAGAACGAGAAGAACATCGCCCGCGTGAAGGTGATCGACCGAGGGACAGGGATTCCCGACGACCTGAAGGAGAAGGTGTTCTCGCGCGGGTTCAGGCAGATGGCGAAGGCGGACCGCCCGTCCCTGCACAAGTCGAAGGGGGCGGGCATGGGCCTATCCCTGGTCAAGTCTCTCGTGGACAAGTACGAGGGGAAGATATGGGTCGAGAACAGGGTCTATGCGGACCATTCCATGGGTAGCGTGTTCATCGTGCTGCTCCCCGTGCCGTAGCCTGTGCCCGCCCGGATATCAATTTATATCGTCCTTTGTCATCCCGTTGACGGGCTGTTCCGATGGATCCTGGGGAAGAGATTGCCGTCATCAAGCGGACTTATGGGATTGTTGGCAGGGAGCGCGAGCTTGAGCTTGCCCTTGCCGCGGTCCGGTCGGGACGGCACCTGATGATAGAGGGGCCGGTCGGGGTCGGGAAGACCATCCTCGCGATCGCCGTCGCGCGGCATCTCGGTAGGGCTGTACTGAGGGTGGATGGCGACGAGAGGTACACCGAGCAGAAGCTCTCGGGATGGTTCGATCCCCCGGTGGTGCTCGAGAAGGGCTATGTCGACGAGGCGTTCATCTCAGGACCTCTTACGGAGGCGATGAGGGCTGGTGGCGTGCTGTTCATGAACGAGATGAACCGCATGCCCGAGGGCGTCCAGAACATACTGCTGCCGGCGATGGACGAAGGCCTAATCGAGATACCCAAGGTCGGGACAGTGAAAGCGACGCCCGGGTTCGTGGTGATCGCGACCCAGAACCCCCGAGAGTTCGTCGCGACCACCGCGCTCTCCGAGGCTCTGTCAGATCGGTTCGAGATGGTGCTACTTCATTATCAACCGGAGACCGAGGAGATGGAGATCCTCAGGCGGCAGATGAAGGACGTCTCCGAGGAGGTCATCGCGCGCTCGGTGTGGATCGCGAGGCGGACCAGGGACCATCCGAACATCAAGAGGGGGGCCAGCATCAGGGCGGCGATGGGAATCGCGCAGCTGGCGAAGAGGTTCACGGGCGAGCTGCATGACGGGATCCGCAAAGCGGCCCTCATGGCGCTGCCGACCAGGATCGAGATGAGGGAGGAGTCCAAGCTCACGCCCGAGGAGGTCATCGAGGAGATAGTCAGCGAATGCTTCTCGCTGTCGCCTCCGTCCTCTGGCCGGCCGCTAAAAGACCCTAAGCGCGACGAGGAGATGAAGCGCAGGGCGGAAGAGGATGTCAGGTACAAGAGGATCAATGTCTCAGGCATCCTCGAGGTCCTGGAGCAGGGAGGGGTCGACGAGGTGTCCGATCACGACGACCTCGGCTGGGCGATCGCACAGAACTACTCCTATCTCAGGACGAGGGTGTCGAGCCCCGCGATGCTCGAGCTCGCGAAGAGGATCGCGATACGTGCGACCATCCGGCGGGTCCTGCAGCTGCTCGGCCCGGTGTCCGTGCCCACATATCTCGACCGGACGGAGTTCAGGGTGGGCATGGAAGGCGAGCTCGATGTCGAGGAGACCCTCGACAGGATAGCGGAGATCGGCCGGAAGGAGCCGTCCGCCATAGTGCTCGAGAGACGGGAGCCGAGGCGGATGGCGGTCGCGCTGATGCTCGATGCCAGCCTGTCCATGAGCGGGGACAAGCTCGCAATCGCAACCGCCGCGATCGCCGTGCTGGCGTTCAGGCTCAAGACCGTCGACTACCTCCT
>Ga0315274_10011509_pt1 | contig 12678 bp, 6 predicted proteins | sample YL17G02_20_MG_FD_203700 | JGI IMG/M metagenome (GOLD analysis project Ga0315274, IMG submission 203700) | Sediment microbial communities from Yellowstone Lake, YNP, Wyoming, USA - YL17G02_20 | ecosystem: Environmental > Aquatic > Freshwater > Lake > Sediment | place: USA: Wyoming | collected... | reverse complement strand
TGTACGGCCTGGAACCGCCGGATGATCGCGCTGAGTAGCCAGTACGTCGCCGTGCTCGACACCTGTGTCTTAGCGCCGATGCCGCTCTGCGACACGCTGCTGCGGCTGGCCGAGGAGCCGGCGTTCTGTGAGAGAATCGATGCCGATAATGCTTCGCCATTGGCTGCGCGCGTGTCTGCTGGTCCTGCTGGCTTGCGCCGTCGTGTGGTGTGGCGAGCCGGTTCTGGAGCTCGTGCACATCAGCGATACCCATGTCGTCGATTTGGATGGCGTGCACCCCAAACTGGTGGCCGCCCGCGAGCACTTCCGCCACTCCGCGGAGACGCTCAAGGGACTCCTGGAGCAACTGGGCCGCGAATCGCCGCCGGCCTTCGTTTTGAACACGGGTGATCTGGTTGACACCTACTGCTTCGATGGCCCGTCGGGCGCGCCGGTCTACGGACAGATCGAACGCTTCCGGGAAGCTCTTGGCGGAACCCGCCTGCAAGTCTTCCTGGCGCTCGGGAACCACGATATTCATCGGTACCGGCAGGCCGAGGGTCAGCCCGGTCCGATTCCGGACCCGTCGGTGGCAGAGGAAGCCAGACGCCGTTGGCGGCAGGCCTTCGACTGCTTCCGGAATGGCACTTACTACAGCTTTCGCCGCCAGGTCGGGCAGACCGCCTACTTCTTCCTGGTTTTGGACCATGCGGAAAGCCCGGTGCGGAACCGCGAGTTTGCCGCCGCGCAGCTCGCCTGGTTGAAGCGGCAACTTGCCGAACACCCGCAAGCGGCCGTTATCCTGGCGATGCACATTCCACTGGGCGAGGACGAGTTTTCCCAGTCGCTCAAGGCCGCGATCACAGGTGCAAACAATGTGCTGCTTTCGCTTGCCGGGCATCGCCACAGCGACGCGGTGGAGGAAATCGAGGCCGGGGGACGCCGGCTGACGCAGGTGCGCACCGCGGCGCTGGGTTACGGCGCCGATCACTGGAGACGCATCCGGCTGCTGGAAGACCGGGTCGAGATCACGGCCACCGGCCATCCGGAGCAGGTGGTGAAAACCGTCGCCGTGCCCCCGCGGCGCCAAACCTACCCTGTTGGGGATGAAGGAATGAGAGAGGGCTGGAGCCGCCGAGAGGACTTGAACCTCCGACCCGCGGTTTACGAAACCGCATCGAACAGCCACCCTTATTTGAAATCAGCGAGATAAGGGGTTGTGGGTTGCAATAGGCCCCGTGGTTTGGCGCTTATCTTGCCCTTATATTGCCCCCGTCCAGAAACACGAAAGGCCCGAACCGTGCCAAAGCGGACGGCCGGGCCTTTGCGTGTCGCCTTCCTTCGCTACCTCTGTGCGGTCACTCGGGTCCGGGCGATTATGCCGGCTGCGGGCCGCTCGCATCGGGACCTGGGAACATCAGCAGGTTTTCAAAGCGGGCTCCGCAGTTCGCCCCTTGCTCCTGTGCGGTAGCCTTCCTGCGTAGCGCGGCGATCCGCTCCTGAACCCGGCGTAGTACGCCCAGGCTGTTCAGCACGCCGATGGGGGCCATGCAAGTCTACCCGAACTGCGCGGCCGCCCGCCGGCGGATCGCCGCGGCGCAGCAGACGAGGTGGACGAGGGTAAGAGCGGAGTCACTCTCTTCTTGACCACTGTCAGTTTGGTGTTAGACTGCCTACCCAGCGGAGGAAGTCGCCATGAGCTCTACGAGATGGCGGGTCCCCGGTTGGTTGATTCTCGCAGTTCTCCTGCACTCGACTCAGCTTTGCGCCCAGGTCATCACCACGGTCGCTGGCAGCCAATGGGTGTTTCACGGCGGCCCGGCAACCAGCGCACCGCTGGGCAGCGTGTGGGGCGTTGCGGTGGACGCCGCGGGAAACGTCTATGCAAGCGATCAAGACAACAACCTCGTGGTGAAAATCTCCCCGAGCGGAATCCTCACTGTCGTGGCGGGCAACGGCGTCCGGGGTTTCTCTGGCGATGGCGGCCCGGCCACCAGCGCCTCGCTGTACTACCCGGCCGGTGTGGCCGTCGACGCCGCCGGCAACCTTTACATCGCCGACCAGTACAACCACCGCATCCGCAAGGTCAGCCCCTCGGGGATCATCAGCACTGTGGCGGGCATTTACCCCGGGGGGGGATTCTCCGGCGACGGGGGTCCGGCCACTAGCGCCTCGCTGAGCCTCCCGACCGGTGTGGCCGTCGACGCCGCCGGCAACCTCTACATCGCTGACCTTGGCAACAGCCGCGTCCGCAAGGTTAACACCTCGGGAATCATCACCACTGCGGCGGGCGGCGGCACGGGCGGCGACGGGGGTCCCGCCACCAGCGCCTTGCTCTGGCCGGCGGGCGTGGCCGTCGACGCTGCCGGCAACCTCTACATCGCCGACCAGTACCACAACCGCATCCGCAAGGTCAGCCCCTCGGGGATCATCAGCACCGTGGCGGGCAGCGGCACGAAGGGATTTTCTGGCGACGGCGGCCCAGCCACTAGCGCCTCGCTGAGCCTCCCGACCGGTGTGGCCGTGGACGCTGCCGGCAACCTCTACATCGCCGACGGAGGCAACAACCGCATCCGCAAGGTCAGCCCCTCGGGGATCATCAGCACCGTGGCGGGCAACGGCACGCCGGGGTTCTCCGGCGACGGCGGTCCGGCCACCAGCGCCTCGTTCAGCGCCGGAGGCGTGGCCATGGACGCCGCGGGCAACCTCTACATCGCCGACGGAGGCAACAACCGCATCCGCAGAGTCGACGCATCCGGAATCATTACTACAGTGGCCGGCAACGGCCTCTACAAATTCGGCGGCGACGGCGGGCCGGCCACCACCGCCTCGCTGAGCAACCCTTGCGGCGTTGCTTTGGACGCCGCCGGCAACCTTTACATCGCCGATTCGGGCAACAAGCGCATCCGCAAGGTCAGCCCCTCAGGGATCATCAGCACCGTCGCAGGCAATGGCACGCGGGGGTTTTCGGGCGATGGCGGCCCGGCCACCAGCGCCTCGCTCTACTACCCGACCGGCGTTGCCGTGGACGCCGCCGGCAACCTCTACATCGCCGATCGGGGTAACGACCGCATCCGTCGGGTCAACGCCGCCGGAATTATCAGTACCCTCGCGGGCAACGGCACGTACGGGTTTTCCGGCGACGGCGGGCCAGCCACCGCCGCCTCGCTGCGACTGCCAACAGGTGTGGCGGTGGACGCGGCCGGCAACCTGTACATCGCAGATACCTACAACGGCCGGGTCCGCAAGGTAACCCCATCGGGAACGATCAGCACAGTAGCCGGTGGAGGCGCTATGTATCCCGGTGACGGTGGACCGGCCACTCGGGCCTCGCTGGACGAACCGGCAGGCGTGGTTGTCGACGGCGCCGGCAATCTCTACATCGCAGGGCCAGGGACGGTCGGAAGCAATAAGAACCACGTTCACAAAGTCAGTTCTTCGGGGACAATCAGCATTGTCGCGGGTTACGGGGGGCACGGATGTGGGGGAGACGGTGGCCCGGCCACCGTCGCCGGGCTGTACTCGCCCAGCGGCGTGGCTGTGGATGGAGCGGGCAACATCTACATCGCCGACAAGAACAGCAACCGCATCCGAAGGGTCGACGTCTCAGGAATGATCACCAGCGTGGCAGGAAGCACTACGTGGGATCTTTTCTGCTCCGAGATTACTTGCCCCGTTTTCAAAGGCGATGGGGGACCAGCGACCTCGGCATCGCTTTGCGCGCCTTCTGCTGTAACTTTGGATGCGGCGGGCAATCTGTATATTGCCGATTCTGGCCACGACCGCATCCGCAAGGTGGCGGCCTCCGCGACTGCTGGGGGCGCGCCCTTCGAGCCGCAATTAACGCGTTTTCTAAATCCCGGTTTCTACATCGTGGAAGCGACGCTGGCCCCCAGTGCAGCCGCTGGGTTCTGGGGCCTGGAGGTGCTGACGTCTGTTGGCCAGGCGGCCGGCGGATTCAATCTCGGCGGGGCGCTGCACCCTTCTGGGGACAACACCCCGGGGTTCGGCGCCTTCCTGCTGGTCTCGGCGCAAACCGTCACGGCAAACCTGGATGCCCAGGTTTCTTCAGGAGCGTCGCTCAGCATGCGGTTCTTGGACGCTAACAAGAGACAGATCGGCGCTCCGGTCAGCGGGCCGCCGCCCCTCCGGCTTGGCCTGTCGCTTTCGCCCGGTTTTTACGTCGTCGAGGTCTATAACGGGGCTTCCAGTCCGGTTACGTACCAGGTCGGGCTGGCAGCCGATTTCTTCAGCGGCGGGGTTGATACCGGCGGTTACCTGGGCCCCGGCATCGTCGGCTTCGGCGCCTTCTATGTTCCGGTCGCACAAAATGTGACCATGACGCTCTTCGGACAGAAAACTTACGGGAGCGCCGGCGCCGGGAGCATGGTTCTGACGCTCAGGGACAGCAACCGGCAAATCCTGCAGGTTGTTGGACCGTAGCAGCGCTGCGGTGCTGTAAGCCAAGCACCCCTGCCCCGCACAGTCGCGCCCGCGGTTGAACAGCGGCAGCGGGTGATAGCACGTGGATTCGACGTGGCCGTTGTAAGCGCTCTGCTCCTGCTGGCCGTAGACCGGGATCTCGGTGGAATCCATGTCCAGCACGAGTCGTTGGGGGGAATCCACGGCTTCCACCCTGCCGATCAGTTCGCGGTTGATGCGCGCCAGCCCGGCGAAGTTCTCCTCCGCGGCCAGCATCTCGGTCTCGAACGATTGTAGTCGTGAGGTCAAGGCTGCCCCACGCTCCCAGATCTTCTCCGAACCGATCAGCCGGAAGGTCGGATCTTGGCTCAGCCGCTCGGCGTCGTTGACATCCTCATAGCCCGCCATGCGGCTGTAGACGGACTGGCGCAAGAGGTCAGCCAGCGGAAACTGTGTGTTCTTGCCGCGGCGGGAGTCGGCCAGGTGCCGTTCGATGAGTTCCCCGAAGCCGAGTCGCTCGTCCAGTTCGCGGACCACAATCAGGCCGCCGTCGGAGGTGACTCGTGAACCTTGGAAATCGATCTTCAGAGAGGGGTTGAAGGAGAGCTGAAACGGCTGGTTTCCTATCTCACCCATTGGGTTTCGGCCTCCGGAGCATCTTGACTGCATTCAAACCCGCGTGAATAAAGGCGTCGAACCATCTTACAAAGTCACCGGGAAATGTTCAAATCGGAAATCCGGGTTAAGAGGGCGGCGGCCCGTCGGCCTGACTGTAGCCTCAAACTCTGTGCCAGCCTGCGATTTTTTTGTTTCTTCTGGGAAGGGATAGAGAGGGCCGGAAGCCGAGCTTGACTCTCAATTCCAGCGCGTGGTACCTTCGGTTCCTACCTTCCACTGGGCTGCCCGGTTCTTCGCGCGGAGGTGCATCATGCAGGGGAGACGCCGTGTACTCATCCAACACGCTTCATTGACCACTCTGCTGGCCCTGGCTACGGCGCTTCTGGCGCTTGGCCCACGCGCTTTGCGAGATGACTCGCGCCAGACTTTTCCGCATCCGGGCACCGGGCCGACATCGCCAGATGCAGCCAGACCGCAAATCGTGGCAGACTATGGCAAATTGCCGCTGAGCTTCGAGGCCAACCAGGGCCAGAGCGATGGCCAAGTCAAGTTCCTCTCGCGCGGCCGTGGCTACACGCTGTTCCTCACCTCCACCGAAGCCGTCCTTTCCCTTATCTCACCGCAGAGTACGCAGAGAACGCGGAGAGAGCATTCAAGCTTGTTCTCTGCGCCCTCAGCGTCCTCTGCGGTGAACATCCGGTTGGAGTTGATCGGCGCCAACCCTTCGCCGCAGGTCGTTGGGCGGGAAGAGCTGCCGGGCAAGAGCAACTACTTCATCGGCAACGATCCGGCGAAGTGGCGCACCAACGTTCCCACCTACCGCAAGGTCGAGTACCGGGAGGTGTATCCGGGCGTGAGCCTGGTGTACTACGGCAACCCCGCCGCGGCGGCGCAATTGGAATATGACTTCGTGGTAGCGCCCGGCGCCGACCCGGGGCAAATCCGTCTTGGCGTCGAGGGCGCCGGCCGAGTGGAAGTGGACGCCGAGGGCGACTTGGTGTTGCAGGCCGCCGCCGGCGGCCAGGTGCGCTTCCACAAGCCGCTGGTGTACCAGGAGGTGGACGGCGCCCGCCGCGAAGTCGAGGGCAGCTTCACGCTTCGCTCGTCAAGTTTGAAATCCGCAGTCCGAAATCCGCAATCCGAAATCGGGTTTGAGGTTGCGGCCTATGACCCGACCTACCCGCTGGTCATTGATCCGGTCCTCGTTTATTCCACCTACCTCGGGGGCAGCGGTGGCGACTGGGGCTACGGGATTGCGGTGGATTCTTCGGGCAACGCCTACGTGACAGGCTCGACCGTGTCGAGCAACTTCCCCACCGCCAATGCGGTGCAGGCGCGTTACGGCGGGGGCGACTCCGACGCTTTCGTGAGCAAGCTGAACGCGGCCGGCTCGGCGCTGGTTTACTCCACCTACCTCGGGGGCAGCGGCGACGATTGGAGCTGGGGGATTGCCGTGGATTCTTCGGGCAACGCCTATGTGACGGGCCCCACCGCCTCGCGCAATTTTCCCACCGCCAATGCACTCCAGGCGTCTAACAGGGGCTCCCACGATGCTTTTGTGACAAAGCTGAACGCAGCCGGCTCGGCCCTGGTTTACTCCACCTACCTCGGGGGCAGCGGTGACGATGCGGGCACCGGGATGGCGCTGGATTCCTCGGGCAACGCCTACGTGACAGGCCTAACCAGTTCGAGGAATTTCCCGACCGCGAACGCGGTGCAGGCGTCTTACGGCGGTGGCATGTACGACGCTTTTGTGACGAAGCTGAATGCGGCCGGCTCGGCGCTGGTTTACTCCACCTACCTCGGGGGCAGCGATGAGGATGGAGGCTCCGGCATTGCGGTGGATTCCTCGGGCAACGCCTATGTGACGGGCATGACGAATTCGAGCAATTTCCCGACCGCGAACGCGCTGCAGGCGTCTAACAGGGGCTCCAACGACGCTTTTGTGACAAAGCTGAACGCGGCTGGGTCGGCGCTGGTTTACTCCACCTACCTCGGGGGCAGCGGCGATGAAGTGGGCCTGATTGCGGTGGATTCTTCGGGCAACGCCTATGTGACGGGCGAGACCAGCTCGGGCAACTTCCCGACCGCAAACGCGCTGCACGCGTCTTCCGGCGGGGGCAGGTCCGACGCTTTTGTAACGAAGCTGAACGCGGCCGGCTCGGCGCTGGTTTACTCCACCTACCTCGGGGGCAGCGGTGAGGAAGGGGGCTCCGGGATTGCGGTGGATTCTTCGGGCAACGCTTACGTGACGGGGTACACCGGGTCGAGCAATTTCCCGACCTCGAACGCGCTGCAGGCGTCCAACAGGGGCCTCAGGGATGCTTTTGTAACGAAGCTGAACGCGGCCGGCTCGGCGCTGGTTTACTCCACCTACCTCGGGGGCAGCGATGAGGATGACGGCTGGGGGATTGCGGTGGATTCCTCGGGCAACGCCTACGTGGCGGGCTACACCGAGTCGAGCAATTTCCCCACGGCGGGCGCCCTCCAGCCCGCTTACGGCGGCGGCGCCTACGACGCCTTCATCGCCAAGATTACCGAAGGTGCGCCCTCCTGCAGTTACTCCATTTCTCCCACCAGCCAACCCTTCCCGGCGAACGGGGGCGCCGGCAGCGTGGCCGTCACTGCGCCGAGCGGCTGCACTTGGACAGCGACGAGCAACGCGAGCTGGATCACGATTACAGCGGGCACGAGCGGCAACGGCAGCGGGACGGTTAACTACTTGGTGGCGGGGAACACGGCCACGGGTTCCCGCACCGGGACGCTGACCATTGCCGGGCAGACGGTCACGGTAACCCAGGCGGGTGTTGCCACCTGCACCTACACAATTTCTCCGGCCAGCCAATCGTTCACGGCCAGTGCCGGGACCGGCAGCGTAGCGGTGACTGCGTCGGTCGGTTGCGCGTGGACAGGAACCAGCAACGCGAGCTGGATCACGATTACAGCGGGCACGAGCGGCAACGGCAGCGGGACGGTGAGCTATTCGGTGGCGGCCAACGCGGCCACGGCTTCCCGCACCGGCACACTGACCATTGCCGGGCAGACCTTCACCGTAACCCAGGCGGGCGCTGTTGCTTGCACTTACGCGATCGCCCCGGCTAGCGCGTCGTTCACAGCAAGCGGCGGAACCGGCAGCGTGGCCGTCACTGCGCCCAGCGGTTGCACTTGGACAGCCACGAGCAACGCAGGCTGGATCACCATCACCGCGGGTAGCAGTGGCAGCGGCAACGGGACAGTCGGCTACTCGGTAGCGGCCAACACGAGCAGCAGCAGCCGTACGGGGACGCTGACCATCGCCGGCCAGGCGTTCACCGTGACCCAGGCATATCCCGGGACGGTAGGCGCCGCCGCGGCAGCGGCTATGCCGGGAGACTCGGCGCGGGTTCCGGTAAGACTCGGGCTGCCGAGCGGTGTCAATGTGGACAGCCTGAGCTTCAACCTGGTGGTGATCGCCAAGAGCACTGCGCCGGGGCTGACGGGGGCTCTCTCCTTCAGCCAGGCACCCACGCTGCCGGCCCCCACCGTGACTGTCGGGCCGGTTGTCTCCGTGAAGTGGCAAAACCTGCCGTCCACACTCAGCGGCGTGGTTACACTGGGCGAGCTGGTGGTGCCGATTCCCAAGACGGCGACCGTCGGCCAGAGTTACACAGTCCAGGTCACCGGCGTCAGCGGCAGTTATGGAGGAGCTTCCGTTCCGCTCATTGCCGATGCCGACGCGACGCTTTCGGTAGGCGACTGCGCTCTCCCGGCTGAGCCCACCTTGAAGATCAACCTGCAGCCCGGGTTCTACATTGCCGAGGTCAACACGGTGGGCAGCACAGCGCCGGGCTACTGGGGGATGGAGGTGCTGGTGCAGCGCGGCGTCCTTTCCGGGGGCTTCAACTTGGGAGGAGCCGTACAGGAAAACGGGACGACGGCCGCGTTTGGGGCTTTCTACCTGCCCAGTTCCGGGACAGTCCGGGTCCGCGTTGATGCCCAGGTAATCCCGGGCGGCGACCCGACCAAGTTCTCCATGGGAGTGCGTCTGCTGAACAGCACGCGCCAGCAGCTTGGATCTGAGCAGGCGGGCACCAACCTCATACAGTTCAGCTCGACGCTATCGGCGGGGTTCTACATCATCGAGGCGCGCAGCCGGGCAGGCGCGCCACGCGCCACTTTCCAAATGGGTCTGGGAGCGGACAACTTTGGCGGTGGTGTTGACGTGGGCGGCTTCGTCGCCTCCGGGTTGACAGGATTTGGCGCCTTCTACGTGCCGGAAACCCAGGATGTGAACATCAAGACTCTGGGGCGGTCATACGGGAGCACCGGCGCCTCCTGTTTGAGCCTGACCCTGCGGGACGCGGTGCGCAACGTCATTCGCACGGCTCCGTAGACCATGTGAGCCTGCGCCGGTTCAGGGCCCCACGCTACATGTGCCTGCCGGGGAACGAGCCCCGGCACGACAGGGTTTTCCCTCATCCGCCAGCCCAATTCCGTGCGCGCGCTGAAGGTTTCTCATCCGCGCTGGTGACGGCCTCCAATCCGGCGGCTCCGGGAGAAGTGGTGGTCATCTACGCAACCGGCCTGGGGCCGGTGAGTCCGGCGCCGGCCACGGGGCAGTCGGCGCCGGCGGTGCCCCCGCTGGCGCTGGTGACCACCCCGGTGAAGGTGACCATCGGGGGCGTGGAAGCGGCGGTGGAGTTCGCGGGGCTGGCGCCCGGGCTGGTGGGCGTCTACCAAGTGAATGCGCAGGTGCCGCAAGAGGTGACGCCGGGCAATGAAGTGGATGTGGTAATGACGCAGGGCGGCGCGCAGAGCAACACCGTGACCATTGCCGTGCAGTGACGCGGTTGTACCGCCCGCGTCCCCTCTTGAACGGGCCTTGTGTTCCAAAAACATCTGTTTGTGGGCAGGCGCGACAGGCGCGCGGCGGGTCCTGAGAATCAGGCACTTGGCGGGGCGGTTTCGACGGGGTTTTTGGGCAGGCTGAGAACGGCCCGCTGAGCGGTTCCCTTGCTGATGCCCGTCTCGCGCGAGATGAAGGCCCAGGAGCGCCCCTGAGCGCGAAGGGCGGCCACTCTGGAAGCGTCCACGGTCACACGCGGGCGCCCCAGGCGCCCGCCGATTTCCAGCGACTCACCCGGCATGAAACGCCCGCGGTAACGCTAGAGCATTACGCCCACACGATCCCCGAGCATCTGCGCGCGGCGCAAGGGCGGATAGAGCCCGCGATCGCGCCGGTAACCAGCAAGATGGCCGAACCGACCAGTGGCGTAGAGTGAGGGACGCTCTTGGACCCAATTGGACCCAAAGCGGCGTTGCCGGTGTCCGAAATAGCCTGCAAGCCGTTGGAAGGGCTGGAGCCGCCGAGAGGACTTGAACCTCCGACCCGCGGTTTACGAAACCGCTGCTCTACCGGCTGAGCTACGGCGGCGCGCTGCTAGCGAGCCTCGAAACGAGGCACACTCCATAATAATGAAGAATTGCGCGCATGCGCAATAACCAAACGTGCGCGCGCGCCCGCTGCCCGCTGCCCTCCCCATCTTTTCTCACTGCGCCGATCGGTGGCGGCCAAAGCCCGCGAAGCGGGCGCCATGGAGTAGCCCAGTGCGCCAGCGCTGGGAAAACAGGTCATGGCAGACAAAGAGCCCCGTCGGGGCGGCATAGATCACACGGCAACCGTGATGCCCTCAGTTTCATGCCGCCCGCTCTGCGGGCTCGTTCCCTTGTCTGATGGGTTCCCCGGGCTTGCGCCCGGGGCTACTTCATTCCGCCCGCTTCGCGGGCTTGCCTACCGCTGCCGGCATCGGCCCCGGGGCAAGAATCGTCGGGTGAGCCAAGCGCCCGCACGCGCCCGCTGCTTCCGCCAGGGGCGTCATTCCACCTGCTCGCGGCGGCGGACGAAGTTGCCCAGCAGAACGAAATTACGAGTCGCGCGCTTCCCGTCCTTGCCCACCGTGGTTATGCTGAAGGCGGGCACCTCGCCGGACTTCAGCTTCACCCGGCCCACCGTGATGGGATAGAGGCCCTGCCGGTTGCGCTCCCGGTAGGCGGTCTCGTAGCGGTGCCGGACCCGGTTCCAGGTGAAAACCCGAATGCCGTCGAAGTCATAGGGCGAGCCGACGCGCTCGCTGCTGCCCCAGATGTACCGCGGCTTCTTCTGGCCGCCATCCCACACCTCATCCAGGACGTGCCAGGCGGTAATGGCCTTGCCTTCGGCATACTGGGCCACCTCGTCGGGAATGGTCATCTCCACCATGCGGGCCAGGGCCCATCCGACTTTGCCCGCGGCCCGCAGCAGGTACCAGTCTTCCATCGGCGGCCCGCTGGGCTGTGCCTGCCTGGCCTTCTGGCTCTTGCCCTTCTTTGCGGATGCCGGAGCCTTGGTGACCGCGGGTGTCTTTGGCTCGGGCTTTGGAGCAACCGCCGCCGGCTGCCCGGGCTGCTCGGGCGGTGGCGGAGCGCCGCCCGCCCCCGGTTTCTCCACGGCGCGATGTTGGAGCACCTCGCATTCTTCTCCCTCCTTCAACTGGAAAAAGGAGGGGGACTTGCGCGCCGGCTCCAGGTGAAGATTGAGCAGGGCGTGGGCCCGCGCCCGTCCTTGCGAAGGCAATGCCGCAGCCGAGTTCAGCAGCGAATGGGCCTGCTCGAAGGCGTCGCGGGGAATGATGTGCCGCTGCTCGTCCAACCAGCCTTCCGCGCCGCTCTGTGCACGAACACGCACCCAGCGGCGGCGCCGCTGAAGGATCTGGACGCGCTCCCCGGCCTTCAAAGTAGCCGTCGTCGCCCCGGAGGGCCCGAGGCGGTCGCGCAAGCCCACGGCCGGCGACCCGATGTAGCCCTCGCCGATCGCACCCGCCCGCTCCTGGCGCGCACACCCGGCGAGAAGGGCCAGCAACAGGAAGGAGAACAGCGCGGGAATGCGGAACCGAAAGGCAGAGCCGGACTTCATGCGCCATCCATTCAAAAACATTGACAGCCGACTGCCGCCTCCTCTTCTTACCAACGTACCGCGTTACTGGTCGCCGAAGCAAATGCCAAGAGCCTTGGCGGTGCGCACCAGCTCGCAATCGGGCGAAACGCGCTTCATGACGCCGACCGCCTCCTCCAGGGTGGTGCTCTGGATGGCGTTGCCGCGCAGGCAGACCATGCGGCCGTATTGCCCGGCCGCCAGCAGTTCGACCGCGCCCACGCCGAAACGCGAGCTGAGCACCCGGTCGAACGACGAAGGGGAGCCGCCCCGCTGGATATGCCCGAGCACCGTGACCCGCGCTTCGCGCTTGCAGGCCGAAGCCAGGCATTCGGCCAGGATGCCGGAGACGGCCCCGCCGCGGACCGCGAGGCGGCGCTCCTCGGCCACCTGCACGAGCGGCTTGCCGTCCATTTGGCGGATGCCCTCGGCCACCACCACCAGGCTGTACTTGTGCCCCTGGTTTTCGCGCTCGCGGATGAAGGTTTGGAGGTTGGCCAGGAAAAAGGGGATCTCGGGGATCAGGATGATGTGGGCGCCGCCGGCGATGCCGGCGTGCAAGCCGATCCAGCCGGCGTCCCGCCCCATCAGCTCCAGGATCATGATGCGATGATGGCTTTCGGCCGTGGTGTGCAGCTTGTCGATGGCCTCGGTGGCGGTCTGAACGGCGGTGTCGAAGCCGAAGGTCTGGTCGGTGGCGGAAAGGTCGT
>Ga0315274_10011507_pt1 | contig 12679 bp, 8 predicted proteins | sample YL17G02_20_MG_FD_203700 | JGI IMG/M metagenome (GOLD analysis project Ga0315274, IMG submission 203700) | Sediment microbial communities from Yellowstone Lake, YNP, Wyoming, USA - YL17G02_20 | ecosystem: Environmental > Aquatic > Freshwater > Lake > Sediment | place: USA: Wyoming | collected... | reverse complement strand
GGACGCAATGCCATCCTGGCGGTCATCCTGGCCGTAGTGGCATTCTTCTGGATCTGGTTTTTTGATTTCCTGGGGGCTAAGGCCTACTGGGTGGCGCTGGTCACCTTCGGGGTATGCATGGCCTACGGCCCCGCCCTCACCCGCTCCCTGCCCTGGATGACCCTGGGCGGCGTGGTGGGAGTGGGCCTGGGCATGGTCACCTTCGTCCTCTACATGCTGGTGCTGCCCCTCTACTACGGGCTCTCGGTGGCCATCGCCGGCGCCATCTTCATCCTGGCGGCGGGGCTCATATCCATCCCCAAGATGCGAGAGATGCTGCCCATGCTCCTGGTGGGGTGGGGGTGCTTCCTGGGCGCCATCGCCCAGTTCGACTACCTCCTGGCGGAGAAGCCGGTGGAGGCCATCTCCCGCGCCATCACCACCTTGATCGGCGTGGTCCTCTCCATACTCATCGGGATGCTTTTGGCCGCCCTCCTGGATTCCCTGTTGCTCGAGACCGGGAAGGCCAAAGTGATGGAGGCGCCGGTCATACCCCCGGCGCCGGGGCAATAGGTGGTGATGGAGATGAAAAGGATTAAAAGAGCTTCCATAGTACTGATCGCCGTGGGCCTGATCGTTTCGCTCACCATGGTCATCCCGGCAAGCGCCAAGGAGACCAAGAGCGACGTCAAGGTGCTCGACTCCGAGTTCGTATTGGCCACCATGGATTCCGCCGGGGATATAGAGGAGATCCAGGTATTCGACCAGCTGTCCTTAGATGGTAAGGGTACCGTCGAGGTAAAGGAGAAGGCGGCCTTCGAGGACGTCGGAGGCTACCAGGGGGTGAAAAGCTTCACCAAGCCCAGCGTGGAGGACGGCTTTATCGTCTGGCCCGAGATCACGGTGGACGGGCCTGCCAATGTCATCGCCACGACCAAGCTCTCCGAAAGGGACGTGGAAGAAGCCAAGACCCGCATCCCCCTGGACGTCGAGTTCAAGTACTGGTTCGATGGCGAGCGGGTCACGGACCTGAATACGATAACCGGCAAGGACGGCCGCTTCAAGATGGAGCTGACCCTCACGAATAAAAGCAAGGAGAGGACGAAACTCGAGTACGAGGATGCGGCCACCGGCGAGATGGTGACCGACACAGTGGAAACGTATCTGCCGCTGGTCATCCTCCCTTACGACTGGTATTTCGACAATTCCATCTTCTTCAACCTGGAGGCTGACCCCACCGGTCTCGTCGTCTATATGCCCGATTTCTACAACGTCGGCTGGTCCATCCCCCTCTTCCCGCCGGCGACCGATGAGAGCCACACCATCTGGGTGGCGGCCGATGCGAAGAACTTCCAGATGCCGCCGCTCACCCTGGCCGTGGCCTTCACCTTCCCGGAGACCAACCAGGCCGACCCGTTCGTGATCCTGGGACCCGCTTTGGAGCAGATCTACGGCGGCATGGTACAGATAAACGAGGGCATCGGCTCACCTACAACCGATCCCTCCCTGCTCTTCGGCATCACCGCGGTGGACGACGGTCTCAGCCAGATGGCCGCCGGGCTCCCCGAGGCTTCAACCAGTATCAATACCGCAATGATCCCCGGAGTTGACCAGATGGTCGCGGGTATCGGCTCACCCACGACATCCGACACGCTGCTCTATGCAGACACCGCTGCTATCAGCGGCCTACAGGGTATATCTGCTGGTATCGGCTCGACCACCACCAGCAATACCCTGCTTTACGCCGCGAACGCTCTAGTGGTCAACCTACAGACCATAAGCGCGACCTTTGGTTCCGCGACAACGCCGGGCACATTGATCAACGGCGTTTACTCGGTGCTGTTGGGTCTGAACAATACGGATCCCGCGAACCCCGGTGTACTGCAGGGCCTGCAGCAGATAAGCGCCGGAGCTCAAAGCTTGATCACTACATTGAACGGTTTCGCTGCAAGTCTTAATCCTGCCGGAGCAGGGGCCGGCGGCAATGTAGCCTTGGCCTTAGGTACATCAGGCGGGGTAAGTACAAGCTTGGCGAACCTTGTAACCTATGTTACTGGTCTTACTGAGCCACCTACTGTCAACTATGACATCAGTACGGCTGCGAAAACTAGTATATTAACTAACCTGGGCGGTATCCAGACCAATATTGGTACAGTGCTCACCAGTCTCAACAGTGCCCTCACCGCCGTGCCCCCCAGCCTGCCCGGAATCGGCTATATGTACGCCGCTCTGACTCAAACCGCTCCGCCTGCGACACAGCCAGGGGTAATACAATCCGTGCAGCTGATGAAAGCCGGTGTGGATGCAAAGCTGATCCCCGGGGTAAACCAGATGTACAACGGCCTCACCCAGATCTACGGAGGCCTTATTCAGATCAACGCTGGGATAGGCACTACGACCACCCCGAATACGCTGCTCTTCGCGGCGGAAGCCATCGCCGGGGGTCTGAACACCATCAAAGCCGGTATCGGCGGGACAGGCGTTCCGGATACCCTGCTCTACGCCCTGGCAGCAATACAAGGCGGCCTGTACCAGATAAAGGGCGGCCTGTCCACCGGAAATATGGACGACCCCGGTATCAAGGAAGGCTTGATCCTTCTCACGACCGGATTGGAGGAGGCCGTGGCCGGCCTCGGCAGCGCCGAGACTCCGGATACACTGCTCTACGGCACCAGCCAGATCTCCGGCGGGCTCACAGACCTGGGAGGCGGCGCGACGCAGTTGGAGGACGGTCTCGCCATGCTCGTGTCCACCCTCAACCTTACCGACTCGGAGCTGGAGGTTATAGCAAAGCGCGGCGAGGACTTCGACCACTTCCTGGGCAGGGCGGAAGGCGAGGAGAACAACGTACGCTTCGTCTACCAGAGCAAACCGACGTATAACTACGAGACGGGCTCGAGCACGAGCTGGATCGTGGCCATCGTGCTCTCGCTGCTCATCGCCCTGGGGCTGGTGGCCGGGGGCATACTGCTGGCGCGCAGGTCAACTGCCTGAAAACACTGATAGACACTGTGAAGGGCGCCCCGCGGGGCGCCCTTCCTATTTGCCCTGACCCCTGGATCACCGGTGAAGGCTTCGCTATCACAAGATAAAGCAGGCCTCTTTTCCCCGCCAACATGTAACCCGTAGCAGTAGGACCTAGACCTTGTTCCCCGGAAGATATTTCATGGTCTGTCCGCTTTTCTATCAGGGTTGGATGTCGATGGGTCCGGTGACCTCTACGATCACCTTGATGCCTTCGAGTTCCTGCGGTATCTGCACCCGCAGTTGAGGGCTTTTATCGATGAGATAGACGACTATTGCAGGTTTGTCCTCACTGCCACCGATCCCCACACCCAACACTCCCTGGATAGCCATCAACTCGGCCTCATGTTCCGCTTTGACCTGTGCGGCGTCGGGAGTTTCGGGCGCCGGGGACCCGGAGGTGGACGCCGCCAGTATCAATATCTCCGCGGCGGTAGCCTGTACGGGATAGGACTCCGCCACCGGCCCGGTGAATACGGCTTGCACCCGCTGCCCGACCTGGAGGTCGGAGAAGGCCGCTTCCACGACCTCCTCGCCAAGTTGCTTGTAGATGACGGTCTCTGCCATCAAGGTCACGCTCGCCCTGTCGAACTCCGTGTCCTCCTCAAGCGAGCCCTCGATGAGGACGGAGCCGAGCATGCCACCACCTTCCTCGCTCTCCATGATGGAGATATCGGTTATCTGGCCCCTGATGTCCGCATCCTTCCCACTGGGCGCTCGCGGACCGTTCCTATCGACGTTAGAGCCGCATCCAGCAAGGAGAGGGATTAAAAAGAACAGTACCGATATCGCAGCACAGTAAGCTCTTGATTTTCCATCCATCATATTTCCGCCTCCCGCAAGCACGGCCTCGCTTCTTTAGTATAGATGGAGCGGGCGCCACTGCGAGCTCCCACACCCACCGACACGAACGTTAGAAGCTCTCATCGCACGCGGCGACGGGTTCGTGCACGCTCGAGACATTCCCCCGAGCGCGTTTACCTTCAAAGCCTGGCACAAAGTGGAAGGAGGTGGTCATTCAACCCAACCATGGATCTGTGGTGATGCCAGGTGCTTGAGGTCGCCGCGCTCCACTCACTCCGTTCGTTCTGCTCCAGGCTGACCGAGAATAGTGCGCGAGGCCTTTCATCAAGCCTTGGGGTCAGCCTGGCCTGTGATGACGTTCTTAATGAGGATTACGAATACACTGAGGAAATAGAGGAGGCCGGGCTTTATGCCCGGCCTCCGGTTACAGTCGGTCTTGCGGTTTCTAGTACCCGATGGAGTCGGTGGCCCACATCCTGCCATTGCCGTACATGGCCCGTTCCACGACCACGCTCCCTTCCGTGGCCTCCACCAGAGTGGAGACGTCGAATGTGGTCGCGTAGTCGTTGACCTTGACGGTCCAGCGCGCGCCGGCGGGGATGGTCACCCCCTGCAGGCCTGCCGGGGCCTTCTCCCCGGTGTCGGTCTGGAACTTGACGTTCACCTTCGCGTTGGCCGTATTGGGATTCTGTATCAGGATGAAGGTCTCCATGCCGCCCGCGGTGGAGCCCTCGGGCAGGTACCACATGGTCTCCGGCGCGAACGCCCCGATGGAGTCGGTGGCCCAGGCCCTGCCGTTGCCGTACATGGCCCGCTCGACCACCACCGCGCCCTCGGTGGCCTTGACGTAGGTGGAGACTTGATAGCTGGTCACGTAGTCGTTGACCTTGAAGGTGCGGCGGGACTTGGCGGGGATGGTCACCCCCTGCAGGCCCACCGGAGCTTGCTCCCCGGTGTCCGTCTGGAACTTGATATCCACCTTGGCGTTGACGGTGTCTGGGTTCTGCACCAGGACGAAGGTCTCCATGCCGCCCATGGTCGAGCCCTCGGCCAGGTACCATTCATCGGACAGGATGGGGGCGCCTATTGAGTCGGTAGCCCAGACCCGGCCCGGGCCGTACATGGCCCGCTCGCACACTACCCGCCCGTCGGCCGCCCATACGTAGGTGGAGACGTTGTATTTATCAGGCACATAGTCGTTGACCTTGAAGGTCTTGCGGGAGTCGGCGGGAATGGTCACCCCCTGCAGGGCGGCCGGGGCCTGCTCCCCCGTGTCCGTCTGGAACTTGATGTCCACCTTCGTGGCCGAATCGTAGGGGTTCTGCACCAGCAGCCAGGTCTCCATCCCTCCGGCCGTGGAGCCCTCCGCCAGGAACCATTCCTGGGCGGGGGAAGGGTTGGTCACAGCTATGGAGTCGTGTCCCCAGACCTTGCTCGGGCCGTACACGGCCCGCTCGCTGACGACCTCGCCGTCGATGGGCTCCACCTTGGCGGATACGTTGAAGTTGGTCACGTAGCTGTTGGCCAGGAAGGAGCGTCGGGACTTGGCGGGGATGGTCACCCCCTGCAGGGCGGCCGGGACTATCTCCTCTTTATCCGTCTGGAACTTGATGTTCACGTGCACGTCGGTGGCACCTGGGTTTTGTACCAACACCCAGGTCTCAAAACCACCGTCGGTCGCTCCCTCCGCCATGTACCAGCCCGCGGGGTTGATCCTCATCTGGGTGTAGTCCGCGTACTGGGGCACGACGTTCTTGAGGCCGTCACCGTCCAGGTCGGGCATGCCCATGACGTACTGGAACAGGGCCAGCCATCCCCTCATCTCCTTGCCGGGGGCATAATACATCAGGAAGTTGTTGAGGTTGGGGTCCTGGATTCCCGCCTCGGTCCTCGGCTTCACCCCGAAGGCGGACAGGAAGCTCGCCGCGTAGAAGTTAGTGGACACCTTGTATAACCCTGCGGGGTTGACGGGTACCCAACCTCCAGCTCCGTCCGGGAGTTCAAAGCTGGTCACCTTGCCATTGGTGGGTCCTGCGGGACGGTAGCTATACCTGGCCCCCGAGAGCTGCACGAAGAAGTCCTCCATGCCCATATCCAGGGTGGCCTCCAACACCCCCTTGAGCTCGGCCCCGGCGAGATAGAAGCTGACTATGGAGTAACCCATCGCGGAAACATCGGTACTGGAGGCTCCCAGGGGAATGGCGCGGACCAGGTCGTAGAAGGAGAACTGCCCCTTCCCGCCCTTGGGGATGCTGCCCCGGATCAGCCCGTTAGCTTCAAAGCCTATCTTGACGGGTTTACCAGGTGGGCTTAAGGCGGTGGCTATTGTCTTGTAGGCATCGGTGACGAGGTCGCCCAGGTTGGTCTCCACGAAGGGAGGACTGTCGTTCAGGTTGAACCCGCCATCGCCTGCCAGGTCCGTCTCCGCTATGGGGGCCAGGATGCTCTTGCCTCCGAGTAAGGCATTGAGTTGTGCGTTCAAGCCTGTTACGTAGTTGTTGATGACCCCGTCGATAGCCGGGACGGTGGGGGCGTTCTGGTCGATGGGGATGGCGTTGGCGTTGCGCACCGAGACCTTGCCCCCCTCGAGCTTCAGCTCCAGCACACCCAGGTACCTGGTGTACGCTCCCGCCTGCACGATGGTGGTGTTGCCCACGGTGATGGGGGGATAGTTGAGGTCGTGGCTGTGGCCGCCCACGATGACGTCGAGGCCCGACACCATGGATGCCAGCTGCTCCTCCTCCTCCGTCCCACAGTGGCTCAAGCACACCACCACGTTGCAGCCCTGCGCCCGCAAGTCGATGACCATCTGCTGAGCGCGGACTAACCGGTTGAGGAAGCTCTGTGTCTCATTAAGGGGGGTGGTGTTTCCGAAGGTCACCCCACCCATGGCGGCGGCCGGAGCGACTGCCTCCGCCTCCACACCCAAGAGGCCGAAGATGCCCACCTTCAGCCCGTTGGCGTAGCTCTTGATGGTGTAAGGCTGTATGGCCAGCTGGGCGCCGCCGAGGTCCGCAGCGGAGTACAGGCTCTTCAGGTTGACTGCATCAGGATTGGCGGCATTGAACTGTATATTGGAGCACAGGATGGGCAGCTTGATCGGACCTCCCAGGGCGGGGGGGAGGTTCTTGGCAAAGAGCAGCGCATTGTATCTGTAACCTACTCCCATGTCGAAATCGTGGTTGCCCAAAGCCACGGCGTCGTATCCCATCAAACGCATCAGGTTGAGCTCCGCGGCTGCCTGGGTCTCCAACCAGGCGAAGAGGGTCCCCTGGTTATAATCCCCTGCGCTCAGGGTCAGCACCGGCTCGCCCGCGGCTCCCTTCTGTGCCCTGATCGTCCCCATCAGGGAGGCGATGCGGGAAAAGCCCCCTATGGTCGGGTAGGTGGGGAAGTCGCTGGCCGGGCCATAAGGGATCAACTCGGAATGTTCGTCGTTGGTATGCAGGATGGTGAAGTTCAGGCCCCCCTGGGCCTCCGCCCTGCGGGTCGCGGGCAATACGGCTACCAGGCTGCATACCAAGGCCAGGCACGCCAGGATGCCCAATACTTTTTTACCGCTCATGTACGACAAACGCATCACCCCCATCGTTCGAACTGGCTCCTACACTTTCTCAAGGTGTCTCCGCATCTCTCGGCAACCTCGCAGCGGCAGCGTTAAGGCGGGAGATACCAATGTATATATACCGCATCTAAGCTCTGCTTAAACCAAGTCCCTGGCTTGATTTTACTACAATCCAGGCCTGGGGTCCCTTTCTTCCTTGGCATCATACGGCAACGACGATATCGCCGTGCCGGCTCCCGACATTCATGTTTATTATTCGACGTCAGAACCAATCTTGCCTTCTCGCGAGCACGAACATGGCCATAGTGATGACAACGATGGCGATCCAGAAGTACAGGTAGCCCCAGTACCAGTTTATCTCCGGAAAGTGCCTGAAGTTCATGCCGTAAACCCCCGCCAGGAAGGTGGCGGGCATGAAGAAAGTAGCAACCGCGGTCAACCGTTTCATGGTCACGTTGAGGCGGTTGCTCACCACGCTGAGGTGGATGTCCAGGGAGCTGGAGATGAGGTCGGTGTTGTTGTCCACCTCCAGGTAGAGACGGGTCAGGCGGTCGTAGACATCCATGAGGTAGACGCCGAGCTCGTCCGGTATGGTCGCGAGGTCGCGGCGTGCCAGTCTCATGGTCACGTCCCGCAGGGCCGATATGGTGCGCCTCACCGCCATGTTGCTATGCTTGAGCGCCATCACCGTGCTGACGTCGCTGCTCTTGTCGTCCGCGAGCATATCCTCCAGGTAGGCATCGATCTGTTCCTTCAGCCCCTCGACCATGGGGAACCATTCCTCGACCGAGACGTTCATGATGGTGTAGAGGAAGAAGGCGGGGTGGTCGTGGCGGGGCACCGTCTCACCCTGCAGCTTCTTGAACATGGTGTCGATCTCGTGGATGTCCTCTATATGCGCGGTGACCAGGAAGTTGTCTCCCAGGACCATGTATACGCTGGTTATCTCCAGCTTCTCCGTGGATGGCTGGTCGCGGAGCATAGACCAGACGGTGAGGACGTGTCCGTCGAACTCCTGCACCCTGGGCACGGTCTCCGACTCGAGGACGGCCGTCGCGGTCAGGGGGTGGAGGTCGAAGAAATCCCTCAGGTACGCCCTTTCCTCCAGGGATGGGTCCTTGACGTCCACCCAGACGAGCTTGCACGCGGCGAGGACCACGCCCTCCAGGCTGTCGCCCTCTTGCGGGTGCCCCTCGTTGTCGATGATGTAGGTCTTCATCGTCGTCCGTTTCCGTCCCCTTCTCATCCTGCCTCGATGGCCTTGATCGCCCTTCGCAGCAGGAAGGAATAGAAGGCCATGAGCAATCCCTCGATGATGGCGAAGATACCGATGAGTATTACAAGCGAGGAAGCTATCTCTGAGGGCGACTTGTCGGAGGGGTTGACAACGAGAAAGATACCGAAACCGAAGGCGATGACGCCTACCGCGACGACAACCCACCTTGCAGAGATCTCCTTGGGAAGCTTGAGGCCGGCGGCCACCAGGATCAATCCGGTAAGGACGAACCACAGACCCACAATGATGAGGATGACCTTTTCGGTGGCATCTGCCCATACCAGGGCGATTATACCTGCGGCGATGGACACCACGGCCAGGGGGATCCTCCACCACTTGCCCTCCCGCTTCTCAGACATGGCGTCGTAGACCTGGATGCCCCCAAAGACCAGCGCGAAGACGCCGAAGGCGATCCTCACCACCTTGATGCTGGCGCCCGGCCAGGCGACCAGTACGATCCCCAGGGCCAGGATACCGATACCCTCGAACAGCACTCCCCATGGACTGCGGGGAATGAGAAACACCCCCCCGCCTTTTTCAGCCTCTTCTTCCATGATCCACCTCCCGCTACACTCTTCAAGCCGCCCGGGTTCGAAGCGGACGACACAACGAGCAGATCCTACCCATTTATTCTTCAAGCGGATGTTATTACCTCCGCTTGCGGCGCGGCATCTTTACCCCTTCCGGGGTCCTGGCCCCGGGAATTTTAACCTATAATCGCAAGTGAGGATATTTACTATGAAGATAGGCTATGCCTGCATCAACCTTTCCTTGTCCTGCCGGAGCTCCCGGACCTTTCGGCTGAAGTCCTACTCGGCCGAGATGATGGAGAAGACGGTGGGGGGCAACCTCTCCTGCCTGGGGGAGCAGCTCCGGTACAACCTGGAGCATAATATCTTCTACTTCCGCATCTCCTCGGACCTCGTGCCCTTCGCCTCCCACCCCATATGCGACTACCCCTGGCAGCAGGCGTTCAAGGTAGAGTTCAAGGCGATAGGCGCCTTCATCAGGGAATATTCCATACGCGTGACCATGCATCCCGACCAGTTCATCCTCATCAACTCCCTGGACGAGGGCATCCACGAGAGAAGCGTGGCGGAGCTCGTCTACCACGCCGAGGTGCTGGACCTCATGGGCCTGGACACCACCCACAAGATCCAGATACACGTGGGCGGGGTCTACGGCGACAGGGAGGCAAGCCTGGGCCGTTTCATAGCCCGGTACAAGAGGTTGCCGGCGAAGGTGAAGAGGCGGTTGGTGGTGGAGAACGACGAGAGGTCGTACGGGCTCGCGGACTGCCTGGCCGTAAATGCAGCGTGCGGTGTCCCTGTGGTCTTCGATACCCTGCACCACAGCACGAATAACCGCGGCGAGAAAACCAGGAAGGCCGTTTCCCTGGCGTGCGCGACCTGGGGTGAGAAGGACGGATCACCCATGGTGGATTACAGCAGCCAGAGTAAGGGGAGCAGGCCTGGAGCCCATGCTTACGCGCTAGACCCGGACGATTTCCGCTCCTTCCTCGCGGCATCGCGCGGCCTCGACTTAGACATCATGCTCGAGGTGAAGAACAAGGAACGCAGCACCCTCGAGGCGATCTCCATTCAGCAGGCTTTGGGTCTTTAGCTATAGGAGGTCAGGTATTGCTTTTCGGTAACTATGGGGGCATATAAACCCCGGGGTCGAACTCTTCCTCTCTCACCACAACCGGCATCGATAAGCTCTCGCGGGCTTTCCCTGTCATGCCATCGAGTGCAACAAGAAAAGAAAAGGGGCCCGGTGATCGGGCCCCCTGGCGTCTCGTCTTTACCGGGATGTTGTTTCTATTCCGCGGCTGCCTCCTCCGCCGGGGTGACCGTGACCTTGAAGGTCTCCGTATTCTCGGGCGCCACGTCGGTCTCCCAGGGACGCAGGTATTCGAGCACGATCTCGGTCTCCCCTTCGGCTATGGCCTCGAAGGTCCAGACCTCCTCGCCGGGAACGCCGACCATCTCGCCCTCGCCTCCGCTTGTCCCGCCCTCCGAACTCTTCTTCGCGAATTCCGAGCTCACCAGCTCGACGACATTCTCATCCAGGGGCTCCGCGAGCTGCCACGAGTAGCCGGTGGTGGGATTGGACTCAAGGACGATGGCGAACTCCAGCCCCGCCTCGACCTCGATGGTCTCATCGGGGTTGTCGTACTTCTTGGGTTCCTTGTCCATACTGCCCGCCTTCTTCACCCTCACGTTAAAGGTCATGGTGGTCTGGTCCGAGATAGCCTCGGACTCCCCGGACCCTTCGCCTTCCGCGGTCTCGGAGCCGGTTGTATCCTCGGTTCCCTCCGTGCCGATCCCGGAAGCGTCTCCCTCCATGGTCTCCGTACCGGCGGGCTCTTCCTCCTCCCAGGGCCGTACGTAGGACAGGGTGATGGAGGTGTCGCCGAGGCCCTGTGCCTTGAAGGTCCATTTCTCTTCCCCCGCCGCGCCTATGAGCTCCGTATCGGGTTCTATGAACTCGGTCTTCACCAGGACGACTATCTCCTCGTCCAACGGCTCTGCCAGTTTCCACTGATAACCGGTGGTGGGATTGGATTCCAGGACTATGGCGAATTCCTCTCCCTTCTCGACCTCGATGAGGGTCGCGGGGTCCTTGAATTCTTTCACCTCACCGTCCAGTTCACATCCGCTCACGGTGAGGACGAGGGCCGCGAGGACGAACGCGATCACTACTATTACCGATCTGGGCTGCTTCATCTTCTGATTCCTCCTCGTTCCGTCGGTAAATCCTGTGGAGAGCAAGGGCCCGTCTACGTCCCTTGCGTCTGGCTCTGCCGAATACTAATTATAGCGTAACGACATCGCCGGGGCTAAGCCGCAGCCGAAATGCGCTATATTGTTGATTAGACGACGCTTGCGAAGGCGGGAGACCGCCAGGCCGGTCAAGGGGTGATGGACATGCTGGATATGGATATAGAGGGGGTTCTGGGCCTGGAGTGGAGGGAGCACGAGGGAAACCCCCTCATCCCACCTCCCTTCCCTTCGCCCATCCTCGCGGACCCCACTTTCCTTCCTCCCTCTGAGACCCCCGATGGCTTGTGGCACCTTTTCGCCCACTCCATCCTGGGCATCCACCACTTCACCTCACGGGACGGGTTGGCCTGGGAACGCCGCAGAGGCGTAGTGTGCCGCAACAGTCTCAGGGCTTTCCTCTTCGCAAAGGACTCCGTTTATTACCTCTTCTACGAGAGGTTCCTGAGGCTCTTCCCTTTCCCCTACCGCTCTCGCATCGAGGCCAGGACCTCCCGGGACCTGGATTCCTGGAGCAGACCTTCGGTGGTCATGGAGCCCGTGTTGGCCTGGCACAGTGAAGGCTGCAAGGGGGCGGTGAGCAATCCCTGCGTAGTCGAGGAGGAGGACGGCTTCCGCCTGTATTACAGCGCCGGGTTAGTCTACCTCAGGGACTGCCGCTTCTCGGAGCCGAAGTACATAGGCGCCGCTTCTTCCCGGGACCCCCTGGGACCTTACGAGCCTGTTGCGGAGCCTGCACTGCAGCCCACGGCCGCTGACCTCTACGCCAACATGGGTGCGGGCGCCATCAAGGTCATCAGGGCCAGTGACGGCTACGTGGGCTTCCAGAACGGTATCTACTGGGACGACGACAAGGCCCACACCCGCTCCGCCATACGCCTGGTCACCTCCAGCAACGGCCTGGCCTGGGACATCCCACAACGGGAGCCTATATTAAAACCCGAACCGGGGTGGAAGAAAGGCTTCGTCTACGCCCTGGATTTAAGGAGGGTGGAAGACCGCTTTTATATGTATTTCAACGCCAGGGACGGTTGGCTTACGGGGAGGGAGAACGTCGGCCTCGCCTTGGGTATATCATCCGGACCATAGGCTTGCTTGCCGGCCGGGGCAACAAGGAGGAAAGCGATGGTAAAAATAGCCATGATCGGGGCCGGGAGCCTGGAGTTCACCCGGCGGCTGACACAGGACATCATCAATCACGCATCCCTCGCCGACGCGCATATCGCGCTTATGGACATCGACGAGGGA
>Ga0315274_10011506_pt1 | contig 12679 bp, 10 predicted proteins | sample YL17G02_20_MG_FD_203700 | JGI IMG/M metagenome (GOLD analysis project Ga0315274, IMG submission 203700) | Sediment microbial communities from Yellowstone Lake, YNP, Wyoming, USA - YL17G02_20 | ecosystem: Environmental > Aquatic > Freshwater > Lake > Sediment | place: USA: Wyoming | collected... | reverse complement strand
GCGTGATTCGTTAAGTACTTCCCAGTGGCAAACTTCCCCTCATCATCGATGAGGAAGCAGTCTGTCATGGAGCCACCAGCATCCTGAGCGAATATATATCTCTCTTCTGTCTTTTGTACCATGATTATCGCTCCTTTGCCCACTGCGCAGGCAAATCTGAAGTCTTGTCTTGGAACCAATCCGGCCGTTCATCTGGTAGCGCTTTACCTAACCAATCCCGGTAGAAGGTGTCCAGATCAGGCATCATCTCGAATATCACCGGGTATCCCACCGGAACAACCTCTACCCCCAGCAGGGCAAAGCACCCAGGACAATAAAATTCTCTCATCTCTACCAGATCAGAATTGGGCACTGCTTCCTCTATCGTGACTACCTCTGCCATCTCCTGACGCGTTTTCCTGACGTACACCCGGCAACTCAGCTTCCAGTTGACTCGATAATCCCCGAACTCCTGCCCGCAATCGCATTTCACCACCCTGCCACCGCCTTTCTTGGCCACTATATAGAGGTGATCCGAGATGCGGAGCAGTATCTTTTCCTTCCAGGGAACCTTTTCTTGCAGCACCTCCAGATATTTCCAGAAACGGTCGGCATCCTTGGGATGCAGGCGAATCATCCTCTTTACATCTTCCCAAAGAAGCTTGCCCTCAACCAGGAGCTTCAGGTTGTCCTTAGTGACGCGATCGTCTCTTTTCTCCATGTCCACTCCTTTCACAGTCGGTAGTCCTGCGGCAATTGCCACATGCCGGTGAACTCTCGGCGAAACTTGTCGTATTTCACAATGTCAGCGTACATATTGTACACATCTTCCTGGAACTCTTTCCTTATTACCTGCCCTCTCTCCTTCTTCCACCACTCTTTGGCATCAACCGAACTCTCCTTTCGCCTCTGCCGCATCTGCTGACGCAGCTCATTGCTCTCAGTCACCTTTACTTGCCCCTTCCCATCAACTATCACCCCATAAACAGTCCTGGCTACATCAGGCGTAATCCAGTTGTATTTCACATCGTTCTCCACCCGGCTGAAATCTCTCTCCACAGGGTCTCCCCAGGCACCATTGGCACTACTGGCGGAGGAAAACAAATCGCCGTCCTTGCACAGAATGTTGGGGGTCGGACCTTGATAATCCTCTACACTATCGGCCTTCAACTTGCCCTCTTTGAGCAACTTCCTTATCTCAGTGAAATCTGTGGGATAGGGCTTGCCCTCCTTTATAATTTGTCTCATGTTGGTGTCGTGAGCGAAGCTAATGACGGAGTTCAGTGCTGGATAGCCACCACACCTACCCATAGCCATACCGCCCATGCCATTAGTGCCGGCAAAAGCAGCTACGATTAACGATTGCCCTGGGTCAACAATCAGTTGACACATGCCTATTCCCAGCCCACCTCTGAACTTGCCGTGTGCGCAATAATTGGGCACCAGCTTTCTGCCTATGTTCAAATTAGTTGGCTGTATGAATTCGCCCAGCTCAGTTTCGCCCTGGTCCGGTGCCGGGTTGGGTGCGCAGAAAAAGGCAGGCTCACCGTCTTTATAGGGAAGTCCGCCCGAACTGGCGCAGGTTATCAGTGTCATGTCTCCGCCAGCCCAGCGGAATCCATCAGCCATGACCCCGGCCAAACCGTAAGCGGCAGCATGGGGATCTTGCGGGAAGCACTCCTCCAGAAAGCCCCTGGCAAAATAGGCATAGCTCAGGCAGTTGTAAAACATCATCATGTAATGGCCGCTCTCAGCCAGACCCATGACTGTGGCTGCAAAGGGGTTTTGCGGGTTAAACATGCTGCCAGGGGGTAGATTGAACTCAGTCATATACATCAGAGAGGTATTTATGGTCGAGCTATAGGCGAACATCGGCCAGGCGGCGATAGAGGCCATCATCCTTACTCCAGACTCGTAGGCATTACAGTGGAAATCGCCTTCGCTAGTCAACCCTTCGAAGTCCAGGAATATCCTGCCGTCAGGGAGGACTTGAAGTTCCCCGGGCTCGTGAAGAATCCAATCCCGGTTAGAGCCTGCCCACAGCTTGCCTAATACACCTTTGTACTTTACCATGTTGAGGTGAAGCCAGTGGTATTTACCCGGGATAGCCAGAGTCTTTATCCTCTGTATCATCAACCTCCTCTCCCGCTCGATGACCTCTCTCAAAGCCTTTCTGAAATAGTCGGCCCCGAACTCCTCCACAATCCTCTGAACCGCATTGTGCAGCGCCACTGCTCCGGCAGCCCTCATCTTATCATCCAGGATATTGAATGCGCCTGTCCGTGTCCTTCTTTTCCAGTGTAGCTCCCACCACCTGTGCTGCTTGAAGTTAGCCCCTGTTTTGGTAGGCGGATAGGTGAAGCCATCTGTGAAAACGCTGGTAGATATGGTGCCAAGGCCGCCGGGCTGGATGCCTCCTACATCCACAATATGGTTCAGCCCCACTGTCCAGCCAACCAGCTCATCTTTGTAGAATATGGGCACCCAGGTGTAATTGTCAGCGTTGTGTGGAGCACCGTAGAGCGCATCATTGGTGGCAAAGATATCCCCTACATTGATGCCTGGATCTTCTTCAAAACCTAAGTCAGCTATGGAACGGACTATGAAAGGGAAAGATTGGACATGGCCAGCTAGCCCGTAGGAGGCAGCCACGCAATCTCCCTCCGGGTTCGCCAGCAGGTACAATAGCTCGCCTTGCTGCAAGGACATGGGGTTGGCTGAGATCATTTTTGCCGTCTCCCGTGCGTTTATGCAGGCAGCTACCAACCTGAACTGGAACCTCATAAACTTGGCTGGATCACTTTCCACTAACTCCAGCTTCTCCAGCCCATAAGCAAAACCCGTTTCCTTAAAGAGTCGCTCCCTCTCCTGCACTACTTCCTTCAATGTCTTACCCTGGTAACATATGCTCATGTTGCCTCCTCAACTTGGATAATGCGCTAATTCTGTGGGCTTTATCGTAGGTGTGGATATAAGGGTTAGTGTGAAAGTCTTCTCTCCCTCCACCACAAGCAAGCGTTACAAAGAGCTAAAGGCTCAACAATACCAACGGCAAACCAATACTTCCTCAACATATGCCACCTCGCTGTCCCAGGATTGAACGGCCTTGCTCTGTATTTAGGCCAATAATAACGCCTTGCCCATATGGCTGTCAAGCCGCCCCTGAATTGACTCATACTAATTGTTACTGACGGAGGTGATATGACAAGAGGCAGCATACTGCAATACACAGAGACAGTGTGAGGGCTTACCTTGAAGCGAGAAAAAGGGATAAAGGACGGGTATTGGACGAATTCATCCAGGTGACCGGCTGCCACCACTAGGGATTATCCGTTTGTTGCACCGGGATAGCTCACGACAACGGAGAAAGCCACAAGGGTGCCGGCACTACTACGGACCTGAGGTAGTGGATGCATTGCGCCAGTCTCTTCTCATGCTACCGCCGTCGGCCATACCCTTCGGCATCACCAAGCCAGAAAATGTTCCTGAGGCCGTTCTGTTCTTCGCCTCTGAGGAGTCAAACTAGAGTACGGGCCAAGTCCTAAACATAAACGACGGATCGTCTTTCCCAGCTAGGGTTTAGCAGCCCCCAGTTCACAGCCTTTGTGGAAGGCTTCTTTGTTAAGTGCCAAAGCCTTTGCCTTGCCCGCCAGCATCTTGTCTAGCTCTGCCTCAACAAGCTGAGGTGACACTGCTTCACAGGTGCGCACATAAGCTCCCAAGAGAATCAAGTTGGCCACCTGGGGATTGCCCATTTTGGCGGCGGTCTCCACTGCAGGGACCGACACAAACCTGATATCACTGCGCTGGACTTTAGTATTCAAGCCGGCGCTCTCGACCACAATAGCACCACCCGGCAGCACTTGATCCTGGCATGTCACCAGTATGGAAGGCTCAAAGACAATAAGTGCCTCCGACTGGTCAAACAAGGGACTGGCGATCTCTTTGTCCGAGAGAATGACATAGCAATGGGAGAAGCCGCCGCGCTTAAACACTCCGTACTCGGGAAAGTAGAGCACGTGTTTATATTGGTTTATGCCTGCCTGGGCCAGCAATTGGCCCGCCAGGAGCACCCCCTTGCCCCCAATCCCCAACATTATTACATCGTGGGTGACTGACGATTCTTTCTTCACAGGCCACCTTCTACTCTACGCGGTCAACGTTTTTAAACTCGCCCACAGGGAACTCAGGGATCATCTTCTCCTCCATCCACTTTAGAGACTCAAGCGGACTCATGTGCCAGTCAGTGGGACAGGCTGACAGAATCTCCAGGAAGCCAAATCCCACTTTGTTCAGTTGCTTTTCTATGGCTGACCTGAGGTATTTCTTGGTTCGCTGGTAGTTGGCTGCGCTGTTGACCGCTCCGCGGGCGCTGTAAGCCACCCCTTTCACCGGCGCTATCAGTTCAGCGATATGAGCCGGATAGCCAATGGAGGGGTCTCTGCCTGTGGGGGTGGTGAGGGTCACCTGACCGATTAGTGTAGTAGGAGCCATCTGCCCCCCTGTGGTTCCAAACACAGCATTGTTAGTCATAATCACAGTTATCTTCTCTGCGCGATGCACTGCATTCAAGAAATGTCCAGCCCCGATAGCAGAGCAATCGCCATCACCCTGCATGGTAATTACCACGGCATCTGGAAGAACACGCTTAATGCCGGTGGCCACTGCCGCAGAGGGGCCATGTGCCACAGGCATGAAATCTACATCTATCATGGCAAAGGTGGCTCCGTGGCAACCAACCCCCATAATGCCTATGGTCCTGCCCTCTATCCCCAGCTCGTCAATCACCTCGGCGATAAGCCGCTCGATAATAGGCAGGTGACAGCCGGTGCACTTCATCCCCGCCCAGGCGGTATAAATGTATAATCTGGGCTGTTTATAGACCTGAACCTTATCCATAAAGCTTCTCTATCTCCGCCACTATTCTATTGGGAAAGATGAAGCCTCCGGGACCCGGTATATGGCGGGCCAGCATACCCAGCAGATGGACTTCAGCCCTGCCCTCAACTGCCAACTGGACATCGTCTATCAACTGTCCCAGGCTGTCCTCCACCACCAGGAACTTGACCCCTTGCTTTGCCTTTTCCTTGATGGGCTGCGTGGGAAATGGCCACAGGGTTATAGGGCGGAGCAGCCCTACCTTGAGACCTTGAGCGCGAGTCAAATCCACTGCCTTGCGGCAGGTCCTTGCCGAACTACCGTATGCCACCAGCACCAACTTGGCATCGTCTATTTGATAAGTGTCATAGCGCACTTCGGCGGCCGCCATAGCCTTGAACTTGCGGTCAAGCAACTCCATATGTCCCAGGTAAGTCATATTAGGATTCTGAGGTTCCGGCATAGAGCCTCGGGAGATATTGAGGCCGCGGCGCTTGCCATCTTTTCGGTTGGCCTTACCCACCAGCGCCCAATCTTTGGGCGGCACAGGGCCAAAGTCTAGAGCCTTTACCTCCACCGACTCCTCCATATGGCCTATGACAGCATCACTGAGCACGATCACTGGATTACAATATTTGTCAGCCAGATAGAAGGCTAGCTGTGTCAGGTCGCAGCACTCCTGAACTGAGGCTGGAGCCAGCACAATGTTTTTGTATCCCCCGTGTCCACCGCCCCGAGTGGCCGTTAGATAGTCCATCTGGGCATTATGTATGTTGCCACCTCCCGGGCCTGCCCTTTGCACATTCACTATCACGCAGGGGAGGTCGGCAGAGACCATGTCTGAGATGCCCTCCTGCATAAGCGCCCAGCCCATACTGGAGGTGGAGGTCATAGCTCTTGCCCCGGCAACTGCCGCGCCGAGCAATATCTGTATGGAGCCTGTCTCCGACTCTGACTGGAGAAACACTCCTCCCCTCTTGGGCAACTCCCGGGCAAACCACTCTGTGATCTCATTCTGGGGGGTGATGGGGTAACCGGTAAAGAAGCTGCAGCCTGCCTCGGCCGCACCAACAGCTACTGCCTCATTTCCTGACATCAATTCTCTATGGTTCATCGCAAACCGTCCAACAGTATTAAAGTATAACCGCAACAGGCTTAGATGGTCAATACCACCAGCCCATCCACGCTAAGGCGTGGTTGATGCCATCACTAATTTCAGAATAACCAGTGACAGGGCATCGTAATCCAGGTCCAAAGTTCACAAATAGGCTGTTGGAAAGGTTTCCATCACAACATTGGCCGCCTTTGTTAATTGCTCAAAGTTGGCTTGCACAAGGTCAAGATACATGTCTACTTTACTCTACGTGCTTAAGTGTTGAAGCGAATCGAAGCGGCAATAACAGAGAGGCTGATTGAGCCTCACCATGCCCGGTGTCAGCTTAGTGAACCCTAAAATGAAATCAGTCTAGTCTCAACCGAGACCCAGGGGTATTATTGTCTAATGGGCCAAATATGCTGTTGTTAAGTTGCAAAAACCCTCAAGTCAAGGAGGGAATCAACGCAAGCATGACATAAGACCGATTCTTTTACTTTCAAGAACCTTCTCAGGGCCAGACAGAGGAAACATAACCACCACCTTTGAAACAGCCCCCCTTTTTCTCAGTGGAAACCTGCTTTTCAAGTCCACCAGCGTCTTATGCTCGCATAGGCACACCTCTTCCCCCTTGGCATTGAGGTTGTCTAAAAACTTCGGGAGTATACATTGTGGTGTGGCTCGGACGGCCTCTAACGCCCCATTAAAGCTGGAACCGTGCTGACTTTCAGATCTGGGTTGATAGCCTGTGGTCAGCACTATTTTACCTGTTGGCCTCAGATTAGGGCAGACCAAACGCCACAACAGTGGCTACGGTGCCCTCGCTGGGGAAGCCACCTATGTGGAACATAGGCACCGTAGGATATAATGCCTGCCATGGATTCCTCCGATACAAACTTATACATGAGACATCAGCAAAGCAAGATGATCGTCAAGTAAATGTGGGCAGTCTGTCTTGACAGATGTGCTGTTGAGTGATAGCATGTTGTTCAGTTAACATCGACTGTGCGGTCTCCATAATACGATATGCTCACAGGGGCATGTATGTTCCAAGAGATACGTGAGCAGATTCAAGGCAAAGCTCAACACTTTGAGCACCGGTTGAAGAACCTCAAGAACAGGGTTGGCCATGGTTGAGGGTGCTACCCAGAGTTGCGTATGCGCGTTGTGGTATTTTTGAACGTAGTGATTGATATTGGGACTGATTAAAAATATTCACGTGGTTTTGGTCAATCATCCGGCAAACGCCTGGCTTTCTAGGTGCAGTCGTAGGTATAGAACGGTAGCACAGGTTGGATTGAGAAAGGAGAAGCGTCTGCATGAAGGGTGAAAAGAAGATAAGGTTTCTGCTGACTAGACATCCTTTGGATGGTCACGAGACGGGCTACAATGTCCTTGCCACAGGGCTTAGAGAACGGGGAATTGAAGTGGTCCTGGGTGGCCACCAGTTAGCTGAGCAAATAGCCGAAACTGCCATTCAAGAGGATGTTGATTTTATCGGCTACCGCATAATGGCAGGAGACCCCATTATCCTGGCAGAAAAGCTGTTCCAGAGGTTGAAAGAGAGAAACGCTGACATACCTATTGTTGTCGGGGGCATAATCCCCCCCAGACTCATTCCTAAATTGAAAGAAATGGGAGTTGTTGGGATATTTGGCCCCGGTAGCTCACTAAACACCATCGCCGATTTCTTGAGGCGTTATCAGCGAATTCCTAAGAACTAGTGTAGGGACATCGGGCCAGTTATTTTTATGATGACTGGCCCGGGGGTATAGCTGCTGCTGAAAAAATGTCTTTTTTGGCGTTAGGCTTTTTCTTTCAATTCAATTTTCATCAATTTGCCGAACGGCTGGAAGTCGTCGCAGAAGGAGGAATGCAATTGACTAAAGGAGAAATAAACAAGATTAGAGCTGCGAGAAAGGAATATGATGAGCTGGTAGTCAAGAGTTCAAAGACAGCTCCAGAGGGGAAAGCTGAATACAAAACTGACTCTTGGATACCTGTCGACCGTCTCTATACACCGGCCGATGTCGAGGGGATAGACTATCTGAAGGATATCAGCTTCCCTGGCCAGTATCCCTTTACTCGTGGGCTATTCCAAAGTGGCTATCGAACTAGGGGATGGAGCAGGAGGCAAGTGGCGGGCTATGGCACTCCGGAGGAATGTAATCGCCTATGGAAGTATCTGATATCTCAGGGGCAAAACGCATTGACTGTAGCTGCTTCGTGCGGTTTTGGGGGGACTAAGGTATCCTGGGATTCGGACGATGATATGTTGGCGGGATACGGGGGCAAGACTTACACCAAGACGGATACGCTGGCCGATTGGGAAGAGTTACTTGATGGCATTCCACTAGACAAAATCAATGTCCTTTTGCCCACAGACATGTGGATCACCTTTGCCATGTTTGTGGCCGCAGCCGAAAAGAAGGGCTACGAGAGGAGAAACCTTTCAGGCAGTGTAGCCGGCAAAGTCAGGCTGATCTTATATCCTGAGAATAAGGGCAACCCCTATATTGATATGGTGGAATTCTGTGCCAAAGAGATGCCCAACTGGAATGCTTTTTATGTTGATGCTCGAAACGTGAGGGAAGGAGGACTGACCGCTGTCCAGGAAATAGCCTGGGCTATAGCGGTGGGCATGGATGGAGTTAGGGAAGTGATGAAGCGGGGTATAGATGTTGATCAATTCGGCCCCAGAATACAGTTCTACATAGATGCCGGCATGGATTTATTTGAAGAGGTGGCCAAGTTCAGAGCACTAAGGCGAATGTGGGCCAAGGTTATGAAGGAGAAATTCGGCGCCAAGGACCCCAGGTCATGGAGGTTCAGAGCGGGTGTGCAAACCTACGGCCCGGCCATGACCTCTCAACAGCCTTTGAATAACCTGGTCAGAGGCGCTATCCAGTGTCTGGCGGCGGTTCTAGGCGGTGCTCAGTCCATATCCGTACAAACCTTTGACGAGCCTCTGTCCACGCCTTCGGAGTTTTCCCAGGTTCTCGCCCTGAGAACAGCACAGATCATAGAGCATGAGACAGGGGTGGTCAATGTAGTTGATCCTTTGGGTGGCTCATACTACGTGGAGTGGCTGACCAACAAATTGGAGGAAGAGGCCCAGAAGATGATAGACAAGCTTGAGGAATTGGGCGGCGCCTGTAAAACTAAGGCGGCATCCTGGTTCTACCAACAGATGATGGCCTCTGCCTCAAGGTACCAGAAGGAGATTGACAACAAAGAGAGAATCGTTGTCGGGGTAAACGATTTTGTCATGGAGGATGATCCATCGCTGGCCCTATTCGCCCCCAAGATGATACAGTATGATCCCTCCATCATCCAGAGGCAGATAGAGCGATTGAAGAAGATACGCCGAGAAAGGGACAACGCCAAGGTGGAACAGGCCAAGAAGATACTCTATGACACATTGAAGGCCAGGGAAAATATTATGCCTCCGCTTATTGAGGCGGTGAAGAGCTACATTACTGGCGGCGAGATAACCAAGGTGCTCATGGAAGCTCGTGGGGAGCAATATGGGCCGGCGCGGGCACAACCATTAGAGTTGGCGCTCTTCACTTACCATTAACCCGCCGGCTGGTTTTCAACCTTCTCTGGCACAGCGGGGCGCTGTGCCAGCCACTATTTCATAATCCCAGAAAGGAGCAACTGGCCAACTAGAGCAATTTGTCACTCAGGAGGGGATAGTTATGAAGATGCCGCTGAGCGGTGTCCGTGTCCTGGACTGGACTATCTGGCAGCAGGGACCGGTGGCTTCTGCTATGTTGGGTGACCTGGGCGCCGATGTCATTAAAATTGAGGACAGGGTTGGCGGAGATCCCGGGCGGGGCATGACCCGCATCGCTGGACTGAGCACCAAGCTGGCTGCTGAACACAATTTCTACTTTGAGAACAACAATCGCAACAAGAAAGGCATCACCATAGACCTGAAGCAGGAAAAAGGCAGGGAGATTATCTACCGTCTGGCGGAGAAGGCCGATGTTTTCGTGCAGAACTTTCGCCAAGGGGTCGCTCAGCGGTTGGGACTGGATTACGCCACCCTGGTTAAATATAACCCGCAGCTCATCTACGCTACCGCTTCTGGCTATGGCCCGAAAGGCCCGGATAGCACCATGCCCACCTTTGACCGCATGGGACTGGCTCGCTCTGGCATGATGACCGTCTTGGGAGAACCAGATATGCCACCTCTTATGATAATGGGGGCCATAGCCGACCAGATGGGCGCCATCATGCTGGCTTATGCTGTGCTGGCTGCCCTGGTAGCCAGAGAAAGGCTAGGAGTAGGACAGGAGGTCGATGTCTCCCAATTGGGCAGCATGATCCAACTTCAGGGACTGACTGTGGCAGCTGCCCTGTCATTGGGCCGTCCCTTCCCCCGGCGCAAACGCACCCAGGAGGGCAACCCATTGTCTAACCACTATCAGTGCGGCGATGGCAAGTGGATTTCGCTGGCCATGCTTCAGGCAGACCGCTACTGGTCCGACTTCTGCCGTGCTCTCGGTGTCCAGGATCTTGAGAAAGACCCCCGCTTTCATAACATGGAGGCCCGCTCACAACACTGTGAGGAATTCATCGCCACCTTGGACAAGGTCTTCGCTACCAAGCCCAGGGATGAGTGGATAAAGATTTTGAAAGAGACGGGCGACCTGATTTACGCGCCGGTGAATGACATCTTGGATGTCACTCAAGACTCCCAGGTGCTGGCCAACGACTATATCACCGACTTCGACCACCCTGTTTTCGGCAAAATGAAGGTGGTGGGCACCCCGATACTTTTCAGCAAGACCCCGGCCTCGCTGCGCCTGCCTGCCCCAGAGTTCGGACAGCACACTGAGGAGATACTGCTGGAGGCAGGATATAGCTGGGAGGATATCGCCCAGCTGAAGGAGCAGCAAATAATCTGAGACGAAACGCTGACTATGTCATCCAAACCAGCTCAAATTATAGGACTTGCCAGGGTGGAGGAGCTTTACCGGAACCGCACCCAGCGGGCTAAGGAGCTCCAGAAGGAGTGAAAGAAGGTCATCGGCTACATATGCTGCTTTCCCCCGGCGGAAATGTTCAAGCCTCCTCCTTCAGCTTCCATTCCCAAACACAAGCCGGTTCATCTGGGCTATTACGAGGTGGTAGTTTGAGAGGAGTTCCTTTTACTTTGGGATTAATAGCGTATTTTGGGTCGAGTATCGGTGCCGTTTTCTGGCACATTGCTATTATCCTTTCAGGTCTCTGTCTCTCCCAGTTTTCCAACCCAGGGCATTTCTTTACTGTCACTATGACATGATTCTCGTTTTTAATATCATACTCCACAGGGAATAAATCCCCCTTATTATTATCTGGAGGCAATTGCATGGCCTTCAGGGAATCAAGGACTGTATTCAGCTCTATGTTTGCTAGTTTGGCATATCTGGGATTCATACGCTCTACTACTCTAACCCAGGCTTCACACTCGCACTCATTGGCTGCTCCAAAGCCGAACCGTTTATCGACCGCGTCATACCAGGCTGAAGCCATTTCAAGATATGCGTATTGCCAAAGTCCCCTTCACAGTCTGAAACACATACACACCAGATACCGAGTGGCGGCGCTAGCCAAGAATCGATTGGGCATGGCTAAATTGTTCAGACCCAGCGCTTGAGCCGAAATAGGGCCAGCATGAAGATGATAATGACGACCATGATGACCATGACGATAAGGAAGGAAGCAGGGCTCTGAGACAGAGGCAGGTGTTCCAGATGCATGCCAAAGATGCTGGCGATCAGGGTTAAGGGCAGCATCGTGGTTGAGATAATGGTCAGTGCCCTGATCACCTGATTGGTCCGAAATGAGGTCATGGTATTATGGGTATCGTTAAGCCCCTCGATCATTTCTTTATAGTCATCGAGTTCGTCCCAGATCTTACGGCTGTGGCTCGCAAGGTCGCCGAAGTAAGCCTCAGGCTCTTCTTTGAGGATTGGCCAATCCATTTGTTTGAGAAGCTCTAAAACCTCTGTTTGATACTTGATGGTGCGGCGAAAGGAGATAATATCCCGGCGCAGCACCGATATACCTTGCACCGTCTCCCGGGCACCACGGCCAAAGACCTGTTCTTCCACCCTCTCGACGTTATCCCCGATCTTATTTAGGATGGGGAAGCAGTAATTGACCAAACGGTCGAGTATATGATAGAGGAGATGAGCCGAACCATGGGACATGTGCTCCACCCGCACATCCTGGTTTAGCTCACAATCCCTGAACAGCTTGACCAGGGGTTGAAGGTTGCCTTCGTGCAAGGTGATGAGATAATCTTGGCCGATGAAGACCGACACTTGGCTAGCAAGAATCACCTGGGTCTGCTTATGAAACACCGGAAAGCGGAATATCATAAAAAGGTACTTCTCATGTTCATCGATGTTGGGCCGATGCACCCGGCTCAGACAGTCGTCCAGCTCTGGATCAGGGAAATGGTAGTTTTGCTTCAGGTACTCAATTTCGCTCCGGCTTGGTTGTTCAATATCAAACCAGGTCAGCTTTTGCCAGGTGATCGATTTAATACGCAGTTCCTCTTGAGCTAGATTTGAGATAGCCATGAAATCACTCCTTCCCGTCTCAAATAGCCGCTTATGTGGCTGGAGCCTGTCTTGTTGAAATGCATTCTTTCTTCGTCGCTGGCCATCAAAGACCTCATTCATGCTCCTGGTTCACTGAAAAACGCAGTAAGCTCCCTTAGCCTGAATTCTC
>Ga0315274_10011504_pt1 | contig 12680 bp, 9 predicted proteins | sample YL17G02_20_MG_FD_203700 | JGI IMG/M metagenome (GOLD analysis project Ga0315274, IMG submission 203700) | Sediment microbial communities from Yellowstone Lake, YNP, Wyoming, USA - YL17G02_20 | ecosystem: Environmental > Aquatic > Freshwater > Lake > Sediment | place: USA: Wyoming | collected... | reverse complement strand
ACGACAGGTTTTTCGCCAATGAAAAACTCAAGGCTCGCAGATGCGGCTTGGGTTTCGCAGAGCAGATAGTTGACTCCATACCCGTGACGGAGAGTGATGAGCCAGTGGATTTTTTGGTGACCGACGAAGAAGTTATTTACTTTACTCAAACTGACCAATTTTTCGATAGGGCACCGTCATAAGTAAGTATTTAATAGTGACATATCGCACTTTGTCATTCCCGCGCAAGGTTGTCACCCCTGTGAAAACAGGGGCGGGAATCCACCCAACCGATATGTTAATGGATTCCTGCTTCCGCAGGAATGACACGACGAATCGGTCAGTTTGAGTTACTTTAACAACTGAGAAAGGAAAGTACCATGGCTCGTTTGCCTTTCGGACGCGGCAGCAGACTGACCGGCTGGAACCCAAACCTGATATACGTCATCGCAACCCTGCTCTCTGCGGCTATAGTCGGTGTTGTCCTATATGGTCTGCATCCCTTCGGCAGAAATGACGACGCTAACCAAGGCCCTGCCGGGATCGATGCCCCAAATAGGACGGCCCCAGTTGCTCCGCGACTGGCAGCAGAGGTAAAAGCGGAGCCTAACTTGACGAGCATCGCTCCCAGAGTAAGCACGGAATCCGACCCTAAGGTTGCTGAGCTTATCGCGGAAGCTACGTTGCTGGTTAACACAAAGCCCGACAGCGTCATAGAGGCACGGGACAAATTAAATCAGGTATTATCGTTATGCAAGAGTCAGCAGCAGCGAGCCGCTGTGAAAGAACAGCTTTCCAATCTTGCGAATAAATGGCTGTTTAGCAGAACCATCTTCCCACAGGACAGACTCTGTGCCAATTACACGGTCAAACGAGGCGAACAGCTTACAAGAATCGGCGAACAGTTTAAGGTGCCGCACGAGATTCTGATGCAGATCAATAACATTCACCGCCCAGAAGCCCTGCAGGCGGGACAGGCAATAAAAGTCATCCACGGCCCGTTCCACGTCAAGATATGTCGTTCAACTTTTACGATGGACCTGTATCTGCAGGATACTTTCGTCCGCAGCGTTCCGGTAGGTCTGGGAATGCCTGACAGGCGGACGCCGACCGGCACCTGGCGGGTCAAGCCGGGCGGCAAATTGATCTCGCCCACCTGGACCGATCCAGATACTGGAAGGACATACAAAGCCAAAGATCCGGATTACCCGCTGGGCTCAAGATGGATAGCGCTGGAAGGAATCGATGGAGAAGCAAAAGGCAGAACCGGATTTGCCATCCACGGCACGAAAGACCCTGAGCAAATCGGCATGGCAGGCTCACGCGGATGCATCCGCCTGGACAACGGTGTCGCCGTGCTGGTCTACAACCTATTAGTGCCCATCTATTCTCAGGTCACAGTTGAAGAATGAAACTGCAAAGTATTCTGCGGCTGCTTCAGCTTCTACTTCCGGCGGCGCAATGACCTCTTGCGGCAAAAAATCCAGAAGTGTCCTGATATAAGGCATAACGCAACCACTCGTACGGACTTGCTGGAAAATGACCTTTAGGCGGCATACACATCCTTGCCCTGCTGCAGCACAGTTCGATAGATTAAGCCGATATTATTTTTATGCCTTTCCAAATCGCTGGGTGTTGCCACTAAAATATCAAAAGGAACTCCTATCCCTTTTGATCTGCCGATATAGCAGTTGTGCCGTCCGTCGGCAATGAACACCTTCCGGCATCACTACTAAGGCATCAATGTCACTATCCGGATTCGCTTCTTCTCGGACACACAAGCCAAAAAGAACTATCTTCAGCGAATGCACAGCTTCGACGATGCTGCGCACGAGTGATTACATTACTTTGAAACTGGCCAACATATTTCGATTAGTTTTATGCCGATTCTTTTTGTGCTATCTGTCTTGCCGCTAACAGCTCGGCCTTACCTTCGACTATATCGCGGGTAATTACATACTTGGCGGGCTTCGGCTCTTCCGGCAGCTTGTACATCAAGTCGACCATCAACCGCTCGCTAATCGAACGCAGCGCCCTGGCGCCGGTATCATGCTTGAGCGCTTTCTGCGCCAACGCATGTAAGGCATCATCCGTAAAGTCCAGCTCGGCATTGTCCATCTCGAAGAACTTCTGGTATTGCCTGACAAGGGCATTTTTGGGCTTGGTCAGGATGTCGATAAGCGCATCTTCATCCAGAGGCGACAGAACAGTAATGACCGGCATACGCCCTACAAATTCGGGAATCATTCCGAATTCGATAATGTCTTCGGGTATGACCTGCTCCAGTATGTTCTTTGACTCGGCCTTCTCATCGGTCCTGCCGGATAATTCCGAGCCAAAACCGATCATTTGTTTGCCCAGCCTTTTCTTGACGATGTTTTCCAGGCCCACAAACGTTCCGCCGCATATAAAAAGTATCTGGGTGGTATCCATCTGTATGTATGTCTGTTCCGGATGCTTTCTTCCACCTTGCGGAGGGATATTGGCAGTAGTTCCTTCGAGCATCTTTAGAAGCGCCTGCTGCACGCCCTCGCCGGAGACATCCCGGGTGATCGAAATGTTCTGGCCAGTTTTGCCGATCTTGTCAATCTCATCAACGTAAACGATGCCCCTCTGGGCGGCCTCGAGGTCGTAGTCGGCGTTCTGCAGCAGCCGCAGCAGAAAGTTCTCGACATCCTCTCCGACATAGCCGGCTTCGGTAACGGTGGTAGCATCACATATTGCGAACGGCACCTCTAACATCCGGGCAAGGGTGCGGGCTAACAGCGTTTTGCCGGTGCCGGTCGGGCCGATCAAAAGAACGTTGGATTTATCTATCTCAACGTCATCGTCTGCGCTATCGCTGTGCAAAAGGCGTTTATAGTGATTGTGCACCGCAACCGACAGATACTTCTTGGCGTGCTCCTGCCCGATCACATACTGGTCCAAGTATTCTTTTATCTCCCGGGGCGAGGGCATCTCTTTGCGCTGGCTGATTTTTCTGCCGGCTTGTTTGCGGTTTTGCCGGATGATGCTGTGGCACAATTCGACACATTCCGGACAAATAAAAACACTGTTTGGCCCTTCTATCAGTGTGTCAGCCCGGCTGCTGGATTGGCCGCAGAAGCTGCAAATCGCTCTCGGTTTTCTGTTATTGATTTGTCTTGTCATCTTATCTTCCCATTCTCAAGAATACTCTGGCCGTTGCACATTGTATTATAGCCGATAGAAGTTGGCTAGGCAAGGTCTTTTCGGGCCGGCGTTGAGTCCTACCGGTCACGCCTTTGAGCGAGCTGGGCGCCACGACGCAGGGCTTCGATATTGACCGGAAGTGTCTTATGGTAGCGCTCGGCGAGCACATCAGGTAGGGCCTCGGCGGCGGCATCGACGGTAAGGTGACCACGTTTGCTCAAATACGCGCCCAGGGCCACCATATTCGCGACTTTTGGATTGCCCAACTGAGATGCTATCTCGTCGGCAGGCACCTTCAATATCTCAACAGTCTCATCCAGCGTGGGCTTGTCGTCAATCAGAGAGCTATTCATTACCAGGAGGCCGCCGTTTTTAAGATGAGGGGCAAATTTGTCCAGCGAGGCCTTGTTCATTACAATTAAAGAATCGGGACTACCGACTACCGGGCAGGCGATGGGCGTATCGGCAACGATAACCATACAATTGGCCGTGCCGCCGCGAACCTCCGCGCCGTAGGAAGGCATATAGGTGACTTCTTTGCCGGCTTTCATAGCCGTCTGGGCCAGCAATTTGCCAGCCAACATAATCCCCTGCCCGCCGAAACCGGCAATAACCACCTCTTCGTAGAACTCGTCCCTCGTATTTCGCATCTCGTATCTCACGGGCCGGGTCACGGTGTACGCGTCACATTCTTCAAGCAACCCAGCGGGAATACTTTCGTCATCTCTGTTTCGATCCATTCCATCGCTTTAGCAGGGCTTGTATGCCAGTAGGTCGGGCAGGGCGAAAGCAGCTCGACCAATGACAGGCCCGCAGCTCCGGTCGCCTGCAGCTCGAAAGCATGTCTGACGGCTTTCTTAGCCTGACGAATTCGAGCCACACTGCTCAGAGCACAGCGCTCGACATATACCGCACCCGGCAGCACCGCTAACAATTCCGATATTTGGAGCGGATAGCCCTGACTGTGGGCGTCTCGCCCCTGTTGCGTGGTGGCTGTAACCTGGCCCAAAACTGTGGTCGGCGCCATCTGTCCGCCCGTCATCCCAAAGACGGCATTATTGATGAAGATTACCGTTATCTGCTCGGCCCGGTGAGCGGCGTGAATTATTTCCGCTGTGCCGATGGCGGCAAGGTCCCCGTCGCCCTGATACGAGAATATTATTTTGTCCGGATTGGTCCTTTTCATTCCGGTTGCAACTGCCGGCGCCCTGCCGTGCGCCACCTCCACCATATCCACATCAAGATAATTGTATGCTAACACTGCGCATCCGACAGGTGCTATGCCGATGGTGCGCTCGCGTATTCCCAGCTCGTCGATAGCCTCAGCTATCAGCCGATGGGCGATGCCGTGCCCGCATCCGGGACAATAGTGCGTCGGATAATTCTTAAGGCTCTGCGTTCGCTTAAATACTGCCTTCACTTGTATCACCTTCTCACAGGGACAGTCATTTGCCTGATTTTATCCAGAATCTCTTCGACGGTCGGCACGCCGCCTCCCGGTCGGCCATAAAATAATACCGGTACCTTGCCGGCGACGGCTAATTTTACATCCTCAACCATCTGACCACAACTCATTTCCACGACCAAGAATATCCGGAATTCGTCGGCGGCCTGGCTGATTTGCTCGGCTGGAAAAGGCCACAGCGTGACAGGACGAATCCAGCCGGCCTTGATTCCCTCCTGCCTGGCTTTGTTTACCGCGCCTCGTACGATTCTGGCTGCAATGCCATACGCAACCACCACGATCTCTGCGTCTTCGAGGGCGTATTGTTCGCAAATCACTTCATTTTTCTGCACCTGCCGGTATTTGGCCTGCAGCTTATAATTCAGTTGTTCCAGCACTCCTTCCTGCAGCCACAATGAGCGGACAATGTTCTGTGATCTACCTTTGGCCCCGGTCAGCGCCCAATCTTTTGCCGGCAATTCTCGCCGCAGCTTTTTTTGAAGTACTACCGGTTCCATCATCTGGCCAAGAATTCCGTCGGCCAAAATCAGTACTGTCATTCGATACTGATCCGCCAGGTCGAATGCCAGCGGCATACAATCAACCAGCTCCTGCACGCTCCACGGTCCCAGCACGATTGTGCGGTAGTCGCCGTGCCCCCCGCCGCGAGTAGCCTGAAAGTAATCGCCCTGCGACGGCGCAATATTACCCAGGCCCGGCCCACCCCGCATCACGTTAACGACCACCGCCGGCAGCTCAGCGCCCGCCAGATAGCTTATCCCCTCCTGCATCAGACTGATGCCCGGACTGGATGAGCTGGTCATCGCCCGCTTACCCGTGGCCGCTGCGCCATAAACCATATTTATCGCAGCCAGCTCACTTTCACTCTGCACGAAGACCCGCTCTTCTTCGGGCATTCTTTTGGACATATAGGCGATGATTTCGTTTTGCGGCGTGATAGGATAACCAAAGTAGGCGTCGCAGCCTGCAATGATGGCCGCCTCCGCCAGAGCCTCATTGCCACACACTAGGACTCTTTCAGTCACTACTTGTCCTTAACTAAGATCGGCCTATCTTTCTTGGAAGGTCCGCCAACAGTGTTCTTATCACGATATACTTCGATTACCGCATCTGGGCAAATAATTGCGCACATAGCACAGGCAGTGCACTCAATATTAGTAACCTCGGCAGGGAAATAACCTGACTTGTTGGAGCGCTTGGAGATGATGATGCGACCCTTTGGGCATACCGTTACACACAATCCGCAACCTTTGCAGCGCTCGATATCAATAATTATTTTGCCAGCCATTTTCATCTTGCGTCCAGCCTGCCAATTTTCAATTTTCAATTGTCAATTGTCAATTGCCAATTATGGGTATCTGGAGTTTTTCCTTATGTCATAAGCCATAAGGGCGTCGCCGCGGCGAATGTAGAGCCGGCCATCGGATATGGCTGGATGGGCCCAGTGCTTGCCGGAGCCGGCGGTGACCCGGAAAGAACTGATTATCTCGAAGCTTTTGGGCGAGGGTTTGACAAGAGCCACGTCGCCGGTATTTTCGTCATAGCAATACAGCATCCCGTCCGCGTAGATAACGGAGCCTTTATTTGCGTTCCACGCGGCCTCATACATAACTTTGCCGGCGTCCCAATCAAGACAAACCCAATCGCCTTTGGGAATGCCCTTAAAGTTGGAGCCATAGAGGCAGCCGTCGACCAGCACAACGCCGCCATGATGACAGTCCAAAACAGGCTGCGTCCATTTTTTCTTCACGCTGGTGCCATCGTCGGAGATTTGCAGCATCAGCCCGCCGGTTGTAAAGCCGTACTCAACTACGCTGGTGACAAAGATGCAGCCATCGCTATAAACCGGCGTGACAATAGCAGTGTCGTAACTGGTTTGGTAAGGAAAACGCCAGACGAGCGTCCCATCCTCGACATTTACACAGATTATAGATTTTTGTATCGCGTTGACAAGCAGACGGTTGCCGCCTCTTTGGATAATAATTGGCGAAGAATATGCTGAACATTCGTCCAGGCCTGTTGTCGTCCAGGTGGTCCGGCCGGTAAATTTATCCAGCGCCACGATGACGCCCTTTTTGCCGCCGGGCGTGCAGTACACTTTTTGCCCATCGACCAGCGGTGAGCCGGTCATGCCCCAGGAGATGTTTTTGCCCTGGAACGTATTCAACGTATCCACGCTCCAGATTTGTTCGCCGGTTTTGGCGGACAAACATGCCAGGACTCCTGTGCCGCTGAAGACGTAAACGCGGTCGCCATCCACCGTCGGCGTGGTTCGAGCACCCGGATAGGACCTTTGCCACTCCCGGCCATAAGATTTTTTCCACCGGAACTTGCCGTCAAGGTCATAGGCAAAAAGAAACCCCTGGCCGTCAAGCATGCCGGTTGTATATATAAACCCGTCGGCTACAGCGACCGAAGAAAAACCCGTGCCCAGGCCATCGACCGACCAGAGAAGCGGGGGGCCGCCTTGCGGCCATTTTTGCAGAAGTCCGGTTTCTGCGGATTTGCCGTCGCGGCTCAGTCCCCTGAATTGGGGCCAGTCATCGGCGCGGCACAATGGGCGGGACAGCAAAACGGCCGCAAACAAAGTTGTCACAGCCTTGATATGATCTATACGCAGAATCCTTCAGGTCGTTTCGGTCAGTATTCTTTATGCAGCCCACAGCAGAGAACGCAGGCTCCATTTGAGAGAGACCATAATACACAAATCGGCCGGCGAATACAACTGCCGACCGCCCCCGTGCCATGCAAAAGATTGGGGCCTATTCGCCATAGGCGAATAGGCCCCGAAGTTCATAGTTCATAGTTGATTGTTCGTTGTTCGTTATTCATTGTTCATCGATGGACTATGAACGGTGAACAATGCACGATGCGATTACGGCCACAGAATCTCCTCAAGCCACGCATCCGCGAGCTCTGCATAGTCCTTCAGGTCAATCTTCCTGGAACCCTGAGGCTCACCGGAATACAACTCAGCAACCGACGGAACCGGAACATACAACTTGCCGTCGGCAGGGGTCTCGTCACCTAAATACGCTATCTCACCCGCCGAAAGAGCCTTGTTGTAAATCCGCAAGTCGTCTATGATCCCGTTGAAAAAGTTGGCAGTGGTGGTGTAGGGCTCGCATCCAATCTTGAGAGTACCTGTCGAAGTACCAAGTACCGCTGTCGTAATCAATTCTCTGTCCAAAACGCCATTGACATACGTCCGGAGGTAGCTGCCCTCGGAGTAGACACCAACAACGTGATACCAAACGCCTGTCGTCAGGGCCGTACCACCGGCAACAGTTCTGTTGAGGGTCCCCGCGCCGGCGGAAGTACGAATTTCAAACTCAACCCTGTCGTTGGTATATACGGTCATCTTATATCCACCGGTGGAATTGTCCTGATTGCCCGCAATCTTCTGATCGAGGCCTGTCACAGAGAGTTTGATCCATGCCGCAATCGTGACTCCGTTGGTAATATTCAAGGTCGCACCGGCTCCGCAGTCGACATAGTCGCCATCACCATCGAATCTAAGGGCGCTTCCAACCTTGCCGGCAGCTACCCATGTTGGGTCACCGTTGATGGTTCCGTTATTACCTTTGCCGGAGCTGTCTTGAACGTCGCCGTCAAACTTGTACTGCGCCGCCAGATTGGCAGCGCCGGGATTTGACGTCGTAATAAAGCTATCGGCAAGCAGCCAGTCATTCGCCAAAACCTCAAGGTCCAGATAATCAACCACACAGTCATCGTTCAAATCGGCTGCTGGTTTTAGCATTGAAGGAACACATCTGCTGGGATACACGCGGATATCATCGATGAATAGTGTGCCCGTGCCGCCAGCCGTGGGACTTGTCCGGTTGCCCAGGCCAATATACATCTTCTTGATGGCCTTCAGATTTACGCCCGCAGCGCTGAATTGTGTCAGCTCAATGTTCCACTCCTGCCAATTGGCTCTCTGGACTGCATCCGGATCAGGATAGTTCACCACCTTAACGTGGCCGGCATTATCTTCCAACGCCACATACAACTGTTCAGCAGCGTTAGCAGAAGCACCATAGAAATACAGCGTCAGCGCCTTAACGCCGTTCATAGTCCAATCCTGGGGCGAGATCCACTCACGCTGGGTCTCTGAGTAGCGGGCTTTGCCGGTCGTGCCGCTGTTGTCGTAAGCCAACGGCATCGACTGGGCGCCGCCATGAACGGTAGTCAGCTCCACAAACGTAGGCTGAGCGTAACCCACAGCCGACCCGGTGCCGTTGCCGGGATAGCCGGGCGCCGGCTCACTGAATCCCCATCCGTCACGCCAGGTCTGGAATATCCTGCTGCCGACATCGTCGGTGTAGTCTTCAAAGTCGTCCACCACAATAAAATTGGCCGTGGTGAAGCTCCAAACGTTGCCTTTCCACGTATCGGCGGCGTTTACCTCATCTATTCGCCAGTAGTATGTGCTGTTCCACGCCAGTGGTGCTTCAGTGGGCACATAGCTCTTAGCAGCAAGGTCCTGCTGGCCTCGATAGATACCTGCCGAGGCCGTACCGGCATTTGCCACCGCGGTGGCATCAGTGCCAAAGTACACGTTGTGCTTGGCAGCTTTCAATCCAGCGTCCCAGCGAAGAACGGGCATCTGCTTGACATCTACAGCACCATCCGGCGGATTCGCGCCGCTGGCCCTTACCGGCGGCTGCAACGGACCGGCGGGAATAATCACCTCGGCCATCGTCGCCGTCGACCAGGTCAATGTCTCCGCATCGTTGTTGGTGCTTATGTACTCTACCTGCAATGAATGAACGCCCTTGGTCAGAGGTACCGGCAGGGAGAAGTACTTGGAGATGACCGTGGGCGCTCCGACTCCGGCTACTTGCCACTTGTCAATGATCAAATCGCCATCGATCCACATCCGCGTAAAGGCATGGCAGTTGATGGCGAACATATACGTGTCGGCGACAGCGATTTCGAGGTCCGCCGTCCACCGGACCGAGTAGTTGTCGTCTGGGACCGGTGCACCTATCACGGCCGTGACGTTGATGGTTTGGTCGATCCGCGTTAGCACCGGAAATCCGCTCAAGTCCGTGTTGTTGAAGTACTCGGCCTTGAGGCCGCCGCCACCGCCGGTCGTTGTAAAGCTCCAGACTTTGCCTGGAAACTTAGTGCCCCCGGGGTTGTACTCATCGACCCGCCAGTAGTAGGTGGTATTCAGGGCAAGCGTTCCGGGATCGTAGGTTAGCTTTGTCTGCTGGCTGCTCTTCAATGTGCCGCCCGTACCATTAGCCACGTCAGTTTGACTTGTTCCAAAGTACACGTCGCGCCTAACGCCGGTGGCTCCTGCAACCCAGCTAAGGTCAGCTCCAATATCGATCCATTTGTCGCCGTCACGTGGCGTCGGGTCATGGGCGGTCAACGTCGCTGCCGTAAAGCTCCAGACATCGCCCGTGTGAATTGTAACACCGTCAGCCTCGACCTCATCGACGCGCCAGTAGTAAGTCGCCCCTGGAGTAAGGCCAGGCCCATACCAGTACACGGTAAGGTTCGTCCGGACCATGAACTCAGCCGTACCCAGCGTCGGATTGGTCCCAAAGTACACATCGTGGGACACAGCGGTGTCTCCCGCCGTCCACTGAAACAGCGGCGATAATACACCGGTAGCGCCGTTGAGCGGATTCGTGGCGGTTGCCGTGTAAACGTCCATCAGCAGTTCGATTTCGGCAATTTGCATCGAGTTTGCGCTCGCCGGTGTACGAACGAGCGGGAACATCAACTGATAGTGCTTGTACGCCACAGTATTTGTGAACTTCATCGGCGTCGTAGTCCATGTCCGCCGCAGCCAAGCCGTCGCCCCGGCGAAATCCTTGATATCGCCGCTGGCGATTAGAGTGTATGGCCCATCGATGCTGACGTTGGAGCCGGACAGCTCCCACTTGACGGGGTCACGTTCCTCGGCGTCGTTGGCCGTGCAGAACCGCACGCCGGTCACCACGGTAGGCCCTGCCTTGGGCGTTACGCGAAGGCCTGAGGGGTTGTCGTGGCCTTTGAAGTGCAGATACTTCGTCACGATCTGGTTGTCAATGGCTTGGTCCGAGGCTTCGTTGCCCGGCCAGTCACCGTCGTTTGGGACAGCCTGAATGGTATCCCCCGGCGCGGTGACGTCCCGCGCAGCCTGTGTCACTCCGCTCAAGAGCAAGGTGAGCACGACCACAACTACAAATGACAATTTCCACATAATAGTCCTCCTTCAAGTAAGTTTAAGATACCTGACTTTGGTCACACGCCAAAAACACGCTCGTTGGGGATAAGCCCGCCAGAGTCTGTAGATATATAGGCCTATCCCGACAACCTCTAACACAACAACCAACAAAAGGCCAAAAAAGCTACGACACTTGTTTCCATCCAGCAGTGTTTACTGGGACTTGAACCTGCCTCCTTCCTTAGCCCGAACACACAAAAAGCGCATCCGCACGTTGCGACACCTCTATTTATATCAGATATGCCGCCCTAATTTCAAGAAAAAATCGCAAATTTCTTGCCAAAGTCGGGCAAAATCTTCCGTCAAGACTGCTTAGGGAACACTTTGTGGCTCTGCCGAAGGCCTGACCAGGATTTCTATGGCCGCCATTTGTCCTTGAGCCAGAACCGCCGGCCTTATGCCCGATTCTTCGCTTCGGCTGGTAAAACTCCACGCGGTGCTCCGAACGCGAATCACATATTGGTTTCCAGTCCCATAAGGAGCCGTAGTCCGTGCTTCGACCCCGCCATCTGTGAAATCCGCCATTCCAATCGTATCCCGGCTCTATTGGCTATCGTCTTTGACCGATACGTCGGATCGTGGGATAAGTCTCTTTCTTGAGCAAAGAACCTAATCTGCAAAAGGAGTTAAACGGGCGAAAGTGCAATGGACGAAAAGGTCGTCAACTCAGCCGAAGAGTTTATACACAGGATAAAAAAATCCTGGGTGCTTGGTCCAACATCGACCATAGTCTTGCCTTTGCTTGGTTCAGGGGGCTGCGAAAAGAGGATTATAAGTTAAAACCAAGATTGTTTAGCATAATCGACAAGATCAAGAACGATAGCAAAAAGCGGACCTTCGAGAATGACATTGTTCAAGAGTTTCGCATGCGAAGTCTGGCAGTCCTGACGGATTGCCGGGGAGGCATTATTGGCAGGACTACCCTGCGAAGGCAGATTTCTCCGCTCGCCCCCGTTTCTGTCTTCGACAGAAGACACGGGGGCTTCGGTCGAAATGACAAATGTGGGCGGCGGTGCGCATCCCTCCGGTCGAAATGACAAATGTGGCCGCAGGTGCGCCAGCCTTCGGTCGAAATGACATCCTGCATATATCCCGTTCAGCATTGTATCGCTCTTGTTATGTCGAGAGCAGCACTCCCTTTGTCATGTCGAGCGCAGCCGAGACATCTGCCTGAATTGGATATTAACCATACGAACCGTCACTAAGGTCACGCCAGTCAGGATTGTCCTGAGCGATAAGTCGTAACTTCTTATCTCGGCTCCAGCGTTTGATCTGCTTTTCCCGTGCGATCCCACAAGAGACATCGCCAAACGACTCAAGGTAAACCAGCGTGTCGATCTTGTAGCGGTGGGTAAAACCTTCGATTAACCCGGTCTTATGTTCCCATACTCTTCTGCGGATATTGTTGGTGAAACCGACATACAGAGTGCGCGATTGGTTGGCCAGGATGTAGACATAATAGGTCTTGCTGCCGGGCATGGCGTCATTATAGGGGAGAATACCTTGCTGAGCCAGATTTCTCCGCTTCGGCCCGCCGCTGGCGGGCCTCCGGTCGAAATGACAAATGTGGCCGCAGGTGCGCGGGCCTTCGGTCGGAATAACAGCAGGGGCGGTGCTGTGCATCCCTTTCGACTGTACTGAGGACAGCCCGCCGTATTTTTCTCTTGACTTTCAGCCTAAAAGAGTACATAATGTACTCATGAGGATAGTTGGCAAGGCGCCGCTTAGGGAGTTCTGGGCCAAACATCCGAGTGCCGAGCCGGCGCTAAAGCACTGGTACAGGGTAGCCAAAGCAGCTAAATGGAGCTCTTTAGCCGATGCACGAAAAACTTTCAGTAC
>Ga0315274_10011502_pt1 | contig 12682 bp, 9 predicted proteins | sample YL17G02_20_MG_FD_203700 | JGI IMG/M metagenome (GOLD analysis project Ga0315274, IMG submission 203700) | Sediment microbial communities from Yellowstone Lake, YNP, Wyoming, USA - YL17G02_20 | ecosystem: Environmental > Aquatic > Freshwater > Lake > Sediment | place: USA: Wyoming | collected... | reverse complement strand
TATTCTGAGCCCTTTTCACAGGCTGACAGCCTGCGCCACAGAAGTTCTGCAAAAGGCTCTTTTGATTCCGATTTTATCCAGCAGGCCTTTGGGCTGCACGCGGTTCATCTGGATGCCCAGGTCGCGCGGCTCGAATCCCATTGCCAGCCCCAGCACCTGCGGGAAAAAGAGGACGGGCACGCCGAGTTCGCCGCCGAACATCGTCTCGATCTTCTTCTGGTTGGTGTCGTACATGATGTTGCAGAAGGGACAAACGAGCGTGATGGCGTCGGCGCCGCGCCGGGCCACGTCGCGCAGTTTCTCGCGGCTGATCCCCAGAGCCAGCTTCTCGTCGGTCGCCAGCACCCCCCCGCCGCAACACTTCAGCTTGCGCGGATAGTCGAGCGGCCGCGCGCCGGTCCACCGAATCAGATCGTCGAGCGTGTGAGGCGCTTCGCAGTCCTCGAAATCGCCGTGCGCGTCGGAGGGCTTGAGATAGTGGCAACCGTAGTGGGGCGCCAGCACGACGCCGCTCAGGCGCCGCGTGAGGGCCGCCTCGATTTTCGGCCGGCCAATCTCTTCCCAAAACACGCGAACAAGGTGGCGCACCTTGACGCCGCCGGTATAGCGCAGCCCGATGGCGGCCAGATCGGCGTTGACGCTGTCGAGCAGTTCGGGATTGTGGGCCAATTCGTGGGCCGCTTCGGTCAACGATCCCGTGCAGGCGGTGCATAGCGCGCAGATGTGGCAGCCGGCCCGCTCGGCCAGGGCCAGATTGCGCGCGGCCAGCAGACGGGCGGTTCGAGCGTCGAGCGAGGCGATCGGATAGCCACAGCAGGCGAAATCTGCGACGTCCCGAAATTCGAGACCGAGGGCTTTGGCGACCTTCCGCGAGGCAATCTCATACTGTTGAACGCGCGCCGGAATCGTGCATCCCAGGTAGAGCGCGTAGGGGCGCTTGCCTCCGTTACCCGAGTCGTTCATTCAACTTCTGCCTTTCGAACAACGTCTTGATATCCTCGAGCGTTTTGCGCAGTTCGGGCAACCCCGCCCGAACGCGCTTCTTGTTGTCGAAGTCTTCGATTTCGTAGATGCGGCCCATGCCCCGAATCAGCTCGGCCTGGGCCTTGAAAGCCGGATGGACAATGCCCTCTTCGACGGCCAGGTTGCGCAGCGTCCGCATGACCTCGGCCACGCGGACGCCCTGGGGACAGCGCTCCTGGCACGTGTAGCATCCCGCGCACAGCCAGATGAATTCGGACCGGAGGACTTCATCCTTGAAGCCCATCAGGACCATTCGGATGATTCGGCGTGGGTTGTAGCGCTCGTCAATTTCGGCGACCGGACAACCGGCGGTGCAAGTGCCGCAGGCGAAGCAGCGCAACATCTGACGGCCGCCGGCGCGCGAGGCGACCTGGAGGGCGAAGGTATGGTCCACGGCAGCGGCAGGCGGTTCATCGTCCGGTGTATCGGTTACCGTGCGGAGCACGGGCTGTGCAGCCACGGCGGGCCTCCTTGTTCAACTTTTCACAAACTCAACTCTTCAAATCCCTTACCCACTCGTTCGAGCCGGTGAATTGCAGTAGTTCGGCCACAGAGTCAAGAAAAAAGTATTGACATAGCGAAAGTAGTTTCATATTTCGATACTCGTGATTTGATTCACGAGGTCAAAATGCTCTCCGTCGGTCCAAAACTGAAATCTATCCGGCAAGCTAAAGGACTGACAATACAGGACTTGGCAAATAAGACCAACCTGTCGAAGAGCTTCCTCTGCAATATCGAGCGGGGAAACACATCGCCTTCGTTAGCCTCGCTGGAGAAAATCGCCCGGACCCTGGGGATGCCCCTGACGTTCTTCTTTCTCACCGATGATGTACTTCCGCGCGTGGTCAAGCCCCAGCAACGCCACCGCGCGGCCTTCGCTCACGATGGACGCACGGTCGAGTTCATCTCGGCACGTCCCGGCGGCGAGATTGAAATGTTCATTCTTGATATTCCGGTCCGTCAGCCCGGTCAGGCCGAGGTCGCCAGCCATCGCCACAAGGGCGAGGAATGCCATTATGTCCTCAACGGCAAACTCGAGGTCTATTTCGGCCACGATCGCTTTGAGGTGGAAGCGGGCGACAGCTTTCACTGGGACGGGACCGTCCCTCACAAGGTGGAGAACATCGGCGACGAGCCGGCGCGGTTGATTGTTTCGCTGATGCCGCCGTCGTTCTTCACTTCGACCGACGAACCGTCCGAAGCGTCAAGAACGGGGAGCGAGTTGTGGGCGGAATAGCCGGACAGAACGAGAAGGAGAGTCCTGTCGGGGCGGTTCTCGTCGTCGGCGGCGGGGTCGCCGGCATTCAGGCGTCGCTCGATCTGGCCGAGTCGGGCTACCTGGTCTATCTGGCCGAGAAAGGGCCTTCGATCGGCGGGGCGATGAGCCAGCTCGACAAGACCTTTCCCACCAACGACTGCGCCATGTGCATTCTCTCGCCCAAGATGGTCCAGTGCGCGCGCGATGTGAACATCCGTCTTCTCCCGCTGACCGAGATCGAGTCGGTTGGCGGCGAAGCGGGGCGCTTCACGGTTCGGCTGCGCCGCCGACCGCGATTTGTCCTCGAAAAGGAATGCAACGGCTGCGGCGATTGCATCACCGCGTGCCCCGTCCAGATCGCGGGATACCTCGATTGCCGCCTCGGGGGACACAAGGCCATAGATCGCCCTTACGCCCAGGCGGTCCCCAACATCGTGGCCATCGAGAAGCAGAGGCGGCCGCCCTGCCAGCTGGCCTGTCCCCTTGGGCAAAACGCCCAGGGATACATTGCGCTCGTTCGCGCGGGCAAATATCGCGAGGCGATGAACCTGATCCGCGAGACCAACCCGTTTCCGGCGATTTGCGGCTACGTTTGCCATCACCCCTGCGAAGCGGCGTGCGAGCGAGGGCGCTTCGACGACCCGATTGCCATTCGCGCGCTCAAGCGGTTTGCCGTGGACAAGGCCGCCGAGATGGACGCCGCGCCCGAGCCACCAGGTTCGACCGTTCAGGGGCAAGACGCCCCTGCCACGCCGAAGCGGGCGGCGATTATCGGCGCGGGGCCGGCTGGGTTGGCGGCGGCCAACCGATTGGCGCGTCAGGGCCACAGTGTAACGATCTTCGAATCATCGGACGTCCTCGGCGGCATGTTGCGCCTGGGCATTCCAGAATTTCGCCTGCCGCGCCAGGTGATTGACGCCGACATTGCGGCCATCCGCGCTCTGGGCGTCGAAATCCGAACCGGCATGAGGCTGGGCCGCGATGTCTCGCTCGATGATCTTTTCCGCGACGGCTATCAAGCCGTCTTTCTCGCTATCGGCGCTTACAAGGGCAGCCGGATCGGGGTCGAGGGCGAGAACCTCGAGGGCGTCGAGATCGGTTTGGATTTCATTCAGCGCTACAATCTCGGCCAGAAACTGACGGTCGGCCGGCGCGTGGCGGTGATCGGCGGCGGCAACGCGGCGGTGGACGTGGCGCGCGTAGCCAAGCGGTTGGGCGCCGACGAGGTGACCATCGTCTATCGGCGGACCCGCGACGAAATGCCTGCCGACGCGCTCGAAGTCGCCGACGCCGTGCGGGAGGGGGTGCGGATTCAATTTCTCACCCTGCCGAAGCGAATTCTCGGAGAGAACGGGCGCGTGACCGGCGTCGAGTGCGTCCGCATGAGGCTGTCCGACAAAAAGGATTCGAGCGGCCGGCCCGTTCCCGTCCCGATCGAAGGCTCCGAATACACCTTGCCGTTCGAGACGGTCCTTGCCGCGATCGGCCAGTCGCCGGATACGGCTTTTGCGGGCGAGAGTTTGCTGCGCGTTTCGCGGTGGGGTTCGATCGAGGTGGACCTCGAAACCCTTCAAACCAGCCGTGAGGGGGTTTTCGCCGGCGGCGACGTGGTCGTGGGGGCCGGCACGCTCGTCGAGGCCATTGCCGCGGGCCAGCGGGCCGCCGAGGCGATCGGACGCCGTCTGAGCGGCGAGGCGCTGCCCGAGCCGAAGCTTCAGTCGGGCGCGACGGCGCCGAAACGCGTGCAATGGAGCGAAGAGGATCGCGCGCAATTCGAGGCGAGACTAGCCGACGCGGGCGTCACGCATGGCGAGCGCGTTGCCGTTCCACACAACGGCTACACCGAAGAGACGGCGCAACGCGAGGCCGCGCGCTGCCTGAATTGCGGCCTCTGCTGCGAGTGCATGGAGTGTGTGCGCGCCTGCAAGCGCAACGCGATTGATCATCGCCAGCGCGAGGAACACGTCGCCGTCGAGGTCGGCGCCATCATTCTGGCCCCCGGCTATGAAGTCTTCGACGCCAGAATCAGAACTGAACTTGGCTTTGGGCGACACGCCAACGTTCTCACGGCGCCACAGTTTGAACGTATGCTTTCGGCGTCGGGGCCGACGCTCGGCCATGTTGTCCGGCCATCGGATCGCAAGCCGCCGCGCCGGATCGCCCTGATCCAGTGCGTCGGTTCGCGCAACGCGACCGGCCGCGGCCACGAGTATTGCTCGTCGGTTTGCTGCACCTATGCGGTCAAGCAAGCGATGGTCGCCCGCGAGCACGACCCGGCCATCGCGACGACGATCTTCAACATGGATATGCGCACATTCGGCAAGGACTTCGACAAGTATCTGGATCGCGCGCGAAAATCTGGAATCCGTTTTGTCCATTCCGCTGTCGCCGAAGTTGTTGAGGAACCCGAAAGCGGCAACCTTCTGCTCGAATACGTGGGGGATGGCGGCGCGGGCGTCCCGCCTGCCGGCAGTCATGGGCAGGATGCCCATGCCACAGCGGGCGATCGGGTTCAGACCGAGGAGTTCGATCTGGTTGTCCTCTCGGTCGGCCTCGAGCCTCCGCGGCAAGCCTTCGACCTGGCTCGGGCCGTGGGGATTGAGCTCAACGAACACGGTTTCGCCGCGACGGCAGCGACCAACCCGCTGGCGACCAGTCGCGGCGGCGTTTTCACCTGCGGCGTTTTCGCCGGACCCAAAGACATCCCGGAGTCGGTGACCGAAGCGAGCGGCGCGGCAAGTTGCGCGGCAGTTCTTCTTGCCGGCGGGCGCGGCACTCGAGTCGAACCCAGGACCTATCCGCCCGAAGAAGACACGCGCGGGATTGAACCGCGCATCGGTGTTTTCGTCTGCCATTGTGGCATCAACATTGCGAGCGTCGTGGACGTGGCCGCGGTCGTCCGCTATGCCGCGCAGTTGCGCGACGTCGTTTTCGCCGAAACCAACCTCTACACCTGCTCGCAGGATACGCAGGATCGCTTGCGCCAGCTGATCCGCGAACATGGGCTGAATCGAATCGTCGTGGCGTCGTGTTCGCCGCGCACCCACGAGCCGCTTTTTCAGGAAACGGCGCGCCAGGCCGGGCTCAACCGCCATCTCGTTGAGATGGCCAACATCCGCGACCAGTGTTCGTGGGTCCATCAGAGCGAACCCGCCCCGGCGACCGACAAGGCCAAGGACCTCGTTCGAATGGCCGTGGCGCGCGCGCGCTTGGCCGAACCGCTCGAACCGCAACTGTTCCCGGTCTGCCAGAAAGCGCTCGTTATCGGCGGCGGACTGGCCGGCGTGACCGCCGCACTCACGATCGCCGACGCCGGTTTCGACGTCTTCCTCGTCGAAAAGCAGGACCGCCTCGGCGGAAATCTGCTCCGGCTGGGCGTGACGGTCGAGGGAATCGAGCCGCACAAGTTGCTCGCCGACCTGGAAGAGCGCGTCACCCATCACGAACGCATTCGTGTGTTCACGGAGACGGAGATCGAGTCGGTCGAGGGATTTGTCGGCAACTTCAAGACAACTCTTCATACTCATGGGCAAGATGCCCATGCCACGGTCGAGCACGGCGTCGCCGTCATCGCCATCGGCGGCAACGAATCGCGCCCGAACGAGTATCTCTACGGCCAGGACCCGCGCGTCGTGACGCAGCTCGATTTCGAGGCCGAGCTGGATCGCGCGCCCGTCGGCGCCCTCAACCGCATTGTGATGATTCAGTGCGTCGGGTCGCGCGAGGCCGGCCACCTCTATTGCAGCCGCGTCTGTTGCACCGCCGCCGTCAACAATGCGCTGCGCGTCAAGCAGATTAACCCGAACGCGGAAATCTACGTTCTCTGCCGCGACGTGCGCACTTACGGATTCTATGAAAGTGCCTATCGCCAGGCGCGCGAGCAGGGCGTCGTGTTTGTTCGGTATGACGAAACAGAGAAACCTCGCGTGACGAACAAGAACGGCCGGCTGCGCGTCGTCGCGCGCGACCCGATCCTCGGCCGCACGCTGGTTCTCGAACCCGACCGTTTGGTTCTGGGCGCGCGTATTGATCCTCCCGGCGACGGCGAGGCTCTGGCCCAGTTGTTCAAAGTGCCGCGAAACGAAGATGGCTTCTTCCTCGAAGCGCACGTCAAGTTGCGGCCCGTGGATTTCGCGACGGAAGGCGTGTTCGTTGCCGGACTGGCGCACGGGCCGAAACCGATCCGCGCGACAATCGCGCAGGCGCGGGCGGCGGCGGGTCGGGCGATGACGATCCTCGTTCGCGACAAATGCGAAGCGCCAGCGACGGTTTCGTTCGTGTTGTCGAATCGCTGCATGGCGTGCGGCCAGTGCGAAACGCTGTGCGCGTTTGGCGCGATCTCGATTGACGCCGCGAAGAACACGGCCGTCGTCAACGAGGCGTTGTGCAAAGGCTGCGGGGCCTGTGCCGCCTCGTGCCGCTCGAACGCCATCGTTGTGCGCGGTTCGAGCGACGCGCAGATTTGGACCATGATCGAGGCCTTCGCAGCGACAGAATGATGAACGATGAACGCGGAACGACGAATGTTGTAGGCTGAAAGCTCAGCAATGATCGAAACTCAAAATTCTAAATTCAACACTCACAACTCCTTGGATTGGCAGCCAAAGATTCTGGCCTTCCTGTGCAATTGGTGCAGCTACGCCGGGGCCGATCTGGCGGGCGTCAGCCGGCTGCAATATCCGCCGAACGTGCGGGTGATCCGCGTGCCGTGTTCGGCGCGCGTGGACCCGCTGTTCATTCTGGCGGCGCTTCAGCGCGGGGCCGATGGCGTCCTAGTCTCGGGATGCCACCCGGGCGATTGCCATTATCTTTCGGGCAACCTCGTGGCGCGGCGCCGTTTTGCCTTGCTCAAGGCGCTTCTCGACGAAGCGGGTTTCGAAACCGGCCGTGTGCATTTTTCGTGGGTGTCCGCGGCCGAGGGCGCGCGGTTCGCCGAACTCATTCGCGAAGTGACTGAGAAAGTGCGGGCCCTGGGCCCGGCGCAACAACTTGTCAGGAAATGGACAATAGACAATGGACATTAGAGCGGATGGGCTGTGGACGGAATGGACGAAATGGACGGAGCGGACATCTTTCTTGTGTATGGTTTTGGGTCGAAGATCAAAAGTCCTCTTTGGTGGTGGCCAAGGGCCGCCTTGGTCAAATGTCGAATGTCGAAAGTCTCAGTCGGGAATTGAAGCGTGAATTTGCTCGTCACACAGATTAGAGAGACGGCGCGGCGACTGCTCGAGGAAGGCCGTGTGGAACTGGTCCTCGGGTTCGAGGCCGGCCCCGTGGCGCTGCGCAACGCCCCATGCTTTGTGCGGAGGGCCGACGAAGCGGGCCGCCTGACGTGGGACCGTTTCTGCGGCCTCAATCTCGCCGTGTTTCTTAACGGCGAAACGCGTCGTGTCGCAGTGATGGCCAAAGGCTGCGACAGCCGCGCCATCCTCGGCCTGCTCAAGGAGCGCCGCATCGTCCGTGACCGCCTCGTCATCGTCGGCGTTCCGTGCGAGGGGATGGTGGATCGCGCGAAGGTCGAGCGTCTGGTCGGCACGACCGAGATCGAGGCCGCGCACATCGAAGGCGAGAAGATCATTGCGGTCGGAGGCGGCAAGACGTTTGAAGCTCCAGTTGAAGAAGTGTTGCGCGCCGCCTGCCGGGAGTGCTCCGCGCCGACGCCGGTTCACTACGATTTGCTCCTCGACGTAGGACAGGTTGCCGACCTGTCCAGATTGTCCGACCTGTCCGACCCGTCCGACCTGTCCGACTTGTCTGACCTGTCCAGCCAGAGCCAGCTGGGCAAGCCGACTCTCTCGCCGCCCGCGCGCTGGCGGCGATTCGAGGCCGAGGCCGCCAAGTGCATTCGCTGTTACGCGTGCCGCAACGTCTGCCCGCTGTGCTATTGCCGGGAATGCTGCGCCGACCAGTCGGACCCGCGCTGGATCGGCGCTTCACCCAATCCCAGCAACAATGCGATGTACCTGCTGATGCGGGCGCTCCACCTGGCGGGACGGTGCGTGGATTGCGGCGCGTGCGTCGAGGCGTGTCCGGTGGGCGTGAACGTGCGCGATTTGTTCAAGCGGCTCGAGCGCGAGGTGCGCGAGCGGTTTGGCTACGTCGCGGGCGCCGACCCCAACCAGAAGCCGCCGTTGGCGAGTTTCAGCATGGCCGATCCGGAAGATTACATTACGGATGTGTAGGATAGGTTGCCAACCTGTCCAAGCAGGAGAACTACATGCGGCGGGGAATCTTCCCAAAAGACAGACTGGGCGAACTGATCCGGCGATGGGCCGCCGACCGGCAGATCGTTGCGCCCGTGAGACAAGGCGCGGTTGAGTTCGAGACGGTCGAATCGGTCGCCGGAATCTGTCTGGACTATCGCAACACGCGCCTGCCGGCCAAGCGGCTGTTCTTTCCGCCCAGCGAGGCGCTGCTGCGATTCGACTTCAAGGCCGCGCCCGAACGTCAGGTCGCCGAGGCGCCGTCCGACACTCACCCGACCGTTCTCTTCGGTGTGCGGCCTTGCGAAGCGCGAAGCCTGACGCTGCTCGACTGTGTTTTCCTGGGCAACGACTATCGCGATCCTTATTATGCGAGGCGACGCGAGGCGACAGCGCTGGTCGTTCTGGCGTGCTCAACCACTGCGCCCACCTGCTTTTGCACGTCAGTCGGCGGCAGCCCGACTGATCGCGCCGGCGCCGATCTTCTTCTCACCGACGTGGGCGACGTTTTTCTCGTGGAGGTCGTAAGCGATCGCGGCGAGGCCCTTCTCGCGGGCTTTTCGCTGCCGGGAGCCGACATCGAAACCATCGAGCGCGCCGAACGCGCCGGCGCTCAACTGGCCGCCTCGATGCCTCTTGTCGTCGGGCTTGACCGGATCGGTTCCCTGGACGTTCACGTCTTCGACGATCCCTGTTGGCAGACCATCGCCGAGCGATGTCTGGCGTGCGCCGCGTGCTCCTTTCTCTGCCCGACGTGCCATTGCTTCGACATCCAGGACGAGGTGATCGCCCAACAAGGCCGGCGCGTTCGCAACTACGATGCCTGCATGTTCGCGCAATTCACGCTCCATGCGTCGGGCCACAATCCGCGCACCTACAAATCGCAGCGTGTTCGCCAGCGCCTGCTGCACAAGTTCGCCTATTTCCCCGACAACTTCGGCGCGGTCGCGTGCGTCGGCTGCGGCCGCTGCATTCGCGCCTGTCCGGCGGGAAACGACATTCGACAGTGGCTGAGCGCTCTGGCCGCGGCTTGCAGAGACCAGAGTGGGGCAGGTTGTCAACCTGCCTGATCGCTGTTCTGAGAGAGTGACGTGACGAATCCCTATCTGCCGCTTCCAACGCGCATCGAGACGATCCGCACCGAGACCACCGATCGCTCGCTCAAAACCTATGTGCTCCGCTTTCAGAACGGCGACGATGCGGAACGCTTCCGCTATCGGCCCGGCCAGTTCGCCGAAATCTCGCTGGCGGGAAAGGGCGAGGTCCCTATCGGCATCGCCTCATCGCCGACCGAAGGCGACGCGCTGGCCTTCACAATTAACCGAGCGGGCGTTGTGACGACCGCAATCCACAATCTTCGCGCCGGAGAGCTGTTGGGCGTTCGCGGCCCGCTGGGCAACGGCTTTCCCGTCGAACGGCTCGAAGGCCGCAATCTCGTGATCATCGGCGGCGGGTTCGCGTTCACGACCTTGCGCTCGCTGGCGGTCTATGCGATGGCGCCGGCGAATCGAGCGCGTTTCGGACGGCTGACGGTCGTCTATGGCGCGCGTCGCCCCGGCCTGCTTCTTTACCGAAAGGAACTCGAAGAATGGCGCGCGCGCAACGACATCGAGGTCGCCGTCACCGTGGATGCCGCCGAAGGCGAATGGGCAGGACGAGTGGGCTTCGTCCCGACGGTGACCAAAGAAGTCGCGCCGGCCTCCGACAACGCCTTCGCGCTGGTTTGCGGCCCGCCGGTCATGATCAAGTACACGCTGCCGATTCTGGCCGACCTTGGTTTTCCGCCCGACAGGATTCTGCTCTCGCTCGAAATGCGCATGAAGTGCGGCATCGGCATCTGTGGCCGCTGCAACATCGGCCCCAAATACGTCTGCAAGGACGGCCCCGTCTTCTCGCTCGCCGAACTCAAGGAACTGCCGCAGGAATACTGAGAGAAACCGACTTTCGACCTGCGACTCTCGACCTTCGACTTTCGACTCTCGACCTCAACGGACCCGATGGCGCGTTCTGGGGTCCAAGGTCCGCTTTTCAATACCCGAAATCCGCCTTGCCCCCGGCGTGCGCCGGCTTCGCGTCGGGCGTGATGGCTTTCTTCGCTTCGTCCGACATCCAATGAAACTTGTGCCACCACGGCGGACTCACCACTCCGGCCAGACTCTTGATCTGCTCCAGCCGCGGCAAGGCAATCCGCGCAAACGACTGCTCGAGCGTATCCCAATCGCGCGTCGCCGGATCGGTGAACGCCTCTTTGAAATAGGCGCGCCCGCACATCGGCCCCGCGAACAGATCAGCGACCAGCGCGTACTGCGCAGCATACTGTTCGAAATCCGCCGCCGCACTCAGCATCAGCATCGGCCGCTTGACGACCGCCGCCATCGCCTCGCCCACCTGGCGCACCTCGCGTGGGTCGCTCGTCCGCACCACTTTGCCGTCTTCTTCGACCCACAAGAACGGCACCTGGGTCATGTAGAAGTGGCAGTAAGGGCTGAATGCCTCGGCCATCCTGACCAGCGCTTCGGGCAGACGCCGCGCCGTCTCGACCGGCGATTCGCCCGGCCGCTTAACTATCAGCGTCTCGCTGAACAACGGCTTTCCCAACTGCCAACACCGCTGAAAAACGTCGTGTACCCATTCGAGGTTCCGCTCCCAGCTTTCGCGATGGTCGGGATCGAGATTGACCAGCGTCTTGAAGCCGTCCACCTCGGCGGCGCACGCCTCCGGCTCAATCGCCAGTTGTGACAACTGCCCGCGCCCGCCGTCTATCGGGAGCATGTTTGTGTCTTCGAGCCGCGCGATGAGCAGAACCCGCGTTCCGAGAAGTTCGCGAAACCCCGGACTGCGGAACGCCAGCGGGTTGAAAAGACACGCCGTGGCCCGTCCGCCGAGCGCCCGCGCAAATCGCCGGCACACCTCGGCCACGTCATCGTCGGTGGGCTTGCGGCTCTCGCCCACGTGCTTGAAGTAGTCTCCCAGCAACTTCAGATAGGAGTTGTGCTGGTCGGAAGCGAACACGTCCAGCAGACCGCCCGGCGCGGCCGCGGCCAGCGTACGAAAGATGCTCTCTTCGACCTCGACGCCGTCTTTGAATCGCGCCCAGATTGCCATAATCCTCGCCTCCCCATTTTGCATCAATGCAAAGAGAAGCCTACTCGCAAACGGGGCCGTTGACAACATCCTTTGACCGTGTGTTTTTTTGGGAACCAAATCGGGGCCAGAAGAGTCAGAATCGTCTGGGAGAGCTCAAACAGGGGATGATTTGTTGTTTGCGGCGGTGTATTGACATCGTCCGCTGGGCGAGGTCATGGAAGAGGGGGAAACCTGTTGGAGGCGGGCGGCGTCTTGCCTTGGTTCTTGTCGAAGGTCGAGCGTCGAATGTCGAATGTCGAGAGTCGAACGTCGAGAGTCGAATGTCGAGAGTCGAGAGTCGAGGGTCGGACGGAAGGAGAGAGGGCGATGAAGCGGGTGCGATGGAGTTGGGGGGTTGCGGTGTTGGCGGCGGCGGTGGTGCTGCCGGCGGTGGGGTGGTTGGCGTACAAGAGCGACGATCCGTTGCACAAGATTGATCTGACGTTGGGGGATCGGAAGTACGGCGATGCGGTGAAGCTGTTGGAGGAAGAGATAGGGAAGAGTCCGAAAGAGGAAGAGGCGTTGTTGCTGAAATTGGCGACGGCGCAGGAGTTGAACAAGGAGTTCGAGAAGGCGATCGGGACGCTGGACCGGTTGCGGGAGAAGTTTCCGAAGTCGGCGTGGGCGCGGAAGGCGCAGTTTCGGAAGGCGCAATGTCTGGCGGCGCTCAAGCAGTGGGACAAGGCCGAAGCGACGGCGGGCGAGCAGGTGCGATACCTCGTCTCGAACGAGCGGAAGATGGAGTTGGCGGAGACGTATCTGAAGTATGCGGAGGCGAATTTTCGGCCCGCCGACCCCGACAAGAAGCCCGACTACGAGAAGGCGCGGGTGTTTTACGAGAAGGCGCTGGAGTTGGGAATCACGGGCGGGCGCGCCGAGGAGATTCGCTACCTGATCGGCGTCTGTCACTTTCGTTTGGGCCAGATGGATCAGACGGTGGCGCGGCTGGAGACGTTCGCCAAGGACCATCCGAAGAGCCGCTGGGCGGCCCCGGCGCTGTTTCAGTTGGCGCAGGCGCGGATGGCCAAGGGCGAGGCGGTGCGGGCGCGGATGCTGTTTCGCGACCTGATCG
>Ga0315274_10011501_pt1 | contig 12683 bp, 8 predicted proteins | sample YL17G02_20_MG_FD_203700 | JGI IMG/M metagenome (GOLD analysis project Ga0315274, IMG submission 203700) | Sediment microbial communities from Yellowstone Lake, YNP, Wyoming, USA - YL17G02_20 | ecosystem: Environmental > Aquatic > Freshwater > Lake > Sediment | place: USA: Wyoming | collected... | reverse complement strand
GTTGTCTCGAGAAGGGCATGAACAAGCGACGCGTCGTAGAACCGGTGAGCGCCGTCAATGTTGGGGGTACCTATAACGCATCTGGCGAACTTGACGAGCGAGTAGCACTCCTCGTTCGTCGTCTTCGCGGAGCCAATGACGCCAATGCTCTGCGGGCCGGAGTCCGCCAGGATTCGCTTGAGAGCCGACGCCGCGAACGAGATTGCCTTGTCCCAGGAGGCAGGTTCAAGAGAGTCCGCTTTACGAATCAAAGGCGTTTTCAGCCTGTCGGCCCCCATCACGGCTGGCGTCGCGTTCCATCCCTTGATGCACAGTCGCCCGGTGCTGACGGGATGGTTCTCGCTCGGATGGAGACCGACGACGCGGCTGTCGGCTGGCTCGACGTAAAGCGCGCAGCCGCAACTGCAAAAGCCGCATGTGGTGAGAACCGGTTTCATGAAGAGTCCTCCTCGGCACCGGGCAGCACGCCCTCGAACGGCTGTCCACAGAATGCGTGCTCGATCCTGCTGAAGCGAATCCCCGCGTTATCGCCGCCGCACGAGTTTGCGAAATTTCGCACTAATTCCTCCACCAAGTTACTTTCCTGCCGCTGCATGCGGGAAAAGTGCGACCGATGCAGCGGCCAGCGGGGCCTCATGTACCCCGGACCCGACTTGTACCACTGAGTCTGTCCAGCACACTGACGGCACGGAACATCGGTGCAGACTGGCGGAAGTAAACGAGTGCACTGCGCTCCCGGACTGACGGAGAGGCTGCCGCTCGCTATCCTGTAGTATTCAGTCCAAGCGGGCGCCATCGGCCGCATCGCACTTCCGGCCGCATGGCACAGAACCTTGCAGCCCGAGACAGGCCGTTCCCAGCTCAGCTATACGTTCGATGGGACGGTTTGTGAATTCCTCCACGAATTTTTTGACATTCAGACAATTACCTGCGAGACTCGCAAATTCCTCCACGGATAACCCGTGCTGCGGAAACTCCGTGCCTTCCCAGGCAGACCGCATCAGGGAAAGAGGCCGAGCGGATCGCTCGTTACCTTGCGGACGGTGCGCGCGTCAAGGCGTTCCACGCCGGGGTTGTCTGCGACCCTGTCGCAGTAGTCGGAGCGGTTGTACTCCAGTATGATCTCCATCGGCTTCGTGGGAACGAACGGCCTGGCCTTGCCGATCAACGCGATTGACTTCCCGGCCGCCTCACGTATGCGTGCTCGCGCTTCGTCGCTCTCGACCAGCTCTGCACGGTTGCGCCTGATCGCCTGCTTCACGACGGCCGTCTCCACCGGATTGAAGAACTGACGTGCCTCCGCGCAGGCGGCTTCGTCTCCGCTCACCATCAGCACGGGAACTCCAAAGTTGCCCGCCACGAGGGCCCACTGGGCCAGCTCTCCCATGCGCCGGCCGTTCATCGAGTAGTCATGCCAGGTGGTCGAGTTCTGCGTGTGGTCCAGGAAGCCATTCTGCGTACCTGCCATGGCATGGGCGCCGATGAAGATAGTTCCCGAATAGCTCTCATCAAGGCCGGCCCACCATTTGCTGTCGGCTCGGGTATCTATCTGCGCGCGCTTGTCCAGCAGCGCATATAGTGGCTAGTACTTGCTTGCGTAAGTCCGCATTCCGTGTAGGGGAGGCCCTCAGCGGCCTCCCGGAGATCGGGCGACCGCAGAGGGTCGCCCCTACGATATGACGTGGATTTCCGCAACTTGGCACTAGAAGGATGGCTGCCAATGCCGGTGTCAGTTTCATCGGTCCCTCCCCTGTCAGGTCTGCTGAGCTAGTGCCCGTGCAACTTGTATGGCCTAGCATCCCAGGAATGAATTCCTGGGCTACCCTCGAGCAAAACCCTCCGGGTTACGGTCCTTTTAGTCCGGGAGGACTTTGCCCGGGCGTAGCCCAGGGTTTTCAACCCTGGGCCGGAGTGCACCGTATTAAGTTGCAGAGGCACTAGCCCAGGGTTTTGAACCCTGGGTGCCCACTTAGCTCCTCTCCAGCCCAGGGTTTTTCCCGCCGGAGCGGTCCCGCTTCCAGCGGGATCCCGAAGTAAGCGGGAGATCCCGCACTCGGGAGAACCCTGGGCGGGAGCGCGGCGTATTAAGTTGCATACGCACTAGTATATCATAACCGGACGGTCGCTGCCGATTCCTTTGCAGGACGTGGCGTGCTCCGGCTGGAAGGTATTCCGACCCCCGGGCTATAATGAGAGATGCGTACCGCGAAGGAAAGGCATCGGAGGAGAGCATGTCGGCGACAATCGTAAAGACGACCTGGCTGTTGGGTCTTGTCGGGCTTATCTGCGTGAGCACCGCCCGCGAGAGTACGGCGGGAACTGTGCAGCTCACGAAAGAAGGGAAGACTCAGTGGCGGATCTTCCTGCCCGCTCAGGCTGGAATCGTCGAGCGCTCCGCCCGCGACGAACTGGAGAAGTACATAGAGCAGATGTCCGGAGCGCGGCTCACTGACACCGACCAGCCCGACAAGCCCCGCACGATCCGCTTGGGATTGCGCAAGGAGCTGGGACCGAGTGAAGATCTGCCTGATTCGAAGCCGGGGCATGACGGGTACAGCATATCGGTTTCGTCAGACTCAATCGTGATCGCAGGAGATAACCCTCGGGGCGTGCTGTACGGCGTCTACGACCTGCTCGAACGGATGGGATGCAGGTGGTACCACCCGAAGCTCGATCCCAAGGACCCCGATGTCGTGCCGAAGAACCCGGACCTGTCGCTTCCACTCGGCAAGTGGTCGGAGTCCACGCGAATCGAGGATCGAGTCTACTGGATCAGCGGCCTGGCGTTCAAGATCGTCCCGGAGCATGCGATACCACAGCTCGACTGGGCAGCGAAGAACCGGTTCAATACCCTGAGCTGGCAGTGCGTTGTGGAGCTCATAGACAAGCACCTGGAAGAGATGAAGGCGAGCGGCATCTGCGACGAAATGGCTAAGCGCGGGCTGATGCTTCACGGCCCCGGCCACTCGTTCCCCTATTTCCTTTCCACTGAGAAGTATTTCGAGAAGCATCCGGAGTGGTTCGGCTTCCGGGATGGGAAGCGGCAGCCGCACGGCGGCGTCTGGCCCGCGACGAACTACTGCATGAGCAATGCGCAGGCCAACGAGGAGTTCATCAGGAATGTGGAGGCGTTCGTGAAGAAGTACCCGCAGATCGAGCGCCTGGACCTTCTTCCCATTGACGGCGGATGGCCCTGCGAGTGCGAGCAGTGCCTCAAGAGCACGCCCACAGACCTGCTCGTAGATCTGTTCAACAAGCTGTCCGATCGGCTGGAGAAGGCAGCGCCGGATGTGATCCTCGATACGGTGCCGGGCTACGGTCAGATGGAGCAGCCGCCCAGGAACGTTTTCCCGAACGGCAAGTGGCAGGGCCTCTATGCCCACTGGGGGCGAAATCATGCCGAGAGTTACAGCGACCCTCAGTACGGACGGCGGGCGAACATGCTCGTCTGGGGCTCGTACTTCAAGCGTTTCTGGATTTGCTCTTACTATGCCGCCGCCTCGCACAACCCCTTCACCGGGCCGCCGTACCTGCACGCGATCGAAGGCGACACGAAGTACATGGTCGAGCACGACGTGACGGGGGCGCTGGTGCTCGAGTATCCGTTCGGATTCTGGTGGAACAACTCGTTCAACATCCGACTAGGCGCCATCTACCCGTACTACTACCCGAAGCGCGATCCCCGGTCCGAGCTGCGCAATTACGCACTGCATTACTACGGCCCGAAGGCCGGCCCGCTGCTGGCGGAGTATTACGAGATGGTCGGGAGCAACGAAAACCTGGAGAAGACGTACCGCGCCAGCCGGGGTGAGGCCGAGGAGTGGGACCTGATCTGGCTCAGGGAGATGCGCACGATGATCGCTCGGGCTGCTCAGCTCGCGGCGGACGACCCGGTTTACTGCTACAGGGTTTCGAAGCTGGCGCACGGCATGGACATGCTGATACACCTCGGCTCATCCAGACTGAAGGTCATCGAGATTGAAAGGGCTGTGGCGGACGTCAAGGAAGGCCGAATGGAAAGGGCAGAGGTGGAGAAGAAGATCGCCGATGCCCGCGCCATGATCGCCGACCTTCTGTCGCACGCCGGGAAACTCGCCGCGATGGACAACGGCGTGATTGACGGCGGCGAGTTCAGCGGCTGGATCATCAGTCGGACGTTCACTGGACCGCTGGATCAGGCAGAGAAAGCACTCTCGGAGGTCAAGGCAGAATGAGGCTCGACCGGAGGCCCTATTCCGCGCCGACGACTTCTTTGTGCTCGGCGGCGTTGATCCGCGTCCGGCCCGCGCTTTCTCCCAGGTCCTTTGGCCTCTCCGGCGGAGGAGGGGGCGGGTTCGTGGGGTGCATGTAAAGCCGGAACCAGTGCTCGGCGTACATCTTGACGACATCCGGCGGCAGGTTGTGTCCGAAGCCCTCGTAGATGACCAGCCGCAGTCGGTGGGGATCGCTCTCGTAGTATGGCCTGGCCGCTTCCACGAATGACCGCGCGGTTTTCGGGTCAACGACGAGATCGTTCCCTCCGCTGACCATCAGCACCGCCGTCGGGAACATCTTGTCCACGTGAAGGATCGGGTCGTACTTCTTCAGCAGCTCCTCGGTCTCGGGCCAGAGTTCCTTCGTCTCGCCCTGCCAGAGCTTATTCGCGTGCCAGGTCTCGAACCACCGGCGGTACGCGCCAGTGCTGACAAATGCCACGACAGCGGCCAAGCGGGGACCCTGAGTGGCAACCGACAGCCCCGGGATGCCGGTGGAGGAGCTGCCAATCCAGCCGATCTTTGCAGGATCAACGTCACCCCGCGCGATCAGATAGTCAATCACCCGCTTCGTGTCGCCGCAAGCTCGATGGCCGCCGAGGACATAGCCATGGGCGAAGCGCTGATCGAAGAAGAGCCACTGCGGTCGGCGAGCGGGATCCGGATCGGGCGGGTGCGCCACTGTGAAGGCTGCGAGCATGTACCCCTCGTCCACCAGGCCGGTGCTCCAAGGAGGCAGTTTGTCCGCATCCAGCGATCCGAGCATGAGGATCACGGGATGCTTTTCCACGGTCCCCGCCCGATATGCCATCTGAATGGTGGCTTCAGGGCCGCCCTGTTTGAGGACGACGGTTTCGAAGTTCAGCCCATCTTTCTCCGAAGCCACCGTACCGGCGCAATGTCCTGCCAGTCCGAAAACGATGATCAGACCGGCCGCCAACACAGTCATCTTTCGCATTTCCAGTCCTCCTCGCATACCGACGTGCTCCCGGGCAGGGAGCACTTCTCAATCCTGGGTCGTTCCGCCGCTGTATCCGACCCCGGACCTCAGGCCGAGGTAGAATCCTTCTCCCTGCTCAAGCGAACTGCGGCCGGACTCCTTGAAATGATGCCGAACCGCGACGCGGAGCACCTGAGGGTTGCCGAATGAAACACCGGGCGAACAGCCGGGGTCCGCGACCTGCAGCGAGTACTCGGGCCGCGACTCAAACGGCATCTCGGCCGCTGCCTCGCGCCGGGTGATCTCCTCGCGTGTGTGCACGGAGAGAATGCGAGCGGCAGTGCCGTCCACTTCCACACTGATGTCATCGGGAGAAAGCTCCGGACCGACTGATTTGAGGGAACCGGGCTTCTTCCCTTGCCCAAAGAGCGCGTTGACGATTGCGACGGACATCGGGATGAAGTCCACCTTGAGGCCACCGTAACCACGCCAGGCATGCAGCTCGTAGAGTTCGATCTGCCCCACGCGCATATCGAGTGCGAGGTCATCCTGCGGTCGGTAATCGTAGACCCAACACTGAAGAGTACTCTTGCCGTACCCCGCATCGGCAGCCAGCAGCGACGGAATATGCCTGTCCGGCAGCCAGAGGTCATACCTCCCAGCGCGGTCCGTGGGCGCGGCTACTCCCTGCACGCCGTTCGCACATACGACAGCCTCGATCGGCTTGCCGTCGAAATCCGTGACCCTGCCTGACAGGCGATATACTCGCAGGCCGGTCGTCTCTTCGAAGCGATATGAGTCCTGCCGAGCCCATACGTGTACAGTCCAAGCATTGGAGAGCGGATCACCCAATTCCCATGACTTGTGGATGCGTCCGTCTTGCGAGGCGGCAGTCGCTTCGAGCGAGATCAGCTTGTCCTGACCCTCGCCGAACACAGTCGCGCCTATCTGCCAGGAACCGCCGCGGGGCAGGTCCCGGAACTCAACGGCCAGCACAGGAAACGCCTTGACCGGAATCTCGACCCCTGCGACGGGATTCCGGAAGGTCCTGTGCCAGCGTGGGTTATTGGACAAATAAGCCCTTGCCTGTGGATACCGCATATCGCCAATGTCACCGTCCTCCGGTTTCGCCATTCTTTTCCCCTTTACGGTGCATTCCGTGCCGGCATCGAGCGCACTTACTCCACATGCGCCGACCAGGCCGGCACCCGCCGCCAGTCTAAGAAACGTTCTTCGATCAATCTCCGCACGGTCGGACATGGCTGTGAGTTCTCGCAAGAGTCTATTCATGCTGCCCCATCGATCCGATGGGACGCGTACGTCCCTGCTGTTATTCATTGCTCACGGTCATGATACCTTCCGAGCAGCGCGAGGACCCGGGCTGACCAGTCGTGCTGCCGACTCTGCTTTCTCCGCCAGTTCTCGGACAGCGGCAGGCTGGCCGACCAGTCGGATCGGGGGCCGAAATCCCAGAATCCCCATTCATTTCTCTGCGCCCACAGCCAGTCTATCACATCCCCGGCGAGCTTCCTCCAACTCGGAAAGGCTGAGAGCAGTTCGTGCGAGGCGAACCAGCGATCCAGTGGTCCGCGTGCCAGGGGAGGAGGCACGCGCGATGGTGTTGCGTCCAGGTAGCCGATGCCCTCCTCCTTATGCCATACCCAGGTCACAAGCGCCCTCTCAGTCTCCACGGGCAACTGTGCCGTGCGTGACCCGAGGAGACACACAGCGTATCGGTTGGTAAGCACGAGGTAGCTGCTCTTGACGGAGGCGCCGGTAAGCTCGCGGTGGACGTGGATCTCCGCTTCCGGGTCATACTCACCCGATTCGAACGTGCGCTCTGCGATGGACACCCAGAGGTGCCATGCCTCGTCGAGCGCAGGCAGGTCCGGCTCGATTTGAGCGAGGGTTGCCGCAGCAAACAGCCGCACGCCGGTCGCCCACCTGTCGTTTTTCTCGGCACCGTCCCGGCACTCGCCGGTTTCGAGAACACCGGTGAGGTATCGAGAGGCCCTCCGGAGCACCGGATGGCCCGCGTCCAGGCCCAGGGCAATTGCCCGCCCGACGCCTACTTCAGTCGTGGGGATGCTCTGTTTCGCCCTTGTGTCCATCGTGTGGAGCCGTCCCCAGCTTCCATCGCTCCACTGCTCGACTTCAAGCTCCTGAACCCAGCGGCTGTTCGACAGGTCCCTGCGAGCCTGCACCACCTCGAGGCTGTCAATCGGCTTTCGGAGGACGCCGCGCAGGAGACAGAAGCGGACGACCGGATCGGGGTCGTCGGCGAGAATCTGTGCCGCTGCGTCTTCGATCGGCTGTGGTTCTTTCATTTGCTTCATACGTGCTACTTCGTACCGAAAGTGATGCGTTGCACCGCCCTTTGCCAGACCCATCACTTATCTTCCCTCGATGCCGAGGCGTGAGAGCGCCGGGCGTGCAGGGTCAGGTCTGTCCAGTCTTTCAGATCAGCGCTCTGTCCGCATCGAACGATCTTCAATAAGTATGACCGACCTTTTGCGAGAAAGGTTTGCGCGGAGATGCAGGGAGTGATTCCCTCTTCGAGCGGCATGGTCAGTCTGCTCGGCCCTGCAGGACCTTCCTTCGCGTGTTCCGAAGCCAGGTCTCGGTCTTCGGAAAGTCGTCGTATCCCTTGATGGGTGAGAGCATGGGATCATCGGGTGTGATACCGCCGCTCTGGAGCAGGGCATAGTCGCGCAGGGATTCAGCGAACACCTCCCAGCGGATCGAATCGAGCGGGCCATCCTTGCCGGGGTAGACCACGAACGGGTCGCCGTAGGGGATGAAGGGCCACTCGCCCATCGCCTGCTCTACGAACGGATCAATCGGCTCGGGCGTGCATCCCCTGTACCAGTAGTTGTACCCCCAGTGCATGAATCCGGCGGCGCCGAGGCGGTAGAACAGCCATCCCGACATGCGAATCTTGACCAGTGGGGTGTCGAGAAGGCGGTTGAGCCACGGGCCACGCGGCCCGCAGCAGTAGTAGACGCAGTGCGGAATTCCCTCTTCGCGGAACGAGGAAGCCGCCCCCAGCCCGGCGATCGGCATCTCGCACAGGCCCTCCTTGTAGAAGCGAACGTCGCTCAGTCCGTCCATGGCACGAATCCACGGCGCGATCTCCCGAACCATGCCCTTTCCCTTCCGGTAGTTTGCCAGGTGCTCGTCGCTGTGGGGCTCGTCAGACATCTGGATGTAGGTCCGCTCCAGCAGCCCCTCCTTCTTGAGGAACTCGCGCAATCTCGGCAGGTACTGGGACAGGAAGTTCCGATAGACCGGCGCAGTTGCTTCCGTCTCCCTGGGCCAGAGGAGCGAGTTCGGGTCCTGATTGCTGAGGTAGACGCGCGCGGCGTGCTTCGCGCCCCACTGGGTAAACAGGTGCGAGAAGAGAAAATGGTCCGCGCCGAACGACTTCGCCATGCGAATCCAGCGCCGGACATCGGTGAAGTCGAACCGGTACCCTCCACGCCTCAGCACGGAAACCTTGAGCAACTGCTGGGGCCGGTGCTCGCCGTTGATCGGCGGCGTGAGATGCGGCACGAACATCGTGTTGTTTTCATGGCCCAGGTAGTCGGTCATGTAGGGCTTCACGACGTCCCAGAACCGCTTCTCGTACGGCTCGACCTTGTACCGGTCGCAGAGCGCATCCGCGTAGAACCAGTGGCCGACCAGGAAATCCCGGCGCGGCTGGATCGTGAACGGCTGCACGTCAATGACCGCGGTCAGGTTTCGCCTTTCGTTCTTCCCGGTCTTGACCGTAAGGCGCACCTTCCGCGGCCCAGGCTCGATGTCAGGCGGAACGGTGAGCGTCACCCAGAACGAGTGAGACTCTCCCGGGCCGAGGGTCACGGCGCTCTCCGGATAAAGGGGCTCGGGAACGCAGCCGGGGATGTGCTCGATGCCCTCGATTTCGTCACGGGACGTCCCGGTGTTCAGATGAGGCTGGGAGACGTAACCGACCCGGCGGAGTTGAACCTGCACGTCGTCCGGCGACTCTGCGGAGACCTCGGCGCTCGCTTCCTGTTCCAAGCTCGGATTCCGCAGGCAGACCTGGAAGGAGAGCCGATCATTGCGCGCGGCAAGCACCGTCATGACCTTCCGCGTTCCAGCGGGCGTTCTCGGGTACACACGCCTCAACGAGCTCTCCAGCCAGCATTGGATGCCGCTCATATCCCCTCCCCGACTTCCTCAAAGCGCCGTTCTGCCGGACTAGTGCCAAGTTGCGGAAATCCACGTCATATCGTAGGGGCGACCCTCTGCGGTCGCCCGATCTCCGGGAGGCCGCTGAGGGCCTCCCCTACACGGAATGCGGACTTACGCAAGCAAGTACTAGGGAGCAGGCATGATCACCGGCTCCTTCTCGCCTGCCTCGACCATCCGGCGCTTCAACGTGTCCGACAGCTTTCGCCTGACCTCAGCAAGGTCCGAATCGCGGACCAGGTTCTTCCTCTCGTGCGGGTCGTTCTCCAGGTCGTAGAGATAGTCCTCGACGTAGACATCGCTGCCCGGATCGGTCGAGCCGCGCTTGTCGGGCGCGCTCACGGAATACTTCCATTTCTTCGTGCGAACGGCCCGACCCACGTGACTCTCGCTGATCTGGACGAACACTTCCTCCGGCCAGTCGTCCGCCTTGCCCTGGACGAGGCCTTGAAGAGGCCGCCCGCGCATGTAGGCCGGAGCTTTCACGCCCGCGGCCGAGAGAATGGTCGGCGGAATGTCAATAAGGCTCGCGAGATCGTGGATCACCCTGCCGCCCCGGAATCCCGGCCCGCACGCGATCATCGGAATGCGGATGGACGCATCGTGGCACGAACGCTTATACTCGGCATTTCGCGTTCTGAAGTGCGAGCCGTGATCGCTGGCATAGAAGACCAGCGTGTTCTCGGCCAGCCCCAGCTTCTGCAACTCCTCACGTATGCGTCCGAGGTTGGAATCAAGGCTGTTGATGCAGCCGAGGTAGTCCGGGTAGTTCTCCCGCCAGTCGCCTTCCGTGCCTACGAGGTCGCCGGGGACCTTGTAGTCCTTGAACCGTTCCTGCGATCCGCGCGGACCTTCGTAGCGATTGTGGTCATTCTGATGATGCGGCTCGATGTAGGAAAGGAAGAGGAAGAAGGGCCTCTCCATCGCGCGAGTCCGCAGGTACTCGACGGCATAGTCGGTAAGGCAGTCAACTCGATACCGATCCTTCGGGAACTCGACCTTCTCCATGTCGGCGTTGAACATGTGCCCATCATAGCTGTGTGAGGTGAATTCCAGCACATCCGAAGCCAGCCAGTAGTCCTTGTAGCCGCCGCGGCGTTCCGGAGGTACCCCCCGGTCTCGGTAATTATCCGGCCCGTCTTTTGGACCGGTGGAGGCTAGGTGCCACTTTCCGATATAGCCGACCTCGTAGCCGGCGTCGGAGAGGTGATGCGCGATCGTTTTCTCCGAGGTTGGGAGCGCGCGGTTGTTCGTGAAGCAGCCGATCTCCGCGGGGTACTTTCCCGTCTGAAGCGCCGCACGCGCCGGACCGCAGACCGGCTGGCATGTGAACGCATATTCGAAACGCACGCCCTCCGAGGCCATGCGGTCGAGATTCGGGGTGATGTTCATCTCCTGCCCATAGCACCCCACGGTGTCCCAGCGCTGCTGGTCGCTGAAGACAAAAACCACGTTCGGTTTGCCCGCGTCGACACGCATCGGACCGGCCTTGCCGAAGTACGGATAGCGGTCCCAGCGGTCATCGTTCGGGTTCAGCGCTCTGGGATCGGCAGTCGCCTTCATCCACCGGTCCAGCTCAGCGCGCATCCTGCGCCTGGCCCCGCCATATTCGGGTCGGTCGGCAACGTTGTCGAGCTGCCACGGATCCTTCGAGAGATCGTAAAGCTCTTCTTCGGGACGCTTCGCACACGCAAGCTGGAAGAAACGCGAGATCCCCTCCTCATCCCGTCTGTCGAGAATCAGGCTCTTGCTCGGAGACCCGTCTATGTCGCCGAACGGCCCCACTGCCATGTGCATCTCCGGGTCACCGGCAGGCCACCGATCCGGCTGCGGGTTGCGGATGTACAGGAACTCATCGGTGCGGACGGCGCGGCACGGATAGCTCAAGTTCCCCTTGCGAGCATTCGCATGCCGCTCGCGCTCCGTGAACACCTTGTTGCGGCGAACCGACTTCCCCGTGGTGAGAAGATCGAGGAAGCTGCGCCCGGTCATGTCCGGCGGAGGCTTCAGTCCCGCAGCTTCCAGAAAAGTCGGCGCGAAGTCGGTGAAACCGACAAAGCCGTCAACCCGTCGGCCGCCCTTCACTTTTCCAGGCCAGCGGAGGGCCAGCGGCATGCGGGTGCCGGCATCGTAGAGGTTCGCCTTCGCCCCTGGGAACGGCATGCCGTTGTCGCTTGTTACGACCACGAGCGTGTTGTCAGCACGGCCGGAAGCCTCGAGGAGCTCGAGCAACTCCCCGACCTGCCGATCGAACTGCTGAACCTCCTCATAGTAGTCAAGGATATCGCGGCGGACCTCCGGCGTATCCGGCAGGAACGGCGGAACCACCGCGTCATCGGGATTCATCCCGGCCTCCAGTCCGCTTCCCTGCTCATAGGGCCTGTGCGGATTTGTGCTGCCGAACCAGAAGCAGAACGGCTTATCCTCGGGGACGCGGTCGAGGAACTCCTTGAAGCTCTTGAATCCGGGCCCCGCCGGATTCCGGGTGCGGCCACTGCCCTCGAGGCTGCCGGGGCCCCAGCCCTTGCCGGTGCATCCGACGAAGTATCCCGCCGCCTCCAAAAGGTCCGGGTAGACCTTAAACTTCTCACGGAGGATGCTGTGGAGGTTGCCGCCCTCCTCAAGCCTGTGGATCGCCTGGCCGGTAAGAATCGCTCCACGCGAAGCCGTGCAGGTGGGCGCAGAGCAGAATGCGTGCGAGAACAGGACTCCCTCGGCTGCGACACGGTCGAACACAGGCGTCTTCACGACCTTGTCGCCATAGACGCCGGCATGCGGCCAGGACCAGTCATCCGCGATGGCAAAGAGGATATTCGGCCGCTCAGCCGCCTTGTCTGCCGGGGATACCGCGTCCGACGGCAAAGCGGCGTAACTGCTCAGGGCAAGTCCGGCCGAGACGGCGCCTGCTTTCCTGATGAATTCACGCCGCGTGATGCTCTGGTCTGCGCTCATAGCCTTTACCTCCGTGTTGAGCCGAAACGACTACGGGAACGGCACGATGCTTCAAGCCGCTCTACCCCATGGGCTCTAGGTGCATTGGATCGAGTATATGTAAGCGGCTGTGCGGATGTCAAGGCGGAGGCCCGCATCCAGAGTGATCGCCATCATTGATGGCGGGTACCGGACACCTCCCCCGGCTCCGCCGGCCCCTCCTTCTAAAGGAGGGGAGTTCCCCACGCTAGCCACCTTCGACAAGGGAGACATCCCGCAAGCTGTCCCCCTTGCGAAGGGGGACCATAGGGGGTTCGAGTCTTCTCCGTCCGGAGCCGTGACTGCCA
>Ga0315274_10011499_pt1 | contig 12683 bp, 16 predicted proteins | sample YL17G02_20_MG_FD_203700 | JGI IMG/M metagenome (GOLD analysis project Ga0315274, IMG submission 203700) | Sediment microbial communities from Yellowstone Lake, YNP, Wyoming, USA - YL17G02_20 | ecosystem: Environmental > Aquatic > Freshwater > Lake > Sediment | place: USA: Wyoming | collected... | reverse complement strand
GGACGTGCCGTAGGGCTGACTCCGCACGAAATGGAGACCTTGCTGGCCCGCGACTTCGAGCGTTGCTGGATTCGCGCCGGTGAGGAGGAGGGAAGACCCTCCTACTGGTACCTTTTCAAGCGGCGCCGATCCGCCGATGTTGTACCGTGACGATGCTCTGAGCCATGACAGCTCTCCTCTGGATCTTGTCCTGAAGGTCAAACGGATGACCGGCAGCCGCGACCGCGCCAAAGAGGCCGGTGCCTTGCAAGGCTCCTATCTCAGGCAGCGCCTCCCTGCGTACAAGGCTTCTGCGGCGCTGGCGAAGGCGGCTGCCCCCTAGGAGAACAGCCTCGTCAGGACCGATCTCGCCATCGTCAAGCGTGCGTAGTCCGTAGTATAGACGATCGTATCCCGCCGAGAGGATGACGCGACGGTCTGCCCTTACAAGTAGGCGAAGAGAGGCGAGGTGAACCCTCGCCTCTCCCCGTTGCTCCTTATGCGGTTGTTGGCGTCTAATGCTTGGCCCGGTTACTGAGTTGAACCGCCGTAACGGTGCTCAAGGCCGGGGCCCGTGCCATCGCCGGGGATGCCCCATCCCTTGCCCTGGTCAGACATGCCATACCGGTTGGCGTCGCTCGTGCAGTCGCCGAGCTGCTGGCCGGCGCCGGAGCTGGGGCCGTGCGGGCCTGCAGACGCCTGCGCCTGTTCCATGCTCTGGGCCATCACCTGCGCGCGTTCAGGCGTTATCTCCCCCTCAGCGACCGCCTGGTCAAGCTCCGCCTGGCGGGCATCGGCGACCGCCTGGTGGAAGACGCTTAGATCGATCCCCATGTCCTCCAAGAGCGCGGGAATCGTTCTGCCGCCCTCGAGCTCTGCCACTAGTTCATCCAGGCTGAGCCCCGTGAGCTGCGAGGCGACGGCAAGGGGAACGTCGCGTCCGCCTATGGCCGTGTCGGACCTCGGTCCGGGCCCAGCCGCGAACGCCGTGCCGAATAGCACGGCACCGGCCGCAATCACTGTTGCCGCCGCTCCGGCTGCTATTGCCAACTTCTTGAACATTTCCTCCATCCTTTCTACCCTGTTTGGCGCTTCACCTTCGGCGCCCACATTCAGCATAGCTGCCGGATTTGGAGCTAGCGTGGAGCAGTTATGGAGACATGATGGAGCTTGAGGAGCCGGCCAAGGAATTCATGAGAACGGGCGGAATCTCCACGAAGCCTACAAGAAATCTCCACAATCATGCGCTACACTGTCAGTGTGTAGCTTTGGGGGGCGCGTCCAATGAAAGAAAAGGTCCTCGTGGTCGATGACGATGTGCACATAGTCGAGATCGTCCAGGCGTACCTCGAGAAGGACGGCTACCGTGTACTAACGGCGCTTGATGGTCGGCGGGCGCTGGAGATCGCGACGAGAGAACGCCCGGCGTTGCTCATCCTCGACCTCATGCTGCCGGAGATGTCGGGCTGGGACGTCATGCGGGGGCTTCGGCCCTCCTCGCAGGTGCCGGTCATCATGCTGACGGCGCGCGACGACCCGACGGACAAGGTGGTGGGGCTGGAGCTGGGCGCGGACGACTACGTGGTGAAGCCATTCGACCCTAAGGAATTGCTGGCAAGGGTCCGCGCCGTGCTGCGCCGGATGCGGCCGCCGGAGTCGCAGGAAGTCCTGACCATCGGCGATCTAACCGTCGACCCGGGGCGCCACGAGGTGCGTCTGGGCGAGCGGCGGATCGACCTGACGGCCACCGAGTTTGCCATATTGCACGTGCTGGCGCGTCACCCCGGCATGGTCTATACGCGGCTGCAACTCCTGGAGTCCGTGCAGGGAGAAGCCTACGCTGGCTACGAGCGCGCGATAGATAGCCATGTCAAGAATCTGCGACAGAAGCTGGAGCCGGACCCGCACAAGCCGCGCTACGTCGTCACGGTCCACGGTGTCGGTTACCGGTTGGAGGCGGGCGATGCTGCGTAGCATGCGGTTGCGGCTGGTGCTTGCGTTCGTGGCCGTCGTTGCCGTAGCGATCGGCATCGCCGAGGTCGTGGCGGAACGCACAGCGACGCGGGAGTTCGACGCGTACGTTGGCAGAGTCGACGCGGTCTACATTGAGACGCTGGCGCAGAATCTTGGTGACTACTACGCGGCAAACGGAAGTTGGCAGGGCGTGGAGTCCGTCTTAGAAGCGTTGCCGCAGGTGCCCGGCCACCTCCAACTTCAGGACAACAGCGGAACCGTCGTCGGCGACAGCTCGCCGGGCCGCGGCCGCGGAGGCCCAGGCGGCCCGCCTGGCGCACCTGTCAGCACACCCACCGAGCCCGTTGGCGGCCCCCGGCGCCAGGACGACTCGTCTGGCGAACCCGTTGGCACACCGACCGCGACCGGCCCCAGCCCTGGGTCGACTGCGGTTCCCGGCGGAAGCCCGAGCGGACCTGGTGGGCCTGGCGGACCCGATGGCACGCCGACCGCGACCGGCCCCAGCCCTGGGTCGACCGCGGTTCCCGGCGGAAGCCCGAGCGGACCTGGTGGCCCTGGCGGACCCGATGGCACACCGACCGCGACCGGCCCCAGCGGTCCCGGCAGCCCCGAAAGCCCCAACACCAGCCCCAGTCCTGGTCCAACTCCGGTCCCTGGCGGCCCGAGCGGACCTGGTGGGCCCGGCGGCGACGAGCCCGCGTCTGGTGGGGGAAACCCCCAGAGCAGCGGAGAGACGGGCCCTAGCGAGCCGGCGCTCATGATGGTGCTGGCAGAGTCGCCGATGGCGTCCAGTGGGATGCTGGCCGCCGAGGCGTCGCCGACGCCGCAGGCAGCGAAGAGGATCCCTGTCTACGCCAACGGCCAGCAAGTCGGCACACTGGTGGTGTTGTCTCGCAACATCCCCGCGGCAGCCGCGTCGTCGAGTGACCGTTTCTTCGACAGGCTGCGTCTGGCATTGCTTGTGGGCGGTGTTACCGGCCTGATCTTAGCCGTTGTCTTCGCGACCCTTCTTGTCGGTGGCATCACTCGACCGCTGCGCCGGCTGACGGACGCCGCCCGACGCATCGCTTCCGGGGATTTCAGCCAGCGCGTTGCTGTTACGTCCCCCTCGGAGGCCGCAGAGCTCGCCGCATCCTTCAATCGGATGGCGGAGACCCTAGAGCGCGACCAGGAGACACGCCGCCGTCTCCTCGCCGACATCGTCCATGAGTTGCGCACGCCGCTTTCGGTCATACAGGGTACCGCGCAGGGCTTCCTCGATGGCGTCATCGCCGCCGACGCCACGCATACCGGCATCATCCGCGATGAGGCGTCGCTGCTGAACAAGCTGATAACCGACCTGCGTGACATCGCCCTCGCCGAGTCGGGCGAGCTACGCCTGGAGAAGAGGCCGGCGGATCTGACCGACCTGGCGCGCCAGGCGGCGAGCGCTGTGCAGCCGCGGGCGAGGGAGAAGGGAGTCGAGCTGGAGGTCGTGGCGCCAGATGGGTTGCCGCTCGCGTTGGTCGACAGCGACCGAACGCTGCAGATCGTGGGCAACCTGCTGGAGAACGCCCTTCGTCACACACCCTCGGGCGGGCGCGTGGCCGTGGGACTGTCGTGGCCTCGAGACGGGTTGCTGGCGCTGGAAGTCTCCGACACCGGCGAGGGAATTCCGCCGGAGCACCTGCCGCACGTCTTCGAGCGCTTCTACCGCGCCGATCCCGCGCGGCCGGCCGGCGGAACCGGGCTTGGCCTGGCGATAGTGAAGCAGTTGACTGAGGCGCAAGGCGGCAGCGTGTCGGTGGAAAGCGCGCCCGGGCGCGGCTCCGTCTTCACCATCACCTTCCCTGTATCGTCTCTAGAAGCAGAACCGAGACCATAGCGCTCTATGTGCTCTCGCTCCCGGTATCGGCCTGGATCCGTCGCTGGCGTTGTCGACTCATCTGGAGTCGGCCATTGGCGTACCTCCTCGGCAGCAAGTTCGGGACCGCTTCCCTGTTCCTCCGACATGCTAGACTGCTCAAGAACGTATTTCGTGCCCACACTGCCCTGGACGAAGGCGTCGGGGAAAGCAGCCGCCAGGGCATGAGTCGCCCGCCCTCTCTCCGCAGCCATCATCCAACGACCTTTATCAGGAAGCCCGACGCGGCACCCAGCAGGACGAGCCACGTCGGGTTCACGCGCAACTTGAGCAGGAGGATGGCCCCGACGACCGTAAGGACTGCGGTCGGTACGTCCACGATCGCCGCCCGGCCTAGCTGCCAGGTTACCCCCGCCATCAGGGCGAGCGCCGCAACGCTCACGCCGTCCAGCAGAGCAGCCGTCCAGGGCAGGCGGCGAAGGCACGATGCGCCAAGCACGGCGTCTGACCTATCTCAATGCCAGGAAGAGCCTCCCCAAGAACAGAGGGGGCTCTTCTTATCATGCGCAGGTATACAAGAAGGGGAACCAACGCGCTGGCGTCAGGTGAGCAGGCGTCGTCCCTTGTTGGTCAGCTCCCACAGGCCGACGCCTGTCGGCTGCTGACAAATCATGCGCGCAGGGCAGGCGCCACATCCGACCGGCTCGCACTCCGCATAGGCTGTGCGCAGGTAGCCCCCACGCACCAGCTCGGACATAAGCTGCTCCGCCAGCGCTGGGGGAACGTCCATCTCGCGGGCTAGCCAGTCGAGAGAAGAGGTGCCGTCGTTGGCGGCGATGAGAGTGAGCAGCCGCTTCAGCATCATCACGCCCCCAGCCCGAACAGCCGGGCCGCCTGATAGATGACAATGGCTACGACGAAAGATATCGCCAACATGTAGCCGACAGCGAAGCCCGTCCAGCGCCAGCTTCGCGTCTCCTGGCGGATAGCCGCCAGCGAGGAGACGCAGGGGATGAACAGCATCTGGAGAGCTATGAATGATACGGCGGCAGCAGGCGCCATGATGCTGGTCAGATTGGTTTTCAGCGCTCCGTTGGCCCCTTCGCCTGTCCCCAGGATCACGCCCAGGGTGGCGATCGTCTGCTCCTTGGCAACGAAGCTGGTGAGGAGGGCGACCATCATCCGCCAGTCGAGGCCCATGAGCCCGCCGATGGGCGCCAGTCCGCGACCAATGTGTCCGAGGATGCTGTCTTCAATATCGTTGCTGGGGAAGGTGGAGAAGGCCCAGACAATCAGCGACATAGCCAGGATGACCGTCCCCGCCAGCACGACGAAGCGCCTGACTCGCTCCCCTGTAGCCAGCAGGACGGTGCGGATATTCGGCACGTGGTAGCGCGGGATCTCCATGACGAAGGAGGATTCCTGCCCCCGGAAGATGAATCGACTGATCAGCAGGGCTGCCAGAGCCAGCACGGCCAGGTTCATCATCACCATGCTCCAGGAAACCAGAATGGCCGCGCCACCGAAGAAGGCGGCGGTGAACAGCGCTATCACCACCATGCGGGCGGCGCAGGGCACCAGCGGGGCCACCAGGACCGTCGTCAGGCGGGCGGCCCGCGATTCCACGATACGGCTACCCATGATCGCCGGCACGTTGCAGCCCCAGCCCAGGAAAAGGGGCAGGAAGGACTGGCCCCGCAGCCCGATGAGATGCATGAATCGATCCATGACGAAGGCCGCCCGCGCCATGTATCCCACATCCTCCAGTATGGCCAGGGCGAGGAAGAGGATCGCCAGGATGGGGATAAAGGTCAGCACCAGACCCGCGCCGCCGATGAGGCCGTGCGTGAGGAGGCTTGTCGACCAGTCGGGCCAGCCCCCCAGCGCGTCCTCCAGAGCGCTCGCGCTCCTGGCCACCATATTGTCGCTCAGCCAGCGCTGCAGCGGCGCGCCCACGTTGAACATCAGCCAGTAGATGCCAAACACCATGGCTGCGAAGGCGAAGAGGCCTCCGAGGGGATGGGTGAGCAGCCGGTCTGCCCGCTCTCCAGGGGATATGCGTTCCCCTGTTGGTCGACTCACAGCCCGCCGGTACGTATCCGCCGCCCAATCGTAGCGGCTGCTCGCTATCTCCAGCACCGCCTGATCGTGCCGGTGAAGGATGCTCTTCACGTTCTCCCAGACGTCCGGCGCGAGGATCGCCTTTAGGGATCGCCGGATCGACCGGTCACCTTCCAGCAGCTTCACCAGCGCCCAACGGCGCGGATAGGGGAGGTCGAGTTCGGCAGGCAGCAGAACGTCAAGCTTTGCCACCAGCGCCTCGATTTCGTCTGCCAGCCGCGGGCCGGCGGTCGGGGGCCGCCTCTCCTCATCTGCAACAGCCTCTATCGCCTCCAGCAGCGGCGATATCCCCTGTCCGTCCCTCGCCACCATGGGGACGACCGGCACCCCAAGCGCGGCCTGCAGCGCGGCGACATCCACCTCCAGGCCGCTACTGCGGGCAACGTCCATCATGTTGAGTGCCGCCACCATCGGCACGCCGAGCTGGAGCAGCTCGCACACCAGGTACAGATTGCGCTCGAGGCTGGAGGCGTCGATGATGGCTATCACGACGTCCGGCCTCTCCCGCGCCAGGAAATCGCGGGCTATCTCCTCCTCCAGCGAGTTGGCAGTGAGGCTGTAGCTGCCGGGCAGGTCAACGAAGGAGAAAACCCTGCCGTCGCGCCGGTAGATTCCGGTCTTCTTCTCCACCGTCTTGCCAGGCCAGTTGCCGACATGCTGACGCAGGCCGGTGAGGGCATTGAAGACGGTGCTCTTGCCCGTGTTTGGGGCGCCCGCGAGGGCAACCGTTACGATCTTGGGGCGCCTTTTCCCAGTCATGTCTATGGCTAGTTGCCTTGTCTCTTCACCTGCAGGCGCATCGACTCGCCGCGTCCCAGGGCCAGACGTGTGCCTCGAAGCTTGACGATTATGGGCCCTCGACCGGCGTTGCGCTCCATGGTTACTTGCGTACCCGGTGTGCAGCCGAGGACCAGACAGCGGGCCACGAACGCCCGGCCTCCAGACAGCTCGGCTATGGTTCCCGTCTCGCCGGGGCGTAGAGTGCCCAGCGGCACTACGTGGTCATCCCTCTTCATGGCGAGCGTTCCTCACCCCCCATAGTGACCTGCTGGGCATCCTCTGGCCGTTCCACCATCACGCTGCCGGCCAGGTCCGCCGCAATCTCTTTCAGTCGCCCCTCTACTCGCACCCAGACGGAGCCGTCCTCCGCGCTGACTCTCTCTACCTTGATGACTTGGCCGGGGCGGATGTCCAGGCGAGCCAGGCGACGCAGGAAATCAGGGATCTCCCGCTGAATGCGGGCCACCCGCGTCGCGCCCTGCGAGGGGAACTCGCTGAGGGGCATCGCCGTCGTTGCTCCCGCTTGCTCCGTCCGTCCCGGTATGGCGTGTCCGTGAGGGCAAGATGCCAGGTCGCCGAGGAACTCGGCCAGGCGCTCCTCCAGGGCGGGCGAGGTGGCATGCTCGAGCCGGCCTGCCTCATCGTGGACCTCGTCCCAGGAGAAGCCGAGGAACCGGACGAGGAAGCTCTCCCAGAGGCGATGGCGTCGGATCAGGGAGCCGGCGACGCGCTGCCCCTCCGCGGTCAGGTGTACGGGGCGTCGGGGAGTGTGGGTGATGAGCCCTTTGGCGGAGAGGCGGCGTAGCATCTCGGTTATGGACGGCATCGAGACGCTGAGCCGTCGTGCTAGGTAAGAGGTGGTTGCCCTCTCACCTTCCTCAGCCGCCAGGCCGATCACCCTAAGGTATTCCTCGGGGCGTTCCTCGATCATCGCCATACCCCCTTCTAGGCGCCTCGTGCCGACAATTAGGGCAGCCTAATTCTAGACCTTCCAAATCTGCCCCGTCAAGGACCGGGCCATGTCCGGCCGCCTTTGGGGTGATGCGCCAGCATCCCCGGGCCGGCGCCCTTTGCACGGCCCGAGACGACGCGGCCCAGTTAGGGTCCCCTAAGTGATCTATCGGCTGCCTGGAGGGGAAACTTCTGCGATGCCGCCGGAGTTCTGGACTTCTAGGTGCTCAGACAGCGGGGAGAATCTTGGACGGAGACCCAGATGGACGGCTGCGGGTCAACTGTCGTTGAGGTACGTGGCGAGCGGGCTGTCGGCCTCGACGAGCCGGCGCGCGGGGGTCCGGCTGTTAATGTCGCCGAGCTTCGCATAGCAGCGCATGAGGCCGCGGGCTGCACTCTCACGGATGGGGTGGTGCGCCAGCCTGTTTCCGCAGGTATCATGCCACCACCCTTATCAGAAAGCCCGAGGCGCCGCCCAGCAGGACGAGCCACGTCGGGTTCACGCCCAACCTGAGCAAAAGGATGATCCCGACCACCGCGAGGACTGCGGTCGGCACGTCCACGATCGCTGTTCGGCCGAGTTGCCAGGTCACCCCCGCCATCAAAGCGAGCGCCCCGACGCTGACGCCGTCCAGCAGAGCGGCCGTCCAGGGCAGGCGGCGGAGGCTCGGGATCAGCGGACCGGCGACGGCTACCAAGGCGAATGACGGAAGGAAGACACCGATGGTGGCTAGAAGCGCGCCGGGCCAACTGCCCAGTATGTAGCCGATGAAGGTCACCGTGGACAGAAGCGGCCCCGGTGTAACTTGTCCGGCGGCCACGGCGTCCAGAAGCTGCTGTTCGGTCAGCCATCCGAGCCGGTCCACGAAGTCCGTCCGCAGGAAGGTGATGAGAACGTAGCCACTACCATAGAGGATGCAGCCGATTTTGAGGAAGGTCAGGAAGAGGACGCCGAGGCTGAAGGAGGAGGCGCCGGCTGCTCCGGCCGCCGCCAGCCACGGCAGGCCGGGCAGGGCGAAGGCAGCGACTGGGCGCTCCGCCCTGAGGTGGCCGAGGCCCGTCCCAAGCACAACCGCCAGCCCGGCACCGAAAAGGAGAGCGATCTCGTTGATACCGAGGAAGTATAGGGCAAGCACGGACCCCCCGAGCAGGAGCAGAAGCGGCCTACTCATCATGGGGCGGCTGAGGCTGAAGATGGCGTGGATCATGACGCCGATCACGATCGGCTTCACCCCGTAGAGAACCCAGGACAGCTCTGGAGTCGAGCCGAACCGGACGTAGGACCAGGCGAAGGCGAGCGTGATGGCCGTGGCGGGGGCGGTGAAGCACAGGCCGGCGAGAACGAGGCCGCGCCAGCCCGCACGCAGGCGCCCGATGTGCATGGCCATCTCAGCGGCGTTGGGACCGGGGATGAGGTTCGTGGCGCCCAGGAGATCGAGGAAGTGGGCATCGGTGAGCCAGCGCCGGCGTGAGACGACCTCGTCCCGCATCATGGCTATATAGACCGCGGGCCCACCGAAGGCCGTCGCGCCGAGACGGAGAAAAAACAGGGAAACGGAGGGTAGGCGTCCGCGGTTGCCCGCGGACGCCTCCAAGATGGTATCGGAGTGTTCTCGCTTCCCCTCGGCGCCCATCGCGGTTCAGGCCTGGCTACGTGACGGCAAGCACGGCGTTATGGGTATTATGATGACGACTTTGAGCTGCAACTGGACGCTGGTCGTGCCCACTCTGCCCAGTGTGGCGGCATCGGGAAGGCGGCAGCGAGAGCGTGAATGGCCCCCGGCCGCCCAGGTCTCCTATGTCCGGGGAACGGCCAAGATTGTGAGGTCTTGGGACGCGCTCACCTCGAAGAGGCCGCTCCCTTCCACCAGGGTGCGCTGCTCGGACATCGACATGTGGCCCTTGTGCATGAAGAGCAGGCCATCCGGCTTGAGGATGCGACGGATCTCCCGGAAGAGCGCGCCCGTGTCTTCTATGCGATGGATGGTGTCGATGAGCAGGACTCCGTCTATGCTTGAAGCTTCGATACCAGTATCGTACCCCTGCACCAGTATTGCCTCCACATTCCGCAACCCCTTCTTGGCGGCCCTCCCTCGGACGCTGCTGATGGCGAGGGGGTGAATGTCAATGGCATAGACCCTGCCGCTGTCTCCGACGATCAGCGCGGCGGGTATGGTGAAGCTCCCGGGACCACAACCGTAGTCCGCCACCCGCATTCCTTCTCTCAATTGGGCCATCTCCAGGATGCGTCGCGGGTCCTGCAGCAGGTCGCGAATCCGGTACATGAGCTCCATCAGCCTAAAGTCGATTGCGCTATCAGTTCTTCTTTGGCTGGTCATTGGCTTACCTCCTTGCCATTGGCTCCGGAATAGCGGCCCTATTCGTTTGACTCGCCAGGCCGCTCGAGCACGTACTTCGTGCCCACGCTGCCCTGCAGGAAGGCATCTGGGAAAGCAGCCGCCAAAGCATGAGTCGCCCGCCACCCTGTGCAGTGGGCAGGGACTATGACATCCGGAGCGAACTCCGCAAGGGCCTCGACGGTGGGCCAGACTACGGACTCGAGGGATGAAGTGGCAAGGTGGAAACCGCCGATAACCGCGTGTATCCTCTCGATACCGGTGAGCTTGCGAGCGTAGAGGATCGTGTTGATCACGCCGGCATGGCCGCAGCCGGTGATGACCACCAGGCCCCGGCCGCGCACACTCACCACGAGCGCTTGGTCGTCGAAAATCAGCGGGTCGGGCACCCATTCCCCGTCGCGCAGGGCCTGATGGACGGGAAAGCCCTGCTCGAACCGGGTGGTGCGCTCGATCTCGCCGGTCACCAGCAGCGCGCCGTCGAGAAGCAATGACGGCCCTCGCTGCTCCATCAGTTCAAAGCCCGCGGCGCGCACCCTCTCCCGGCTGGTGGTGGGCAGCTCGCGGGGCTGCTGCCCCGGCACGACGACGCGTCGCTTCAGCCAGGAATCGGGATGGACCAAGAGCGGCGGCAGCGGCGAGAGCTCCCGCGCCAGCCCGCTGAGGCCCGTCGTGTGGTCGAAGTGGCCGTGGCTCAACACGATCGCCTCGATTCCCTGTGGGTCCACCCCTAGCGCCCGGAGGTTATGCACCACCCCACCGACTGTCGCGCCCGTATCGAGGAGCAACGAATGTCGCTGCTCATCGACGAACACGGTCACGAGGAAGGAAAGGCCGTGCTCCGCAAAGGGAGAGTCCGCCGCATATCCCTCCTCCAGAAGCGGCGCTTTCAGGCGGGGCAATGGCTGCCCCTCGCGGGCGGCCGTGCCCATTCGCTTGGCGACAGCCGTGCTGGGCAGGAGCACGTCCATCACGTTATCGATGACGGTCAGGATTTCCGCCCGGTCAACGGCGGTCAACGGTATCTGCTCGGACATCCGAAAAAGGCCTCCCCACGGCTGGCGGTGGCTAGGGCTCCGCTAGTGCCTCCTCTATGTGCTGGCGGAACTTCTCGAAGGACTGATAACCAAACACCAGCGTGCCGTTTACCAGGAAGCTGGGCGTGCCACGCGCGCCGGTCGCCGCCGCCTGCTCCCGCAGCTCCTCCACGAGGCCAATATGCTTGTGGGAGTCGAGACAAGCATCGAATTCGCCGCGGTCTAGGCCCAGATCAGTGGCGAACTGCTTCAGTCTCTCTGGCGCGAAGGCACCCTGGTTCTCCCCGCGTTGTTCAGCGTAGAGCTTGTAATGGTACTCCCAGAAGCGCCCCTGGTCGTTCGCGCACTCCGCCGCTTCGGCCGCCAGAGTGGCTTCATTCTCGTCGGGCGGCGCGTTACCCCCGGTAATAGCAAAGTAGTGGAACTCCAGTTGTACGAGGCCCTCCTGTATGTACTCCGTTTCCACTCCGAGCTCCGTGCCGTCAACAAAGCGTTTGCAGTAGGGACACTGGTAGTCAGAGAGCTCCACGATCTTGACCGGGGCGGAGTCCTGCCCACAGAGGCGGCCGTTCACCGGCGCGCTGCCGCTGGCGCACAGGTGTTGCGCGGCTCCCGGCGTCTGGTTGGCACCACCGCCCTCGCCGCCGCCGCCGCTGATCACGCTAAGGGCTATAAGGGCCCCGCCCAGGGCCAGCGCCGCCCCCGCTACCCCGACGATCCAGAAGGCGCGTGGGCGAGGCCTGGCGCCGTCGCGAACGCCTGTCCTTCGTTTTGGCGGGCTTGGCTGACTCATCGTGCTCCCCTTTCCGGGACGAATGGCCCTGCGTCTTGGGGACCGGCGGCCGGCCTTCTTCGCTGCGTCTCGCCTACGTCGAGGGGCGTCACCGCCGGCGGCGTCGCTTCGTACACTGTGAGTACTCGGAGCCCAACGAACTCCGCCCGTATGGCAGCGAGCTCGTCCGGCGTCAAAGGTGCCACAGCACATGGACGCAGGGGCGTGTTGATCTGCACCTCGTCCGGCGCCAGCCGCCCGGCGAGGGCGGCCATCTCTGCAGCCAGGCCTTTGTTTGCCCGGACGAACATCATATCCAGGGCCAGCTTGCCCTCGTGTTCTGCCCTGAACAGGCTGATGGCCTGGACTATGTCCTGCAGACTGAGGTCGGCTACCGGACGGTTGATCCTCTCGAAGAGCTGCTGGTTGGGGGCGTCCAGCTTGGCGACGACGACATCGGCGCAGGCCAGGTCCTCTCGGACATCCTTCCTCGTCATCAGCGAAGAGTTCGTCAGGACGGCCACCGGGAGGCCCAGAGCTTTGCGGGCCAGACGGATGGCCTCTCCCAGATTTGCCGCCAGAGTCGGCTCTCCCATCCCGGAGAAGGTGACGTAGTCCGCGCCCACGCCGCGCACCGCCTCCAGTTCTGCGGCCAGCGCTTCGAGAGAGACGAACCGGGTGCGCTCCGCCAGCGGTCGAGCGGTCCGGCCAAGCTGGCAGTAGAGGCAGTCGAAGGAGCACGTCTTGACGTCTCCAGGGGTCAGGTCAACGCCCAGGGACCTGGCCAGGCGCCACGAGGGAACCGGTCCGTAGACTATCGACATAGGTCACCTCTTCTTGCGCCTTCGCTGCATGGTCAGCAGGCGTAC
>Ga0315274_10011498_pt1 | contig 12684 bp, 11 predicted proteins | sample YL17G02_20_MG_FD_203700 | JGI IMG/M metagenome (GOLD analysis project Ga0315274, IMG submission 203700) | Sediment microbial communities from Yellowstone Lake, YNP, Wyoming, USA - YL17G02_20 | ecosystem: Environmental > Aquatic > Freshwater > Lake > Sediment | place: USA: Wyoming | collected... | reverse complement strand
GATGCGCAGGCGTTGGTCTGCAAAATCGAAACTCACCCACGGCTTGGTCAGTTGTCGGACCGCTTCAAAATCTCCCGTGGCGAAGAGGGGAGTAAGTTCAGACTCACTCGCAGCGAGAAGAGCGGTTTCTGGATGATGATCCCAGAGAACGTTCATCGCTACGACCTAACGGACGGGATGCCTATTTCAGTCGCTAGCCTGGCCGCTGGGAAGGTTGACGGGTACTATAGGCATCCGAAGCTCTGGATTGTGCGGATTCAGAAGATGCGCTGGCCCCAGCGCATTGTATGCGCCTTCGACTCACGCCGGAACTCTGGCGCTATGAAGACTCTCCAAGTTGTTGTTTCGACTTCGGACGATGAGGTTGATTTGAAGTATTTGCAGGCGATCCTTGGTTCAAAGCTCATCAATTTCTGGTGCTTGAATTACCTAGCTGATGACATGAACCAGACCTACCTGGAACGCATCCCAATTCGCCAAAGCGACGGCTCCAAACATGCCGACCTCGCCCGCCACGACCGGCTGGTGGGGCTGGTGGACAAGATGCTGGCCCTGATGCCGAAGCTGCGCGCCGCCAAGACGGAGGCGGAGCGGCAGACCTTGCAGAACGCCGTCACCGCCACGGACCCGCAAATCGACGCGCTGGTCTATGAGCTTTACGGCCTGACCGGAGAGGAAATCAGACTAGTGGAGGGCCATGCATGAAAGCCAGCGCCCGGGGCGCGGCGTTCACGCCGCTTCAGCGTCCAAACGGACAGAGACGGGCCGCTCCGCCAACGCCCGCCCGCCCCAAACCGGTGAAGCGGACGGAAGTCCGCGCTCCTGCTCGCGTTGGATGCCGCCGTCGCAAGACGTCGGATTGCTGGCCCGCCTTCCGCAAAACCCTCCGTCCGGGCCTGGAGCGGGACACGGAGCTCATGCCGTGGTTGATGGCCGAGACGGTCTGCGGCGAAGTCGCCCGCTTCCTCGGCGTGGAGATTCCAGTGCGGTACGCGGCTTGGATCGAGGCCCGTGCGGAATTCAGCTACGTCAAGGGCGGCCACTTTCGCGAGCTTCTGCGCGGGCGTGGCAATGCTCCGCGCGACTGGCTGCGCGTCTTCATGCGCCATTGGCTTGCGGGCTTGCTCGGTTTGGAACGCCCCGACCTCTACGAGTGCCTGCCGGACACCTACGCGCTGGGCCATTCCCTGCCGCCTCCGGTCCACCCCCGCCGCCGCTGGCACGGCAACGGCAAGCCGCTTCACCTTCCACGCGCCTGGGATCCTCAGCGTGTGCTGCAACACCGCCGCTGGCGGTGGCTGATGAGACGATTCCCGGCCCAGACGGAGGCGGAGCGGCAGACCTTGCAGAACGCCGTCACCGCCACCGACCAGCAACTCGACGCGCTGGTCTATGAGCTTTACGGCCTGACCCCGGAGGAAATTGCGTTGGTGGAGGGAACAAGATGAGCACGCGCGCCCAGAACGAAAAGACGTTTGAGACCTGGGAGGAACTGGCCGACGGCGGGCGGCGTTACCGGCTGGATATTGCCGGGCGCGTCGGCTGGCGGGCGCGTTACCTCAAGGAAGTGGACCGGGAAGAGAACACGGTCCGGTTCTGGCAGGAGATTTACGACGGCCAGGGGAAGCTGGTCGAAATTCACGAGAAATACCCGGTGGATAAGGGCCACCAAAAACTGTAAGGTTCAGCCATGACGATTACGCGACAGACCGTGGCGGAGAAGCTCGCCGCCTATTTGCACCACGAGACTCCGCTGGCGCAACTGGTGGACTGGGCGGAGAACGCCGTGATGGATGGGGAATTCGCCCCGGCGGAGGCGGCGATGCTGACGCACGTGATCGCGCGGCTTGGCGTGGCCGACGTGCGGGCGTTTGGCCTGACGTGGGAGGACTGCGAGCAGTTGCTGCGCACGCTGGGCTACGCCGCGCGGGTGGAACTGGTGCCGGCGTGAGCCTTCCTTGGAAGTGCTCGAGCCGGATTGCCGAACACAACGAAACCCATGAACCTGAAGGTGGATCAGGAAACCGATGCGCTTTACCTGCGGCTCGATGAATCGCCGATCATCGAGTCGGAGGAGGTGTCGCCCGGAGTAGTGCTGGACTACAACGCCCAGAAGCGACAGACCTTGCAGAACGCCGTCACCGCACCTATCCGCGCCAAGACCGAGAGACAGCTATGATCAAAGAACACGACCCTGTGGTGCTGAATCGCGAACGAACGCCCCAGGCGTTCAACCTCCGCCACAGTGACCAGGGCGTAAGGACCAGCCTGCCCGCGGGCGCGGTGGGGACGTTCGTCTGGTAGCACCTGGCTTCAGCAAGTCCCCTTCACCCCTCGCCCGCGAAAGCTGCCAGAGTGTTGGCAACCACGAACCGACACCCTCTGCGAAAACCCCCCGCCAGCCCGACGTTCCCTCCGCGGGGTCTGCAGCGGCCCCCGCCTGACTCTCAGTCGACCAGCCGTAACCGGTAAAACTCGCTCGGCACATCGGCTTTGGGCAGGGCATAGACACCGCTTGGATCGAGCCGGTTGGTGGCCACGGCTTCCCACTGAAGGAGGTTGGTAGACCACTCGAGCACCGCCGTGTGCGAGGCGCAGCCATCGTAGCGCAGGAGGAACGCCTCCGCGGCATCAAGGATTGCGGGCGACAGCCGGCCGGGAGAGCTGTCCTCCCCAGCATGCAGAGCGAGCCGGAGACTGCTTCCCGTAGAGGTAGTGCCCGCACGGAGAGCGTAGCTGTGCCCGGCCAGCGCCTCAAAACGAAGCGCGACTCCTTTGCCATCGACCCGTTCAGCGGATGGCGGTGTCACTAACGCGTTCAGTGCATCGCCCGCGTACACCGCCAACTGAATGGGGAAAGCCCCAGTCGCGGTGACATACACCGGGCCGGTCCGTTGCGCCGTCCAGCGCCACCACACGGACCGGGTGACACCTCCCGGTTCTCCCGTTTCCACGGTCGCCCCCTGCAGTGTCGAGTCATCCACCGCGGCCTCGCCGGTAAGGAGTGCCCGGTCGGCAAAGTTGTCGTTGGCCGGGCGCACGCTGACTCCGGCTGGCTCCCAGACGAAGGCCAGTTCAATGTCCCCGGCCATGCCTTTCCAGCCATCCACCCGGAGATAGTAAGACCGCCCGGACACGGTGTTGAACCCCACGTAGCTGGTAAGACCACCAGCGGGGTCATCGTCATTCCCGGCCACCATTTGCAGCGTGCCGACCGAAGGGGTACCCGCCGCGCTGAAGATCGTTAGGATCGTGTCGAACGTGCTTCCCCGCGTGGTTCCCGTCGCCAGCCCGTCGCCAGGCGCGCTCCACTCCCACCAAACCGAGGCGCCGCCGACTGTGTTGGTGAAAGCTCGTTCTCCCGTCTCGAGCGTAGCCCCTGCGTTGCTGGTCTGAACTGTCCAGTTGGTGCCGGTCATCACGATCCGGTCGGCGAAGTTGTCGTTGGCCGGCAGTTGTGGAGCTGCCACTGTATACTGCAACAGCAGTTGCACTTCCCCCGTCGCCCCACGGTAACCGTCAACGGTAATCCGGTAGGTTGTCCCGGCCACGGCGTCCCACTTCACCCGGCTGAACGGCGGCAGCCCCCCGGCATCGTCATTCGCCGCGATCTGGAGCGCCTGGCCGGGATCCGTTCCCGTGTATACCGCCAGGACGGTGTCGAACGAACTCTGGGCCGTGTCCACGACCACCGCGCCGCTCTGCGGGGCAGTCCATTGCCACCAGAGGGAGTGCTGCGGGGCTTGGGTACCGATGCGGCGTTCGTAGGGCTGGGCACTGGCGTTCACGTTCGAGGCTCTCGCCGTCACATTCGTGCCCTCCAGAAGGAACGGCTTGTAGAAGTCATCCCCCTGTGGTCCCAGAAAATGCACCGGGAGAATCGCCGGGTTCGACGCGACTCCTGCATCATCAAAGGCGATCGCCTGAAACCATAGCGCCGCTGTCAGGTTGGAGACGACCAGCTTCCAGGGGGCGTTCGTCACCACCCCCAGAGCGTTCGTTTCTGAAGCCGTACCCGCGTAGTACTCGACCCGGGATACGACGCCGTCGGGATCTTCGGCCGTAACTTCAAGGGTTGCGGTTGCTGGCGATTCGAGCAGAACCGGCACTTGCGGGCTCCAACTGACCGTGGGTCGCTGAGTGATCCGGAAGCTCACGGCGGCCACCTGGCTGGTCGCCCCAAGATTGTCGAACGCCACGGCTGTCACGCTGTTCGACCCGGGAGGCGCATCGCTCCAGTACACCTCGAAGGGAAACGCGGTCGCAGTACCCAGAATCGTATTGCCAATGGCGACCGTCACGTTGGTCACATAACCGTCCTCGTCCTGGGCCTCCAGTCGGAAGGTCAGGACCCCGGAATCCACCACTGCGGTGCCATCCAGCGGCGCAGTGATGCGCAGGGTCGGCGGCCGGTTTTCGGCCGGGCTGGTGGATGGATAGCGACGTCGCTGGATGATCGTCGCCGGCGGAGTGATCCCCGGATCGGACACGCCCACGACGTAGTGGTCGGCGCCAGCAGTGCCGACGTATTGAGCCCCCTCGAACACGGGCACGGTCACGAGATGAGCCAGCGTGTCGGCCCGGACGTAGCTGAGCCGGTTTCCGCAAGCCAGGGCGAGGATCTGCTGGCCCGGTAGCACCGCCATGCCATCCACATAGTTCTCTACCGGAACATCCTGCAGGTAAACCAGCGTGGCAGCGTGGAAGACCGAACGGCTTCTCGCCAGAACGCGGTTGCCATCCGGCAGCGGGAACACGTTCCCCTCGACCACATACTCCCCGTGATACGGAAATGGATCCATTCCGAGAATCTTGCCCAAAGCCCGGTCGAGCCGGATTCGCCCCATCTTGCTGGGCGACAGGCCGCGGTCCACCCCGTAAACGTAATCCTGCATCAGGCCAATCTGTAGCTCGAGCCCCATGTAAACCTGCGACATCCGATCGGTCCGCTCCCCGGTTTCTGCCCGATAAAGGTCCATCGCCGTCCATTGCGCAGACCCGCCGCTGACCAGGAGCCAGCCGTCGTCGGTCGCGGCCACGCCCCACGGATCGAGGTCGGTCTGGATCCACCGCGTCAGCCCGCCGATTTCCAGGTCGAATTCCGCCAGGTACCCCTCGCCGTGATCGAAACCATAGTCGTGGGGATACGGCAGCACGGTCGCGTACAGCCGTCGTCCATCCGGCCGGATCGTCAGGTTCTCCGGGGGGTAATCCAGAGGCCATCGCTGGGTGATCCGACCCGTGTTCAAGTCCACCCGCACCACCGCTTTCCCCTCGGGATCGGTGGCAAAGAGGTTCGTGCGGGCCGAGTCGAACGCCACGTCCGCCGCGGCGAACGGGAGCCGAAACGGCACGTGTTCTTCGCCCGGTTCGCCTGAGTCGGCCGCGACGGTCACGACGAACGTGCCCTCAGTCCGGCTCGACTTACCGAACATGTCACAAACCACCAACCCAACCGTGTACTCGCCCGGGGTCCCGAAACGATGCGTCGCCACCGGGTCCGTCAGCCAAGCCGTGTCATACTGCCCGTCGCCATCCCAGTCCCACTGGTAGCGTAGCGATCCCGCCGCGTCGTCGGTCGATCCCGAGGCGTCCAGCACCACGAGATCCCGCGTGGTGGGTGCGGCGGGCGAGACTTCGAACCGGGCGATCGGGGCTTGATTCACTTCGGCGCCAGCCATGGGATTCGGCAGCCGTTCGATCACTGTCCCGGAACCGGAGGTCCCGAGGACGTACAGCCAATCTCCGCCGACGCCGAAGGTCCAGGCCCCCGGCGCCACGGCGATCTCAGCCACGCGGAAGCCGCTCTCGTGATCCCAACAATCCAGCAGACCGCCCTGCACTCCGAACAGCGCCTGACGCGGAGCAGTGTCGAACACGAGATGAGTCATCGAGGACAGGCCGGTGACTTGACGGATCGCCCCGAGTACCTGGCCGCTCGGTTGCTCGACTTCATACAGGGTCCCTTCGGCCGTCGCGAGCCGGGTGCCGGTCGGATCCAAGGCGATCGGCGGGTGGACTGTGGATGCCAGAGACAGAGATCGGTCCGGTCGATGGGTCAGAAGCCCGGTGCCGGGCTCCAGTTCGAAGTGACGAATCTCCGGCGCGGACATGAGACTGCAGCCCAGGACGAACCGTTCCCCGGGGTCGAGCGCCAAGTGCGACGCCTGTATCGCCTCCGCGCTCCCGAGAGCTTCGCCGGTGCTCCCGTTGTAGCTCCGGACCTTGGTCGGCCGGCCCGAGCCACCAGAGACGACCACGATGCGGCCGGCGGTGGCGACCAGATCCCAGGGGTCCACCGCCACGGGGAATTCCCGGGTCTTGACGCCGCGTGCCAGGTCAAACTCCGCGATGTACCCCGAGCCATCGTTCGGCCCGCCATGCGCCTGGCTCACCAGCGTCACATACAACCACCGACCGTCGGCGGTCAGGGTCAATCGCTGCGGCTGGTGTTGGAATGCGTATTGGCGGAGGGTCACACCCGAGCCCAGATCCACACTCAGCAGTCGGCGGTTGGCCGTGTCGATCGCGTATGCCCGGTTGCGTCCGAAATCGAATGCCGACACCGTCATCGGCACCGGCAGCACGAAGGCCGGGTGCGGCGCGGCCATCTCACCGGGGTCGTCCACGAGCGCCACCGGGATCGAGCGTGTGATCCGGCTGCGGACCCCCCATCCGTCGAGGACGTCAAGCGTGACCGAATGATCTCCCGACACGTTGAAGAACACCTCCACCAGGGCGTTCGTGCCGAACCCTCCTTCGAAAACACCGTCACCATTCGTGTCCCACCGGTACCGCAACGGTACCGAGGACGGTTGGTCATCCTGCGAGACCGAAGCGTCGAGCCGGATTGCACCCAAGGTCGTGGGATTCTCCGGCACCCAGGTGAACGCCGCCGTGGGCGGTTGGTTGGTCTCTGCCCCCACCGCTGGGTTGGCCCGCACCACGATTTCCGTCCGTTGCTCGTTCACCGGGAGCCTGGCCTGGTACAACCGGTCTCCGTGACAGAACAGGTCCCGTGCCATCACTTCCCCGCCTTCCCAAGATGCCGCCACATCGAACGTCGGCCCGTAATACGTCAGGCGAGGCCCCTCCATCCTCTCCGGTTGGGAGTAGCCATACGCAAACGTCGCCCCGCGGGCCGCGTCGAACGCCACGCGCTCCGCAGAACCGCGCTCCAGATACGTGACGAACCGCATATCGAGCGCCGGGTCCGGTGAGCTCGAGTAGACCGCGCCACCCCGGGCAACCAGAAACGCCCCGCCCGGATCCACCTCCACGTTTCCGCTAAACGGATACTCCCCTTGATACGGAGAGTCGGCGCCGCCGCCGAGTTCCCCGGTCATCAGGTTCAACGTCCAGCTCTGGATATCCAACGGCGACATGTATGTGTACGCGCTGTACACCCGGCTCTGAGACGGATGGAGCGCCAAGTTGCAGCGCTGAGGGATGAACCCATCACTGACATCGACGCGCGCACCCGTCGTCGCGTTGAAGCTGGCCATGTGCGTCCACTGCCCCGAGCCATCGGACACCACCACCCAGCCCGCGTCAGTGGCCACCAGGTCATACGGATCGAGGTCGATCGGGAACTCACGCAGGGTGCCGGCCTCGAGGTCGATCTCCGCCAGTGTTCCCGCATGCGGTTCAGGCCAGTTATCATCGTGCAGTCGGTGCGGCATCGAGACGTAGAGCCGCTGGCCGTTGGGCTGCAGCGCCGCCCGCTCCGGCGCCCGGCTCAGTGCGAACTGCCCCTCCGGCGCGCCATCCGAAAGCCGCACCGCCACCACTCGCTGGCCGACCGCGTCCAGCAGATAGCACCGCCCCCGACTCGCATCCCAAGCGAAGTCCACCGCAGCGAAGTCGAAGGAAAACTGTCCGACGATGACCGGCGGGTTGGTGGTCGGCTGTGCTTGCAGGGCAAACACCGAAGCCAGAAGCATTACTCCTCGAAATAGCGGGCGCATAGTCTGAGGTCGGGCCATTGGGCCCGGCGGCTTGGTTTCCCGAGTTATGCATGCGACGATCACACTGTCAAGCGACCGACCGGCCCCGCGAACGGCGATCCGTCCTGATTTGTTTGAACGCGAGGCCCGCTTCTGCTACTCGCCCGACCCAATCCCTCCGCCTCCGGGCCCGCGACAACTTGTCAGTCAAGTGTGAGAAACTAGGACTGACACTCTCGTGAACTAGGAGCTTGAACCTAGCCGATCAACCCGACGCCGGCCCCAGCGCGGCGAGTAACGCCGGCAACATCACACCGGCCGGCCCGCGCAACCGAAACCGGGCGTGGGCCGTGAGCGGCGTGTCGTCCGGGTTGACCTCAACCACCGTGGCGCCGCGCTCCGATGCTTCAAAGGGCAACGACGCCGCCGGATGCACGAGGGCGGAGGTGCCAATCGAAAGGAAGACGTCGCAGGCGCGGCTGGCCTCAAGCGCCCGCGCGATCGCTTCCGGTGGCAGCATTTCGTTGAACCACACGACGTCGGGCCGCAGCCGCCCGCCGCAACGCGGACAACGCGGTGGGACCTCACCGGTGTCCTCCCAGCGATCCACGAGCGTGTCTTCCTCGAAGCATTTCGTCCGGGCGATGTTGCCGTGGAGTTCGATCACGTTGCGGCTCCCGGCGCGTTGATGCAGGCCATCGACGTTCTGGGTGATGAGGGTGAACTGCGGGACGCGGCGCTCGAGCTCGACCAGCGTGCGATGGCCGGCGTTGGGCTCGACCCGGGCCATGAGTTGTCGGCGCCATGCGTACCATTCCCAGACGACCTTCGGGCTGCGGCGGAACGCCTCGGGCGTGGCGAGCTCCTCCGGTCTGAACTTCGCCCACAGGCCGGTCTGGGCGTCGCGGAACGTCGGCACGCCGCTCTCCGCCGAGATCCCCGCACCGGTGAGCACGACGAGGTGATGGGCGCCGCGGACTGCGTGCACGAGTTCCTCAGCCAGTTCGGGAGTGCGGGAATTCATCACCGGACTTGATGCCTCGGGCAGCCAGCGGTCACGACCAGTGGACCGTGTGCCGATCACTTCAGGAGCCAGGTGAGCAAGGGCGCAAAGGCCAGGCTCGGCAGGTAATCGGCCAGCGACAGTTTCTTGATCTCGAACACGATCAGCGCGACGCAGAACACGAGCATGCCGTTGGTCGCCGTGACCGAGTCGAGGAGCGCATGCTGGGCGAGAATGGGTTGGAGCAACTTGACGCCGAGCCAGACCAGGCCCTGAAACGCGACCACGGGCACGACCGACAACACGACGCCGGACCCGAACACGCCCACGAAGGCCAGGGTGGCCAACCCGTCCATGACGGCCTTGACCGCGAGCGGCCGCCAATCGCCCGTGAGCGCCTCCTGAGCGGGGCCGAGCATGGCCAGCGGCGCGGCGCAGAAGAGGATCGTGCAGGTAACAAAGCCCTCGCCGAAATGCCCCGGCGCGTCCGGCCGGGCGTGGACGTATTGCTCCTTCGCATGATGGCCCAGGAGATTGATGCCTCGCTGCAGTCGGATCAGTTTGCCGGTAATGTTGCCCAGAATCAACGCGCCCAGGACCACGGCGAGCTGTTTCAGCACCTGCCCGAACGACCCGTTCAAACCCTTCCAGGTCAGGCTCAACCCGACATAGACCGTGAACGCGCCGAGCAGAATCTTGAGGGCGGACTGCGTGGCGGCGGACATCGGGCGTCGCAGCGTGAGGCCTGCGATACCTCCGACGAAGATCGCCAGCGCGTTCAGGAGGGTGCCGCTCACGGCGGCCAATCAAACACGGCCCGGCACAGGTGCAAAGCGCAAAGTGAATCCCGGTCAGTTCCCCACCAATCGATGTTCGGTCGTCTAACGTTTTGTGAGCTCCGGACGCCAAGTTCCGTTGTGGTCTTCGCCGCGGAGCCAGCGCTCCGCCTTGCGGGAAAGACCCAGCCGCAGTGGGCGACGACCGGATTCGATGGGAAGATAGGTCCGCCGGAGCCAGAAGATGCGTTGCTCGGCGGGCGGCCCGACGTGGTCCCAGGGAATCAGCAACGGCCGGTGACCGAACCGAAAGAGCAAAACAGGAGCCAGCCAAAGACCCTCGCGGCTGAACGTAACGGACACGCAGCCGCCGTAGGAGGTCGCCGGCGCAATCTGGAGGCTGAGCCCGCTGAAGTGCGTGCCCTCCGGACGACGCCGGGCGGCAAACGCCTTGGCCGCGCCGGCCCAGCCGCCAAGGCGGGCGATGAGGAAACAGACCAGCAGCCAGAAGAGTGGGAACCCGAGCACGGCAAGTGGCACGAGCCACCCAGCGGCCGAGGGGGACGCGGTTTCATTCATACGGATCAGTCAGATGCGAATACCGTCGCTTGGCAACGACCGGGGCATGGCGCGAAAGTAGGCTCGGGCGCCCTGCCTGTCGAGCCGAACCCGGCGCCGCATAGAAAAGGAGCGGGCCGGGTTCTGCACCCGGCCCGTCCACCGTTTTGTCCAGCATCCGGCTGGACCCCATTTCAGAGACGCATCCAGAGAAGCTCTTGGTTTGCTCTCATGCTAACAGACGAACGCGCGCGGCGGCGGATTCACCCAGAGCGGACGGGCCCGGACCGGCCAGTCCGCCGCGGTTATCGGCAGCTCGCGATAATGCTCCCGCGCCCAGTCCATGACAAAGTTGCTGACCCACTCCGGCACGTCACCCTGGAGCACGCGCAGGGGCTGAAGGGCCACGACGAGCTCGTGGCCGCCGTAAAAGGCGTGGAGCCGCGACCCGAACGTCCGGTCCCGGATCAGCCGGATCACGATTCCGTAAAGCTTGAGGAGCACTGGCATATTCATCTCTTTCTTCGTTCCGTCACAGGTTGAAGACCGGCGACGGGTCTGATTTGTTTCAGCAAACTCAACATCGTTGCCGCCACCGCCTTCCTACGCACGCCGGATGCCAGTCGGCCACAGATGTGGAAAGCCTTGTGAATGCGGCACAAGGAGGGGTGCTGGCTACGGCGTGCCAGGTAGAGTCGTGTCGCAGGCGGGAAACGGCCGTCCCGGAAGCGGGATGGCACAGCTTCCCGCATTTCAGGCGTGCGCCGGCGCAGCGGTTCAGTTAGGAATCAACTCGTGCGAACGGTCACCTGGCTTATCGGGATCGCCTTCTCAGGCTGCCTCACTTCGTTCGGGCAAACCTCCTCGACCAAGGAGCCTCTGCCGCCGCCGCCGGACGGACAGCAGTGGAAGCTCGTGTGGAGCGACGAGTTTGACGGCGCACAGCTCGACGAGACGAAGTGGAACCGGCTCGGCGACTCGAAGCGCCGCGACGGCTTCTGGGTGAAGAACGATGCCTACCTCGACGGCGAGGGTCACCTGATCCTGCGCACCAAGAAGGACGGCGACCGGTTCACCTGCGGCGCGGTGAATACCCGGGGTAAGTTCGAGCGCGCGTTCGGCTACTTCGTGGTCCGCTGCCAAATGCCCAGGCAGCCCGGGCATTGGCCGGCGTTCTGGTTCATGAGCGGCGGCGTGGGCCGCGTTGGCGACGAGGGGCGCGATGGAACGGAGATTGACGTGGTCGAGATGCCCTGGCGCGACGGCCGGTTGACGATGAACCTGCACTGGGATGGCTATGGCGAACACCACAAGAGCGCTGGCACCAAGGTCACCATCCCGTCCGTAACGGAAGGCTTCCACACCTACGGTCTGCTCTGGACGTCCAAGGAGTACGTGTTCGACGTGGACGGCAAGGAAGTCTGGCGCAGCTCGGCGGGCGGCGTGTCCCAGGTGGCGGAGTATCTGAAGCTGACCGAAGAGATCGGTAGCTGGGCGGGTGACATCAAGACAGCGGCGCTGCCAGATTACTTCAAGGTGGATTACGTGCGGGTTTACGAGGCGGTCCGCTGAAGTTGATTTCCTCGCCTTCTGGACTGGGCTCCGGTAGAAGTGTCGGGCAACGAATCCATGAATACGCCCGCTGCCGCTGCCACCCCTGCTCCTCAACGCCTCGCCTCGATCGACGCCTATCGCGGCCTGGTGATGTTGCTGATGATGGCGGAAGTGCTGGCGTTCTGGAAGCTGGCCGAAGCATTCCCCGACAGTGCGTTCTACCGATTCCTCCATCATCACCAAAGCCACGTCGCGTGGCGTGGCTGTTCGCTTCACGACCTGATCCAGCCGTCGTTCTCGTTTCTCGTCGGGGTGGCGCTGCCGTTCTCGCTGGCGGCGCGGCTGGCCCGGGGCCAGAGCTACGGCCGGATGTTCGGCCACGCGGTGTGGCGCTCGCTGGCGTTGATCGGTCTGGGCATTTTCCTCCGCTCCATCGGCCACCCGCAGACGAACTTCACGTTCGAGGACACGCTGACGCAGATCGGTTTGGGCTACACGTTCCTGTTCCTGCTCGGCACCCAACCGCTCAAGGTCCAGTGGGCGGGCGTGGGACTCATCCTGCTCGGCTACGGGGCGGCGTTTGCCTGGTATCCACTTCCCGGCGCGGATTTCGACTACGCGCAAACCGGCGTGGCGGCGGCTTGGGAACACAATGCCACCGGCCTGGCCGCGCATTGGAACAAGAACACGAACTTGGCGTGGGCCTTCGACACCTGGTTCCTGAACCTCTTCCCGCGCGAGCACCTGTTTGTGAACAACGGCGGCGGCTACGCGACGCTCAGTTTCATCCCGACGCTGGGCACGATGATCCTCGGACTGATCGCCGGAGGTTGGCTGCGCAGCGCGT
>Ga0315274_10011497_pt1 | contig 12685 bp, 10 predicted proteins | sample YL17G02_20_MG_FD_203700 | JGI IMG/M metagenome (GOLD analysis project Ga0315274, IMG submission 203700) | Sediment microbial communities from Yellowstone Lake, YNP, Wyoming, USA - YL17G02_20 | ecosystem: Environmental > Aquatic > Freshwater > Lake > Sediment | place: USA: Wyoming | collected... | reverse complement strand
TGGAGGAGCGGCGGCGGGTTTGCTTTATCGGCGACGTCCTGGCCAAGGACCTCTTCTTCGAAACCGACCCTTTGGGCCGGCAGATCCTGATCGAGGGCGTCCCGTTCACCGTCGTCGGCGTCATGGCCAAGAAGCTCCAGAACTCCAACTACAACGGCCAGCGCGACGAGCGTTGCGCCTTCATCCCCTGGACGACCTTCTCCGCCCTCTACGGGCAGAAGTACGTTTCGAACATCATCTACCGCCCACTGGACCTGGGGCGGAGCGCGGCCGTGACGCAGGACATCAGGCGCCATTTCGCCAAGCTCATCGGATTCGACCCCAAGGACCCCGACGCCATTTCCGACTGGGACACCCTGGAGAACGAAAAGATGTTCACCGTCTTCTTCCTGGCCTTCAACATCTTCCTGGGCGTTCTCGGGTCGTTCACCCTGCTGGTCGGAGGCGTGGGCGTGGCCTCGATCATGATGGTCGTCGTCGAGGAGCGGACGCGCGAGATCGGCGTCAAGCTGGCCGTGGGCGCCCGCCGCCGGACCATCCTGACCCAGTTCTTCAGCGAGTCCTTGACCATCATGCTCCTGGGCGCGTTCATCGGATTCGCCCTGTCGACCTTCGTCATCCGGCTCGTCCAGTCCCTGCCGATGAAGGAAGTCACCGATTTCGTGGGCACGCCCAGCCTCAGCCCCGTGGTCGTCGTCTCGACCATTCTCATCCTGCTCGGGATCGGGACCATCTCCGGCCTCATCCCGGCCCGGCGGGCCGCCTCGACCAATCCGATCGCCGCCCTGAGGAAGTGACATGAACCTGACACTCCTCCGCTTTTTCCTGAGCGAGTACCGCAAGCGCCGCAAGAAGGCCGCCCTGATCACTTTCGCCCTGTTCTGGGGAACGATGTCCATCATCATCTTCCTCGGATTCGGCCAGGGTATGACGGCCCAGTTCAGGATCAGCTTCAGCGGGTTGGGCCAGGACCTGATCATGATCAGCGGCGGACAGACGTCGCGGACTTACCAGGGGCTGCCCAAGGGACGACGCGTCTATGTCTATCCGACCGACATCGACTATCTCAAGGCGCGTATCCCCGAGATCGACACCATCGCGCCCGAATCCTACAACAACTGGGCCGTCTCGGCGCGGCGCAAGGAGATCAACCGCACCGTCCACGGGACGACGGCCGAATTCGCCCGGATGCGGACCCAGATCCCCCGGCTGGGGGGACGCTTCATCAACCCGGACGACGTCCGCGACGGCCGGAAGGTCGCCTTCATCGGCTGGAAGGTCGCCAGGGACCTGTACGGGGCCGAAGACCCGATCGGACAGGCCGTCGTCGTCAACCGGGTCCCCTTCACGGTCGTCGGCGTCCTGGAGAAGAAGCTCCAGGACTCGATGTACAACGGACCCGACGCCGATCAAGTTTATCTCCCCTTCTCGTCTTTCGGCCAGATCGACAGTCAGCCCTACCTGGATCGCATCCACATCCGGCCCCGGGAGCCTCGCTATTCCCTGCTCATCGAGGAGCGGATCCGGACGCTCCTGGGGCGCAAGTACCGTTTCGACAGGGATGACCGCTACGCCCTGGGTATCTGGAACACGATCGAGGACGCCAAGGAGGCCCTGGCCATCTTCAAGGGGATCGAGGTCTTCATGGGGATCATGGGGGCCCTGACCCTCCTGATCGGCGCCGTGGGCGTCACCAACCTCATGTACGCCGTCGTCAAGGAGCGGACCCAGGAGATCGGGATCAAAATGGCCCTGGGCGCCAGGCGCCGCGTCATCATCCTCCAGATCGTCCTGGAGACGCTGTTCATCTTCGTCAAGGGGACCTTCTGGGGCTTCATCACCGCCTTCAACATCATCCAGCTCGTCAGGCGCATCCCGGTCAACTACGACAGTTTCGACATCGGCGGCTATCTGCTCCGCCCCGTCTTCTCGTTGGAGACGCTGTTCATCTTCCTGGCCGTGGTGGGAATACTCGTCTTTCTGTCGGGGATCTTCCCGGCCGTCCGGGCCTCGCGGCTCAATCCGATCGAGTCCCTGCGCTATGAATAATAAAAGAGGTGTGGCCATGATCGAATTCCGACGCATCAAGAAAGTCTACCGGACCGGCAGCCAGTCGCTCGAGGCGCTGCGCGACCTGACGATCGAGATCGGCCGGGGGGAATTCGTCTCGATCATGGGGCCGTCGGGCTCCGGGAAATCGACGCTGATGAACATCATCGGCTGCCTGGACACGCCGACCGAGGGCGAGTATGTCCTGGAGGGACGGAACGTGGCCGGGCTCAGCCTCGACCAGCTGGCTTCGATCCGAAATAAGACGATCGGCTTCGTCTTCCAAAACTTCAACCTCCTGCCCTACGCGACGGCCTGGGAGAACGTCGAGCTGCCGCTCCTGTTCAACGGGAAGAAAGGCAAACAGCGGCGGGAGCGGGTCGCCGAGCTTTTGAAGGCGGTCGGACTTCTGGACTGGAAGGAGCATCGGCCGTCCGAGCTCTCGGGAGGCCAGCAGCAGCGGATCGCCCTGGCCCGCGCCCTGGCCAACGACCCGCCATTGATCCTGGCCGACGAGCCCACGGGCAACCTCGACTCCAAGAGCGGCGAGGAGATCATGGCGCTTCTGAGCCGGCTCTGGAAAGAGGGCCGGACCATCGTCATGGTCAGCCATGACGACCGGATCGCCGCCTATTCCCAGCGGACCATCCATCTTTTCGACGGCATGCTCGCCGACTAGAAAAGCGGGTTTGACCCCGAATTTTATTTATTCTATAATCACTACGGTTTTACTAAGATTTTGACCGCAAGGAGACCGTGTTGAAGAAAACATTAGGGCTCATGTCCGTTGCTTTTATTATCGCCGCGGCCTGCGCCGGAGCCGGAAGCTCCCAGACCAACGTGACTGCGCCCGATTTCTCGCTCCGCGACCTCCAGGGACGAACTCATACGCTCGCGGATTACGAGGGCAAGGTCCTCGTCCTCAATTTCTGGGCGACCTGGTGTCCGCCCTGCCGGGCCGAGATCCCCGATTTCGTCGAGGCCTATGATGAGCTGAACGGCCAGGGACTCGAGATCATCGGCGTAACCATGGAGAATATCTCGGCGGCGGATCTCGAGGATTTCGCCCGGGATATGAAGATGAATTACACGGTGGCCTTCGGAACCGAGGAGGTCGCCCGGTCCTATCGCCCCGGCCAATACATCCCGGCCACGATCATCATCGACAAGAAAGGCGTCATCCGCCACAGGCATGTCGGCTCGATGGAGAAGGACGCCCTGCTCAAGGTCGTGACCCCCCTCCTCGAAGAATAAGAATAATTCGGGGGACACATAACTTAATTCGGAGAAATGAGAGAACCGAATTAAGTTATGTGTCCCCCGAATTATTACCAGCGGTAGACGACGGCGGCCCAAGTAAAACCGGCGCCGAACGCGTCCAGTACGAGGATGTCCCCCTTTTTGAGCTTCCCGCCCTCCTTAAGCTCGTGGACGCAGACCGGGATCGAGGCCACCGAGATATTGCCGTATCTCTCGATGTTGCTGAAGACTTTCTCTTTGGGAACGCCGGCCCGCTCGCCCGTCGCGTCGATGATCCGGATGTTGGCCTGGTGGGGGATAAGGTAAGTGATATCTTCCTTTGTTAGGCCGGCGCGCTTGAGAGCCTGGTCGGCGGCGTCGCCCATCCTCTTGACGGCGTGTTTGAAGACTTCGTTCCCCTTCATCTGAAGATAGTGGAGCTTTTGGGCTACGGTCTCGGCCGATGCCGGGTTTCGGCTTCCGCCCCCGGGCATGGTCAGCAGCTCGCCCAAACTCCCATCCGCGCCCCAGAAATAGGACAGCATCCCCGATTCGTCGCCGCTTTCCTCCAGGACATATGCGCCCGCCCCGTCTCCGAACAGGACGCAGGTCGAGCGGTCCTCCCAATTCGTGATTCGGGTCAGGGCGTCGGCGCCGATAAGGAGGATCCTCTTTGCGTGGCCGCTTAGAATCAGGCTCTCGGCCACGATCATCCCGTAGAGGAAGCTGGTGCAGCCGGCCTGGAGGTCGAAGGCCGCGACATGGGGGGCTTGGAGTCCTTTCTGGACCCAGCAGGCCGTGGCCGGAAAGATCGTGTCGGGCGTGTTGGTCGCGACCATGATGATATCGATGTTCTTGACCTCGAGGTTGGCGTTCTTCAGGGCCCGCCGGGAGGCCTCGATGGCCAGGTCGGAGGTCGCCTGATCGTCGCTCAGAACGTGCCTCTCCCTGATCCCGGACCTGGTCACGATCCATTCGTCCGTCGTCTCGACCATCTTCTCGAGATCGGCATTGGTCAGGATCTTATCCGGCACATAGAACCCCGAGCCGGAGATTTTGATGCGGCGCCGGCCTTCTTTCTTCATGATCGCACCATCCATTGAATTTCCGATTAGTATAACCATTTTCGATTTGCAAATAAAGGCCCGGACGTATAAAATTTTCGATCATGCGGATCATCCGGCCCGTCCTCCTCCCCTGCCTCTCCGCCTTGGCGCTGGCCGTCCTCCCCCTTTCGGTCCGTGCCCAGCTCGTTCAGGGACAATACGAGACCGAGGCGCCGGTCGGCTCCTGGAATACGTTTCCCTTCCTGACGGCGCCGTCCCTGGGGCGGGGCGAAACGTCCTACGCGTTCGCCTCCGATTCCTCCTGCGCCCTGGCCAATCCGGCCCTGGCGGCCCGTCTTCCCAAGCTGACCCTGGGATTGAACGGGTCTCTGCGCAGGGCGACGATCTTCCGGTTCGGCCCCGTCAATACCGGCGTCTTTACGAGCCGGGAGAACCTGACGATCGACCTGTCCGCCCTCGATTGGGTCGGACTTTCGTTCCGGCTCGGCCGCTGGGCGGTCGCTTTCAACGCGGCCCTGATCGAAACCTACGATCGGCCCTCCATCGCCTTCGATTATTACGAGGAAGGCCGGCTCCTCTATTCGTACAAGTGGAACCAAACGGGCCTTCTGAGGACTTTCCATCTGTCCCTGGCCCGGGAACTCCGGCCCAATCTAACCGTCGGCCTCGGCCTGGGGCTCCTGTCCGGGTCGACCGGGTTGACTTCCGAAGAAAGTTACGCCTACGCCGGCTACGTCATCCGCGACGACCGCGATCAAGACCTGTCCGGATTCACCATGAACGCCGGCATCCTCTGGGAGCCGCTGGCCGGACTCAGGCTGGCACTCGCCGTCCGGGCCCCGTTCAGCGCAAAAGCCGCGTCGGAAAGCGCGCTGAGCTATACATCCGTCTCGGCGGGGGCGCCCATCGTCATCCGCGGCTCATCCCGGGATAAGAGCCGTTTACCGGCGACGGTCGGGGCCGGGGTATGCTGGTCGGCCCTTCCGCGGCTCCAATGGGCCGTCGACCTGACTTTCATCGATTGGATGTCCTACCGATTTCAGTATTTCGGCGAAACTAAAACCCGGGCTTTCCGGAACTCCTGGAAGCTCGGGACCGGCGTCGAATATGAACCCGAAATCAGGCTCTGGGGCGCAACCCTGACGCTCCCCTTCCGCGCCGGGATCGTCTACGACTCACAGCCCATGAGGGATCCCCGGTCCGGCGTCCTCGGTTGGACGGTCGGGACCGGCGTCGCCTGGAATCATCTCAGGCTCGACCTTGGGGCCTCGTTCGGGTCCGAGAACGGATCGGGCCGGAAACTGAGGACGACCCGGACGGCTTTGGCCCTCGGCTACAGGCTCTAAATGGGGAGGTGAGGTTTCACGATGATAACGGTCAGACGAGCCGCCGCCGCGCTAATCGCCTCGGCCTTGGGATTTCTCGCTTTGACAACGCCCCTGGTTCCCCAGGATATCGTCTCGGTCCGGGCGACCGAGGAGAATAAAGCCAAGCTGGCCCGCACGCCCCTCGATCTCCTCATGGAGTGGGACCATAAGCTTTATCTCGTTCTCGCCCCCGGAGACGTCTCCAGGCTTCAGAGCCTCGGCATTCCCTTCGCCCTCGAGACGGGACGGCTGGCCGTCACTCCTCCGCCCTCGGCCGCCTTTTCCCAGGGCGGACTCAACGGCGCCTATCACTCCTATGCCGAGCTCGAGCGGGAGCTCTTGGACATCGCGCGCGATTATCCCGCGATCGCCAAGCTCTTCCGGCTCGGGACGACGCTCGAAGGCCGGACCATCTACGCCCTCAAGATCAGCGACCGCCCCGAGCTCAACGAAGATGAGCCCGAGGTCCTGTTCCTGGGCTGTCACCACGCCCGGGAGTGGATTACGGTCGAGATCCCGCTTCTCCTCGCCCGCTATCTGACCGGGGAGTACGGCAGGGACGAAAACGTCCGCAACCGGGTGGATTCGTCCGAAGTCTGGATCGTTCCGCTCGTCAACCCCGACGGCCTGGAGTATTCGATCCAAACCTACCGCTGGTGGCGCAAGAACCGGCGGCTCAACGTCGACGGAAGCTACGGCGTCGATCTCAACCGGAATTACGGCTACCAATGGGGCGCCGACGACGAGGGGTCGAGCCCCGCCCCGGTCTCCGATGTTTTTCGCGGCCGGGAGCCTTTCTCCGAGCCCGAGACGAGCATCGTCCGCGGCCTGTGCGAGTCCAGGGACTTCCGGGTCGCCGTCAGTTACCACAACTTTTCCCAGCTCATTCTCTACGCCTGGGGTTGGACCCGCCGGCCGTCGCCGAACGCCGCCGAATACGCCGCCATGGCCGCGCGCATGGCCGATCTCATCCGGCCCGTCAACGGAAGGGACTATACGCCGGAACCCGCCTGCTCCCTGTACCTCACCAACGGGGACACCGTCGATTACATCACCGGGACGCTGGGGATTCCCGCCTTCACGATCGAGCTCCCGCCCCTGGACATCGTTCACGGCGGCTTTATGAACGCCGAAAGCGATATCAGTTCCGTTTTCGCCGAAAACCTGCCGGCCATGCTCTATCTCATCGATGACGCCCGCCAGAAGTTCGCGGCGTCCGGCGACGGAGAGCGACCGGGCCGTCCCGCAAAGCCGAAGAAAGGCAAGCTCGACGCCTTGAAATAGCGGACTGAAGCTCCACGGACTCACGTCCGTGGGATCTAACCTTTGCAGACGTTGGAGCGCCTGTCCCCGAAGCGGGGAATTAGCTATTCCTCCACGGACTCACGTCCGTGGAATCCCGCGGAGGGGATTGACAAAAGGCCGAATAGGGAGAATAGTAGGCGGGTGCTCCAGGACGCGCTCCCCCGGGAAGGCCTTCCCTACTGGATCTTGTGGCTCCTTGTTTTCGTCATCATCCTCCTGCTCACCTTCATCTTCCTCCGCGACAAGGACCTGCGCCGGCGGCTGAGCTACCTTCTGAGCGGGGGGAAACGCAAGCTGCTCCGGCTTCAGCTCCAGCTTCAAATCAAGCGGGAAAAGCAGAAGCGGCTGGGCTGCATCAAGGACGCGGGCAAGAAAGCCTGGAGCCTGGACCTCCGGCCGGCCCGGGGCGAATCCATTCTCCGGGAGCTCGGCGCCCTCGAGGACAAGAAGCGGTCCCTCCAAAACGAATGGCAGGACGTTTTCGCCCGCCTTGAAAACCTTCATAAGAAGACCGGGGAGATCAAGGATCTCAGCCGGCGCGCCGTCGGGGAGGAAGAAGCGCGGAAGAGGCCCCACGAGATCCGCCGGCACGAACTCAAGGATAAGAGCAGGGCCGTCGAGAAGGAGATCAAGGCCGCCCAAAAAGGGGGAAACGGCGCGGAGGCCGAAGACATCCGGAAGACGCGGCTGAATGGACTGGGGAAGGACGGGGACGCGCTGGCCGGGGAGATGGACATCGTCCAAAAATCCCTGGAAGAGTCGGATATCCGCAGCGCGGACATCCTCGAAAAAGCCAGGGTCCAGATCCGGTCGCTCGAAACCGAAATCCGGGAGTGGGAAAAGGACAAGGAGCGCATCCAGGACCGTATCAGGGAGACGGAACGGCTGATGAACCCGCAATTCGAGGCGCTGGGAGCGATCGTCAACGAGGACCGGCCCGACAACCTGGAGCTGGTCGGCCTCTATTCCAAGATCGACCGGCACGACAAGACGATCAAGGACATGACCGCCCGGATCGAATCCCTCCGATAAAAACAAGCGGCCCACCCCCATCGTCCTCCCGAGAATAATTCGGGGGACACATCACTTAATTCTGAAGACAAGGGGAATTAAGTGATGTGTCCCCCGAATTCCGGTAAAATGGAGGACGTGGACAAGCCCCGGCTCCTGGCCCATGTCTGTTGCGCCCCCGACGCCCTGTATGTGGTCGGCCTCATTCGGGCGGAGTATAGGGTTACCGGCTTTTTTTACAACCCCAACATCCAGCCGCGCGATGAATACCTCCTGAGGCTCGACGAGCTTAACAAGGTCGCCCGGACGCTCGGCTTCGAGCTCATCGAAGAGCCGCCCGACGAGGAGCGCTGGCTGAACCTGACCGCCAAGTTCCGGGAGGACCCCGAGATGGGGCGCCGCTGCCTCGTCTGCTACGCCATGAGGCTCGAGCGGACGGCCGCGGCGGCCGCCCGGGGCGGCTTCGACCTGTTCACGACCATCATGAGCGTCAGCCCCCATAAAAAGGCCGACGTCCTGAACCGGATGGGGCTCATGTTCGGCCGCCGCCGCGGCGTTCGCTTCCTCGAGGCGAACTTCAAGAAGAAAGACGGTTTCAAAAAAAGCGTCGACCTGAGCCGGGCCCACGGCCTCTACCGTCAGGACTACTGCGGCTGCCTTTCCAGCCGAAGGAAGGGAACCCATGGAAGCTAAAAAAACCCGACCCGGGCCCGAGTCAACCCCTCGACTCCCCAGTCAAAAGGCCGGAGCTTGTTCGGGGTTAACCCTGAGCCCCGCTTCTCGTCAGCGCTCTGAAGGACGGTGCCTAGCATTGGCGAACGGGTCGGCCGGCCGAACGGCCGCGGTCCGGCTTCTCGTCGCCGGCGTCGTCCAGGGCGTCGGCTTCAGGCCGTTCGTCTACCGGCTGGCCGTCCGCCTGGGGCTTCGCGGTTGGGTCCAGAACATGGGCTGCGGAGTCGAAATCCAGCTTGAGGGCGGCCGGGCTTCGGCCGTCCGCGAATTCCTGGAGAAGCTGCGAAAAGAGCTCCCCCCCCTGGCCCAAATCGAGGACATGTCCGTCCGCCGGGTCCGGGCCGCCGGCTCAACCGATTTCCGCATCAAACCGTCCGGGGGCGGAGAGAGGTTCGTGTTCATCTCTCCCGATATCTCCGTCTGCGACGCCTGCCTGTCCGAGGTCCTGACCCCGGGCGACCGCAGACACCTCCACCCTTTCGCCAATTGCACGGATTGCGGGCCCCGCTACACGATCGTCAAATCCCTTCCTTACGATCGGCGGGCGACGACCATGGCCGGCTTCCGGATGTGCCGGGATTGCCGCCGCGAGTACCGGGACCCGCTCGATCGGAGGTATCATGCCCAGCCCATCGCCTGCCCGGCCTGCGGACCTACGGTCACGCTCCGCGACTCGGGCGGGAAAGCCCTGGCCGGAGGGATCGCCGGCGCCTCCGCCTGGCTCAAGAAGGGCCGCGTCCTCGCCGTCAAGGGGCTGGGCGGCTTTCATTTGATGTGCGACGCGTTGAACGAGGCGGCCGTCGCCCGGTTGAGAACAATCAAGGCCCGCGAACGGAAACCCCTCGCCCTGATGGCCGCGGACCTCGCGGTCGTCGAGCGCTTCGCCGTCCTCGGACCGGCCGAGCGGGAAGCCTTGAGCTCGCCCCAGAGGCCGATCGTTCTCCTCCGGAAGAAAAAGGATATCGCGGCGATCGCGCCCGGACTGGATGAGTTCGGCATCATGCTTCCCTCGACGCCCCTCCACTATCTCTTGCTCCGCGACATCCCCCTCGTCGTCGCCACCAGTTCGAACCCCAAGGACGCCCCGATCATGAAGGACAAGGCCGAGGGAGCGGGCCGGCTGGCGGGCCGCATCCTGGACCACGACCGGCCCATCGAGACGAGGTCGGACGACTCGGTCCTCAAGCCGGCCGCCGACGGCCCGCTGTTCATCCGGCGCGCCCGGGGCTATGTGCCCTACCCTCAGCGGGTACCGGACAGCCTTGTCCGTCCCGTCCAAGTGCTGGCCTTGGGCGGCGAGCTCAAGGACACCCTGTCGTTCTATAAAAACGGCCGGGTCGTCACCAGCCAATTCCTGGGCGATCTCGACGACTACAGGAACTATGGATATTTCAAGGAAACCCTGGCCCAGCTCAGGAAGCTTTTCGCGGTCGAGCCCGAAGTCGTCGTTTCCGACCTTCATCCCGACTTCCGGACGACTCGCTTCGCCCGCTCCCTGAGGCTTCCCCATCTCCGGGTCCAGCATCACTTCGCCCACGTCCTGGCCCCGCTCCTCGAGCACGGGATCGACCTCGAGGGCAAAGCCTTGGGAATCGCCTTCGACGGCTTCGGCTACGGCGATGACGGACAGGCCTGGGGCGGCGAGTTTCTTCTCTTCGATTACCGATCCTACACGAGGCTGGCCCATTTCGAGTACGTCGCGCTCCCCGGAGGCGACCTGGCCGCCCGCGAACCCTGGCGAATGGCCCTCGCCCATCTTGAGCGCGCCGGAGCCTCCCCGAAGCGACTGCCGCGAGCCTTCGCTCAAGTCGAGACGAACCGGATCGCCGCAACGGCCCGGCTTCTGTCCTCGGGAAAGCATTTCCTGGGGACATCAAGCTGCGGACGGCTCTTCGACGCCGTCGCGTTTCTGGCCGGGGTCGCTCCCGCCCGGGTCGAGTATGAGGCCGAGGCGCCCCAGCGGCTCGAAGCGCGAGCCGTGTCGCCGACCAAGGATCGCTATGATTTTTCGCTGGACACGGCGTCGCAGCCCTGGACGATTTCGTTCGCTCCCCTCTTCCGGGAGATCCTCCGAGATCTTGAGCGGAGGACGCCCGTCGAGGTCATCGCCTCCAAATTCCACAACACCCTGGCCGCGGTCATCGAACAGACCGCCGATCGCGCCCGCCGGATCCACGGGATAAGCATGATCTCGTTGGCGGGGGGCGTTTTTCTCAACCGGAGGCTTCTCGACCGGGCGAGGGCCGGGCTGGAACGAAAAGGATTCCGGGTCCTTCGCTCGGTCCGTTATTCTCCCAACGACGAGTCGCTCTCGTTGGGACAGACGGCCTTTGCCCTGGCTTCGACGGAAAAACCGGGAATCATCAAGCCTGGCGGCCGCGCCCGGTCTTTGTCTTGACCGGGGCCAACCGGATCCTGAACCCGCCGGTAAAATAGGACGCCAGGTTGAGGAGGACGGCCGCGGCCAATCCTACGATCCCGGCGCCGATGAAGCCGAGGACGGCGCCCAACACGGCATAGATCAGCGTCCCGACCATCTTTCCCTGGATATCGATGAAGAATTGGGGCAGCCGGTGGACGAAACCGGGAAAGGAGGCCGTGGCGCCGGTCAGCGCGCCGAGGAGAATGCCGAGTAAAAATCCAAGGACGCCGGCATAGATAAGAAAGGAAACCGGGGATAGGGACTTGAAGACGACGGCCGATCCCTCTTCATCCGCCGCTTCGGCCGGGAAAGACTTCGTTTCCGCGAATCGTTCCGGAGTCCGGTCCGGGCAGCGCGGGCAGAGGCCCGAGGTCTCGTCGAGGCGGAACCCGCAGACGGGGCACAGGGCGTCCGCCATCCCGATCCCCCCGCCGCAGCGGGCGCAGGATTCCGTTTCAAGGCTGTCCTCGAACCCGCAATAAATGCAGATGGCCTTCTTCTCCGAGATGGCGGGCGGCCGGGACTCGATCCATTTAACGCCGTCGTGGATATACCACTTGCCGGTTTTGACGCCGATTGTCCAAAACCGGCCCTCGGGATCGGTAAGACGCAGCTTTTTCAGAGATTCGACGAACTCGGTCTGGCTGATCTCGCGGCGGCGAAGCCTGTCTTTGAGGCCTTGGAGCTTATCCTCGACCTCTTTAAAATTATCCATCGGGGGTCCTTCGGAATTTATCTCTTTTAAATCCCGTCAGTTACATGTAAATCCTTGATACACAAACAGATATTAATTTATTCATTTTGAATAACTTACCAACCATGTACAATTTCTTGTGCATTTCGTCATATCTTCATATATCATCGGAGCTTGCCGAATATCCCGGGCCGTTTTTCCACAAGTTTTCCACAATTTCTGTGAATAACTTCCGGGCCGTTGTCCCAGTCCACTATATCATATTCCAAGGCCGATTTGCCTGAGAAGAGTGATGAGATCGTAGCCTTTGAGCGGATCGGGAATGAACGAGACGATGAAGATGACGAGAATGAGAACGGCGACCGCTTTCCGCGCCGGCGACAGCGGGAATGCCTCATCCATGAGCCTCGGATGGCGCAAGCCGAGCACGAGAATGAGCAGGGCCCAGACGATCCAGCCGACGCTGAAAAAAACGGCCATAACGACGAACGCGGCCAGGATAAAGGGCGAGACCCGTCGTGATCGAGGCCCGAATACGGCGTAGAGGATATGGCCGCCGTCGAGCTGGCCGAGAGGAAGCAGGTTGAGGGCCGTGACCAGAATCCCCACCCAACCCGCGAAAGCCACGGGATGGAGGATGATATCCTTGTCCGGCCCGATCCCGCTGAACAGGGCTGCTCCGATCGCCTTGACGAGGAGCGGCTCCCCGAAGACCAGCGCCTCGCCGCGGGGAATGGTCGGGACGACCCGGGAATGGGCGAGTCCCCAAACGAGGGCGGGCAAAGCCAAGACGAACCCG
>Ga0315274_10011496_pt1 | contig 12686 bp, 7 predicted proteins | sample YL17G02_20_MG_FD_203700 | JGI IMG/M metagenome (GOLD analysis project Ga0315274, IMG submission 203700) | Sediment microbial communities from Yellowstone Lake, YNP, Wyoming, USA - YL17G02_20 | ecosystem: Environmental > Aquatic > Freshwater > Lake > Sediment | place: USA: Wyoming | collected... | reverse complement strand
CCTCCACCGCCGTTGTCCCCACCCCCCACAACTAGAATTACCACTAACACCACTACTATGATCAGAACAATCCCCACGGCCAAAACGAGGATCTTTTTCATGTTCAGATTCTCCTTTTCAAAGGAATTGCCTCAGGTCCTACTGACCTGTAACCGCAAGCTTAAGGATGTTCCTCGCATCCAATGATGTGACTTTGCCATCGCTGTTTATATCCAGTGAGAGGTTCGCCGTTTTCTTACCCACCGCCATTTGCAGGGCACAGAGAGCATCCACCGCTGACAGCTTGCCATCACCATCACAGTCTCCTCGGAGATCATTTATGTCAATAACCTGGAATAGGCCGTTGTAGGTGGCAAGCGTCATGACGGAGTAATCTGACTGGTTCGCCGCTGACTCGGAGATTTGCAGCGGGGAGGATGATCCCTTGGCACCGATGACGTTGAATCGAACATAGGCCACTGAGCCGTCGCCGCTGAAACCATTACTATCTGCCAGCGCTATGCGGATGGTTCCTCTGGAGATGGCGGATTCGAAGATAGAATTGGATGTAAGGCTTCCTTTCAAGACTTCCACAGCCTCCAGAACCGTGGGATCATAGGAAAGAGTCAGGTCCATATTACCGATAATCTTATCCACACCTTTGAGCGTGAGCGGTATCTGTACCTCGCTGCCCGTGGGCTTGCTGCGGGACTCAAACGTCAGTCCGGGCTGACTCGGTGATTCAGTGTTTGTCTTCAGGATAAATTCCCCTAAGGGTTGCCACGCGTCCACAACACTCGGGTGGAAGGGAACTGGATCCGATGGTACCTCATTTGGCTTGACGGTGGTAGTCTCTCCAGGTCTAAGTATCACAGACTTATTCATACTAACATCGGAGACATCAACTAGGTCTTCAAATACATAGTACGTGGTGGTTCCATCCTCATCGGAGATCACTTCAAACTGGGTGCCCGCCCAGTGGCCAGTGCTGGCTCCCGTCTGCATTTCCTTTATCCGCTCTTTCCACGCTTCTCGCTCCTGTGGGTCCTCGAAGCTCTCAAACCATTGTTCCAGCGTCTGAGGGCCTTTGACGTCGACATTGAACTCATGCTGTCCAGTCGAAGGTCGATTACTCTCTTTATAATAGTGCTCCCATTTCTCGCCTTCGACGGCAATCCTCCCCCTGATGAGAGTTAGGGTCTTCCAGCCCTGGAACTGAACACGAGTATTGGCGGTTATCTTGACTGTGCCGATATAAGCATATCTGATGATGGCATAGCCCCCTCCCCGTTGGGTGCTGGGATCTTCTGGGACTGTCTCAATAATATCCCCGTCCTTGAGCACGAAGATGTCCCCAGGGAGCACCGCCTTTCCATTGACGGTTACTTTACCCATGGCAACGTCCAGCCATGGCACATCCGGTAGATCCATCGTCGACATTCCCTGGAAGGGGAGAGTCCAGGAGCACCAACACCATGTCACGCCCCCCCGGTCATCGTAGACAGCAGCAAAAATCATACTGCCGGAGACCGATGGCGCCGGCACGCTAACATTCATTGTGGTTACACCGTCTTTTACGGTGGTGCTGGCAATCATATCATAATTCTCTGCCGTGTACTCCTTGCTAAGCATGAACCACCTGAACCTTAGCTTGTCCCCATCTTCGTCGGTAGCTTTTGCCTCAAACTGCAGGTTGCCCAATCCACCACGCGGCCCGGGTGTATAGCCTAAAAACGTGGCCGTTATTTTTGGAGGATGATTTCCCGCGCACCCGGGGATCATCGAAAAGGCACAGTTCTCCAGTGCGGCATAAGCCTTTTCTGCATCAGCCTCTGTCTTGTGATACTGTGTGGTTATCCTGATCTTGTGCTTACCCAGCAGATGCAGCCCTACAATCTCATAAAAGCGACTGCCATCAGGAAGATTATGTTCCATACGGTACTTGAAAACATCGAAAGACGTGTCTGCAAGCCGTTTGGGTACCACGCCCTGGTCTTTGTTACTCTCGTACGCGTCCATGCGGTCGCGTGATACCTCAACATCTTGGTAGAAGGAATCAGATGCGTGGCTTTCCACTGTATAGGATGTTATTTCTATGACTCCCTCACCTATGGAGTCTCCACTCACATCCAGTTTCTTGTAGGTGCATCTCGTTTCGTCGTATGGTGGGTCAGCCTTGGGAAAGGAATCGGCATGAGCATCATCAAGTTCCATGCCGCTTTCCCCGCAGGCCGGACAATTTGCCTGGATTTCAGGTTCTGTCTCGCGCATGACCACAAACTGGGCACGGCCTTCCTGCTCTTTCATAATGTCGATGAAATAGAAAGCTCCCGTCTCCCGGGTATTGGTCCATCGGGCTTCCAGGCCGAATTTGTTTTTGGTGTCGGAGTAGTCCTTGCCAATGATGTGAGTCTGCGGGCCAGCATCCCACATATTCTGTCGCATATATAGCCTCCATTCTGTTATGGAGGCTCCGATCACCCCAATCTCAACATTCACATAATACTCATTCTCGGAAAGCCCTGCCACCACCACTTTGACAAACTCACCATATACTCCTGGCATGGTGTAATGTTCTTCAATGGATTTACCCTGACCATAGGGGAAAGTAAGCCGGATAGTGTAGTTGCCCGTCGAATCTTTAAATTCTAAGGTGGTAGGAGTCGGCGTCTCATCACTTGCCGCTGTCGCCAGCATCGGACAAGCCAGTAATGATAAGAGAATGCCGAGAGCAAGAATTTTCAGTTTCATCACAGTGACTCCAGACCCAGGGCAGCCCGCAGAATTTTGCGGGCGTCAATGGATGAAATCCGGCCATCGCTGTTCATGTCCATACCCAAATCAATGGTTTTTTTACCCACCGCCATCTGCAGTACACAGACGACATCACTGACGGTGAGCTTGCCATCCTTATCGCAATCACCTTTGATCCCAGCCAGCACGGTGAAGGTGCCATTTTGTATGCCGATACTCATGGCCGTTGAGTCGGCTGCCCGGTTGGCGGCAAGAGCGGTAATCCGGAGAGAGGAGCTTGTCCCTTCTACCCCTATGACGGTGAAATCGATCTCAGCCACCGATCCATCCCCGCTGAATCCCTGCGAGTCAAAGAAGGCGATGCGGATGATGCCGTTCTGTAAGTTACTATCGAAGCTAGCCTGAGCGGTGAGGATGCCTTTGTTCACCTTGACCGCTTGAAGAATAGAGGGATCGTAGCTTAGGCTAATATCCATGTTCCCCACTTTATCGCCGGCGCCGCTTAAATTCAAAGCTAACTTCGCGGTGCTCCCCTTCAAACCGCTTCCGGAGGCAAAGGTCAAGCGCGCGGCTCCGGCTGTTGGCGATGGGGGCACCGACGGCGATGGAGTATAAGCGGGGATAGTGGTCGGAGAAGATGTCGGTGTGAGCGTAGGTATGGCGGTCGGAAATGGTGTCGGCGTTAGCGTAGGTATAGTCGTCGCCTCCCTACCATAAAGATCTGTTACCTCACTCTGGGTGAGAACGCGATTATAGATCCGAACTTCGTCGATGCGTCCATGGAAGAAAAGCGCATTTGCGTTGCTCTTGCCTATTTTGTAGTTTGCCGCAGCGATAGCACCTTGAGTGTATGCTTTGCTATCGACCAAAGCACCATTGTAGTACAGCTTCAGTTCGGTAGGGCTGTACGTCACGGCGATGTGCTGCCATTGATTGAGAGCTATAGCTCGTGATGGTGTCCAAAACAGATCATCAGCGGCAACCTTGATATACCCATTGTCCAGTCCCCAACCCGTCCCGTATTGCAATGGAACGTCCGAGTCAATGACACTCTCTATGAAAGATACATCGTCTGAGCTTTGCGGGTAGATCCAGGCCATCAATGTCTTGCTCGTGCTCGCGGAGGTTACTGGTGTTTCTACATATTGGTTCAAGCCATTGAGACTCAATGCCTGCCCTTTTACCCCAGTCACAAAACCTGCCCCTTGATTGGTTCCATTATTCCCGTTCCCGGAATAGTCTTTGGTATCGCCATCAAAGGGATAGTAGGCCACTAGACCGGTCGATGGCGCCATGGTTGCAGTCGCTGGGGGAACACTTCCCGTAGTGGCCTGCGTATCGCCATTCGCTCTATACTCATCCCAGATCCGGATATCGGCAAATGTCACTCCTGCAGCGCTATTATAGTCATCGACGCCACGTTGATGGTTGTCGCCCAAGCCGATGTTAGTACCGCTGCCGGTGCCCATCGATGCGTCACCCCACGGTAAGGCCGCACCCGCCTGTGAATCTTGTGCCTTCAAGTCTCCAGACACCCAGATCTCGAAATTATTGGTAGGACCGCCCCATGTGAACCCCAGATTATACCACCTGTCGTACTCAAGAACCACGGTAGGTTGACCGGCAGTTGGATGATATTTCCACACCCCACCATGCCAGGTGGACCATTTTATATAGAACTGATCGTCCTCCATTCCAGGGCCATTAGCTATGCGGTAGCTCGTTACAGAGAAGGTACTCTGCCCATTGTTGAATTCGCCAAAGCCATAGTTATCACCAAGTATATCGCCACTAACATAATTCTGACGGTCTGCTTTGAACATGAACGAGATTGTCCCATGGCTACGAAATTGGGTGCGCAGGTCAGCGGGAAGTGCCCAATTGATCAGTGCGTTGGACTGTTCATCTGACTCTGTTGAGATGAACCTGACCCCTTCTGACGAGTTGACTATCCCCGTCGTGGGTGATATCGCTGAACCGGCTCCGTAATTCCCGTCTTTGAGGGTCGCCTGGTACATTAACCCTAGCGTCGTGGAGGCCGGAGTTGGGGCTGCAGGTGAGGGACTTACAGTCGGAGCAACACCGGCGCTGTAGACTGTTATGTTGTCCCAGTACTGGTCTGCAGGGTAGTATAGGTAGACGCCTATTCTCCCCTTCGGGAATTCAGTTGATTGTAGTGTAGTCTTTAGTTCTCCGTTTATGTAGCCTTTGAAATCGCTGCCAGAAACCTCGATTCTTACTTTCAGGCTCTCTCCGGTTTTGTGACCCAGGATCACTGTATTAAGACCACTTCCCCAATTGCCTCCCTTTCTTATATTCCAGCCTATGTCGTTATTATTGGGCCGGATTATGAGTGAAATGCTGTTATTTTGGTCCTGCGCCCTTATAAGTAGACCTCCATCCTCGGCATTGATGAAGTCGGCGTCTATGGTGTAGTCTTGCCAGCCCAAATCACCAGCTGTGGAGAACCTGAAGGTTCCCGCGGTGGCAGTATATTTACCGTCTATTACCTTCCAATTCCCACTTTCGTTCCCAAAACCCTGGGCTACACCATCATCAAAGTTTTCCTGCAAGAGGATGGTCTGTGCCTGATAGCTGTTTGCTCCAAGTGCTGGAGATACTGTGTAACTGGCGAGCGCCAAATAGCTGGAAGACATTACAAGAAGAAAACAGAGTAAGAAAGGTATTACAATCTCTAGGAACCGGAAGACAAACCCTTTTCCAAATTTACCTGAGGAATAAGTCGCTCCCTTCACGTCGTGCCTCCTATCTAGCCAGTCAAGCTTGTTGGCTAGGTTTCAATGAGTGACTTTCATTATACTCTTTTTGAGATTGCTTCGGCAAGAACCGGCCTTAGCTATTAAGGAGTACACGTCGAGATTCGGAGCAGTCTATAAGGGTTTGAAAGAGAATTTTAGCAGATCAGTAGATCGAATACTTGCCGTTTATCGTGACTGAACATTTGTCAGTTTCGTGCAGCGAGGCATCTCAGGGCCAGTGACACCGTACCACCATGGTCTTGCCTGCTCAAAATAGAGCCTTGCTGTCAGTCCAACCAGAGTTGTAGAATAAGGCAGACTAAACTGACCTTTGCTTGGCATGAATTAGCAGGATTTTGAAAATGGCAACAACCGAACATACGATAAACGACACCCTCGCCGGAGTTTTAATGGAAACCCGAAGCTTATGGCACTTCAAGGGCGTTGTGAGGTCTGAAAATATCGATGTCCTGAAGGGCAGCGGTAAAAGGCCGGACATTCTCGTCACTGAACCGAATGTTTCCCCAGTCATTGTAGAGACGGAAATTCTTCCGTCAATTTCAGTTGAGGCGGATGCCAGGCAGCGACTTGGTGAGCTACTGACTCCTTCAAACAGGCGGATATTATCATCATTAGCGATAAGACTGCCAGTCAGGTTGAGGGACTTTTCAGGACAGCCGTTGAAGAATGAAATCCTCAACGCGTCCGATTTTGAAATGGCTCTTTATACTGGGGAGAGCCCAGAATCATATGCGCGTTGGCCGCGAAACGGATGGCTACGTGGTAATGTTACTGATTTATCGATTCTCATTCAGTCTGCTTCCGTGCCGCCGGCGGTTGTTGAAGAAGCTGCCAACAAACTCGTTGACGGTGTAAATGAGGCCGCTGCCCTCTTAAATGATATGGCGATTGCTCACCCTGGAGCGATAAATAAGATATGTGAGGAACTCCGCCAGCAAGATGGAGAGCAAACTCGGAGAATGGCGACGACCATCCTGGCCAATGCGCTGGTGTTCCATGAAAGCCTTGCTCGCGGGAATGGCGACCTATATTATGTCCGGACACTTGATGAATTGCGGGGTAAGCGGAGTGGCGTCAGTAAAAACGAGATGCTTGAAGACTGGAAAAGGATTCTGAAAGTCAATTACTGGCCGATTTTCGATATTGCCCGGCGTATTCTTAAGGTTATTCCTATAGATACGAGCAGACCGCTTCTCGACCGGCTGGTCACAACGGCTGGCGAACTCGTGGCTAACCACATGATGCGCTCACATGACTTAACTGGCGCCGTCTTCCAGCGGCTGATAGCCGACCGGAAATTCCTTGCAGCCTATTATACCAATCCGGCTTCGGCAGATCTGCTCGTCGGCCTCGCTATTGACGCTGACAAGACTCCAGGAAATGGCTCCTGGGCAAAGGATACCGATGTAACAAGTTTACGCATCGCTGACTTTGCCTGCGGCACCGGCACGCTTTTGTCCGCCGCTTACCGCCGCATCAGCCAGTTGCACGAAGCTTCCGGCGGTGATGCTGAGATGATTCACCCCAAGATGATGGCGAGCGCGCTGGTCGGCTGTGACGTATTACCAGCGGCCGCTCACCTGACCGCCTAGATGCTGGCCGGAGCTCACCCCACAGTTAAATATAGCGGTAGTTCAATTATGACCGTAGGCTATGGGCCTCGGGAAGGCGGCGGGGTTGCCCTCGGCTCTCTCGATTTGCTGGATCCGCAGCGGGCGTTCGATATTATTGCTATAACGGCAAAGGCCGTGGAAGGCATGGGCGAGAGCGAGCGAGAAACATGGTCAACTTTGCCTCATGCGTCATTCGACCTGGTTATTATGAACCCGCCGTTCACGAAGGATACCAGTAATGAAGGCGAAAAAATTGGCGTTCGTAACCCCATGTTCGCGGCTTTCAGTGCTTCAGCGGAAGAGCAACGAGAGATGGCTAAAGCTGCTAAACGCCTTCTACAAGGAACGAGCGCACACGGCAATGCCGGCGAGGCAAGCGCCTTCCTTGTCCTAGCCGACCGCAAGTTGAAGGATAATGGGACCCTTGCCATGGTCATGCCGCTGAGTTTAATGTCGGGAGAAGCATGGGAAGCTTCGCGACAGCTATTGCGAAAATCATATGGTGAACTTGTTTTAATATCTATTGCGGGTTCGAAGGATGATGAGCTTTCATTTTCCGCAGATACCGGAATGGGTGAATGTCTGGTTACCGGCCGCAAGGCTAACAAAAACAACACCCGGGCAACGTTTGTAGTGTTAAACGAGAGGCCATCTTCGACGATGACGGGATCGAGCGCTGCTGTTCAGGTTCATCAGTTGAAAGAGGGAAACCTCCGTAAACTGGAAGATGGCCCGGTGGGTGGCAGCCTGTTTCATTTCGGTGACGATGTAATAGGGTATGCTATTGATGCACCTCTCCCCGAAAAAGGTCCATGGAACCTGGCCCGCATCAAGGATGGTGCACTTGCCCAAGTAGCCTACAAGATGGCCGACCGTGGCCTCATATGGCTCCCAGGGATGGCTAATGATGCTGCTATCCAGATGTCTATATCAAAGGTATCCGAAATTGGGAAAATCGGACCCGTACACTGGGATATAAATGGCGATAATTCCAGCGGCGGCATACGCGGGCCTTTCATTGTTGAACTTCTGAAAACCAAGTCTGCACCCACCTATCCTGTATTATGGTCGCATGATGCCAACAGGGAAAGGTGCATGGAGTTTGAAGCAGACAGCGAGGGTATTCTTCGGCAAGGTAAAGACTCCGCCGAAGAAAAGTTTGCTCAAGAAAAAGCCAACAGAATTTGGGCAATCTCGTCTCACTGCCATTTTAACCGTGATTTTCGATTCAACAGCCAATCAACCGCGATGCAGTTCGCCAGCAAGAAGACAATTGGCGGTCGGGCTTGGCCATCTATCATCCTGGCTAACGCTGAACAGGAAAAGGCATTAGTCCTCTGGGCAAATTCATCTCTTGGACTTTTACTTCACTGGTGGCATGCCAATAAGCAGCAGGCGGGCAGGGGTAGCATAGGTGTATCGGCACTTGAATCACTTCCGGTGCTGGATGTCACCAAACTTTCCAAGGATGCTCTCTCAAAGGCAGTAGCCATCTTCGATGATATGAAACACCGGGAGCTGCGACCAGTCAACGAAATCGCTCAAGACTCCGTACGCCAGGAAATTGACATGAGGCTGGCCATAGAAGTATTAGGATTCCCGCCAGATCTGGTAACACCGGATGGGCCTCTGGCATTGTTGAGGCAGAAACTGGCTCTGGAGCCATCCATAACCGGGGGCAAATCTATATCTTGACAAAGCCACTTCCGAAATAACCGGCAATCTAGGACTATTGCCTGCTATCGAGGCTCCAAACCCGACGACGCGTCACATTTCGTCATAATGTGCAGCGAAACCCGACAAGCAGACCGAGCGACTATACCTCTGCACCCTCTCCATGCTCTCTCACCTGCTCAGGTCTTTGATGGTCTAGTGGCCCACAGCAGGCTTGACAGCCAACTGCAATGGGCATATTATGGGGCCAAATGTAAGGGCTGTCTTGCCAACAGCCAAGCGGTTTTTAGAGAGAGCAGGGGGAACGTCACATGGCCCACACAGCTGTCACAAAAAGGAGGTAATCATCAATGAAATTTGAAGAACTTTCAAAAAAGTTGAAGACCACTTTGGTGCTGGAGGATTCTCCAGTTGGTGTAAAACTAATCAAGGTTGGTGAGGGACTGCCAGAAATCGCTGAGCGCGCCAAGCCTATTGCCTATTGTGTCTCCATAGCCCGTGCTAGGAAGGGTGAATCCATTCTTCTGGGGAAAGATAAACATGGGTGCTTATTCGGTGCTGCCAATCTCGGTTTAATTAGTATGCCGGAAAAGATAGCCTCAGGAGAAAGTCATGCCGGTGCGGGACTTTTGAGCTCGCCAGCCGCTGCAAGCAAGACGGTAGCTGAGGTTCCGAGGATCGATGCCCAAACTATTCAGGCAACGTTGGTTTTTCCGCTGGAGAAGGCACCTGTGGAACCACAAGTCGTTGTCCTACATCTAAAACCTGATCAAGCCATGTGGGTAGCACTTGCACTTAATTACAGTAGGGGTGGAAGAGTTTCTTGTAGCTTTGCTGGCCTCGGTGGTACATGCGGGGATGCTACTGTGATACCCTACCTGAAAAACAGTCCAAACTTCACCACAGGTGACTTTGGCGGTAGGACGCTTAGAGCGCCTGAAGAGATGATCGTGGGCATACCAGTCTCCTTACTAGAGGAAGTGGTTAATAATTTAGAGAAGCTAGGCTGCCCAAGGCAAAAGCACTGAAAGAGGCCAATGTTCTGCTCCCTGAAAGTTATTATGGCTCCATTTTGCACCTCTATTTGCTGTTGAGTTCCTCACTCCAGCGGCGCCCTGCAGAACTTCAGGCTGTCGTGGGCTGCCCCACAGACCTCACCACAGACCCAACAGAGGGGAAGAGTGCGGGCATTGACACCCTGCCAAGAGGGTGTATAATGTGGTTTGTGGTGGTGAGTGAGGGCATTGGTGCGTGAGGTGGTTGAGGTGTCGGCAAAGTCAATACGACAGGGAAGTTGTAGGGGCTAGTTCGGTGAAGACCGGGCTGGCCCCTTGTTGTTTAGCGATGTCGTAGCAGGAGGTGGTTTACCATGTGTCTAAAAATGTCAATATTTCATGTGCAACCAACATAGCAAAATACAATTAAGGGAGGACGATGATGCAAAAAAAGCTAAGTGTAGGGCTTGTGGTGGTGTTGGCTCTCTCATTACTTATTGGCCTTGCCCCCAGCACTGCCCGGGGAATTTCCGAATGCTGGAAGAAGGAGAAAATCTATTACGATGTAGTGCTCCAGAAAGGTAGCCCGGTAGTGACTTTTAACTCGATCGCCGGTGGAGCGCCTGCGCCGTCGGTCGCGCAAAACGAAACAGTAACCTTCCAGATGGTGGTTGATGCCACCAAGGCGAAAACCGAGAAGCTGAAGGCCGGGCCGGCCACCTATTACCCGGTGACCATCTTGGCCAAGAGCTATAAGTCCCCAACCCAAGAATTCCCAATAGTAGGGGGAGGTACGGCGATACGAAGTTCGTTGATAGCAAAGGATGCCAAGGGGAAGGTCTATGCCAGTGGTGGTGATGTCGATGTCAGCAGTGTGCTTGGCAAGAAACCGACATCAAAAATCGGTGACGGCACCGTTGACCCTGCGCTGTCGATCATCATCCAGATTACTTTGGTGAACAACGTTACCGATAAGTCCACTGGCAAATTGCTTATGTCGCTGCCTACTACAAGTTACTATACCACAGGCAAAAGCTACTGTGTTGTCAAGGGCTCCAAGAGCAGGCTTGAAGGAAAGGCAATGCCTAATGATGACACAACCAAGACTCTGCCCAACCCCCTGGTGGGTAAGCCGCTCGACTGCGATGCCGGAACGGCCACTTTGGTTACCGCCACAGGGTTCATGAACGTTAAGAATAAGATGTTAGGTATAATTGACAATCTAACGGGTCAGATCTGGGTGATGAAGATCACTAAGAAATAAAGATCACTCACGCTTCCTAAAAGGGGAGGTGCCACTGGCAAGGGTGGCACCTCCCCTATAAAAAGATAAGCCCTAAACCGGGGGACTGAGGTTATACACTCTCTTGGCTGAGTGTCAATTCCCACACTCTTCCCCTCTGTTGGGCTTGTGGTGAGGGCTGGGGACACTAGATCGTCAAAGACCTGGGCAGGTGGGAATCACTGGAGATGGTGGAGAGATACACCCGCTCGGTTACCTTCCATAACAGCCTGGAGTCCTACAGGGGCGCCGGAGAGAAGGTCTACCCTCCAGCGCGGCACTTGACCCGGTAAAGATCACTTCCCGCCTGTCCCTTGTTTCCCTATTTCTCTAGGAAGCGGGAGTAATCTTCATCACCCAAATCTGCCCATTTATATAGTCAACCATACCTCCTATACTCTTCCCTTTCAGAACCCCTCCGGTGCCAACCAAAGTGCCCGTTCCGGCATCGAGGTCTATCGGCTGGCCCACCAGGGGTGTGGGCAGAACCCCGGTTGAGTCATTAGGAAGTGCCTTTTTCTCAAGCTTGCTCTTGGAGCCCTTTACAAGGATGCTGCTTTGGCTTGTGGTCATAATGTATGGTGTCCCTGTCAACACAAACATTTCTCCAGTGGACTCAACGGTAACGACGCTCAGAATAGTAAAGGGTCCAATGATCAGAGACCCCGGCGGGTCAACGGTGCCGTCACCGATTGTTGTTTTCAGTTTTGTCGCGCCCAGCACATTGGTGACATCTACATTACTATCACTGATATAGAGCTTCCCCGTGGCATTCTTTGGCATAACTTTACTTTCTAACGCGTTCCCCCCCTGCCACCTCCCTCCCAATTCAAATTCCTGGCTTGGGGACTTATAGCTCTTGGCGAGGATGGTCACCGGGTAATAGGTGGCTTTTATTGTTGTCTTCCCGACTTTCAAAGTCTCGGTTTTAGCCTTGGTATCAACCTGCATCTGGAAGGTTGTCCCTTCGTTTTGTGCGAAATAAGGCGTAACTGGTCCATTGCCGACCGAGACGATAGACACCAACGAGCTATCCTCCTGGATCACCACATTGTAAGTGGTTTTAGCCGCAGCCTGCGATTTCCCTGGAGGGCTGGACAAAACTCCAGCTATAACCAAAACTGCTACCAGGAATAGAAACAATACCCCTTTCGCGCCACGCATTCCCTTCTTCATCTTAACCTCCCGTCCTTGTCTCTTGATTTCTGCTTAATGGCCACGGGGGCTGAAGAGCCCCAGAACAAGCCCCTTCAACTGCCTATATTATTCGCTTGAACCTGCCAACACCGTAGCCACCTCTCACATCGGCACTAAACCAGGGACTACATTATACACCCGCTTAGCAGTGTGTCAACACTCCCCGAATTAACTTTAATTAACCTCTCTTCCCATCTATTGCCTTTTTCCATCAATATCATTAACCCCAAGCGCCTTTGCCTCGCAAGGGAAATTGTCTACCCTATAGAAATTGACCCGGTAGGGTAGTGATGCGGCTGGCTCACTGTAGTGAGGCTGGTGTGGTAGGGGGAAGTGTCTGCCCCGCTATTCCTATACCTCGGATTGCCAGAATGACGTAGGCGCAGGTGTCAGTCAGCCCTCTTCACTTACA